>OLQX01000096.1_pt1 | contig 108885 bp, 95 predicted proteins | sample 1672581 | NCBI WGS metagenome assembly OLQX01 (sample SAMEA3136701, study PRJEB25190) | human gut metagenome | reverse complement strand
GGTAAGGCAAAGGTCTGCAACACCTCTATCACCAGTTCAAATCTGGTTGGCGCCTTTAAAATATATCGAAAGTTTAAAGCTTTCGATATTTTTTATTGTGAGAATTTTGTTCTATGTAATGAAAAATGCTTGCATAATAAAGGAGAGCCCTAGGATAATCCCGGGACTCTCTTTCTTAGATTTAATCCAAGTATACTTGCCAAGATGGCTTTTAAAATAGCAGTAGGAATAAATGGAAGCACACAAGCTGTGAGTGCAACCCAAACGGTGCTGTGCATGATGATACAGAACATAACAACACCAAAAAGATAATTAATGCATGTTCCGAGAATCAGACAAAAAGTAAAACAGCCTTTAAAACGATTTTTGTACTCAACGCCAAGTCCGATAATGAACGCCATAATTGGAAATGAGATGATAAAACCACCGGTTGGGCCAACCAAAAGTTGATATCCACCGCTAAAGTTCGCGAATACGGGAACACCAACTGCTCCAAGCAGCACATAGATGAGAGAAGCTACAGCTCCTTTTTTAGAGCCGAGTATAATTCCGGCTAGTGTGATGGCAAAGGTTTGCATGGTCATTGGAACACCAAGAGGCATTGGAATGGATATTTGCGCCATAATAACGATGACGGCAGTAACTACACCAATCATACATAGATCCAGTGTTTTAAAGTTGGTTTTTTGCATATAAGTTTCCTCCATAAGATTATTGTAAATAAATACATTTTTAATTAAGTATACGTTATACAAGGTTAATTGTCAACTATATATAAATAATGGTTAACAATTAAAAGGTTGAAGAATTGTAGAGAAAGAGGTAAGATAAGTAGGTAAAATGAAAGAAAGAGGACGAAAGATGAGACAAAAGTTGAGAATTCGCTGGAAAGCATTAAAGATGGAAATAAAAGAACATAAAAGTTCTTTTGTGGTGTATATGGTACTTCGAGCATTGGTAATCCTGGTGATGATTCTACAGATTTTAAACAGGAATTACGAAGATGTGTTTTACTGTGTATTGACTTTATTGCTGTTGATTGTTCCGAGCTTTCTCCAAGTAGAGTTAAAGATTGAACTTCCGACGACATTGGAGATTATTATTTTACTGTTTATATTTTCGGCAGAAATTTTGGGGGAGATCGGTGCATATTATACGCGCGTTCCCAATTGGGATACAATGCTTCATACTTTGAATGGATTTTTAGCAGCCGCAATTGGTTTTTCGTTAGTAGATATTCTTAATCGGGATGAGAGAGCAAAGTTCAATTTGTCACCGCTTTACATGGCAGTGGTAGCATTTTGTTTTTCAATGACAATTGGTGTGATGTGGGAATTTTTTGAGTGCGGTATGGATTTATTTTTCGGGATGGACACACAGAAGGATACGATTGTAAACAGTATCAATACAGTGATGCTTGATCCAACGGGCGGTAATCAAGTGATTCATATTGGAGATATTAACAGCGTGATAGTAAATGGAAAAGAGCTTGGACTTGGTGGTTATTTGGATATTGGGCTTTTGGATACAATGAAAGATCTATTTGTGAATTTTATTGGAGCGGTTGTATTTTCAATTATTGGATTTTTTTATGTGAAAAAGCGTGGAAAGGGAAGAATTGCAAACAAATTTATTCCGAAACCAAAGCAGGAAGAAGCAGATTTTTTGAAAATCGTAGAAGAATCAGAGGAAAGATAGTTAATATTGACTATTGTCTGTTAATTTAAAGTATGTTATACTTTATTCCAACAAAGGTGTTTAGAAGATTTCTAGACACTTTTTTTATTGTATAGATGTAACAGAAACTCCGTGCAAAGAGGCACACCTGCTTTGTCGGAGAGAATGTCTCCTTCAAAGAAGATGCCAGGAGCATGGAAAGGATTTTGAAGGAGGAGTGGTTATGAATACAGGAGACACAGCATTTGTTATGATTTCGACAGCATTGGTTTTCTTTATGACACCAGGTTTAGCATTTTTTTATGGCGGGTTAGTCAGACGTAAAAATGTAGGGAACACGATGATGGCATGTGTGGCTATTATGGGGATTTCGGTTGTCATGTGGGTTTTATTTGGGTATTCACTCGCATTTGGTGGAAATCATGCAGGTATAATCGGCGATTTTAGATGGTTTGCTTTTTCAGATATTGGTATGGAAACGGGCCCATATTCTGAAAAAATTCCGCATTTGGTGTTTGCGGCATTTCAGATGATGTTTGCGATGATTACGCCGGCATTGATTACGGGTGCACTTGTAGGGAGAATGAAATTTAAGGCGTTGTTTTTCTTTGTAATATTTTGGTCGGTTATTGTTTACTATCCGCTGGCACATATGGTGTGGGGTGAGGGCGGTTTGCTGGCTGAAATCGGTTCAGTAGATTTTGCCGGCGGAGACGTGGTCCATATAAGTTCCGGAATCAGTGCACTGGTTCTTGCTGTTTTAATTGGAAAACGAAGAGGATATGAACATACGACTTACCGGATTCACAATATTCCGTTTGTTGTCCTTGGGGCATCGATTTTATGGTTTGGATGGTTTGGATTCAATGCAGGAAGTGCACTCGGAGCAAATGGGCTGGCTGCACATGCATTTATGACATCTGCGGTATCTGCAGCGACCGCATTACTGTCCTGGATGTTGATTGATGTTCTGAAAGAAGGAAAACCAACACTGGTTGGAGCTTCTACCGGTCTTGTGGTTGGGCTTGTTGCAATTACACCGGGAGCCGGGTTTGTACCGATTTGGTCTTCATTTATTATTGGAGCACTCGTTAGTCCAATCTGTTATTTTGGAGTTGGCTTTATTAAAGAGCGGGTAAAAATAGATGATGCGCTTGATGCCTTTGGGTGTCATGGAATAGGAGGAATTTGGGGCGGACTTGCAACCGGAATTTTTGCAAAAAGTTCTATTAACAGCGTGGCCAAGTGGGATGGCTTAGTATTCGGTGATTTTCGTCTGTTCCGTGCACAGATAATAGGAATTTTGATTACAATTGTGATTGCAGTTTTGGGTACATTAATCTGTGCGGCAATTGTAAAAATTTTTACACCGCTTCGAGTAAGCGAAAAAGAGGAAAAAGTAGGATTAGATATTTCCCAGCATGGTGAAAATGCATATCCGTCTTTCAATGGATTGGATTAAGGAAGGAGAGCAGATTATGTTGATTAAAATAGAAGCAATCGTTCGGGAAGAAAAGCTTGAGGATGTAAAAGAAGCATTGAACGCTATTCAGGTAAACGGAATTACTGTGTCGCAGGTTATGGGCTGCGGTTCTCAGCGAGGATATAAAAGCGTTGTGCGTGGAATGGAGGTAGATGTTATGATGCTTCCCAAAATCAAATTTGAGATTGTAGTATCTTCTGAGGAATGGGAGAAAAAGACTATTGAGGCAATTCAGAAAGCGGCGTATACGGGAGAAGTGGGGGATGGAAAAATATTCAGCTATGAAATTCGAAGTGCGCTGAAGATCAGAACGAGAGAGACTGGATTTGACGCACTTCAGTCAGAAAATTAGTTTTGTAATTTGTTTTGCAGGTGGACAGTTTCATTGTAACAATTGACTTTAGAAGCAGAAGGTTTATTTTTGACTTTCCATAAATTCTTTTGTAAAAGCAATAAATTGTTCAGTGCGGCTGTTTAGATATTTGCCCTTTTGCCATACGAGACCGATTTCCTGTGAGATTGTAGGAGCGATTGGTATTCCCTTGACGTCGTTCATATTTTTGAAGAGCGAAGAGTAGAGAATAGCTCCTCCTAGATTCTCACGGACAAATGCCTGAATTGTATAGAGTTGGCTGGCATTTAAAATTACATGAGGCTTTACTTTGATTGTATCAAAAAGTGAAAGCAACGTATGGTTTTGAACGGAATCGGTATTGTACATGATTAGAGGCTCATCTTTTAACATTTCAATTGATATACTTTTTTCTTTCGCGAGAGGATGACTCTTGGAGATACAGAACATTAGCTTGTCAGAAAGAAGCTGACAAGAATTTAATTTATTAGTCTCATAAAAATTCAGATTGACGAGCGCCAGATCCAATACATCATCTAAAACCAGATTGGCGGCACGTACAGAGCCGTATTCAAAAAGCTCAACGGGGATATTTGGATATTTTTTATAAAAAGCAGTCAGCATATCAGGGAAAAAGACTGTACTCAAAAGAGGAGGAATGCCGATTCGGATGGGGGTAATCTGCTTTCCAAGGTCATAAAGCTCTGAGGTCGTCTCATGAATATTGTTAAGAAGTACACTTGCTTTTTGGTAAAATTCTTCCCCTTCTTTTGTCAAAACCATATGATTTTTTGTACGGCTAAACAAACTGATAGAAAATTCCTTTTCCAGTTCTCGAATTGCGTTTGAGATTGCAGGCTGTGTGACATAAAGCTTTTGTGCAGCTTGTGTAATACTGTGATAACGACAAACGGCAGAAAAGTATTCTAATTGAATGATTTTCATTGGTAGTGACCCCATTTCTTCTTAATTTTCTAAAATATTAAAAATTTTATTATAGTAATTATGTCTAAAATTCTTCTGGTTTTAATCCGTGATTATTTTGATTATATCATAATTTTTGTGAGAAATGCTCAAATATACAACATATCATAATTTTTTTAATGGAGGTATCATTTTAAGTAAATGTACAAGCATCTATACGACCTCTATAATAAAGCTATAGCAAACAGCGCTGTGATGTGAATAAAAAAAGGATTGGAGGAAAACAAAGGAGTCCGTCAACAATAACTCTTTTGTTTCTCTTGTTTGCGGTGATTATGTTTGTTATTGAAAAAATACCGCTTGGGGTAACATCAATGATCGTCTGTATCGGACTGACCATTACAGATGTACTGGATGTGCAGACCGCATTTGCAGGATTTACTGACAGTAATGTGATACTGTTCGTAGCGATGTTCATTGTAGGAGGAGCATTATTTGAAACAGGAATGGCAAATAAAATTGGGGGAATTGTAACCAGATTTGCAAAAACAGAACGTATGCTGATTGTAGCAATTATGGTAATTGTAGGTTTGATGAGTGGAGTACTTTCAAATACAGGTACTGCAGCGGTATTAATTCCGGTAGTTATAGGAATTGCAGCAAAATCAGGATACAAAAGATCAAAATTACTGATGCCGATTCTGATTGCAGGAATTTTATTTTATGCAACCATAGGATATAAATTACTTCCGGAATGTGATCCGAAAGAAGAGGAGGCGTTCGATACAAAAAGAGATTTTGATCAGGTACCTAAATGGAAGCAGTGGATGTCATTGATCATTCTGATACTGACTTTACTGGCTATGATCTTTGAAGAAAAGATAGGAATCAGTCTTTGTGTTTCAGGTGGAATCGGTGCTTTGCTTTTGATATTGACCGGTGTGATTTCAGAAAAAGATGCATTGAAATCTATTGACTTGAAAACAATTTTCTTGTTTGGAGGAACTTTATCTCTGGCAGCGGCACTTGAAAAGACCGGAGCGGGAGAGATGATCGCAGAAAAAGTAATTGGAGCACTTGGAAGCGATCCGTCTCCATATATTCTGACGCTGGTCGTATTTCTTCTGTGTTGTGTGATGACAAATTTTATGTCAAACACAGCGACGACAGCATTGATGGTTCCGATCTGTCTGTCGATTGCACAGAGAATCGAAGCAGATCCGAGAGCAGTATTGATGGCATGTGTAATCGGAGGTTCCTGTGCTTATGCAACTCCGATCGGAATGCCGGCAAATACTATGGTTGTGGGAGTCGGAGGTTACCGCTTTATGGATTTTGTAAAAGCAGGATTTCCATTGATTATCATAGCAACGGTTGTGAGTATGATTATCCTCACGATTGCATTTCCATTCTTTCCATAAAAGGATGATTATAATTGTGAAAATAAACAGCATCTGATATAGATGCAAAAAATCAGAGGAGGCAGAAACATGAGTAAGAAAGAACAAGTAGAGCAGCTTACGGATTATATGGCAAATTTTGTGTCATATATCGCAAAAGTGCTGCCGGATGATATTATTGCAAAGCTGGATGAACTGGCAGAAAAAGAGGACAGTCCGCTTTCAAAAGTCATTTACGAGACAATGAAGAAAAATCAGGTACTGGCAAAAGAATTGAACAGACCAAGCTGTCAGGATACGGGTGTATTGCAGTTTTGGGTAAAATGTGGAACAAATTTCCCGCTGATCGGGGAATTAGAGACACTTTTAAAAGAAGCTGTTATAAAATCGACAGTGGAAGCACCTCTTCGTCATAACAGCGTGGAAACATTTGACGAGTACAATACAGGCAAAAATGTTGGCAAAGGAACACCGACAGTATTCTGGGATATTATACCAAACAGTGATCGGTGCGAGATTTATACGTACATGGCAGGCGGAGGATGCACACTTCCGGGGAAAGCCATGGTGCTGATGCCGGGAGAGGGCTACGAAGGAGTTACGAAATTTGTAATGGATGTCATGACTTCTTATGGTCTGAATGCATGTCCTCCGCTTTTGGTCGGTGTCGGTGTGGCAACATCTGTTGAGACAGCAGCACTGCTTTCTAAAAAGGCATTGATGAGACCGCTGGGAAGTCATAATGAGAATGAGCGTGCGGCAGAGATGGAAAAGTTGCTTGAAGACGGAATCAATGCAATTGGACTCGGACCTCAGGGAATGGGCGGCAAGTATTCCGTAATGGGTGTACATATTGAAAACACAGCAAGACATCCATCTACAATCGGTGTCGCCGTGAATGTTGGCTGCTGGTCTCACAGACGTGGGCACATTATTTTTGACAAAGATCTCAATTACACGATCACAACACATTCGGGGGTGACTTTATAATGTTGGAAATCAAAGATGGAAAGAAAATTTTAACAACGCCGATATCTGCTGAGGATCTGGCAGATATCCATATCGTAGATATTATTTATCTGAACGGAAGTATGACAACCTGTCGTGATGTGGCACACAGACGGCTTGTTGAGGGAGGAAGAGAACTTCCTGTAAATGTAAAGGACGCTGCAATCTTTCATGCAGGACCGATTATCCGTCCTCTTGCGGATGACAAGTTCGAAATGGTGTCTGTTGGTCCGACAACCAGCATGCGTATGGAGAAATTCGAAAAAGAATTTGTGAAACAGACCAGTGTGAAAGTGATTATCGGAAAAGGAGGCATGGGTACAAACACGGAGTATGCATGTAAAAACTATAAGGCGATCCATTGTGTGTTCCCTGCCGGAAATGCAGTGGTAGCTGCTTCAGAGGTGGAAAAAATTATAGATGCACAATGGAGAGATCTGGGAATGCCGGAAACGTTATGGCACTGCCGTGTAAAAGAATTTGGTCCTCTGATTGTATCCATTGATACAGATGGACGAAATTTGTTTGAAGAAAATAAAGTTGTTTTCAATGAAAGAAAAGAGAAAGCAATTAAAGAAATTTGTAAGCATGTAAGCTTTATCAAGTAACATCAAAATAAAACCAAAATACTGCCAGAAATGACCATGTAGAGAGAAAGATTCGAATCTCTTTATATGGTCATTTTGAGGGTATTTGGTGCTGTATAGTACTAATTTTGTAATCTAATGAACAGAAATTTACTTTCTGATAAATAAAAAATATTGACTGAGAATAAATATTTTGTTATAATTTTTTTGTTATTAGAATACAATATATTAGAAAGAAAATATATGGCGCCATAGCCAAGTGGTAAGGCAAAGGTCTGCAACACCTCTATCACCAGTTCAAATCTGGTTGGCGCCTCTAGGAGAAATCTGGAAACAATTGTTTCCAGATTTTTTGGTATACAAATATAATATACCATATATAAAAATGCGGTATGTGAAGAATGTGCTTCCTACATCAAAAAATAACAGAAAATATATTGAAAATCAGCTTTCGGGAGCCATTGAGCAGATGGAAGAATATATCAGAAAGTATCCGATGTTTCTTGTTATGGATTATGTGTAAAACTATAGATTATTATAACAATTAAAATATTGTTTCGTCATCTTGAATATGCTATACTTGAATTATGTTTATAGGGGCAAAGCTGTTGAAAAACTGTGACGCAAAGCCAAAGGGACTAAGGCAGTACGCTATGTCAGCCGGTTGCAATAAGAAGATGCGGATAGGTTAATAGAGTAAGTGAAAAAAAGTTATTCGGCTTAAATTTTAGTCACCTGTATAACGCAGGTGACTTTTTTGTTTCATAGGAAATTTTGAAGGAACTTCCTATGAAACAAAAGGCACTGCGTGCCGGAGATGCGCATTCGCACGAAGATGAAGAATGTCGCAAGCGGTCTACGCTCCGCTTCGGTCGTTGCTTAACGAGCGCCACTGGCGCTCAGCAACGCGCTCGGCGCGAGAATGTGCCGAGGCACATTCTTTTTTGCATAGGAAATTACATTTTCTATGTAGAAAAGCTTCCGGCAGAATGCATAGGAGATGAGGGAAATGAAAAAAGGAAAGAAATGGAAAAAAATTGAAGCATTCTGCATTTTGCTCATTGTGACATTGTTGCTTATTTTTGTCAGAATACTGTATCAGCCAGGTACGGAGTCGGAAAGGGGCGAGTTGTACACCTTCAGCAATGGATGGTATCAGCTGAAGGATGGGAAAAAGACGGAGCTCAAATTGCCGTGTTTTGTTACAGCGGATAAAGATGGGCAGATCATTCTTTACAATGATATGTTATCAGAGGCTGATAAGGGAAAAATCTTGTCGATTCGAGGAATACAGGATCAGCTGGAAGTCTGCATAGGAGACCGGCTTCTCTACCAATATAAGGATAACAGATTTGAAAAAAACAGGCAGATGAAAGGGAAAATATGGGCAGATATTTCTTTGCCGGAGAAAATCGGGCAGGAAGTGTTATCAATCAGCTATGAAACTAAAAAGAATGCCAGACTATATGTGTATGCCCCGATGATCGGAGAGTTTTGTTCTGTTTTCAGACAGCATCTGCTAGGATCGATTTTTTCGATACTGGTAGTTTTGGGAATGACCGGTCTCGGTCTCGTTTCGGTGATTGTCTTTTTCTATACCAGATACAGGCAGATTGTAGAAAAGAGATTTTTAAATGTAGCATTGTTTTTGCTTTTATGCAGTCTGTGGTGTATTCTGGATTCAGGAATTTACCAGATGTATGGCAGTCAGAGTGCAGCAGGAACGTTGGTATCCTTTTATGCGTTTATGACGATGTCTGTTCCCATGCTGTTATTTGTACAAAATACAGTGAGTGAAAGTGTAAGATGGATACCGCAGGTCTGGATTTTTCTTCTTTATGCAAATGCTGTTTTACAGGGGATTCTGCATCTTCTGTTTAAGATTCCTTTTATACATATGTTATATATCACACATCTCTTATTGTTTACGGGGGTTGTGTCTATGATCCTTCTTTTGTGGAAAGAGTATCGGAAAACGCAGGAGAAGGAAGTAAATCTCTGTCTAAAGGCATTTGGTGTATTAGGGATAAGCGGTGTAATCGCACTGGTACTGTACTGGGTATTATCCATTTACTGGTATGAATCTATTTTCCAGTTTGGCATTCTTCTTTATATTGCTGTTTTGTTTTGGGGATTGCTTTGTAAAGTATCCAACAACATTCAGTTTTGCCTGGAACAGGAGGTTTATAGGAGAATGTCCTTGGAAGACCGGATGACAGATATGAAAAACCGGAAATCATTTGAGAGGTATCTTGAAGAGATCCAGGAGGGTGCGATTTTACTTGAAAATGTATTATTGTTGTTTGTGAAAATTGCAGAACTGAAGAAGATTAATGATATGTCTGGAAGACAGATGGGTGATGAAACGGTTATCCGAACGGCAAGAAGCATCCAGAGTGCAGAAAGGAGTGTTCTGGAACAGCAGGCAGACGATATGCTTTGTTCAAATAAATAAAACCGGCGGAGGATAAATATGACTTATAATATAGATTTTCTTATTGCGGCAATGGTTATATTGTTGCTGGTTTTATGGTATTTTCTGGGACAGAAAAGAGCAGAGGATCTGAATAATCAGGTATTCCTTTTCTTTGCCATCATCGGTATTTTAGATGTGGTTGCGGAACTTGCCAGTAATTATTATATTTCTTTTCCAAATAGTAATTGTGAAATTGCTGCAATGCTTGCAACAACGATCTTTTATCTGCTTCAGGCATTGCTGCCGTTTACGGTGATCTGTTATATTCAGACATTACATGATAATAAGATCATTTCGGCAAAAAAGATGTTTTTATCAGGTGTGCCGACATTCATTCTGATGGGGATGATTCTGACAAACCCGTTCACAGAAAAGCTGTTTTATTTTGATATACCGGCAGGCTATATGAAAGGTCCATGGTATATGCTGATGTATTACAGTGCACTTTGTCATATGGCAGCAGCCTTGATCCTTATTGTTATATGGCGGAAAAAACTGGGCTATCAAAAAGTGAAGAGCCTGCTGGAAATCCTGTTGATATCCGGTGCGGGAGTGGTGATCCAGCTTTTATATCATCCGCTTCTTACAACAGGGTTTGGTATGAGTCTGGGAATTCTGGTACTATTTATTACGATCAACAATCCTCATGCAAATATCGATACACTTACCGGATTATACAATCATCTGTATCTGGTCAGAAAAAGCAATGAGCTGATCAGTGCGGGAAAATCATTTCACATTATTACGGTGTATCTTTATCAATTGAAGCACATTAATAAAATCGCAGGGGTACAGGGAGGTAATTCAATCTTAAAGCTGACAGCAAGAAAACTTGGTGAGATGTGCGGGAAAAAAGCATTTCGTACAACGGGAAAGAGTTTTATGATACTTACCGGTTCACTTGAAGAATATGAATATTATCTTACGCAGCTGAAGAGAATGTTTGATGGAAACAGTAAGCTGAATGTCAACAATAAAATTATTACGGTGCCTGTGATCATAAGCGGGATCATGAATGCGCAGAAACTCGGAGACAGCGGGCTTATTCTAGAATATGCTGAATATTTGGAAGCCTTATCTGCGAAAAATGGTCTGACAGAGGTGATACAGGATGATTATCAGACGATGAATGGTTTCCTTTATAATAAACGGGTAGAACAGTATTTGCATAAGGCGATTACAGAGGATCTGTTCGAGATATACTATCAGCCAGTTTACTCTACACGGAAAAAATGCTTTATCACACTGGAAGCGCTAAGTCGCCTTCAGCATCCGGAGCTTGGCTGGATCGCACCAGATGTATTTATTCAGATTGCAGAAAAGAATCACATGATCGAACAGATCACAGATCTACAGTTTAGTCGTGTCTGCAGATTTTTAGGAGAAAACCGATACCTGATGAGGCATCTTCTGAATGTAAAAGTGAACCTGTCTTCTCTGGATCTGATGAGAAATGACTGTAGCAGACATTTTATCCGGATTATGGATGCTTATAAGATTCCACATAACTGGATACAGTTTGAGATCACGGAAACGGTTGCGACTGAATACAATGCAGGTCTGAGAAGAGTTGCGGAGGAATTTACGGCCGCTGGCATCGGTTTTTGTCTGGATGATTTTGGTTCCGGATATGCAAATCTGAATACGGTAATGAGGCTTCCGTTTTCTGTAATCAAGGTTGACAGATCTCTGCTTTTTGATATCTGCAGGGATGAGAAACGGGCAATTTTCTATGAAAGCGTTGTAGAAACATTTCATAAAATGAATTATCATATTGTTTCCGAAGGGGTGGAAACACAGGAAGAAATGGAACAGATCAGCAGCTGGGGAGTCGAGATGATTCAGGGCTATTATTTTTCCAAGCCGCTTCCTGAAAAAGAGCTTTTGGAATTGCTGAAGAAGCAGGATAATATAGAAAGATAAAATTAAGAGGGAAGGGAGATAGTAGATACACATGGGGACATCCGATTGCGGAGGCAATTCATCAGGCAGACAAATTAATGTATGAAAATAAAAGAATGTCATAAAGAGGAGGAAAGAAATGTTACTTATTAAAAATGCAAAAGTTTATGCACCGGAGTATGTTGGAAAAAAGGATCTTTTAGTATGTGGGGGAAAAATTGAATGTATTGAAGATAAGATCGAGGATTTTCCGATCGCATGTGAAGTTATTGATGCAGAGGAAAGAATTCTTACACCGGGGTTTATTGATCAGCATGTTCATGTTACCGGAGGCGGTGGGGAAGGAAGCTTTCATACCCGTACACCGGAACTTCAGCTGTCAGAACTGGTAAAAGGCGGAATTACAACGGTTGTAGGACTTCTTGGAACGGACGGACTTACAAGGAGTGTTGAAAATCTTTACGCAAAAGTACAGGCTTTATGCGAAGAAGGGGTAAGTGCGTATATGCTTACCGGTGCATATGGATATCCAAGTCCGACTATTACCGGAGAGGTAGATCGGGATATTATGTTTGTTGAAAAAGTACTTGGCGTGAAACTTGCCATTTCAGATCATCGGGCACCGAATGTGACGGAAAGTGAACTGATCCAGCTTGCGAGCAAGACCAGAACGGCAGGTATGTTAAGCGGAAAACCTGGAATCGTGGTGCTGCATATGGGAGATGCAGATGCTGGATTGTCGCCGGTGTTTGAAGCTTTGGAAAAGAGTATGATTCCGATCAAGATTTTCCGTCCGACTCATGTGAACCGCAGAAAAGGTCTTCTGGAAGAGGGCTATCAGTTGCTTGAAAAGGGTGGATACATCGATCTCACCTGTGGCATCAGTGAGGACTTTTGTCCGGGCGGATGCATTTTAGAAGCAAAAGAAAAGGGAATCCCGACAGAGCATATTACCATCAGCTCCGACGGACACGGAAGCTGGTCAAAATACAGAGAAGACGGAAGCCTGTTGGAAATCGGTGTTTCCTCAGTAGATGCGCTGCGGGAAGAACTTCTGTATATGGTACATGAGCTTGATATGAAGCTGGAAGATGCACTTCCATATATGACATCACATGTAGCGGAGGCACTGGGATTGCAGGGGAAGAAAGGGACAATACAAAAAGGAGCCGATGCAGATCTGCTTTTGTGGGACAATGACCTGAAGCTTGACAGTTATATTGCAGGTGGAAAAATCTTTATGCAAAAAGAAAAAATCATTTGCAAGGGAACCTATGAAAAATAGGAATTGAATAAAGTACAACGTTAGCCTGTTAAAATATTCCCTTGCGGAAATGCCGGAAAAGCCTTAAAATAAAGGAATCATGTGTATACAGAAAGGAATATGCTTTATGGAAAAAGGGACTATTTTTAAATTTCATAACGATCTGGATACAGACCAGATCATCGCATCCCAGTATCTGTTGCTGCCGAATCTTGAGGAGATGAAGAGCCACGCATTTGAATCTCTGGATCCGGATTTTGCACAGAAGGTAAAACCGGGAGATTTCGTGGTTGGAGGAGAGAACTTTGGATGTGGATCTTCCAGAGAGCAGGCTCCGGGTGTGTTAAAAGCGTTAGGTGTAAAAGCTGTTATCGCAAAATCATTTGCAAGAATTTTTTATAGAAATGCTATCAATATCGGACTTCCTGCTATCGTCTGTAAAGACCTTCCGGATGAAGTAAAGACCGGAGATCAGATGGAGCTTCATATGCTGGAAGGAACCGCTGAGGCAAATGGAAAGGTTTATTCCTGCACAAAACTGCCGGAATATATGCAGAATATTTTGAATCAGGGCGGACTTATTGCGTCTCTGAACCGTGAGGAGGAATAGACGATGGGAATGACAATTGCTGAAAAGATCATTGCAGCGGCAGCCGGTGTGGAAAGCGTAAAGCCGGGTGACATCCATACAGTAGAACTGGATCGTCTGATGAGTAATGACGGAACTACACATCTTACCGTTGATATGTATAATAATAAATTAAAAAATCCACATATTGCAGATACAGGCAAGCTGGTATTTATTGTAGATCATAACGTACCGTCTGACTGTCCGAAGACAGCCGCATCCCAGAAGAAGATGCGTGATTTTGCAAAGGCAAATCACATTGATTTCTGGGAAGGGAAAGGTGTATGCCACCAGATTATGATGGAAAATTATGTTCGTCCGGGAGAACTGATCTTTGGTGCAGACAGCCATACCTGTTCTTACGGTGCACTTGGTGCATTCGGAACCGGTGTTGGATGTACAGACTTCCTTTACGGTATGGTAACAGGAACTTCCTGGGTAATGGTACCGGAGACTGTGAAATTCAACCTGGTTGGAAAGCTGCCGGAAGGTGTATATGCGAGAGATCTGATCCTCACCATCATCGGTGAAGTCGGAGCCAACGGATGTAACTATCAGGTGATGGAATTTACCGGAGAGGGCGCGAAGACTCTGACAATCAGTGACCGTATCGCACTTTGCAATATGGCAGTAGAAGCCGGAGCTAAGACCGGTATTTTTGAAGTTGATGATGTGGCAATGGAATATTTAAAAGAGCATGGACGCGAGCCAAAGGCTGTATATCACAGCGATCCGGATGCGCATTATGTAAGAGAATATACATTTGACTTATCCAAGGTAGAGCCGGTTGTTGCAAAACCGGATTTTGTAGACAATCTTGCGCCGGCAAAAGACGTGCGAGGTATCAAGATTGATGAGGCATTCCTTGGATCCTGCAACAACGGACGTATCGAAGATCTCCGTGTAGGAGCACAGGTTATCAAAGGAAAGAAAGTATCTGAAAAAGTAAGATTCCTTGTTGTTCCGGCAAGTCAGACTATTTACAGACAGGCTCTGGAAGAAGGACTGATCGACATCTTCATGGATGCAGGTGCAATCGTGATGAACCCGAACTGTAGTGTATGCTGGGGAAGCTGCCAGGGCGTAATCGGTGAAAATGAAGTCCTGATCAGTACAGGAACCCGCAACTTTAAGGGACGTGCAGGACATCCGAGTTCCAAGGTATATCTTGGATCGGCTGCAACCGTTACAGCATCTGCCATTGCCGGAGAAATTGCACTGGCAAGTGATGTGTAAGAGACGAAATTACGTTTGACGAGGTGACATAAGATGGATAAATTTACAGGACGTGTATGGGTTCTTGGAGATGACATTGATACCGATATCATCATTCCAACTGAATACCTTGCACTCAAGACAATCGATGATATGAAGCAGTATGGCTTTTCTCCTCTTCGTCCGGAACTTGCCGGACAGATCCAGAAGGGGGATATCATTGTAGCAGGAAAGAACTTTGGTTGCGGTTCGTCAAGAGAACAGGCACCGGAGATCATCAAGGCAATGGGTGTGCAGTGTGTGATCGCCAAATCATTTGCAAGGATCTTTTTCCGTAATTCGATCAACAATGGACTTCTTCTGATTGAACAGCCGGATCTTTATGATGATATGAAAGAGGGCGACGAGATCACGGTAGTGATGAATGAGCATGTGGATTATAATGGCAAGGAATATCCGATTGCTTCTCTGCCGGAGAATCTGATGAGCATTATTCAGGCTGGCGGTCTGGTAAAAGCCATGCGCAAGCTGAATGGACTGGATTAACCGGAAAGGAGAAGAAAATGGGCGAGACGATTATTGAAAAAATTATCAGACACAATACAGGAAAAGCCGTAAAGCCGGGAGACATTGTGACAGTTAACGTTGACCGCGTGATGATCCATGATATTTTCATCCCCTTTGTGGCAGAAAAATTTGAAGAAATGGGATTTACGAAACTGCATGATCCGGACAAGGTTGTTCTGATCTATGATCATCTGGTTCCGGCAAGTCAGCAGGATGATACCAGACATTTTCGTACCGGAGATGCATTTGCAGATAAATACGGACTTACACATGTACACAGAAGTGACGGAATCTGCCATCAGCTGATGACAGAGGCCGGCTATGTTAAACCGGGTGATATCGCATTCGGAACCGACAGCCATACCACAACTTATGGTTGTGTTGGAGCATTTTCATCTGGTATCGGTTATACCGAGATGGCAAGTATCCTTGGAACCGGAACGATGTGGATCAAGGTGCCGGAGACGATCAAAGTTGTAATCGATGGTGAACTTCCGGAAAATGTCATGTCAAAGGATATCATCTTACGACTGATCGGTGATTTGAGAGCAGACGGTGCTACTTACAGAGCACTTGAATTTGCCGGAAGCACCATTGAAAATATGACAGTTGCAAGCCGTATGACAATGGCAAACATGGCAATCGAAGCAGGAGCAAAATGCGCACTTTTCACACCGGATGAGAAAACTGCCGAGTATTGCAATATTGAATTAAATGATTATCAGAAGAGTCTGGTTGGTGATCCAGATGCAACTTATATGAGAACGATCACTTATAAAGCAGAGGACTTTGTACCGGTTATGGCCCTTCCGTCACAGGTTGACAAGATCAGAAATGTATCCGAGGTAGAAGGAACCGAGATCGATCAGGTATTTATCGGCTCTTGCACAAACGGACGTCTGGAGGATCTTCAGGCAGCAGCAGAAGTGTTAAAGGGCAAAAAAGTTGCGGATTTTGTAAAACTGATCGTGACTCCGGCGAGCCGTAAGATCTACAAACAGGCAGCAGATATGGGAATCCTTACGACTTTATCTGAGGCAGGTGCGATCATTACCCATCCGGGTTGCGGACTTTGCTGTGGACGTACCGGAGGAATTCTGTCAGACGGAGAACGTGTGGTTGCAACCAACAACCGTAACTTCCTTGGACGTATGGGAACTTCTAAGGTCGAGATTTATCTGGCATCTCCGAAAACAGCGGCAAGCTGCGCGGTGGCAGGAAAGATTGTAAGTCCAAAGTAGAGGAGTTCACTATGAAAAAAATTGGATTTATCGGTGTTGGCATCATGGGAAAATCCATGGTGCGCAACCTTATGAAAACAGGATATGAACTGCATATTTACGCAAGAACAAAAGCGAAAGTCGATGATGTGATCAGCGAGGGTGCAATTTTCCATGAATCTATCAAAGAATGTGTACCCGGATGTGATGCAGTGATCACCATTGTTGGTTTTCCGAGAGATGTGGAAGAGGTTTACTTCGATGAAGGCGGTATTCTGGAAAATGCAGATCCGGGAACCTATCTGATCGATATGACAACTACAAGTCCGATGCTTGCAGAAAAGATTTCAAAAGAGGGCACAGAAAAAGGATTCCATGTGCTGGATGCGCCTGTAACAGGTGGGGATACCGGAGCAAAAAACGCTACATTATCCATCCTTGTCGGCGGCGAGAAAGAAGATTATGAAGCTTGTATGGAGCTTTTCAAAGCAATGGGAACAAACATCAATTATCAGGGAAAAGCCGGATGTGGACAGCATGCAAAGCTTGCTAATCAGATTATGATCGCCGGTGCCTTAAGTGGTGTATGTGAGGCCTTTTCCTATGCGCAGGCCAAAGGACTGGATCTGAATGTCCTTTTTGATTCGGTCTCTACCGGGGCAGCAGGAAGCAAACAGTTGGATGCTTTAGGACCAAAGATCATTGCCGGAGATTATGCACCGGGATTCTTTATGAAGCATTTCATCAAGGATATGAAGCTTGCGCTGACTGAGGCAAATATGAGCGGACTGAGTCTTGAGGTGCTGAGTCTGGTACTGTCAAATTATGAAGAGTTGGCACAGGAAGGGCTTGGAGATCTTGGGACACAGGCGCTGATCAAGTATTATGATGTGCAGGATGTAGAAGAATAATCGTATGTGATTTAGGGAGCTGTTTTGCAGCTCCCTGATATTTTGTGTTTCATAAACAGTAACGAGAAAACCCGCTGATCTTTCGACCAGCGGGTTTTCTTGTGCTTTTATTTAATTTCTAAAGGAATGAGAGTAAAGTGCGGCAATCGGGGTAACCCGATTGCGCTTACTTTATGAGGGGGGAGATAGTTGTTTATCAACTATCTGACTCTTAGTATACAGATAAATTGTGTTCAAAATATGTCTATATCATAAAAGAAAAAGAAAATTTCTTAAGGAAAAATGAACTATCGATTAAGGAATATTGATTAGAGTACAATAAAAAAATCATTGCGAAAGTACTTTCAAATGTAATCAGATTCTTTTTACATCGTTGCAACTGCGGTAGTTTAATGGTATACTGGACATATTGCAAAAGTAGAAAATGGCAGCAGAAGCTGTCGGCAATGTTTACAAGGCTCATTGGGGTTATGTGAAATATATAAGAGAGTAATACGGAGGAACAGAACAGATGGATTTGGTAACAGTAAGAGAATTATACAGAAACAGAGAGGAATATCTGGATAAAGAAGTGACCATCGGGGGATGGGTGCGCAGTATCCGTGATTCTAAGACATTTGGATTTATCGTTGTAAATGATGGATCTTTCTTTGAAAACCTTCAGGTAGTATATCATGATAATATGGAGAACTTTGGCGAAATTTCCAAGCTGAATGTTGGTGCGGCAATCATTGTAAAAGGAACACTTGTCGCAACACCACAGGCAAAGCAGCCATTTGAGATCCAGGCAACAGAAGTTGTTGTAGAAGGTACCTCTGCACCGGATTATCCGCTTCAGAAAAAACGTCACAGCTTTGAATATTTAAGAAGTATTGCACATCTTCGTCCAAGAACCAATACTTTCCAGGCAGTGTTCAGAGTACGTTCACTGACTGCTTATGCAATCCACAAATTCTTCCAGGAAAGAGGATTCGTATATGTACATACACCGCTGATCACAGGAAGTGACTGTGAGGGTGCAGGAGAAATGTTCCAGGTAACAACACTGGATATGAACAATGTGCCGAAAAATGCAGACGGAACTGTTGATTATTCCAAAGATTTCTTTGGAAAAGAGACAAACCTTACCGTAAGCGGACAGCTGAACGGTGAAACTTATGCACAGGCATTCCGCAACATTTACACATTCGGACCGACATTCCGTGCGGAGAATTCCAACACCACACGTCATGCCGCCGAGTTCTGGATGATCGAGCCGGAAATCGCATTTGCAGATCTGGAAGATGACATGATCCTTGCAGAAAACATGCTGAAATATGTTATCCGCTACGTGATGGAAAACGCTCCGGAAGAGATGAACTTCTTCAATTCTTTTGTAGACAAAGGACTGATCGACCGTCTGAACAACGTTGCAAATTCTGATTTCGCAAGAGTTACTTACACAGAAGCAATCGAAATCCTTGAAAAGCACAATGACAAATTTGAATACAAAGTATCATGGGGAGCAGATCTGCAGACAGAGCATGAACGTTATCTGACAGAAGAGATCTACAAACGTCCGGTATTCGTTACCGATTATCCGAAGGAGATCAAAGCTTTTTACATGAAGATGAATGATGATAACAAGACCGTAGCAGCAGTTGACTGTCTGGTTCCTGGAATCGGTGAGATCATCGGAGGAAGCCAGAGAGAGGACGACTACGATAAGCTTGTTGCAAGAATGAAAGAGCTTGGACTTAAGGAAGAAGATTACGGATTCTATCTGGATCTGAGAAAGTACGGATCTACAAGACATGCAGGATTCGGACTTGGATTTGAGAGATGCATCATGTATCTTACAGGAATGTCCAACATTCGTGACGTAATTCCGTTCCCAAGAACTGTGAATAACTGCGAACTGTAAAAAAGAAGAATGAAGAAAAAGGGGACCGGGAACTGCATCAAAAGGGTGTGTTTTCCGGTCTGCTGTTTTATACGCAAATCTTTCTATATACGGAAAGGAAAAGTGAAATATGAATATTTTAGTTGTAGATGATGAAAAAGAAATTGCGGATGTCGTAGAATTATATCTGCAAAATGAATACCATGTTTTGAAATTTTACACAGGGCAGGAAGCATTGGAATGTATTGAGAAGACAAATGTGGATCTGGCGATCCTGGATGTGATGCTGCCGGATATTGACGGTTTCACGATTCTGAGAAAGATCCGTGAGAAATACACATTTCCGGTGATTATGTTGACCGCGAAGACGGAGTACCGGGACAAGATCACCGGGCTTACGATGGGGGCTGACGACTATATTCCGAAACCATTCAACCCGCTGGAGCTGGTAGCGAGAGTGAAAGCACAGATGCGCAGATACACGCAGTACAACGATGGTAAGAAAAGTGATTCTGAGAATATCATTGATTTTGCAGGACTCTTGTTAAATAAAGAATCCCATGAATGCATCTATAATGAGCAGTCTCTTCCGCTGACACCGACGGAATTTGAGATTCTGTGGATTCTTTGTGAGAATCGCGGAAAGGTGATCAGCTCACAAAGATTATTTGAAGAGGTCTGGCATGAAGAGTATCTGAAGAACAGCAACAATACGGTGATGGTACATATCCGGCATCTGCGTGAGAAATTGAGTAAACCGACTGGAAAATCAGATCTTATCAAGACTGTCTGGGGAGTGGGATACAAAATTGAAGAATAATTACAGAAAATTAAAACTGAGCATATTGCTTCAGACGGTTTTTATTACGGCCCTGACGGTGCTGGTTGGCAGATTTATTCTGGAGTATTTTATCGATGGTATTTATAATGACAGCTTTGCCAATGGCTTTTTGCGAATATTGGAAGCTTTTCATGTGAGTGAAGAGACCGCAACATCTTTGTATTGGCAGTGGATCGGCAATAATAAAGTGTTCTTTATGATCCTCGGTTTTTTACTTTTATTTTCGTTGTTTTTTTATGTGGCACTTTCAAAAATGACGCGTTATCTGGAACAGGTAGAAGATGGGATTGAAAATATTATTTCTGCGTCTGACCAGCCAATCCGGCTGATTACGGAGTTAAAACCAATCGAGGATCGTCTCAATGAGATTAAAGAGACATTAAGGAGCCAGGAGGAAGAGGCAGAAAAGCTTGAGCAGAGGAAAAATGATGTCCTGCTTTTTCTGGCACATGATTTAAAAACACCGCTTACTTCTGTGGTGGCGTATCTGAGTATGCTGGATTCTCATCCGGAGATGCCGGCAGAGGAGCGCGCCAAATATACGCAGATATCTCTGGAGAAGGCGAATCGACTGGGGGATCTTTTGAAAGAGTTTTTTGAAAGTATAAAGTTGAATCTGCAGGATATTGAACTGGATAAGGTGGATATTGATCTGACCATGATGCTGGAACAGATTGCAGACGAACTCTATGGGGTACTTCAGGAGAAGATGCTGACCTGCAAGGTGAAAGCAGAGGAAGAGATCCTGATCGAGGGAGATCCGGATAAGCTTGCCAGGGTTTTTGATAATATTCTGCGAAATGCCATAGCATACTGCCGGGAGAAAAGTGTGCTTCTGATCCAGGCTGCCAAGGAGGAGAACCAGGTAAGAATCTGTTTTGAAAATGAAGGAGATACGATACCGGAAGAGAGCCTGAAGAGGATCTTTGATAAATTTTATCGCGCGGATGCGTCGAGATCCAGCAGTACCGGAGGAGCAGGACTGGGGCTTGCCATTGCAAAAGAGATTGTAGAGCTGCACAAGGGACAGATCATTGCCGAGAGCAGTGGGGGAAAGACACGTTTTATCGTGACACTTCCCCTTAAAGGAGGAGTAGAAAGTAATGAAATTCATACACACAGCGGACATTCATCTGGGGGCAGAGCCGGACGCAGGAAGTTCTTACACCGCAAAGCGGCCGGAAGAACTGTGGAATAGCTTTGAGCGTCTTTTAAATATCTGTGAAGAAGAACAGACAGATCTTCTTCTGATCGCAGGGGATCTGTTTCACAGACAGCCGCTTTTAAGAGAGCTGAAGGAACTGGATTATTTATTTTCCAGACTGACACATACACAGGTCGTGCTGATGGCGGGCAACCATGATTACCTGAAAAGTACGTCCTATTACCGGAATTATAAATGGCAGGGACCGGTGCACATGTTTTTGTCTCAGAAACCTGCCTGTATGGGATTTAAAGAGCTTGGGGTCCGCATATACGGACTCAGCTATGAGGAACGGGAGATCACAGAACCGCTTTATGAGAAAATCCTTCCGGAAAAAAGAGGAATAGCCTCCATCCTTCTGGCCCATGGCGGCGATGAAAAGCATATCCCGTTCCGAAAGAACGAATTACTGAAGCTGGGATATGATTATATTGCTCTTGGGCACATTCATCTTCCGGCAGAGCTTGCAAAGGATCGGATGTATTACGCAGGATCCCTGGAGCCTACAGATAAAAATGACACCGGGAAGCATGGTTATATCAAAGGGGAGATTAAAAATGGAAGAACCCGGATGGAATTTATTCCTTTTGCATCCAGAGAATATGTGCATATGGAAGTAGAAGCAGGAAGAGAGATGACCGGACGGGAAATGAAAGAAAAAATAGCCCTTGCCATACGAGAAAGAGGTATACAGAACATTTATAAAATCATTCTGCGGGGATTTCGGGATCCGGATATGATCTATGATACCGACCGGATGGATTCCTATGGAAATATTGTCGAAATCCTGGATGAAACAAAGCCGGCATATGATTATGAAAAGTTGAAAAAACAAAATGCAGGAAATCTTCTGGGCTGGTATATAGAAAGCTTTGCAGAAGCAAAGGATGACAGTGTGGAGGCAATCGCATTGGCTGAGGGAGTACAGGCCATGCTGGAGGCAAAGGGGAGCAAATTATGAAGATAACAGAACTGATCCTGAAGAATTTCGGTAAGTTCACGAATAAGCAGATCCTGCTTTCGGATGGGATCAATATTATTTACGGAGAAAACGAATCGGGAAAAACAACGCTGCATACCTTTCTGAAGGGAATGCTTTTTGGAATGGAAAGAAAGCGCGGACGTGCCGCCGCAACAGATACATTTCGTACCTATGAGCCTTGGGAGAATCCAAACTTTTATGCGGGAATCCTGCGGTTTACCTGTGGCGGTCGAAAATTCCTGCTGGAGCGAAATTTCGATCGGTATACAAAAGGCGGCTCTCTGATCTGTGAAGATGATGGAGAAGAATTGTCACTTGAGCATGGGGATCTGGAAATTCTGTTAGGTGGTATGACAGAAAGTGATTATGAAAATACAGTTTCGGTAGGACAGCTCCGGGTACAGACCGGAGAAATACTGGCGGCGGAGCTGAAGAATTATGCGGCAAATTATTATGCAACCGGGAACAGCGAGATTGACCTCGAAGGGGCGCTTGCCCTTTTAAAAGAGCGGAAGAAAGAGCTGGAAAAAGAAGAACGTGAAAAGAGGCAGCTGATCAGCGAAAAGAAAGAGCGGGCAGAGATGGAGGCATCCTATGTCTGGCGGGATCTGCATCAGTTAGAAAATGAAGCGGAACAGCTGAAAAGAAGCTGTGAAGAGAAACGCAGAGAATGGGAAAGCTGGGTAAATGAAGATAAAAAGCGGAAGAAACGGGAAGAGGCAGCAGGATATTTTGCCGGGTGGAGGATTCATCCACTGGAGGCAGTGAGTATGCTGGGGGCATTTTTTGTGACTTTTCTGCTTTTTCATAAGCCGTGGAATTTTCTTGTGGCAATCGTGGTGGCACTGGCTGAAGGGCTGTATGTCTGGAATTGTCTGAAAGATGGAAAGAAGAAAAAGAAAGCCAGATTACAGGAGATAAAAGAACAGGGCATTTCTCTCAAGGCAGATTATGAGAGGCAGAAAGGAAAGCTTGCAAAAGTACAGGAAACCTATCATGAAAAAGAAGTGTTGTATGAAAATCTGCAGGAACGAGTCGGCGAGTTCGATGAGATGAACAGTGAAGAGATAGAGCGATTAAAAAACAAGCAGGGTGTTGAACTTGCTATGGAACAGTTGACCAGACTTGCCGCACAGATGCAGAGTCGGACAAGCGATCTTATGAATACAGAAGTATCTGCAATCATGGATGCCATCACAGATGGAAAATATAACAAACTCTGGGTAGACGAAAATCTGCATGTGCAGCTTATGAGTAATGGAAAAAAGATATCCATGGATCAGGTAAGCCGTGGAACTCTGGAACAGATTTATTTTGCAATCCGGATGGCCGCAACAAAAATTCTCCACGAGGAAGAATGTCCGGTGATCCTGGATGATACATTCGGCTATTATGACGACAGTAGACTTGCGCAGACCCTTCGCTGGCTGAAAGACAGTAAGCGGCAGGTAATTATATTCAGCTGTCAGAAGCGGGAGATGGAAATGCTGGAAAAGATGGGATGTGCATATCATAAGGTGATGTTGTAAAGACAAGGAGGAAGATTTTATGATTCGGCTTCAGGATATTGCAGAAATGGCAGGTGTCAGCCGTACTACGGTATCTAATGTTATAAATGGCAATACCAAAAGAGTTTCCCAGAAAACGATTGATAAAATCACGACTATTCTTAAAGAACAGAACTATGTTCCGCATATGGGTTCCGTGATGCTTTCCGGCCATGGTTCCAGAATTATAGGTGTAGTACTCGGATTTTCTTATGCCCATGGTATGCAGTCACTTCAGGATCCATTTGTGGGAGAACTGATCGGAACGATTCAGATGGAAACGGAAGAAAATGGATATTATGTTATGCTTATTGGCGGTGAAAGTATTCAGAATGTAGTGGATATTGCCTCAAAATGGAATGTAGAGGGATTGCTTATCCTTGGCTACAATGAAGAACAGTATCGCAGTCTTTCGCGCAGATTAAACAAGAAAATGATTCTGATCGATGCTTATCCGGAAGGTGCTTATACGTTCCAGAATGTCGGTATAGATGATTATTCGGGAGGGTATCAGATCGGAGAATACCTGTATTCCTGTGGATATAAGAAAGCATTGTTTGTTGCGGAAACGGAGAGAGACAGTGATTACTATCGGTGGATGGGATTCAAACAGGCGATGGAAAAATCGGGGGGATTCTGCAGTCGTTCCCGATATATAATTATTCCGGGTGAAAAAAGATTGCGTCTCAGAAAATACAGAGAGCTTCTCCCACGTTTTTTAGAAGCAAAAGCACTTGCGTTTTCCTCAGATTATAATGCGATAGAAGCGATAAATTTCTTTTTTGATGAAGGCATCATGGTCCCGAATCAGATTTCTGTTACAGGATATGATGACAGTGTCTACGCAAGTATGGTTCGACCGAAACTGACAACGGTTCATCAGGATGTTCCGCAAAAGGCGCATGTGGCGCTGAAACGTCTGCTGAAATTAATTCAGGGAGAGACATTGGACGAATTAAATATAAAAAATCCAGTCTATCTGGTAAAGAGGGATTCTGTCAGGGAATGACAGGATCCTTTTTTCAACTTTGCATGTATACAGGTAAGCCGGTGGAATGGTCTGGTTGTTTTTGTGCAGACTGTATAAAAGCAGGAAATAAACTTTGTTGTCTTTTATAGTTTCGCGAGAAACCTCTTGATTTTGCTAAGATGTATGGGGTATCATGAATAGTGTTGTTACAGGAGCGGTTAAATAATACTAAACAATTATAAACGAGGAGATTTGGCATGGAGAAAAAATGGTGGAAAGAAAGTGTAGTATATCAGATATATCCAAAGAGTTTTAAAGACAGTAACGGTGATGGTGTGGGAGATATCAGAGGAATCATACAGAAACTGGATTACCTTAAAGAACTTGGGGTAAATGTATTGTGGATTTCTCCGATGCTGGAATCACCTCAAGACGATAATGGTTACGATATTTCTGATTACCGCAGAATTTATGAAGAATATGGAACGATGGAGGATTACGAGGAATTGTTGTGTGAAGCACACAAAAGATCCATCAGGATTCTGATGGATCTCGTAGTCAACCATACTTCAGATGAACATAACTGGTTTATTGAAAGCCGTAAATCAAAAGATAATCCATATCGTGATTATTATATCTGGAAAGATCCGGTAAACGGAAAAGAACCTAATAACTGGGGCGGAGCATTTGGCGGTTCTGCATGGGAATATGATCCGCAAACTCAGATGTATTATCTGCATCTGTTTTCAAAAAAACAGCCGGATCTCAATTGGGAAAATGAAAAAGTACGCCAGGAAGTTTATGACATGATGAAATTCTGGTGTGAAAAAGGAATCGATGGCTTCCGAATGGATGTTATCAGTATGATTTCCAAAGATCAGAGATTTCCGGACGGAGAAATGAATAACGGTCTTTATGGAGACTTTGGACCATATTGTGTACATGGTCCAAGGGTCCACGAATTCCTTCAGGAAATGAATCAAAAAGTTCTTTCAAAATATGATATCATGACAGTCGGTGAGACCGCAGGAGTCACAATAGAAGAAGCACAGAAATATGCGGGTGATGACCGAAATGAATTGAACATGGTATTCCAATTCGAGCATGTGGAGAGTGGATGCGGAGATTATGGAAAGTGGACGACTGCAAAATATGACTTCAAAGAGTTCAAAAATATTATGATCAAATGGCAGGAAGAACTTCAGGGTAAGGCGTGGAACAGTTTGTTTTTAGGTAATCATGATCAACCGAGAAGTGTCAGCCGTTTTGGAAATGACAATCCGGTATACAGAGAAACCTCCGCAAAAATGCTGGCGACCTGTATTCATATGATGCAGGGAACGCCATATGTATATCAGGGTGAAGAGCTTGGTATGACAAACATTTACTTTGACAAACTGGAAGATTACCGTGATATTGAAAGTATTAATTACTTTAAAGAGTTTACGGAATCAGGTCTTATGACTCCGGAACACATGATGAAATGTCTGATGCTGAGAAGCCGTGACAATGCGAGAACTCCGATGCAGTGGGACGACAGTAAACAGGCTGGATTCACAGAGGGCGAGCCGTGGATCAAAGTGAATCCGAACTACAAGAAGATCAATGCAGCACAGCAGCTTGAAGATCCGGATTCTGTTTTCCACTACTATCAGAAACTGATCCGATTGCGTAAAGAAAAAGACATTATTGTTTATGGTGAATTTGAACCTCTTTACCGTGAGGATGAACAGATTTTTGCGTACACAAGAAAACAGGATCAGGAAAAGCTTCTGACTGTCTGCAACTTCAGCGATAAGAATGCAGAAGTAGAAGTGCCGGAAGAATTTAAAGGCGCAGAGTGCCTGATCACAAACCTTGGAAGAAAAGAATTTGAAAGAAAAATTGTTCTGAATCCATATGAAGCATTTGTACTATATTATAAACACTAGGTGATAAAGAAATGATTAGAAAATATAGATATGGAACTCCGTTTGATACGGAGGCACTGACTGAAAAGATTGAAACAACTAAGGGCGTTCTCCCGTATGGAGAAGTCAGTCAGGAGGAAGGATTTGTTTTTACTTATATCATGGATGAAGATGACATTGTCTATGGTCTGGGTGAAGCCAATCGTGGAATCAACAAGAGAGGGTACTGTTATATCAGTAATTGTACAGATGATCCGGTACACACAGAGGACAAGCGTTCTCTGTACGGAGCCCACAACTTCATTGTTGTGAGCGGAAAGAGCACGTTTGGATTGTTTTTCGACTATCCCTCAAAACTGACCTTTGATATTGGATATGACAGAGAGGATACCCTTAAGGTATCTTGCGAAAATGCTGACTTGGATATCTACGTGCTTGAAGGTGAGAATGCTTATGATATCGTAAAACAGTTCCGCCATGTAATCGGACGCAGCTATATCCCACCGAAGTTTGCCTTTGGTTTCGGACAGAGCCGCTGGGGTTATACGACGAAAGAAGATTTCCGTACTGTCGCAAAAGGATATCGGGAGAATCATATTCCGATCGACATGATTTACATGGATATTGACTATATGCAGTCATTCAAAGATTTCACAGTGAGTGAAGAAAATTTCCCGGATTTTCCGGAATTCGTACAGGAAATGAATGACCAGGATATTCGCCTGATTCCGATCATTGATGCCGGTGTCAAGGTTGAGCCGGGATATGAGATTTACGAGGAAGGTGTCAAAAACAACTATTTCTGCAAGAGAGAAGACGGAAGTGATTTCGTTGCAGCTGTATGGCCGGGAGATACCCATTTTCCGGATATGCTGAATCCGGAAGCCAGAAAATGGTTCGGGGACAAATATCGTTTTCTGATCGAACAGGGAATAGAAGGTTTCTGGAATGATATGAACGAGCCTGCGATCTTTTATTCTCCCGAAGGCCTTGCAGAGGCAAGAGAACTTGCCGGAGAGTTTGCAAAGGATACCGAAGGCAAGACCCATCCCTGGGAAATGCAGGACAAGATGCTCAGTATTGCAAATAATCCGGAAGACTATAAAAGATTTTATCACAATGTGGATGGCAAAAAGATCCGCCATGACAAAGTACATAATCTTTTTGGCTATAATATGACAAGAGCGGCCGGAGAAGCGTTTGAACGCATTGACCCGGAAAAACGTTTTCTGATGTTTTCCAGATCTTCTTACATCGGAATGCATCGTTATGGAGGAATCTGGACCGGAGATAATAAATCCTGGTGGTCACATATCCTTCTTAACCTGAAGATGCTGCCGTCTCTGAACATGTGTGGTTTCCTGTATACAGGTGCTGACCTTGGAGGTTTTGGTGCTGATACAACAAGAGAATTGCTGCTTCGTTTTCTCGCACTTGGTGTATTTACACCACTGATGCGTAATCATTCGGCGACGGGAACAAGAGAGCAGGAGTGTTATCAATTCGAAAATATCGAGGATTTCCGTGCTGTCATTAACACTAGATATCGTCTTGTGCCGTATCTGTACAGCGAGTACATGAAAGCTGCGCTGAGTGATGACATGTATTTTAAGCCGTTAGGGTTTGTTTATCCGGATGACAAGAGAGCAATCCGAGTAGAGGATCAGCTGATGCTCGGAAACGAGATTATGATTGCTCCGGTTTACGAGCAGAACGCAAGAGGCCGTTATGTTTATCTGCCGGAAGAAATGAAATTTGTCAAGTTTCTGCCGGATGGAAGCATTTCGGAAGAGATTCTCGCGAAAGGTATCCATTATGTAGATGTGGCATCAAATGAAGTACCGCTCTTCATTCGAAATGGTAAATGTATCCCGGTTGCAGAAGCGGCAGAGTGTGTGAAGGATATTGATACCGAACATCTGCAGCTTATCGGATACGAAAACAGCAGTTATACCATGTATGAGGATGACGGGATCCGCAAAGATTACGATAAAAAAGAGAATTACCGAGTATTCACAAATTAACGTTTAAGAGTAAAAAAATACTGCCTGAATATCAGAAATGATATTACGAAATCAATAACGGGAGAATGTAATTTGATGTGAATTACATTCTCCCGTTTGATTACCTTGGTATGCAAAAAAAGCTACCAGTTGCAGGTTCTCTTTATATTAAAAATCATATAACCATTTATTCTCAAGCCGCCTGAGTATCCGGCTATCGTCATCTGAAAGTGGTGTAAAAGCATGCGCTTTTTTGCGAACCGGTTCGTCCGGCAGTTTACACGCACCGGAGCAGTGCGCTTCAAAATCAAGGCAGTTATAAACACGTGCGCCGCAGAATGCACAGGTGCGGATGGAATAGACAAACCCTTTATAGTCAGGATTATAAAAATGCTGGTATAAATCTTTATCATAGGAGTGCATCCCATTCCGGCGGACATCCTGACACCATTCCGAAAAATCCTGTGCAGCATAATAAGCGGCGGAAGAAGAAAGATTGAAGAACTGTCCGACTTCATTTACAGATTTCAGATGAGCATAATACATGGCAATGCGCGGAGCCAGAATATTACTTGCAAAATAATTGGCTTCATCTTCATTGGAAGGAAGGTCATTTCTGTGTCTTAAAAGATGATGTCCAAGTTCATGCATCAGCGAAAAACGAATCCGGTTGGCTGATTTCTGGCTGTTGTAAGCAATTAAGTTCAGACTGTTTATACAAAATGCATCCTGAGAATAGGAAATACATAGATTGTAGAGCTCCGGCTTCTTCTTTTGGAGCTCAAGATAGGAATAAACACGAAAACCATATTGCTTCAAAATAGCAAAGCAGTCAATCGGAAAGGAATGGATATTGCAGGTAATCAGCGCATTAGCTGCCACTTTACGAATCTGGTTACAATCCAAAGCAAAGCCTCCTATAAGTCGATTTCAGATAACAGCTGAATGAGTTTCATCTTCTGTGTCGCAGAAAAACCATGACTGCCACGGGCAATCATCTGTTCAATATCTTCATATGATGGCTCTGTGTTATCGGATGTTACTGTAACTGAAGAGCCGAGAAGATAATTCATATCTACGTTGAAAAGCTTCGCAATCTTTTCAAGTGTCTCGAGATCGGGTTCGCGGTTCCCTGTTTCATACATACTGACAGCACTTCGGGAAATGCCGAGCAGATCCGCCATCTGTCCCTGCGTGTAATGATTCTGCATTCTTAAATTCTTAAATATATTGTGAAAATCACCCATTTTGTTACCTCCATATATGACTATAATAGCACGAACTGTGACAAAAGTAAAATGACATATGACACGTTTTGTGAATAAAAGGATTGACACATGACTTCTGTGGCTGTATAACAAAAGTAAGGACACAAAACGTGACAAAAATATAAAATCGACACAGAATGTGAGGTAATATGGATGAAAAGAATAAGAGTAAGAAATATTTCATGGAAAGATTATGGGATTTCCGTACAGACACAAAGAGAACTCAAAGAATTTTGTTTTTTATACGATGAGAAAAAGAAGCGGGGGAACAGCCAGGATCTGGCAGACTGCAAAATGATCGAAGAAGCGGCAAGGGAAAGCAGTGAAGAACTGGCGCCGTATCTTTTGAAAAGTGTTACGGATGATCTAAGCTATGAGTATCTGGAATTTGATGATACGCTGGGACGTATTCCGGTTGGAAAGACAGATTTTTATGGATACAGAAGAAAATTCTATGCGTGTCTGCTGAAAAAAATAGTATAAAAAGAGGGGACAAATCGGGGACAGCAAGAACGTACGTTCGATATACAATAACATCGAACGATACAGATACAGGACAGAGAGAAAGAGAGAAAGATATCTGATACGCGCGTTTTCTGACTGTAATGTTATTGTTCAAATACAAATCAGAACAGATCAGAAGGAGAAGACTATGAAAGAAAAAGTATTACAGGAAATTACAGAAAAACGTGACCGGTATACAAAGCATTTCATGCTGCCTGAAAAAGGAACTGCCGCGGCGGTCTATCCGGAACCGGTTCATTATGAGACGGAAAGTGGATGGGAAGAAATTGATAACCGGCTGGAAGCAGTATCAAAGGATGGAAAAGAGTGCTACCAGAATAAGGCATCTGACTTACAGGTATGTTTTGCAAAGCAGACCGGAGAGAATACGCTTGTAAGCATGGAAAAAGATGGAAAAAAAGTTTCATGGACAATGGAAGAAAATGTGGTATCGGCAAGAAGTGTAAGGCAGGCAAGAACAGGAAAAAGCAGTTTCAGGATTTTAACCGAAGAGGAATTCCCGAAAGGACCAGAAGAACTCTACGAGGAGACATGGAGAAAGGATATTCCGGAGGATGAGCCGGCAGAGGGTTCAGGTGACGAGACGGGGGATGAAGTTACCATCCTTCCACCGGCTTCAGAAGACACCCCGGCAGACGGAGGCAGTGAGGATATGCCGGAAGTCAAAGAAATCCAGCAGAAGATGGGAGTAAAGCATCTGACAAGTGAAGGGATGTATGAAGAAATTCTTCCGGGCGTGGATCTGCATTATACCCTTCAGAGTCAGCGCTTAAAAGAAAATATCCGTCTGAAAACGGCACAGGCTGCAGAGCAGGAGCTGATCTTCCATCTTAGATATACAGATATGGAAATGAAGAAGGAAGAAGACGGCAGTCTGGGACTTTACAGTGAGAATCAGAGAATCTTCTGGTTTGACAAGCCATATATGTATGATGCAAAAGGATGCGTGTCACAGGAAGTGGAACTGCTTATAGAAGCAGAAGAAGGAGGATGCAAAGTTACTGTCAAAGCAGAAAAAGAATGGCTGCTTGCCGATGACAGAAGTTATCCGATTATTATCGATCCGATGACAGAAACCAGTAAAACAAAAACCAATATTGAGGATACCTACATTTTTACAGGCGGAACGGATTCTTCGGCTGACCCGAGTAGTGTTTATGCATATGGCTCTTTTGTGGCAGGGAAGTCAACTGCACTTGGAAACTGCAGGTCATTGCTCCGATTCCGAAATCTGCCGGACATCGGAAAAGGTTCTATCCTGTATGCAGCGACCATGTATCTCTGGCAGTATGAGTATTCCAGTTATGGAATCGCAAAACTTCCGCTTGTTGCAAATGAGATCCTGAATAACTGGACAGAAAAGGATGTGCGCTGGCACAATCAGCCATCTGTATCAGGAAATGTACTGGATTATAAAGAAGTGAAACAGGTACAGAACGGCAATACGATTACGATCACGCCGATCGGGTTTGACGTGACTCGACTGGTAAGACAGTGGTACAATACGGGAAATAATTATGGAATCATGCTGCGCGGTATGTATGAAAATGAAAGCGATCTTACAAAGACAGCGTTTGCCAGATTTTATGCATCGGATTATCCAAAGATTTCAACAGATCAGTTTCCGAGCGGAGTCTTTTATTATCGAAATGTAAACGGACTGGAGGATTATCAGAGCTACCATGAGCAGTCTGCAGGACGTGCGGGAAATGGACATACCAATGACTTTACCGGCAATCAGGTATGGATCCATGAGGATGCAGTGACAACCGGCGGAGCCATGCAGGCAGAGATCAGTCATGTTTATAATTCCAGCGAAGCCGGAACGAATCTCGGACAGGGATACGGATGGAGACTGAGCTGTGTGCAGCGTCTGGACACAACCGGAATCAAAGAATATCCTTATGTATACACAGATGAAGACGGCACAAAGCATTATTTCTATAAAGACACAAATGATGGCAATAAGTTAAAGGATGAAGACGGACTTGGACTTGTGATTACGGTAGAATCCGGGTATGACGACAGCTATGCGAGAACCATGGAAACAAAAGACAGGGTACGGTACTGCTTTGGAAAAGACGGTTATCTGAGATTTGTCAGAGATCTGGATGAAAATCAGATCAAATATGTATATCAGACCATTTCCGGAAAACAGGTGATCAGCTATGTGGAGGATTCCAGTGGAGCAAGACTGGAGATCCAGTATGAGACAGCAGGAAATACGGTACGTGTATCCGCAGTAAAAGATATGGCAGGCCGCCTTACAAAGTATGCATATGACAGTGCAGGCAATCTGACATCCATTACTTATCCGGATGGAAGGACAAGCAGCTTCGGATATGATGCAAGCCACCGTTTAACCAGTGTGACGAACCCGGATGGATATGGTCTTAAGTATGAGTATAAGAACGACTTCCGTGTACCAAGGGTTAGCCGGATCGCGGAATATGGTTCCGGTAATAAAGCAGGACAGGAGATGAAAGTATCCTACGCGAACGGGAATACTACTGTATTTGAGACTCCGGGACTGGACGGAGAGATTGCACAGACCGGAGATAACCGGAAAATCACCTATCATTTCGACAACATGGGCCGCCCGACCGATGTCATGGATCAGGATGGCTGTGCGAACAATTATACTTATTACACATCCGGAAGCAAGAACCATAAGCTGGACAAAGAAGGAAAGGTTCAGAAGACAGTCTGTCATTTACTGAAGAATCCATTATTTGACAGTGCTTACGGGGATGGAAACTGGTATCAGAAAAATCTGACGAACGGAACCAGAAGCAGTATTGCAAAAGCGGAGGGATATGCAGGAACTAAAAGTGCAAAACTGACCAAAACAGGAGCAGAATCTGAAGAAGGAATCTGTCAGGATGTAACGCTTGAGACGGGAACTTATACCTTTTCCGCATATCTGAAAACAGAGAATGCCGAAAACAGCAGGGCTGGTCTGATGATCCTCATGCCGGATGGAAGCAGAGCAGAAGAAGCTTCTGTAATCTCCGGGACGACAGATCCGGAAATGGAGAACGGATGGGAACGCCATCAGCTGCAGTTTACCTTAGCGGCAGCAGGAAGTGTTACGGTATGTGCCGGTATCACTGAGGGAACAGGAATCCTCTATGTCAGCGGAGCGCAGCTGGAAACAGGAAACGCTGCAAACAAGCTGAACCTGATCACAAATCCGGGATTCGAACTGGGCAGCACAAGTCAGCCGGACTGCTGGAATTATGCAGGAGATGTAACCGGATCCAGAGTTGCCGGTGTGACGGGAAAAGGAAGGTGCGCAACGATCTCCGGACGATGGGACAAGAGCTTATATTGCAGCCAGACGGTCCATGTCAGTGGGAAAAAAGATGAAGTCTACAGTGTGAGCAGCTGGGTAAAAGGATGCGGTATTCCGGGAAAGAAGTTCTCATTGTCAGTAAAAGTAACCGGCACATCCGGAAAAGAAAAATGGCATCATTTTAACTGCAATCCGAACATTCTTGACTGGCAGTTTGTCAGCGGCGTATTCCGTACCGAGGAGGCTTATAAAGAGATCCAGGTATATCTGTATTACGATAACCAGATGAATAAGGTGTACTATGATGGCGTGCAGCTGATACGCGATGACGGGGAAAGCTATGTATACGATGGAGAAGGCAACCTGTCGGGCGCAAAGGATGCAGCAGAGAAATCCGGCTTCAGTTACAACAAACGAGGAAATCTCACCCGGCTTGGAGAAATAGACGGGACATCTTTTGAGTACGGTTATGATGACAAAAATCATCTCAAACTGGCTGCCAATTCAGAAGGTGTCAGATATTCTTTTGAATACAATACAAAGAGAGTCCCAGTAACAGAGATCACAGAAGGAGAGCTGTATTACCTTCGGGAAAAGAGCTCCGGCAACTATATGGATGTGCGGGATGGAAGGACATCCTCCTGGACAACCGTTCAGCTGTTTGCCTTTAACGGTACGGTATCTCAGAGATGGAGAATTACCAAGGCAGAAGAAGGATACTGGAATCTGGAACCGCAGAATGCGCCGGACATGCGGTTAGATCTGAAAGATGCATCGACAGCAGACGGAGCTGCGATCCAGATCTTTGCCGATAATGGAACCGATGCACAGAAATGGAGGATGCAGAAGAACAGTGACGGCACCTGGAAAATTCTGAATAAACTGACGGGGACACAGAAATGCATTACAAACGAAAAGAAGAGTACGGCATCCGGAGAAGCACTGAAACATATAACTGTATCCGACAGCCATGGAGGTCAGAGCTGGTATCTCGAAAAGGTGGCAGACGAAGGGCAGCCGGTCCATATGCGTGTAGAAGGCGGCAGACATCTGAGGGCAGTTACTTCAGAGAGAATCTATTATATCCGTGAAAAAATATCCGGAAACTATCTGGACGTACAGAATGGTGGAACCGATTCCGGATCTGTTATTCAGTTGTTCCCGTTCAATGGAACTAAGGCACAGCAGTGGAAGGTGACAGCATGCGATGACGGATACTTCAAACTGCAGCCGCAGAATGCCCCGGCAATGTGTCTGGATGTGAAAAATGCAAATACGGCAGAAGGAACGGTGATCCAGATATTCGCTGACAATGGAACCGATGCACAGCGATGGAAGCTTCAACCAAAGAGTGACGGAAGTTATCAGATCAGTGAGAAATTCACATCGGATAAAAAGGGTCTGACCAATGAGAAAAAGAGCTCCGAAGCTAAGACTCCGGTGACAAGCTGTACATTGGCAGAAGACAATCCGGGACAGCGCTGGTACTTTGAACCGGCAGATGAAGGAACCGTCTCAGATGTTCCGGCAGACGGGCTGGTAGTAAGTGTACGAGTGCGCCATTCCGGTCAGTATATAGATGTCCATAATTATGGAACAGTGGAAGGCAACCGGGTAAATCAGTATTATAAGAACTGTAAAACGAATCAGATGTTCCGACTCAAAAAGAGAGAAGAGAAGTATTATACGATGGAGCCGCTTCACGCACCTGGAATGGTTCTGGCAAGAGCCACTTCCGCAGACACCCTGATCCTCCAGAAATATACAGCAGGTGCGGCAAACCAGCTGTTTGGTTTTACGGAGATCGAAGAAGGAAAAGGAACCGGATATCTTGTAATCTGTAAAGCAGGAGAAAAAGAACTGACGGTAAAAGGACAATCCTATACAGCGGGAACAGAGCTGGTATTTTCTGATCATTCCGGCACACCGACCTATAAATGGTGGATTCTGGAAAGCTACAGTGACCGCATGGAATCTTCGATGGAATATACTTCCGATGGAAGACAGGTCAAAAAGATCACGGATGGAAGAGGATACAGCAATACCTATGCCTATGATGAAAAGAATCGTCTGCTGACTTCTGTTACGGATGCGGAAGGATATACGACCACCTATGATTATGACAAAAATACAGATCAGCTGATCCGTGTAAGGAAGAATGCAGATGGAAAAGATTATGTGCTTCAGTACACTTACGAACAGGATAAGATCAAAACGATCACACGAAATGGCGTCACTTATGGTTATGCTTATGATGCATATGGAAACCAGACCGGTGTTACCTTGAATGGAAAGATTCTGAAGGAAGTGACCTACAGAAATAAAAACGGGCTGGAAGATCGGCTGACTTTTGCAACAGGAGAAACGCTCCGCAATGTCTACGATGCGGAAGAACGCCTGACCGGGCAGTATCTGATCCATAAAGATGATACAGAAGAAAAGCTTTTCACCAATGTGTATGATCATTATGGAAATATTGCAGTCCACAAAGATGAGCGGACACAGCTGGAAACCCGCTATCAGTATGACCTGATCGGAAGACTTCTGGAGAGCAGATCCACTGATGGATTGAAGGTGAAAGTCGCCTATGATGACAAGAACCGGGTGGCACAGAAGCAGTACCGTGTGGACGGAACCGGACATCAGACCAGGTATCTCTATGGAGACGTGGCAAAACAACAGAAACCGGGACTTGGATATGGCGTACAGGTAGACGGAAAGACCTGTATCGAGTATGCATATGACCTGCTGGGACGCTGTGAGAAGAAAACACAGATCTATCCGTCCGGCAAAAAGAAGGAGATCACATATACATATGTGCCGGGAGCAAAAGAAGGAACCACAACAGCACTGATAGGCACGATCACGGAAAATGGAAAAGAGACTGCTTACACATATGACGGACGTGGTAACATTCTGGAAATCTGTACAAAAGCACTGGATACAGGAAAAGTAACGGATCATATGCTCTATACTTACAATGGAATGAATCAGGTGATCCGGGAAGAAGATGCAGTCAGAGGAACCACTTATACCTATACGTATGATCTGGGAGGAAATCTTCTGGAAAACAAGAAATATGATCGGGTTAATGGAGTGGAAGAGCTGAGAGGCACGGATACCTATACCTACAGCTCAGGCTGGAAAGACCAGCTGACCTCTTTCAATGGAAAGGCTATAACCTATGATGCGATGGGAAATCCGCTTTCCTATATGGGAATGAACCTGACCTGGGAAAAGGGACGGCAGTTAAAGACTCTGAAGAAGAGCGGAACACTCAGCCAGTACATTTATGACAATGACGGAAGAAGAATCCGGAAAACCGTTGGAGACAAGGTAACGCACTTCTATCTGGATGGGGATAAGATCATAGCTCAGAAAGAAGAAGGCGGAGAGAGAATGGACTTCCTGTATGATGAGAAAGGGACACCGTTTGCCTTTGAGTATCAGGGAAAAATGTACTTCTACCAGACCAATCTTCAGGGAGACATCATCGGGATTGTTGACAGTAAAGGAAGTCAGGTTGTAGTATATAGATATGATGCATGGGGAGAAGTTCTGGTGTCATCAGATGCATCAGGATTCGGTCTTTCCAAGATCAATCCGCTGCGATACAGAGGCTACTATTACGATCAGGAGACGGGACTGTACTATTTGCAGACAAGATACTACGACCCGAAGGTGAGAAGATTCCTGAATGTAGATGATACGAGTGTACTGACGAAGGATCCAGAGCAGCTGACGGAGAAGAATCTGTATGCTTACTGTGATGATAATCCGGTGATGTATCGGGATGATGCTGGGATGTTTGATATTGTGTCAGGAATATTTGGTGCAGTAACCAACGTGGCAACAACTTATTTTGCAGCAAAAGTAACCGGTCAGGAGTGTGGAGTTGGAGATTTATTAATTGCAGCAACGGCAGGTTTTGTAGGTGGTTTGTTAATGAATAATTTCTATGCAACATTGGCAAATGCATGTATATCAGGAGCAGGAACAATTTTTTATAGTATTTGGTGTGGAGATGATTTGAGAACAGCATTATGGAAAGGCGGAACAACGGCATTATGTACAGCAGTTAGTGTCAATTTATTTATAGGAGTAAAAACAGATATATCTGGAATTGCAGATACAGTTGCAACCACTGTTTTTGGAGTGGGGAATGGATTGATTACAGCAGGGGCAGTGGGTGCATTATCGTATCGAAAGGCAAGTAACAAGAAAAATTATACACAAAATAAAAGAAAGTCAAATCCTGTGCTTAAAAAGAATTCAAAGACAAAAAAACAACAGGAGAGGGCTCGAAAATATTTTATGTTTAAAATGAATCAATTGAGAGAGAGATAAAAGTAATATAAAAATGGAACAAGAAAAAAGTAATGATGTATTGGTTGTAAAATCAGATAAGGAATGGATGCGTTATATTTACAGAGATAAAACAGTTGCATTATTGATGAGCATGGTATTGCTTAGTGGAACTTGGGTAGGTATATTTTTGTATGGCGTATCAAATGGAACAGTAAAAAAAACTAGTAATATAATATTATTTATCTTTGCGTTTATGATTATAGCAGAAATTATAGTTATATTATTAGATATTTATCGGTATTGGCGTGATATAGGACGGGAATTAGTATTAGATGAAACAGGCATTTTAGCCAAATTGTTGTTTTATGAAAAAAAGTATCAATGGAGCGATTTTAAAATTAAACAATTACGAAGTAATTTAGGAGAATACTATGATGAAGGGATGTTCTTTGCAATATATAAACGCCAACCGAGAACATATAGTAAGTGTGAATTTTTTCCAATAAGATATCCTTTTGGAAGCTTTAAGATTAATTTTAAAATGCATAAACCAATTATACTTCAGACAAGGTATTTATCTTGGAGTATAAATGGTGAAATAATGGCGGTCGAGAAGGAGGAGTTGCTTTCCAAATTAAAAGAATGGGGAGTTGATTTTGAAACAGAGCGCCCGAAAAACTTTGATATTTTTCAAGATAAAAAGGGAAGATTACAGTCCAGAAGAAATGGAACTGCCTGGATCTTACTCGCGGCAGCTGTTTGGCTTTTACTACTGATATCTATTGTATATCCGATTTTTATCTGGAAGAATCCAGTACTGATTGCTATCTTTATTCCATTTTTTATAGCTCTTGTTCCAGTTTATGTGGTAGTCACCAGTAGAAAAAGTTACCGTTTAAAGATGGATGAAAAAGGCTGTATCCGAAAGTTTCTTTTCCTGTCAAAACGTTATTTGTGGAAGGATTTGCGGGTAAAACTGGTTGCATCGGAGGAAAGCCATTGTGGAGAGGGAGTTTTATTCATCAAGAAAAAATCTGGGAATAGCAGTTCTGCAAGTGAAACTTTCAGCTATGCATCTTTGCATCCATACAGCAGCTTTGTAGCAAATTTTGAAGTGTTTGGAAAAATGTATGGGGAGAAGGATGCGTTGCATGAGATTAACAAAGAGCTGTTTCTGAAAAAAATGAAAGAATGGGGAGTAGAGGTAGAAGGACTGCCGAAAGAAGAATGTTAAATAAAAATACTGCTTAGATATCAGAAAATGATATTCAAGCAGTATTTTTTGTCATATAGCGGAAAAATTTCGCTCGTATAAATTAATCGATCGCTTCCCCTTTTTTATATTTCTCAACTACATGCTGGATACGTTCGCTTGGATCAAGGATGCTGCTGATAGAAGCATCATGGTTCAGTGTATCGATTACCAGTGCGATGTACTTGCTCATGTCGCAGTTGATGTAGTAAGGACGGCTGAGCAGTTCCGGTGTCTGATAGATCAGGTTTGTTGTGAGGATTCCGTTGATCAGTCCTTCTTCATAAGCCTGGTCGAATTTTTCCATACCGTTTGTGAAAAGTCCGAAGGTTGCAGCAGCGTAGATACGTTTTGCTTTACGCATCTTGAGCTGGCGTGCTACATCGAGGATACTGTCACCTGACGAAATCATATCATCGAGGATGATTACGTCTTTTCCTTCTACGGAAGAGCCAAGGAATTCGTGTGCTACGATCGGGTTACGTCCGTCTACGATGGTTGTGTAGTCACGGCGTTTGTAGAACATACCCATGTCGAGTCCGAGTACGTTGGCAAAGTAGATTGCACGTCCGGTTGCACCTTCATCCGGGCTGATCGCCATCATATGGTCAGCATCGATCTGAAGATCCGGTACATGCTTTAAAAGTCCTTTTACGAACTGGTAAGTCGGGCGGATCGTCTCAAATCCGTTCAGCGGGATCGCATTCTGGACACGTGGGTCGTGTGCATCGAAAGTGATGATATTGTCAACACCCATGCGGACAAGCTCCTGCAGACCAAGTGCACAGTCCAGTGATTCACGGCCGCTTCTCTTGTGCTGGCGGCTTTCATACAGGAAAGGCATAATGACGTTCAGACGACGTGCTTTTCCTCCTACAGCGGCGATGACACGCTTCAGGTTCTGGAAATGGTCGTCCGGTGACATATGGTTGGTATTGCCGCTGAGCGAATAAGTCAGGCTGTAGTTGCAGACATCGACCATCAGATAAAGGTCTTTTCCTCGTACAGACTCATTGATAATACCTTTGGCTTCACCAGATCCAAAACGCGGTACCTTTGCGTTGATCAGATAGTTCGGCTTTTCGTAGCCGTTGAAAACAAGATTGTCTTTCTGGAAACGAGTCTCTTCCTTTCTCCATTTTACGAGATAGTCATTGACTTTATTTCCCATCTCTTCACAGCCGTCTACAGCAATAATGCCGAGAGAGCCAACTGGAATATTATCCAGAATTCGTTCACTTCGATGTAACATCAGTGTTCCTCCCTGTACATAAGTTTCTTTTGAATGCGGATATCATCACCGGCAAGGCGAAGTATCTTATAATGGTTGCTTATCCGGGAAAATGTACGTTCTGTATAGTTCGTCTTGATTTCCTCCAGAGTAAGATTAGTAGAAATGATCGTGGATTTCCTGTTCAGGATCCGATCATTTAAACACACAAAAAGCTGAGAAACGACAAAGTCTGTATTTCGTTCGGTTCCCAGGTCATCAATGATCAGCAGATCACACTGGTGGATCTGCTCATATAAAAGACAGCTCTCATCATTCCGGGTCAGTGCTTTTTCAAGGAGCGCATCGAAAAATTCAGAGGCAGTCAGGTAAAGAACGGAATGCAGAGAATCCATCACTTCTTTTGCAATGCAGTGACTGAGAAATGTCTTCCCAATACCAGTATTCCCAAAAAGGAGCAGATTACCATGTTCGGTATCAAAATTGTGGATGAAATTCATACATTCCTGATAAGCCCGCGTTGCAAGCTCGCGGGAATTCTGACCGGAAAGCCGGTCTCTATAATTGGATGAATAATAATCAAAATTAAAATGTTCAAAATTTTCCTGTTCGAGAAGCCCTTTTAAGTTGGACTGGGTGTAGAACAGATCAATGATCGCTTTTAAAAAGCAATGGCACTTTTTCGTGCCGACATAGCCGGTATCCTGACAGTCCGGACATTCAAAATGCTGTTCCAGATAGTCTTCCGGGAATCCGGCGTCGGAAAGGAGTCGGCGGCGTCTGTCAGAAAGAGACCGGATCCCTTCCTTCAAAGAAGCGAGGGCAGTGCCATCGCCTGCGAGCAGCTTTTTCGCCTGATCAAGACTGGCAGAAGAAATAGAGGCATCAATCGATGCAAGCTCCGGAACCTTCTGGCAGGCACGCTCGTAGTGAAGATTCGCGAGGTCGCGGCTCTTCGCTCTTTTTTCTTCATATACGCGCATCAGCGCATTGTATTGTGAATTAGTTAACGGCACAGTGTTCCCCTTTCTTAGTTACTGCGTAATAATTTTTTGGTAAGCTCGTCCATATTGTAAGAACGTTCTTCAAAATTACGGAATTTGGAAGGCTGCTGGGCAGAAGGTGTACGGTTTTGCCCCGAAGGAGTTTTCCTTCGGTCTTTTTCCTGCTCAAAGGCAGAATCAAGACGCTCAACATCTGCCAGTGTACGAACGTTGCCCGTCTTCCAGTTTTCGAGAATCTTGTCAGTATATTCAAAACTTGGCTGGTGGATTGCACTGATGGTGCGGTTGCATGCTTCCAGAATGAGATCCAGTTCGAAATTCCCATCCTCCAGCCATTTGCGGATATAATCCAGTTCGGCAGATGCAGGTCCCCGCCCTTTGATGCCAAATGCATTCAGGATAGAATAGCAGGTTTTGTTGTAAAATGCAGAGGAATTACGTGCCTGATCGACGGTTGTAATATGTTCATCTGCCCATGAAAGTGCTACTTTCTGAATGTAATGCATGCTCTTATGTCCGTTCTCCACACAGTATTCGATCAGATACTCGATCAGGTCTGCGGAAAAACCAAGGGAATCATAAAAGTAGGTAATCGCATCAACATCGGTACGGGATAAGGTTTTGCCAAGATATTGTTCAGCAATAAAAAGAATCTGCTTTAATTCTCTTCTTGCAGCAAGGGAACGTCTTGATGCAGGAAGATTCTGACCGGCAGCTTTGTCTGAAACAGTGGTATTTCCATCAGACTGCGCGACCGGAGATTTTTCATGAACGGAAGCAGACTGTGCGGAAGGTGTATGGAAAGCCGCTTTGACAGGTGTCTGATGAGTTGGTGCTTTTCCGATACAGATTCCGGCGAGTTCATTTGTTTCGTCATATTCGAGAGAAAGAATTCCTTCTTTTTCCCAGTATTTGAGTGCGCGCAGGATATCGCCTTCGGTATTCTCCAGAAGGTCTGCCATCTGCGGGATATCCGGAAGCTGCTCCGGGATATTCTGATAACGGAGAAGAAGAAGATAGACTTTTACATATTCTCCGTTCGCAGATACCATATAATGATCGATAAAGTCATTCTCCACGATCGTTATGTTATTGTGGGAATGATTGCGCAAAATAAGTGCACTCATAATTTCCGCTTCCTTTCTTTTCTGACTTTGTTCATTATAACATCATCCCAGATTGTAAAAAAGAATTTTCTGACGGAAATTTTTGTTATTACAGATAAAATTTCGCAAATATTGGAGAAAATCAGGCTTTTAACAGGTCTTCTCCAATGGTTACAACATCTCCGGCACCCATTGTGATCAGAAGATCGCCAGGCTGGCAATGGGTGGTGACGAACTCTTCGATGGCTGCAAAGCTTGGCAGATAAGTTGCGTCACATCCATGTTCTTTGACTGCATCTGCAAGCTGTGCGGAAGAGATGCCTAAAGTATCTGTCTCACGCGCTGCATAGATGTCAGCAAGGATTACATGGTCTGCATGTGCGAGTGCTTCAGCAAATTCTGAGAATAATGCTTTTGTACGGGTATAAGTATGTGGCTGGAAAATACACCACAGCTTTTTATGTGGATAATGTGCAGCACTTTTCAGAGTTGCTGCGATCTCTGTCGGATGGTGTGCGTAATCATCAATGATAGTCACTCCGCCGACTTCACCTTTGTATTCAAAACGGCGGTCTGTTCCGTGGAAGGAAGCAAGACCTGTCTGGATCGTCTCCGCAGGAACACCAAGAATATCGGCAACTGCGATTGCCGCAAGTGCGTTATATACGTTGTGCTCACCGCCAACTGCAAGAACGAGATGTGCAACATTCTGTCCGTTTTTTACGACATCGAAAGAGGCATTGCCCTGTTCGTTATAAGTAATATTGGCTGCACTGTAATCCAGGGAAGCTTCTTTGCCAAAAGTGATAACACGACAGGAAAGATCGGAGGTGATCTCTTCAATTTTATCAATATCTCCGTTGATGACGAGAGTTCCGTTTTCCGGAAGAAGCTTAGCAAAAAGGTGGAAAGAATTACGGATATCGTCCAGGTCTTTAAAAAAGTCCAGGTGATCCGCATCCACATTCAGAATAATACCGATTTTCGGGAAAAAGTGCAGGAAACTGTTGGTATATTCGCATGCTTCCGTAATAAAAAGGTCAGGTCCGCCGACACGGATATTGCCTTCGATCGCTTTCAGGATACCGCCGACAGAGATTGTCGGATCCAGGTCTGCTGCAAGAGCAATATGAGAAAGCATAGAGGTTGTGGTTGTCTTACCGTGTGTACCGGATATAGCAACCGGTGTCTTATAGTTAGTCATAAGCTGACCGAGTAATTCTGCTCTGGATAACATCGGAAGATTCTGACGCTTTGCTTCTGCAAATTCTTCGTTGTCTTCGTGGATCGCTGCGGTATAAACTACAAGGTCGATACCGTCTATAATATTGGAAGCTTTCTGACCGTAAAATACGGTTGCACCATTCTGAGACAGATGATCCGTAAGTGCCGATTCTTTGTTATCGGATCCGGATACTGTGAAGCCTTCTTCAAGAAGGATCTCAGCGAGTCCGCTCATACTGATGCCGCCAATTCCGATGAAGTGGATATGGCAAGGCTGATTAAAATCAATTTTATACATAATGACACTTCCTGTTCTGTGAATTTGTTTCATAGTATTTGACTTACGTGCATAATTATAACATAGATAGGTCAAAAACCAAACCTTTTCTTTTTGTGATATTTCTATAAAAAAGATAGGTAAACAGAAATATTTTTGTAAAATATGTTCACTATATGTATGTAATATGTTATAATGAAAAAACCAGAATTACTGAGAAGGGGTGAAGACATGATAAAAAAGGAAATGATAGCAATGCTATTGGCAGGAGGACAGGGCAGCAGACTTGGCGTCCTGACTGCAAAAGTTGCTAAACCGGCTGTTGCATTTGGCGGCAAATACAGGATCATTGATTTTCCGCTGAGTAACTGTATCAACTCAGGAATCGATACAGTCGGTGTCCTGACCCAGTATCAACCACTCAGGCTTAATACACATATTGGAATTGGTATTCCGTGGGATCTGGACCGGAATATCGGAGGGGTGTCAATTCTTCCGCCGTATGAGAAGAGTACAAGCAGCGAATGGTATACAGGAACGGCGAATGCAATTTATCAGAATTTGGAGTATATGGAGACATTTAATCCGGATTATGTACTGATCTTATCAGGAGATCATATTTACAAGATGGATTACGAGGTCATGTTGGATTTTCACAAGGAGAATCATGCAGATGTGACGATCGCGGCAATGCCGGTTCCGATCGAAGAAGCAAGTCGTTTCGGAATCGTAATTACCGATGAAGACAAGAGAATCACCGAGTTTGAGGAGAAGCCGGCGAATCCGCGGAGCAATCTTGCGTCCATGGGAATTTATATTTTCAGCTGGCCGGTGCTCAAAGAGGCACTGATTAAGATGAAAGATCAGCCGGGATGTGATTTCGGAAAGCATATCATTCCGTACTGTCATGAAAAGAAGCAGAGACTGTTTGCATATGAATATAATGGTTACTGGAAGGATGTCGGTACATTGAGTTCTTACTGGGAAGCTAATATGGAACTGATCGACATTATTCCTGAATTTAATCTTTATGAGGAATTCTGGAAAATTTATACGAATAATTCAATTATACCGCCACAGTATATTTCAAAAGAAGCTGTGATCGACAGAAGCATCATTGGCGACGGAGCTGAGATATACGGCGAGATACATAACTGTGTGATCGGCGCAGGTGTTGTTGTTGGACAAGGCTGCGTGATCCGGGATTCGATCATCATGCAGGATGTTGCGATAGGAAATGACTGTGTGATCGACAAAGCGATCATTGCGGAGAATGTTAAGGTTGGAGATAATGTAACCCTTGGAATCGGCAATGAAGCACCGAACAAGCTCAGGTCTGATATCTACAATTCCGGACTGGTTACGATCGGTGAGAATTCTGTGATTCCGGCAGGAGTACAGATTGGAAAGAATACTGCGATCAGCGGTATTACCGTGAAGGAGGATTATGTACAGGGTGCTCTTGAAAGCGGCGGAGTATTGATAAAGGCGGGTGACAGATCATGAGAGCAGTTGGAATCATTTTAGCAGGCGGTAACAACAACAAGATGCGGGAGCTTACACAGAGGCGTGCAGTGGCAGCGATGCCGATCGCAGGAAGCTACCGGGCAATTGATTTTGCACTCAGCAATATGTCCAATTCGCACATCCAGAAGGTAGCAGTACTTACTCAGTATAATGCACGTTCACTGAATGAACATCTGAATTCTTCCAAGTGGTGGGATTTCGGACGTAAGCAGGGTGGTCTTTATGTATTTACACCGACGATCACCGCAGACAATGGCTACTGGTATCGTGGAACGGCAGATGCGATCTATCAGAACCTGGAGTTCCTGAAGAGGTGCCATGAACCTTATGTGATCATCACATCCGGTGATGCGGTTTACAAGATGGATTATAACAAAGTACTGGAATACCACATTGCCAAGAAAGCAGATATCACTGTGGTATGCCGGGATTTGGATCAGGGCGAGGATGCAACCCGTTTTGGCATTCTGAAGATGAATGAAAATATGCGGATCGAAGAATTTGAGGAAAAACCGATGGTGGCAAATTCCAACACGATTTCCACAGGAATCTATATCATCCGCAGACGTCAGCTGATCGATCTGATCGAGCATTCAGCTGAGGAAGACAGATATGATTTTGTAACGGATATCCTGATCAGATACAAGAATCTGAAAAAGATATACGGTTATAAGATAAAAGACTACTGGAGCAATATTTCCACGGTCGATGCCTATTATAAGACAAACATGGATTTCCTCAAACCGGAAGTCCGGAACTATTTCTTTAAGCAGCTTCCAAGTATTTATTCCAAGGTGACAGATCTGCCTCCGGCAAAATATAATCCGGGTGCGGTCGTTAAGAACAGCCTTGTGGCAAGCGGAAGCATTATCAACGGAACCGTTGAGAATTCGGTTCTGTTTAAAAAAGTGTTTGTTGGAAATAATTGTGTGATCAAAAACTCAATTATTTTAAATGATGTGTATCTTGGGGACAATACTTACATTGAGAACTGTATTGTAGAGAGCAGGGATACGATCCGTGCCAATACACGGCATGTTGGTGAAGATGGCGTGAAAGTAGTAATAGAAAAGAACGAAAGGTACGCATTATAAAAACTGAGGGGGACTTGTAAGAGTCCGGATCAGAAGGCATGCCGGTCAAATAAAGGAAAAGGAGCGGACCGGTATGTGCGTTACTGGAGAAAGGGGCTAGAAAGTTATGCAGATTACAGATGTACGCGTGCGCAAAGTAGCAAAAGAAGGAAAATTAAAGGCAGTAGTATCAATTACAATGGACGAAGAATTTGTTGTTCACGATATTAAAGTCATTGAAGGGGAAAAAGGACTTTTCATTGCAATGCCGAGTAAGAGAGCACTGGATGGGGAATATCGTGATATTGCGCATCCAATCAATTCCGGTACAAGAGACAGAATCCAGAAGATCATTCTGGACAAGTATGCGGAAGTACTGGAAGAGACTGACGACGCGGAAACTGCAGAAATCTAAGTACAGAAAAATACTGAAAACAAAAATCCCGGAGACTGGAAGTAAAACCAGTTCTCCGGGATTTTTATATTTTGAGAAATGATATTTCTACGACGGTCAATCGCGCATAAACTGATCGATTACATAGAGAACTCCGTCATCATCATTTGATTTTGTGATAAAATCTGCTTTTTCACGGACTAGTGGCTGTGCATTTTCCATTGCCACTCCAAGACCTGCGGTTTCGATCATAGTCAGGTCGTTGTATCCGTCACCGCAGCAGATCATTTCATCAGCAGTCAGACCGATGCTGGTAAGAAGCTTCAGAAGAGAGGCGGCTTTGTCTACATTCTTTGGAACAATTTCGAGGAAAAATGGATCCGAACAGTAAACATCGATATAACCATGGAAATGAGCGGACATTTCCTCTTTAGCAGCAGCGATGCTGTCTGGTTCTCCGGTCAGGAGAAATTTATTGTTTGGAAATGTGGATACTTTCTCGCAGAAATTATCAATTTGTACAATTGGTAAATGGTTGATCCGGGATTCTAATTCGGAATATTTTGTCGGGGTAAATCCGGACAGAAGCTGTCCATCCTCATAAGCCAGAATATCAACCGGGTAGTTGGAAGCGATCCGGTAGATATCCGGGATCACGTCCTGCGGAAGTGTTTTGTTGTAAATAACCTGGCCGGTGCGGCAGTCAGTGATCCGTGCTCCGTTGAAGGATAGAATATAGCTTCCGTAACGTTCCAGATGGAGCTGCCTGGCAAGGGGAACCACGCCGTATGTAGGGCGACCGCTTGCAAGAACAACTTTTTTTCCGGCTTCCTGGATCTCGATCAGAGCCTTTAACGTTGGTGGAGTGATTTCTTTCCTGGAGTTGGTAAGTGTTCCGTCCAGGTCAAGAACAAGTATCTGATATTTCATGTCTTACCTCTCTTAAAACTTCATCTGTCTGAGTACATCAATGATCTCAGGAAATTCCATACCGTGGGAAGCTTTGACCAGAATGGTATCATCTTTTTTGACAACATTCCGGATTTTTCCCAGGAAGTCCTGTTTGGTTTTAAAGTAAAGTACGGCACTGCTCTTTGCACAGGCTTTTGCACCTTCATATGCGTGGTGGGAAAGTTCTCCGATACAGCAGATCACATCAATGCCGATCTCGGCAGCATGTGCGCCGGTATTGTAGTGAAGTTCATTCTCCTTATCACCAAGCTCATACATATCGCCCATTACAGCTACGGTTCTTCCTGTTGCGGTAGAAAGTACATCCAGAGAAGATTTCATGGAAACCGGATTAGCGTTGTAGCAATCATCGATGATCAAAAGAGATCCTGTGTCGATCAGATTGGTACGTCCGGCAATCGTCTTCAGGGAAGAGATCCCGGTCTGGATTTCCTCCAGAGTAAGTCCAAGCTTCATGCCGACACATGCTCCGGCGAGAGCATTATAAACCATGTGATTTCCAGGTACCGGGATATGTACGTTGATTTCACCAAGTGGAAGGTGGAGTACAGCGTCAGTTCCGCGAAGTCCCTGACTTACGATTCCGTCTGCATAGGCATCCAGCTGGTCTGAAAGACCGAAGAAAACAGGCTTTTTCCCTTGTACCTCTGCGACTGTGGAAAGTTTGTCGTCATCTCCGTTTAAGATGACAGAAGCATTTGGACGTAGATGATCAAAAACTTCGGTTTTGGCTTTTAAGATTCCGTCGCGGCTTCCGAGATTTTCCATGTGTGCAAGACCGATGTTGGTGATTACACAGATATCCGGCTGGCTGATGGATGCAAGTTCATGCATCTCTCCGAAATGGTCAATTCCCATCTCCAGGACAGCGACTTCATGTTCTTCGGTAAGATTGAAGATGGTAAGCGGAAGTCCGATTCCATTGTTAAAGTTTCCCTCTGTCTTAAGAACATTGTATTTCCGGGAAAGGACAGAGGCAATCGTCTCTTTGGTGCTGGTCTTGCCAACACTTCCGGTGATGCCGACAACCTTGATGTCAAGCTGCATGCGGTAAAACGCTGCGATATCACGAAGTGCTTTTTCGCAGGATTCTACATGAATGCAGGGACAGGTAAGGGAAGAAGGATCTTCTTCTGTAAGAGTAGCAAGTGCACCCTGTTCCATAACCTGTGGGATAAAGGTGTGGCCGTCTACACGGGCTCCTTTGAGTGGAACAAAAAGAAATCCCGGTGCTGCTTTCCGGCTGTCGATTGCAACGCCGGTAATCTCTTTTTCAAGAAAACTGCTGTCGCCATGGAAGGTTCCATGGCAGGCAGCGGTTATATTTTTTAATGTCATATTTTTCATCGGTAATACCTCTTTTCAAATTGTGACCTAGTCATCAGCACTCATGCGGTCAAGAAGCTGTTTCTTTACTTCATAAAGTCTTGGAGACAGATCGATATACATCTGGTGAGGATTGAAGAGTCGTTTGGATTCATCCCACAGGGTATCTTTTTCCTGACGGCAGTAAGCGGCAATCTCTTTGACAGACGGGGAAGTGTAGACACATTCACCGTTGATGAAGATTGGCTGCATCATTTCGCGGACGGTATAGGTTCCGGCTTTCATCTTTGTCTTTTTCCATGTCTCGCTTGGATCAAAGAGGAGAAGATCTTCCTCCGGATTGATTTCTTCGTCTACAAAGCAGATATAATCAGCTTTCATCTTGCCGGTTTCTTTTTCGTAAATACGGTAAACCGTCTTGTTGCCCGGATTGGTGATCTTTTCTGTGTTCTCAGAAAGTTTGATTTTAGGTTCGAACTCACCATTCTTATTCTGGATGGCAGCGAGTTTATATACACCACCGAATGAAGGACAGTCTTTGGAGGTGATCAGATTGGTTCCGACACCCCATGAATCGATCGCTGCGCCCTGCATTTTGAGGTCGTGGATCAGATATTCATCAAGGTCGTTGGATGCGCAGATCGTTGCTTCTTCAAAGCCGGCCTCATCCAGCATTTTACGTGCTTTTTTGGACAGGTAGGCAAGATCGCCACTGTCAAGACGGATACCAAGCTTTCTCGGACTGATGCCGGCATCTTTCATCTCCTGGAAGACACGGATCGCATTCGGCACACCGGATTTTAAGGTGTCGTAAGTATCGACAAGAAGGGTACATCCTTCAGGATAAAGATCTGCATAGGCTTTAAATGCGGTATATTCATCCGGGAAACTCATGATCCAGCTGTGTGCATGGGTTCCCATAACCGGAACGTCAAAAAGCTTGCCGGTAAGTACGCAGGAGGTTCCCACGCAGCCGGCGATCACGGCAGCACGTGCACCGTATAATCCGGCATCCGGTCCCTGGGCACGGCGAAGCCCGAATTCCATAACACCGGTATCACCGGCAGCGTATACGATACGGGAAGACTTGGTCGCGATCAGACACTGGTGGTTCAGAATGTTCAGGATTGCGGTTTCCACAAGCTGAGCTTCCATGATCGGGGCAACGACTTTGAGGATCGGCTCCTTTGGGAAGATCAGGCTTCCTTCTGGAATTGCGTAAATGCTTCCGGTAAAGTGATAGCCGCTCAGATACTGAAGAAAATCTTCAGAAAAAATGTGGAGACTGCGAAGGTAATCCACATCATCATAGCTGAAGTTCAGATTTTTCACGTATTCAATAACCTGTTCAAGTCCGGCTGCGATTGCATAACCGGAAGAAAATGGGTTGGAACGGTAAAATACATCAAAAATTACGGTAGGATTGTCCTGCTTATCGTAATAACCCTGCATCATAGTCAGTTCGTATAAGTCTGTAAGTAATGTTAAATTTTTAGAATGCATAATCGTACCTCTTTTCTGTTATAGGTTTAGATCAGACTGGCGTTTTTCTTAATTGTGTCCTGAATAAGATCATGACAATAGATTCCAAGATGTTTTCTTGTCTCTTTATCCAGTTCTTTTGGATAAATTGGTTTGCCGTATTCGATGACGACATGTACTTTTTTTACACGTGGGAAATGTGCTTCAAAAATGTCAGCAGTATTGTTCATGCTGATCGGAATGATCGCACACCCGGTCTTTTCGGCAATTTTAAGTGCACCGTCACGGAATGGAAGCATAGAAAGTTCTTCGCCATTGTTGCGGGTTCCTTCCGGGAAAATGCAGATGGAAATGCCATTTTTTACATAATCAATTGCCTGAAGGATCGTCTTCAGACCTTCTCTCATATTGTCTCTGTCAAGGAAGAGACAGTACAGATTCTTCATCCATGTGGAAAGAAGCGGAATTTTTTCCATTTCTTTTTTGGCAACATAACCGGTCAGACGCCTGCACCGGCTGTAAGTAAGGAGAATATCAAAATAACTGCGGTGGTTGCCGATAAAGAGTACCGGTTCATCCGGAACATTTTCTTCACCGATCACGGTTGTCGTGACACCGGTCATCTTAAGAATCACTTTAAAGCCCCACTGAACGATGCGCAGAGAACTGATATCTTTGGCTCTGCGATTGAATTTACCAATGATCCATTCCACCAGAAAAACCGGAATGGACAGGATCAGGTAAAGAATTAAAAAGACTGCGATACAGATAAATCGTATCATTACCCCAAAATCCTCTCTTTCATTGTATAAAGTAACATACTTTTCTTCGATTATACTATTCGAGGCATGAAAATACAAGGAAGATAATATGATAATAAAGAGACAAAAAAATGGAAAAGTTTGTGAATAATTATGAGAATAAAATGCCGTGTGACAGGGGTGATCTGGATGCTGATTTTCCTTGGCGGCTGTCAGGTCATGGAAAAAGAGGAAGCGGGTGGAGAAATGTTGGAATATTCCATTGTGGATGAGAAAAAAGTTCCGGCGGAAATGACCGAACGCATTGCCGGGATGGAAGAAACCCCATTTCAGATCATGTATGTGCAAGGAGACCGGCTGTATGTCGGACAGGGGTATGGGAGACAGGAAATGGAGGGATATGCGATCCGGGTTGATGGCTGTACGGAAGAAAAAGATGTGATCTGTGTACAGACAACACTTCTGGGACCGGGAAGTGACGAGACAGAAAAAGATGGGGAGGAGATGGGAAATATCTGTATGCGGGAAGATGGATTTTCCCAATACCCATATGTTGTCCTGGAAATGGCAAAAAGCGAAAAACCGGTGATATTTGAGTAGGAGGCTGACTATGGAACTGATAAGAAAACAGGTACGCATGAATCAGATGGGCAAAACAGTGACGGATCAGTTTATGATCGGTGGGGATTATAATGTACCAGATGCGAAAAGTGACGTGGGAAAAGTGCTTTCCGGTGAGGGAAGTCTGCGGATTGAAGAGACAAGAAGAGTGGAAAATTATCTCCGTGTGACGGGAAAACTGAATTTTAAAGTTTTGTATGTGACAGATTCGGGAGATCCGCGTCCCGGAGCTTTAGAGGGAATGATTCCGTTTGAGGAAATGGTCTACATGGAGGAAGAGAACGGAGAAGGCGAAGACATTGTGCAAGTTCAGCGGGTGGAATGCGGGGTATCACTGATCCATTCGAGAAAGCTTGCGGTAAAAGCGCTTGCGGAAATGACGGTACATACAGAGCAGATCACAGAAAAACAGGTGACACTTGATGTGGATGGGGAAGAGGGAATCTATCTGAAAAAATGTCCGGTGGAGCTGCTGCAGCTGTTTACCGCGAAGAGAGACATTTACAGGATCAAAGAGGAGATTAAGATACCGGGGACCAAAGAGAATATCGGAACGCTCTTGTGGACAGAGGTAAGCTCCCGGAAAATGGATACCAGACTTGTGCAGGATGCTATGCTGATAAATGGAGAATTGCAGATCTTTGTTCTCTATGAATCCCAGGAGGGCAAGACAGACTGGGTGGAGCAGACGGTTCCTTATGAGGGGCGGATCGAGTGTGCCGGAGCAGAAGAAGGTATGTATCATCATGTCTATGACCGGCTGGATGATATCAGTGTGGAAGTGCGGATGGATGAGGACGGTGAGATGCGTGCGCTTGGCATTGAAGCGGCACTTCAGGTTCGTCTTTTTGTCTATGGGGAAGAAAAGCTGGAGCTTTTAGAGGATGCGTATTCCCTTGATAAAAAATGTGTTTTGGAGACAGAAGAAGTTGTTGTTGAGGAGCTTCTGATGCAGAATCATTCAAAAAGTAAGATCACAGAACGATTAAGCCTGCCGGAGCTGAAAGATGAGATCCTTCAGGTGTGCCACAGCAGCGCAGATCTGCAGATAGAAAAAATGGAAGTGCAGGATGGAGGAATTCTGGCAGAGGGGATTCTAAATGTCAGCTTTCTGTATGTAAAGGCAAACGATGAAGTACCATTTGGTGTGTGGAAGGGGATGGTTCCGTTCTCGGCAATGCTTGAATGCCGGGAAGGAAGCAGCGATATGAAATATGACGTCACATATGCAGTGGAGCAGCTTGCGGTAGATCTTGCCGGAAATGATGAAGTAGAGATCAAAGCGGTCGTGGCGTTCAGAAGCTTCATGCGAAAAGCGGAAAAAATACAGATGGTGACAGAGGCTGCACTTGTGGATTATGAAAAAGAAGAGCGGATGAACCAGCCGGGAATTGTGGGATATATCGTAAAAGACGGAGATGATCTGTGGAGCCTGGCAAAGAAATATTCGACCACAGAAGAAAGCATTCTGCTTAATAATGAATTATTATCAAAAGAATTGAAAACGGGTGATAAAATATTGATTTTTCGGGAGAGTTTGAGTATACTATAGTAATGAAATGATGTATACAAGATACAAAAAAAGGTCGAAAAAATACAATAAGGAGATACACGCATGGATAAACTGGAGTTAAAAGCACTTGGGAAGATCAATCTTGGACTTGATGTGCTGGGGCGGCGGGAGAATGGTTATCACGATGTGCGCATGGTCATGCAGACGCTATATCTGTACGATAATGTGACGCTGCAAAAGAAGTCGGCCCCAGGTATCGAGATCGATTCAAATCTTTTTTATCTGCCGAATGATGAGGACAATATTGCATGGAAAGCGGCAAAGCTTCTGATCGATGAATTTGATATCAAAGACGGGATCAGAATCCATCTGGACAAGCATATACCGGTTGCAGCGGGAATGGCAGGCGGAAGTTCCAATGCTGCGGCAGTGCTTTACGGAATGAACCAGATGTTCCGGTTGGGACTTTCTCAAAAAGAGCTGATGGAAAGAGGCGTGAAGCTTGGGGCGGATGTTCCTTACTGCATTATGCGCGGAACGGTACTCGCAGAAGGAATCGGGGAAAAACTGACGCCGCTTCCTCCGATGCCGAAATGTCAGATTCTGATCGCCAAGCCGCCGATCAGTGTATCGACAAAGATGGTTTATGAAAAGCTGGATTCCTGTGAAATCAAGGAGCATCCGGATATAGATGGTATTCTGGACGGATTGAAGAACCAGGATCTTGAGCAAGTGGCAGCATCCTTGGGTAACGTGCTGGAAAAGGTTACGGTTGAAGCATATCCGGTCATTGCACAGATCAAAGAATGTATGATGGAAGCAGGTGCTCTTGGGGCGATGATGAGTGGAAGCGGTCCGACTGTATTTGGGATTTTCAGGGATCGCAGGACAGCGAAGGAAGCATTTACAAAAGTAAAAGCACAGAATCTGGCAAAACAGATTTATCTTGCAAATGTGCATAACGTCAGGAGGAGATAAGAATGGATATGGATTTTGAAGTAAATATGAATGAATACCTGCCGTTGAGAGATGTTGTGTTCAATACACTCCGGAAGGCAATTTTAAGAGGAGAACTGAAGCCGGGAGAACGGCTGATGGAGATCCAGCTTGCCAACAAGCTTGGAGTAAGCCGCACCCCGATCCGTGAAGCAATCCGTAAACTGGAGCTGGAAGGTCTGGTTCTGATGATTCCGCGAAAAGGGGCAGAAGTGGCACAGATCACAGAGAAGAATATGCAGGATGTGCTGGAAGTCAGAAAGGCACTGGAAGAGCTTTCCGTACAGCTTGCGTGTGAACGGATCACGCCGGAGCAGGTTGAAGAAATGAAGATGGCAGCTGAAGATTTCCGTAAAGTCTTAAAGAGTGGTGATGTGACGAAGATCGCTGAAGCAGATGTAAAATTCCATGATATTATCTTTGCCGCAACCAATAACCAGAGACTGATCACGCTGCTGAACAACCTGCGGGAACAGATGTACCGGTTCCGCGTAGAATACCTGAAGCAGAAGGAATGTTATCCACAGCTCCTGGAAGAACATGATAAGCTGATCGCACTGATTTCGGGTGGAGAGGTTGAAGAGGCATGTGAGCTCATGGGATGTCATATTGACAATCAGGCTTCTACAGTATCGGATGTTATCCGGAGAGATCAGGTAGAATATCACAGATAAAAATGTATAGTTTTCCATATGTTGTCAATACTCCTGGTATCAAAGACAGGAGGTACATACGAAAATGAAAAAAATAAAAGCAGTGGTGCTGGTACTGATCATGATTCTGTGTGGTGCGGCATTTGCAAGGGGAATGCAGGTGGAAGCGAAGGCGAATGCAGTGCAGGAAAAGTTATCCGGTGAGGTGTTCCGCTTTCATGTGCTTGCCAACAGTGACAGCAAAGAAGACCAGGAGCTTAAGATGAAGGTGAAAGAGGCTGTTGTAGATTATATGTGTGAGAATCTTTCGAATGCAGGGAATGCAGCGGAGGCGAAAGCATGGGCGATCTGCCACAAAGAAGAACTGATCCGGACGGCCAGGGAAGTCTTGCAGGAAGAAGGATGTAACGATCAGATAACAGCTGAGGTCGTGCGGTGTGAATTTCCGGACAAAACTTACGGAGACATCACCTTCCCTGCAGGCTGGTACGATGCACTCCGGATCAAGATTGGAAAGGCACAGGGGCACAACTGGTGGTGTGTTCTTTATCCGAATCTCTGTTTTATGGATTCTGTCCATGCAATTGTTCCCAAAGAAGGGAAGGAAGAGCTGCGGAGTGTGCTGACGGATGAAGAGTATGCGATGATCGTAAAAGGCACACCGGTAAAAATCAAATGGTTTTTCTTGCAATTGACGGAGTAAATGTGTAGAATATACTTCAACGAAGATGGCAGGAAAATTTGTTTCGCCTAAGGCAAAGGAAAGTTTAATGACGGATATACTTGTAAAATTATTTGTAAAAGATTATAAAGATGTAGAAAAGGTGTCTGTCCGTACAGCATATGGAGTGCTGGCAAGCGGAGTAGGCATCTTTTGTAATGTTCTGCTGACGATTGCGAAGATGGTGATAGGAATCCTTCTTCACAGTGTGTCTGTTACTGCAGATGCATTTAACAACTTATCGGATGCAGGTTCTTCGATCATTGGAATGATCGGAGTGAAGATGGCAGAAAAACCGGCAGACAAGGAGCATCCTTTTGGGCATGGCAGGCTGGAATACATAGCGGCACTGATCGTATCCTTTCTGGTGATTGAAGTTGGATTTACCTTTTTCAAAAATGCGATCGTGAAGATCCGGGAGCCGGAAGAGTTAAAATTCAGTCTGGTGTCGATCCTGATCCTGGTGTTGTCCATAGGTGTGAAGCTGTGGCTTGCGATGTTTAACCGGAAACTTGGTGAAAAGATTTCTTCCCAGGTGATGATGGCGACGGCGGCAGATGCACTTGGAGATGTGATCACGACAGCAGCGACGATCCTGTCGGTTGTATTCTGGCGGATTACAGGGATCAATATCGATGGCTTTGTCGGACTTGGTGTTTCACTGGTCGTTATGTGGGCCGGATTTGGGATTGCGAAGGATACGCTTGAGCCGCTGATCGGAATTCCGGCGACATGGGAAGATTATGAGAAGATCAAGCATTTTGTGGAAAAATACGCTGGAATCGAGGGCAGTCATGATCTGGTGATCCATAATTACGGACCGGGAAGAAGTATGGCGATCATTCATGCAGAGGTTCCGAATGATGTCCCGATTGATGTATCCCATGAGATCATTGACCGGATTGAGAGAGAGGCAATGGAACAACTGGGGATCTCGCTGACAATTCATATGGATCCGGTGGAGACTCGTAATGAAGAAGTACTTCAGGCAAAACATGAGACAGAAAAAGCTGTGGAAGCATTGGATCCGAGATGCAGTATCCATGATTTCCGCATGGTGAATGGAGAAAAACAGATCAATCTCATTTTTGATTTTGTCATTCCGAGAGAGTATTCTGAGGAAAAAGGGAATGAACTGACACTGACTTTGATGGACCGATTGCAGCATCATAACCCAAAGTATCAGTGTGTTATCACATTAGACAGAAGTTATGTGGAAGAACAGAGGTAAAAGAGATGTATACATTTGAAAGCAGAGTACGATTCAGTGAAGCAGACCATACGGAGCTTCTGACATTACCGGGGCTTGTTAATTATTTTCAGGACTGTAGTACTTTTCAGTCTGAGGATATCGGATATGGCGTGGAATCACTGAAAAAAAGCGGGCAGGCATGGATTCTTTCCGCATGGCAGATTGTAGTAAACCGTTATCCGAAACTCGGGGAACATATCCGGGTGTCCACCTGGGCAACGGATTTTACCGGACTTTTCGGACTTCGTAATTTTAAGATGGAGGATGAAGCAGGCGAGATGACAGCCTGGGCCAATTCGGTCTGGGTATATATGAATATGAAAAAAGGAAGACCATGCAGACCGGCGAAAGAAGAGGTCGAGGCTTATCGGCCGGAAGCACCACTGGATGTAGAGTTTGCGCCGCGTAAGATCGTGCTTCCAAAAGAACTGGAAGATGGAGAAAGTTTTCCGGTAAGACGTCATCAGATCGACACAAACGAGCATGTCAATAACTGCCAGTATATCCAGATGGCAATTGATGTGGTGCCGGAATGTGAGCGTGCCGGACAGATCCGGGTAGAATATAAAAAATCCGCAGTTATGGGTGATATTATTTATCCAAAGATGGCGGTAGAGGAACAGAGAAAAATAGTGGAACTTTGTGATGCGGAGGAGAATCCGTATGCGGTAGTAGAATTCAAGGAGAAATAAGAGATGGAATTAGGAAAAAAACAGATGCTTACGGTAGTAAAGGTAGTTGATTTCGGAGTATATCTGGGAGATGACAGAGAAAAGGTTCTTCTTCCGAAGAAGCAGGTTCCGGCAGGAATCGAACCGGGCGATCCGATTGAGGTGTTTTTGTATAAGGATTCTTCTGACCGTCTGATCGCAACGGTCAATGAACCGAAGCTTACACTGGGGGAAAGTGCAATCCTGAAGGTAGCGCAGGTTGGCAAATTCGGTGCCTTCCTGGACTGGGGACTGGAAAAGGATCTGTTCCTGCCATTTAAGGAGCAGACTTATAAGGTGAAACCGGGGGATGAATGTCTGGTAGGACTTTATATTGATAAGAGCCAGAGACTCTGTGCGACCATGAAGGTATATGAGTATCTGACCAGTGATTCTCCTTATCAGAAGGATGATCAGGTAGAGGGAATCGTTTACGAAGTGAGTGATAATTTTGGGGCTTTCGTTGCAGTGGACGGAAAATATTCTGCGCTTGTGCCAAAGAGAGAAGCACCGAAAAGTCTAAGACCGGGAATGAAGATCCATGCGAGAGTGACAGAAGTAAAACCGGATGGAAAGCTGAATTTAAGTGTCCGTGAGAAAGCATTTATCCAGATGGATAAGGATGCGCTTCTGGTACTGGCGCGTCTGGAAGAAAAGGGCGGAATCCTTCCGTTTAACGATAAAGCAGATGCGGAGGTGATCCGTGCGGAGTTTGATCTGAGCAAGAATGCATTCAAGCGTGCAGTCGGACATCTGTATAAAGAGCGTAAGATCGAGATCCGTAAGGACAGTATTGTTTTGAAATAGACATTGTGATTATGCACAAAAAACAGACTGTTAAATTGTTCACAATGCCCAAAACGCTGATTTAAAAAAAACCCTTGATTTTCAAAAAAAAATTGTATATATTGAGGGTGTAAAAGATAGGAAGAGATAAAAGAAAAGGAGTGTACATCATGAAGGTACAGAATATTACAAACATTGATAAGTTTTTTGAAGTAGTAGACAGCTGCAAAGGAAAAGTAGAACTTGTAACAGGAGAAGGCGACAGACTGAATCTGAAATCTAAACTTTCTCAGTATGTTTCTATGGCAAATATTTTCTCTAACGGAGAGATTCCGGAACTGGAAATCATTGCATACGAAAAAGAAGACATCGATAAACTGGTTAACTTCATGATCAATGGCTAATTTATATAAATACCAGGAATAGTGAGAAGCAGGAATCAAAGTGATTTGGTTCCTGCTTTTTTGTGTATACGATGAGCCAAGTGCAGATTTGTGCTTGCACAAGGATCTGCATTTGGCGAATGTACATCATCGAGCTGTTAAGCGAGATGGTGTACAAAGTATACAAATTGAGTAGGAGTCAGCCTACTCGATTGTGGAGAGAGACGGTCTGCGAGGGGGAGGTTGTGTGGCGGATTTAGAAAAAGAATAGGTGTGAAGTCCATTGTGCAGGGCATTCCGATGAGCCTCTGAGAACGAAAATTGTGTCAGCAAAGGCTTCCACAATTTTTGAGTCTCATCTCCATTGCACAATAAGTGCCTTCACACCTATTCTTTTTCTAAATCCGCCCTCAAGACTTTGGGCGCAGACCTGGCGGTTGCTAAACATAAAAATTCAGGAAACTATAGAGAGATAGTTTCCTGGTATATGCGAGAGGGTATTTATATTGAGGGTGGGTTAGGTTAGTTTGCGCGTAATGATTCAATAAATGGTGTCAGGAGGGATTCACCGTATTGAAGCAGGGAGAAGCTTCTCTGGGTGAGACACCAGGAGTAGGTGAGACCGATCTGGGCAGAGGTGATCATCTGGGAGAGCTCGACGTAGGAGTAGTCTGACTTTAGTTCTCCACATTTGATCCCATCGAAAAGGATCTTGCGCAGGATCTTATAATAATTACGATCCGGGTTTAAAATATGTCTGGTTCCGGTAGTAGCTACCTGAAGACCGTAGAGGGGCGCAAAGAGATCCATATATGGTGAGTGCTCCAGGTTATTCAGCACAAAATGGTTGAAGGCGAGCAGCAGATCGGCGGCTGGAAGCGTCCGGTCGCAGGTCTGAAGCCAGCTATCATAGTCACTGTCGTAGGAATAGGCGAGGCTGAAGAGAAGTTCATCTTTTCCACGAAAATGGTGGTAAAAGGTGCTGCGGGAATTACCGGAGAGTTCGATGATCTGCGCGATCGTAGTTTCGTCATAGCCCTGTTCTGTGAACAGCTTCCATGCTGCATCCATGATGTCCTGTTTTGCATGTCGTTTGCCGTGAGTTGTCATAATTGATCGTTCCTGCCTTCTTAAAAGTATTGAAGCTATTGTAACACAGGGATGTGGAGAGTGCAATGTTTTGTTTTTGCATACATTTTATTGAAAATGTCCATATAAGGATAATATGGTTGACTTTATTTGAACACTTTAGTAGAATGAAGGGTATAAAAAGCAGAACGTAGTTCGGAATACAGTATCTTTTTAGACCGTAGTATGAAAACGGACTACAGTGCTTTTGGAGGTGTAAGATGGAAAAATTAAAACTTGCAGCCGGCATGACAGGAGAACAGAAGCGTTATGCGGTTGAAGCAGCATTACTTCTGGGATTTCAGACAGAGACAGCTACATTTCCGGTGATCACAGCGGACGGTGAGATTCCGGTGCCGGAGAATATGGAAGAGCTGAAAGCCCTGTGGAAAAAGAGTACAGGGGGAACACCGGAAGAGTACGAATCAGCATCAAAGCATACAGGTCCGATCTTTGATCTGGATTTCCGTAAGGAAAAAGGGCTGGAGACGATGCTTCAGAAAGGGGATTTCCTGAAAGACGAGAATCAGGATCTTCTTCCGGATGTGTTGGATGTGAAGATTGTACTTCCGGAGGATGCAGATGATGCGATGCTCGTTGCAGCATGTAACCTGGCATGGCGTTTTGGTATGGAGACAACCGGATATAAAGGAAATATTACGGCAGATGCAGCTTATACAGGCAACCGGCTCGTTCTGGAAAAAGCAGAGCAGACAGAGCTTGTACGGGAAAAAGAAGGAGAAAGTGTAAAAGTATCTCTTCGCGGTGACGGAGAGGAACTAATCGCATTTACCTCCCGCCTCTGTATGGAATTTCCACAGATCAATGGTCAGAGAAGCTGGAAAGACCTGCTGATGGATATGGTGGATGACTTTGTACTGCGCGGCGCAGATGGCCAGCTTGCAGCTTTGAAAGCGATGCAGAAAGAGCAGACAGGAGAATACGAAGTGTACGGATCTCCGCTCTGGAATGATACACAGAAAAAAGAAGCCGGGGATGCAAAGGTATATAATTACAAATCCGGACAGAAGATGTACGAGAAGGTGTATGAGCTTCCGTGGGAAGTGGAAGTTTTTGAAAAACTTCTGGAAGAAAAGGTTTATCCGCAGATCGGGAAAGGAAGCAAGGTAAAGATTACCGGTGCGGTAAGTGAAAATATAAAAGTACGCCAGAAGATAAAAGAAAAAATCGAAGACAGAATCCAGATGTTAGGTGCCAAGCCGGAGAATACCTCCGTTATCTGTGCATACAAACAGGGATATTCCTGGATCGTTGAAGAGATGCTTCCGGTGATGAAGGAAGCGCAGGCAGATCAGGTTGAGATTTATTTCAAACCGTTCCTGCCGGAAGGCCAGACAGACTGGCTGGATGAGAACGGTGCAACCCCGTCCTATCACAATCTGAATGCAGACACTCCGGACAAGTGGTATGATCTTCCGATCCGCTATCTGCAGGAACTGTATCCGGTAGAAGATATTCTGGTAAAAGAGCTTGGAATTGAAAGAGATAAAGTCATTTTCAAAGCTTATGAAGGCGAAGAAGATATCACTTATCTCTGCAAGGGGATCAAGGACGAAAAGGTCTGCTGTGAGGATACTTACAAAGCAGTCTGGTCGGAAAGACCATATATGGATGAATATCCGCAGATGGGAAAGGTTCATCCGGCAACCGGTTATGTAAAAGCAGAGATTGACGGACAGGAAGTATTTTATCAGACCGTCCGTACCGATATGGAAGAGATCTGGGATGTTTACCAGAAGGAAGTTCTTCCGGATTGCAGACGATATATTGAGGAAAAGACAGGCGGAAAGATTTCCGCAGACCTGCAGCCGTTCTTCCATGAACTGCGTCTGGACGTGACCGCAAGTGAACCGGACTATGCGACCGGATCAAGAGAGGATCTGATCTCTTCACTGGATGCTTTGCATGAAGATATGTATTTTGTCGGAAGCGACTATTTTAAAAATTACGGTGTGAAGAAAGCAGATGTCATGCTGGATGCGCCGGGACTGATCCTTCCGGTGATCCATGAAAAAGAAGGCAGACCGGTATTTAAGGTGACACTGACCGAGCCGTTAAAAGAAGAAGCATGCATTGTAAAAGATGGAAAAGCGGTTCTTTTACAGAGAAAACGCGAAGAAGCAGATGCATGGATCCGTGCCATTTCATGGGAAAATGATAATTTTACTTTCCATATCCGCACAAATGGTGTACAATCTAATGTATTACACACTTACTCAACATTGTGGTCAAAGGGTGTACTGGCAGAGTGTGAAAGTGTTGCTGCAGGTACGAAGCTTTTGTTTGAAAGTGAGCAGGGCGAGATACAGTATGCAGCACTTACACCGGAAAGAGAAGAAAAACCAAAGACGAAACGGATTGAAGAGATTGACCTGCATGAGCATGAACTGATCGGATATGATACTTACCGTGAGATCATCGAAGAACTGAAGCAGATTCCTGGAATCGAAGTGTTCCGGACTGCGGTATCTTATACAGGACGTGAACTCTATGCAGTATGGATCAAACCGGAATACGAAGGATATCTGTCCATGACGAAGCGTATATCAAGAATTCCTGGCGAGATGATCAATGCAAGACATCATGCAAATGAAGTATCTTCGACAAATGCAGCATTTATCCTGATCAAGAAGCTGCTGACAGAAGATGTTTACAAAGATTTACCGGATAAACTGAATCTGGTGATCGTTCCGATGGAAAATGTGGATGGTGCGGCAATCCATTATGAATTGCAGAAAGAGCATCCAAACTGGAAATTCCATGTGGCAAGATTTAATTCGCTTGGAAAAGAGTTCTACTATGAACATTTCCAGCAGGATACGATCCACAGCGAGGCGATGGGATTAACCCGTATTTATGACCGGTATGTCCCGGATATGATCGTGGACAATCACGGAGTACCGAGCCATGAATGGGAGCAGCAGTTTTCAGGTTATACCTCCCCGTCTTACAAAGGCTTCTGGCTTCCGAGATCTCTGCTTTATGGTTATTTCTGGTATGTGACCAATCCAGAGTACAAGGACAATTACCCGGTCAATAAGGTAATGGAAGATGTGATCGCAGACAAGATTGCCGAGTATCCGGAGATGAGAGAATTGAACCGTGAATGGAGTGCTCAGTTTGAAAAATATGCACATGCGTGGATGCCGAAATTGTTCCCGGCAAACTATTATAAAGAAATGATTAACTACTGGATCCCGTTCGCGGCAGATCCAAACCATCGTTATCCGTCGATCCGTTTTCCGTGGATCACAACGGTTGCTTATACCAGCGAGGTTGCAGATGAGACCGCACAGGGTGAATACCTGAATTTGTGTGCAAGGGCTCATGTGGCACATGACGAGGCGACTATCCGGATGTTGATGGAAGCAGTGCATGTGATGGAATGTCATCTGGAAGAGCAGGATGGACAGATTTTGACCAGTTACATAAGACAGCGTCCGATGATTGTCAAAGTGACTGGAAAAAATAAATAACTTTTTAATACTTTTCTAAAGGAGGAGTTAGGTATGGAACTCATCAAATTACTTGGCGTGTTAATCGTAATCGTTGGATTCGCGCTGAAACTGGATTCAATCCTCATTATTTTCCTGGCCCTTATCGCGACAGGGATTGTTGGAGGACTTGGAGTGGGCGGACTTCTGGAAACAATCGGTACAAACTTTGTAGCGAACAGAAGTATGGCAATCTTTATCATGATCCTGCTGGTTACAGGTACACTGGAAAGAAACGGTCTGCGTGAAGCAGCGGCAAACCTGATCCGTAAAGTAAAAAGTGCGACAGCAGGTAAGCTTGTTGCTGTATATGGTATGCTGAATGCTCTGTTTGGAGCATTCAATGTCAGCTTCGGTGGAGTTGCCGGATTTATCCGTCCGGTACTGCTTCCGATGATCGAAGGTGCGATCAGCAATAAAGAAGGAAAAGCAAATGAAGATCACGTAGAAGAAGCAAAAGGACTTGCTGTTGCTATGCAGAACTTCACATGGTTCTTCTTCCAGGTACTGTTCGTAGGTGGTGCCGGCGGAATCCTTGTACAGACAACACTTGCAGGTCTTGGATACGAAGTAGAACTGATCGACCTTGCAGCAGCTGAAATCCCGGTAGCATTAGTTGCACTTGTTGTTTCCTGCGCATTTGTTATTGTGAAAGATAACAAACTGATGAAGAAATACTATGGAAAATCAACAGATACTAAGAAATAGAGGGAGGAAGACAGATGAGTAATTTAAAATTTATACAGGTCGGCGATTCGTTTAATGCAATCGGACTGAATGTAGTATGGGTAATTATCGGATTGATCACGATTTACGCAGGAATCAAGAACCTGCTGGATAAAGAGAATCCGTCAAGAGTCGGAACCGCTGTTTTCTGGTGCTCTTTCGGTATCGTTTGTGGATTTGGTTCATGGCTCCCGGCAAAGGTTTCTGGTGCGCTTGTTCTGATCATGTGCCTGCCGCCAATCTTCAAGAAAGTAAAAATCGGAAAAACAGATAATCCGACAAAGGAACACACAGAACAGCAGTTTAAGAAGATCGGAATGAAGATATTTGTCCCGGCATTCTCCGTAGCGGTATGCTCCCTGTTCTTTGCATTATTCAGTAATATGAGTTCTATGGTCGCAATTACCGTTGGTGTGATTGTAGCTATGATCTTACTGATGGCATTCGATGCAAAACAGAATAAACCGGCAGTCTTTTTGAATGATTCTGAAAGATTCCTTGGAATCACAGGACCTCTCAGTATGCTGCCACAGCTGCTTGGATGTCTTGGAGGTGTATTTACCGCTGCAGGAGTTGGCGATGTAATCGCACAGCTTGTTGAAAAGATTGTTCCAAAGGGAAATGTAAATATCGGGATCATCGTTTATGCAATCGGTATGGTACTCTTTACCATGATCATGGGAAATGCATTCGCAGCTATCACCGTTATGACAGTTGGTATCGGTGCACCGTTCGTTCTTGCTTACGGTGCTAATCCGGTGGTGATCGGTATGCTCGCACTTACATGTGGATACTGTGGAACTCTGCTTACACCGATGGCAGCGAACTTCAACATCCTGCCGGTTGCGATCTTGAACATGAAGGACCGCTGGGGCGCTATCAAAAATCAGGTTCTGGTTGCAATTTTTATGCTTGTGTTCCAGATCTGTTATATGATAGTATTAAAGTAAATAAGACATAAGTAGCTAAGGTCATTATTTCACTGGAAAGGTAGAAAATAATGGCCTTAGAATTCGTAAGCTTATTCTAGTTTTGGTATGGAGAAAGAAGAGGGACATATGACACCGAATATGGAACGGGGTGCCCGGATCATTATTCACGAATGGGTAAAAGTAAGGGCGTGGGACAAAGTACTGATCGTGACATCGAAGGAATATCTTGCAGAAGCAAAAGCGATGGAAAAAGAGGCTTCCGGAAAAGCACGGTCAGTGAATACACTGTTTGTCGAGAACAAGGGGCGCCATGTGGGAATCTTTTTTGATGATAATGAAGCAGTTTTTGATCCTTATACGGCAATTATCGCAGCGACAGAGTATTCGCTGGTGACAACGAAAGCTGCAAAGCGTGCGATACAAAGACACAAGAAATTTCTGTCCTTGCCACTGGCAACCAATGACGGAAGATCTTTTCTGGAATACGATTTTCTGACGATGGATACGAAGAAGAGCCGGCTGATGGCAAAGGCATTTATCAAATATCTCAAGTATTCAGAAAAAGTCCGTGTGACAACTCCGGCAGGAACGGATATGATGTTCTGCAAAGTGGGCAGAGATCCGGGATTTTTTAACGGAGTTCTAAAGGATGGAAAGGGATATTCTTCTTCCAGTATTGAGGTCTATGTCCCGATCGAGGAGACAAAGACAGAAGGTGTGATGGTGCTTGACGGTTCTCTGGGATATATTGGTCGCGCAGAGGAACCGACAAGGATTTTATTTAAAGGCGGACGGATTACGGAGATTGAAGAGACTCCGACCGGTATTCGGTTGAAAAAATACATGGAAGATTATCAGGATCCCCGGATCTATATTGCGGGGGAACTCGGAATCGGGCTTAATTCATGCTCACAATGCCTTGGAAACTGCTATATTGAAGATGAATCTGCTTATGGGACATTCCATGTAGGACTTGGGCGTAATATTGCTCTTGGAGGTATTCAGAATGCCAAAGGGCATTTTGATCTGGTATGTATGGAACCGGATATCTACACGGACAACCGACAGATTATGCAGCAGGGGAAGGTTATTATCCCGGAGCCTGTGTTATACTAAGAGATATAAAGGAGGAAATTAACATGAAGGTTTTATTAACAGGATTTGATCCATTTGGAGGAGAAAGCGTAAACCCGGCATTCGAGGCAATCAAGCTTCTTCCGTCAACAATTGCGGGGGCAGAGATCGTATATGTAGAGATCCCTACAGAATTCAAGAAAAGTGCACCGGCAGTTGAAGCGGCAATCAAAGAACATAACCCGGATATAGTGATCAATGTAGGTCAGGCAGGCGGACGTTCCTGCGTCACTGTAGAAAAAGTAGGAATCAACCTTGCAGATGCCCGGATTCCGGACAATGCAGGTGACCAGCCACTTGATGAGCCACTTCAGGCAGACGGTCCAACCGCATACTTTGCAACAATTCCGGTAAATGCAATGGTTCAGAATGTACGTGCTCACGGACTTCCATGCCATGTATCTTTCACGGCAGGAACCTACGTATGCAACTGTGTAATGTACAATGTACTGCATATGTGTGCAACCAAATACACTAACATCCGTGCCGGATTTATCCATGTACCATATGCTTGCGATCAGGTTGTAGATAAGGCGAACGGAATGGCAAGTATGCCGCTTGAGACAATCGCAAAGTCTCTGGAGTATTGTGTTGAAGCTGTAGTGAATAATACAGAAGATGTAAAAGAGACTATGGGAACTATCCATTAGTTTTATGAAAGAAAAACGTGCCGCCGTGTCAGAATGAAGCTGATGCGGCGGCGTTTTTGCGTAAAATTTTATTGGAAATATAATTTCATGTCGCTTAGTGAAAATGGACGTTCATTATATGTTAAGAAATTCTATTATAAAGAAAAAGAATTGATTTGTCACGGGCAGGAATGTTATGTATAATATGCATAAAGAAAGTCGAAGCGGAAATAAGAAAAATGAACAATTTTATGAACGGAGAGAGATTTTTCAAAAAACAAGTTGATTAAGAAGGTGAAGAAAAAAATCTAGTGGGGAAAAGATTATCGTAAAAATAGAATATGGATGGAAAACAATAACAGAGGCGAAGGAGAAGTGAAATGAGTAATTTAATGGGGATGCTGACGACTATCCAAAGTTATGTATGGGGACCTCCGACATTGTTGCTGCTGATTGGTACAGGGCTTTACTTTACGATCAAATTGAGAGGACTGCAGATTGCAAAATTTCCATTTGCGGTAAAGACTATATTTGAAAAAGAAAGTGGAACCGGGAGTGGAGAAGGAGATGTATCGGCATTTGCGACTCTATGTACAACGATGGCAGCAGACATAGGAACGGGAAGTATTGTTGGAGTTGCAACGGCGCTTCGAATTGGTGGACCGGGATCATTATTCTGGATGTGGATTTCGGCCATACTTGGTATGGTGACGAAATACTCAGAAAGTCTTTTAGCGGTAAAATACAGAGTGACGGACGAAAATAACCAGATGGCCGGTGGACCGATGTTTTATATCCAAAATGGTATGGGAGAGAGATTTATCTGGCTTGCAAAAGTCTTTTCTGTGTTTGGCATGTGTACAGCGTTATTTGGCTGCGGAACGTTCCCGCAGGTAAATGCGATCACAGAATCTGTCAATGTGACATTCCATATACCGATCATTGTAGCAGGAGTCATCATAACAGTGCTTACTGCAGTTGTAACGATCGGAGGAATTAAAAGTATTTCAAAGGTTGCTGAAATTGTAGTGCCGATCATGGCGCTTACTTTTCTCGGAGGCTCGGTAGTGGCGCTGGTGATTAACCGGGCTGCAGTACCGGGTGCTTTTAAGGCCATTTTTACCTGTGCATTTGCAAAAGAATCGGTAATAGGAGGGACTGCAGGAACGGGTGTCATTACGTTTATAACGGTTATGAGAACCGGAATTGCCAGAGGTGTCTATACAAATGAGGCAGGACTTGGAAGTTCACCGATCGTTGCAGCGGCAGCGAAGACGAATTCTGGTGTAAGACAGGGCCTTCTTTCCATGACAAGTGTATTTGTTACTACGATTCTGACCTGTTCCATGACAGGACTAGTTATCATCAGCAGCGGGCTGATGGACAGTTCGGATATGAACGGAAGCACGCTTGTTACAGCTGCATATAACATGTGTCTGCCGCACAATATAGGCATGCATCTGATCGCAGTAGGAATTATGTTCTTTGCATTTACCACTATTCTGGGATGGAATTATTACGGAGAACGCTGCCTGGTTTATCTGACCGGCACAACAAAATGGATCAAACCATATAAGATCATCTACATTGCAGCGATTGCACTGGCACCGTTTTTATCGCTGGAACCAATCTGGCTTCTTGCAGATATCACGAATGCGCTGATGATCATTCCAAACCTGATCGCAATCATTGCACTTAGAAAAGTGATCATTGGGGAAACAAAACTGTATTTTTCAAAACGAAATGAAGAAAAAATGTCTGCTGCGGTAAAAGCAGTGGAGTAAGAAAAGAAACCACCGCATTGGAAATGAGATCTGATGCGGCGGTATTTTTGCGTTAGAGGATAAATAAGGTTGTGACACCAACGCCCCAAAAAGAAAGTTAACACGATTCCCGCTTTCAGGGGTTCATCGGAATGTTTTGCCGAGGGGAACCGGAGTATATATATTTGGAAATCCGCCGCCCACCAACCTATAAAATTTTTCCCCCACCAGTTGGAAATCCCCCTCATTTCTGCTAAAATGGAACACAGAGAAAAGGAGCGAACACAATATGAATTTTGCGCATTTGCACGTCCACACGGAATACAGCCTTCTGGACGGTTCGAATAAAATTAAAGAATATGTTGCCAGAGTCAAAGAACTGGGGATGACAGCGGCTGCGATCACAGACCACGGTGTCATGTATGGCGTCATTGACTTCTACAGAGCCGCAAGAGCGGCAGGAATCAATCCTGTACTGGGATGTGAAGTCTATGTGGCACCGGGATCCAGATTCGATAAAACAGCCGTAGGACGCGATGAGGACCGATATTATCACCTGGTACTTCTTGCCGAGAATAATACAGGCTACGCCAATCTGATGAAGATCGTGTCACGTGCATTTACGGAAGGTTACTATTATAAGCCAAGAGTAGATTATGAGCTTCTGGAGACCTATCACGAAGGAATTATTGCCCTCAGTGCATGTCTTGCCGGAGAGGTACAGAGAAACCTGGCGAGAGGGATGTATGAAGAAGGAAAAAAAGCTGCGCTTCATTATGAACAGATTTTTGGGAAAGGCAACTTTTTCCTGGAACTGCAGGATCATGGGATCCCGGAACAGCGCACCGTTAACCAGCAGTTGATGCGTCTGTCGCAGGAGATCGGAATCGACCTTGTGGCGACAAATGACGTGCATTATACTTACGCAGAAGATGAAAAGCCACATGATATCCTGCTTTGCCTTCAGACAGGGAAAAAGCTCGCAGACGAGGATCGGATGCGCTATGAAGGCGGACAGTACTACGTGAAGTCAAAAGAAGAGATGGCAGCACTTTTCCCATATGCACCGGAGGCGCTGGAAAATACACAGAAGATTGCAGACAGATGCCATGTAGAGATTGAATTTGGTGTGACAAAACTTCCGAAATTCGATGTGCCGGAAGGATTTACCTCATGGGAATATTTGAATAAGCTCTGTTTTGACGGACTAAAAAGGCGATATGGAGAAGACCCGGATCCAGCCCTTGTGGAGCGCCTGAATTATGAATTGGGCGTTATCAAAAGCATGGGTTACGTGGATTACTTCCTTATTGTATGGGATTTCATTCATTTTGCAAAAAGCAACGGAATCATGGTTGGACCTGGGCGTGGATCTGCGGCAGGAAGCATTGTGGCGTACACACTTGCGATCACCAATATCGATCCGATCCGGTATCAGCTGCTGTTCGAGCGTTTTCTGAATCCGGAACGTGTGTCCATGCCCGATATCGACGTGGACTTCTGCTTTGAAAGAAGGCAGGAAGTCATTGATTATGTTGTGCGTAAATACGGCAAAGACCGGGTAGTGCAGATCGTAACCTTTGGTACACTGCAGGCGCGCGGGGTGCTGCGGGATGTGGGAAGAGTTATGGATCTTCCGTATGCTTTTGTGGATTCAATTGCAAAGATGATTCCGAAAGAACTGAATATTACACTGGATAAATCCTTGAAGATGAACCATGAGCTGAAGAAGCTCTATGATGAAGACCCACAGGTAAAAGAGCTGATTGATATGTCAAAGAGACTGGAAGGTCTGCCACGGCATACATCCATGCATGCCGCGGGAGTCGTGATCAGCCAGAAGGATGTGGATGAATATGTTCCGCTGGCACTTGGAGCGGACAACAATGTAGTCACACAGTTTACCATGACCACGCTGGAAGAACTGGGACTTCTGAAAATGGATTTCCTTGGGCTTCGTACCCTGACTGTCATCCAGGATGCGATCAGACTGGTTGAAAAAAGTACCGGTGTGAAGCTGGTAACAGAAAAATTAAATTATAATGATAAAGCAGTGCTTGACTATATCGGAACCGGTAAGACGGACGGTATTTTCCAGATAGAAAGTGCAGGGATGAAGAGCTTCATGAAGGAACTTCGTCCACAGAGTCTGGAAGATATTATCGCCGGAATTTCTCTTTACCGGCCAGGTCCGATGGATTTCATTCCACAGTATATCAAAGGAAAGAACCATCCGGAGCTGATTACTTACGAATGCCCGCAGTTAAAGCCGATCCTGGCACCGACCTATGGCTGCATTGTATATCAGGAACAGGTTATGCAGATCGTGCGTGACCTTGCCGGATATTCACTTGGGCGAAGCGACCTTGTACGCCGTGCCATGAGTAAGAAAAAGGGCGACGTGATGCAGAGAGAGCGTCAGAATTTTGTATATGGTAATGAAGAAGAAGGCATTCCGGGCTGTGTCAAAAATGGAATCGATGAAAAGGTTGCGAATAAGATCTATGATGAAATGATCGATTTTGCAAAGTATGCGTTCAACAAATCACATGCGGCAGCGTATGCGGTTGTCTCATACCAGACAGCGTATCTGAAATATTATTATCCGGTAGAATATATGGCAGCGCTTATGACTTCTGTCATCGACAATCCGGGAAAGGTTGCCGAATACATTTACACTTGCCGACAGATGGGAATTTCTATCCTGCCGCCGGATATCAATCGTGGGGTTGGTGATTTTTCTGTAGATAACGGTAATATCCGTTACGGACTTGCGGCGATCAAGGGGGTTGGAAGACCGGTGATCGAGCAGATCATCCGGGACAGAGAAGAGCATGGCACGTTTCGTGATCTGAAGGATTTTCTGGAACGGCTTTCCGGTAAGGAAGTCAATAAACGTGCGGTAGAAAACTTTATCAAATCCGGTGCATTTGACAGTCTGAAAGGGACCAGAAAGCAGTTTATGATCATTTATGTACAGATCATGGATCAGGTAGCACAGAACAAGAAAAATTCGCTTGCCGGACAGATGTCGCTCTTTGATATTGTAGATGACGAACAGAAAAAAGAATTTGAGGTCACGCTTCCGGATGTGGGAGAATACCAGAAGGAAACGATGCTTGCATTTGAAAAAGAAGTACTCGGCGTGTATATCAGCGGACATCCATTGGAAGAATATGAAGAGAAATGGCGCAAGAGTATTTCCGCAACGACATCGGATTTTCAGCTTGATGAAGAGACCGGACGGACAAAAGTGCGTGACGGGTCAAGGGAGATCATCGGTGGTATGATCACATCGAAGACGATCAAATATACAAAGAAGAATCAAACGATGGCATTTATTACCATAGAGGATCTTCTTGGAACGGTAGAGGTTGTCATTTTCCCGCAGAGCTATGAGAAAAGCCAGCAGTATCTGCAGGAGGACAGCAAAGTATTTGTGCGGGGACGTGTATCGGAAGAAGATGATAATGCAAGTAAGCTGATCTGTGAAGAGGTGATTCCGTTTGAGATGACGAAAAAAGAACTGTGGATCCAGTATGCCGACAAACAGAGTTACCTTCAAGATGAGCAGAATCTGTTCCGGATGCTCGCGGAAAGTGAGGGTGAGGACCAGGTTGTAATCTTCTGCAAAGCGGAGAGAGCGGTAAAAAGACTTCCTAAAAACGCAAATATGCAGGTAGAACCTGGAATTTTGAGCAGATTGACGAATTATTTTGGAGAAGATTGTGTAAAAGTAATAGAAAAACCCATTGAAATGAAGGGGTGAATATTATACAATAACGTGTGGATTGAGATAAATTAAGCAAAAGGATAGTAAAGTTACAAAGTAGAAGAGACGGAGGAGACATATCATGGCAGAAAAAGTAATCAGAACTATCGGCGTATTGACCAGTGGTGGAGACGCACCGGGAATGAACGCTGCAATCCGTGCAGTTGTAAGAACCGCATTGGGAAAAGGACTGAAGGTAAGAGGAATCAGAAGAGGTTATTCAGGACTTCTTAACGAGGAAATTATTGATTTAAGTGCCAGAGATGTATCAGACACGATCCAGAGAGGTGGAACGATTCTTCTGACAGCTCGTTGCGAGGAAATGCGTACACCAGAAGGACAGCAGAAAGCAGCAGCAATCTGTAAGAAATATGGAATTGACGGTCTGGTAGTTATCGGAGGAGACGGTTCCTTCAAGGGAGCACAGAAATTATCTGATTTTGGAGTAAATACAATCGGACTTCCGGGAACGATCGATCTTGATATCGCATGTACAGAATACACAATCGGATTCGATACAGCGGTTAATACAGCGATGGAAGCAATTGACAAAGTACGTGATACATCTACATCACATGAAAGATGTAGTGTTATCGAAGTTATGGGACGTGATGCGGGATACCTTGCACTGTGGTGCGGTATTGCCAATGGAGCAGAGAAGATTCTTCTTCCTGAGGAACATGACTACGATGAAGCAAAGATCATTGCAGACATCAAAGAAAGCAGAAAACGCGGTAAAAAGCATTACATTATCATCAATGCCGAAGGTATCGGTGATTCTATGAATATGGCAAAGAGAATCGAAAAAGAGACGGGTATGGAGACACGTGCTACTATTCTTGGTCATATGCAGCGTGGAGGAAGCCCGACAGCAAAAGACAGAGTTTATGCATCTATCATGGGATCTCTTGCTGTAGATCTTCTTCTTGAAGGAAAGACAAACCGTGTAGTAGGATACAAACATGGCGAGTATATTGACTTTGATATCAACGAAGCACTGGCAATGCAGAAAGGAATTCCAGAGTACCAGTACGATATCGCAAAACAGCTTGCCATCTAATAACAGACAGATTGGATGACGTGTATGACACAGGACGTATTATTGACGATTTCCGGATTACATGATATGGTATTTGCAAATTCGGAAGAAAATGAAGAGAATGAGCCGATTGAGGTGATCACTCCGGCGAGCTATTACTGGAAGAACGGAAAGCATTATATTCTTTATGATGAAGTAATGGAAGGGATTCCGGGGGTGGTTAAGAATAAGATCAAGATCACCGGTGAAGATTCGATGGAGATCATGAAGAGCGGAATTACGAATGCACATATGGTATTTGAGAAGAATCAGATGAATGTCACATATTATGATACACCGTATGGGCAGCTTCATGTCGGAATTCATACACGGAAGCTGGATGTGAATGTGGATGATGAGCGAATTGATATTGCTGTGGAGTACGGGCTTGATGTGAATCATGAAGCGACGGCAGACTGCCGGATCGCAATGAGCATAAGACCGAAAGCACAGGCAGAGGAAGCAATTTCAGGAAAATAAAACAAAAGGGTAAATGATTCAATCAGCTCAGAATCATTTACCCTTTTTTGTTACTTGTTCCGCAGTCTTGCCCAGAATCCTTTTTTCTTAGGTGGAGTCTCAAGAGAACCTCTGACTCCTTTTACTGCAGTGATGTAAATACCGCTTACGGTTGCTTTTACTTCTTTTTTGACTGGAATAAGATCATAGATGCTTGCATCACACATCAGAGTCATGATCTTTGGTCCGACTTTTGCCTTGACTACAGGTACCTTTGAACGACGAAGATACTTAGGTGTATTTTCAAGAACAATTGACGGGAAACCGGCATCTTTAAGCTTCATCTTACCTTTGTCGATAACCAGGATGTTGACCTGCTGTGCAGCAGCTGCAATCATCTCTTCCTGTTCGGCCTGCTTTTTCTGCGCTTTCTTACCGAGGAAATACAGAACAACCAGGGCGATAAGCAGTACGGCAAGAATTACCAGTAATACGATCGTTATCTTACTCACGGGTTTTCCTCCTCAAATCATATTTACACATAGCTTATTGTAGCATTGTTTGTAGACAAGTGCAAGTAATTTGAAGTTTTTGGCGGCTTTTTGAAAGTAATGGAAAATCTGAAATAAATGTGAATTTTGGGAAATCCCTTTTCAATGACGGATTATGTGTTATAATCATATGTAGCGCTCTGATGTGGGTGATTTGGACAGTCAGAGAGAATGAAGATATAAGAGGTGTAAAAGAAAATGAAAAAGAAATTAGCAGTACTGGCAGCAGGTATCTGTGCATTGTCATTATTTCTTACCGGATGCTCCGGTGAGATTTCCAATGATTATGTTACGATTACAAAATATAAAGGTGTGGAGATTGATAAAGTAGATGCGGATGCGGTATCGGATAATGATGTAGAAGCACAGATCAACAGTGTACTTCAGTCTAAATCAACTACAACAGAAGTTACAGACCGTGCAGCACAAACCGGAGATACGGTAACGATCGACTACGAAGGAAAGAAAGATGGTGTGGCATTTGATGGTGGAACAGCGACAGATGCACAGCTTACATTAGGAAGTGGTCAGTTTATTGACGGATTTGAGGATGGCGTTGTCGGACACAATATTGGCGATACTTTTGATCTGGATCTGACTTTTCCGGAGAACTATGGAAATGAAGATCTTGCAGGTCAGGCAGTTGTATTTACCGTTACACTGAAGGGAATCAGCCAGACCGATGTACCGGAACTTACCGATGAATTTGTACAGAGTGTTTCTGATACTTCCAAGACGGTGGAAGAGTACAAAAAGGAAATTAAAAAATCTCTGAAAAAAAACAGCAAAGAAAACCGGCAGAATACAATCAAGGAAAATGCATGGAAAGCAGTACTTGAGAACACAACTGTGAACAAGTATCCGAAGAAGGATCTGAAGAATATGATCAGTTCGATCAAGACACAGTATAAGAATATGGCATCTTATTATAACGTTGATTTTGCAGATTTCCTTAAACAGTATATGAATATGGATGAGGAAACTTTTAATTCAAAGGCAACCCAGGCTGCAAAGGATCAGGTAAAGGCCAACCTTGCGGCAGATCTGATCATTGAGAAAGCAAAGATCGATGTGTCAGATAAGACACTTGAGAAGAAGTATAAGGAGTATGCAAAGGCTTACGGATACGAAGATGTAGATGCACTCAAAAAAGCACTGGAAGATGCTGGAAACCTGGAGAATCTGGAGAAGACAGCAAGACTGGATATCGTAGAAGACTGGGTAGCAGACAACTGCAAGCAGGTGAAAAGTACTTCATCTGACAGCAGCAAAAGCGGTTCAAACAGTACAGGAAGTACCGGCAGCACAGAAAATACAAAATAGATATAAGCAAACATTCAAAAGGCGGAGAATAAAATCTCCGTCTTTTTTCTTCCTGAAGGGAATGGTATGATATAGAAAGTAATTGTTTTTACAAAATGAAATATACTACAGGAGGACAAGATGAAAGCAGTACTTTTTGATATGGATGGCATCCTGATCGATACAGAGAAATATCTGACAGTATACAAACAAAAGGCAATGCGGGAGGCGGGATACAGGTTGGATCTGGAAACGGCATACAAATTCCGCAGCTGTGCATCCGTATTTGCAAGAGAGCAGATGAAGGGAATTTTTGGAGAGGATTTCCCATACGATGAGCTCAGACGGCGCAGACAGGAACTGATGAGTGATCATATTGCGCGTTTCGGAATTGAGAAGAAACCGTATGTGGAAGAGACGATCAAGGAGCTGAAAAGACGTGGTTATCAGACGGCAGTCGTGACGGCTACAGCGGAAGACAGGGCTGTGCGTTATCTGGAAATGGTCGGATTTAAAGAGCTGTTTGATGAAATCATCAGTGCATCTATGGTGAAATTGGGAAAACCGAGACCGGATGTGTATCTCTATGCCTGTGAGAAGATCGGGCGGAAGCCTGAAGAGTGCATGGCGGTCGAAGATTCACCGAACGGGGTAAATGCGGCTTACCAAGCGGGTTGCCATGTGACGATGGTTCCGGATCTGACACCTGCAGACGAAGAGGTCAAAAAGATGGCAGATCATGTCGTTCCAGACCTGCGAGGACTTCTGGAATATCTGAAATAACCCCTGAAAATGAGGAGAGCCGATATCCGGTTTCCCGAATATCGGCGTTTATGAAAAAGAAAAATTTTGTTATGTGAAAAGGTTTATTTCCTTTTGACAATTATTAGTATACTCGTATCTTGTGAAAAAAGTGTGTTTATAATTTGAAAGAATTATGAACGTTTGTGAACATATTATACATATATTCTGAAGGGACTGCAGACAGCAGAGTCTGCAGCCCGACAAAAGGGATTTAGTCTGTTCCGGGAAGCATCGACCGGACGAAAAGCGAAAACAATTCCCGCATACATGGAGAAGTAAAAAACATGGATTCCGGATGCCACTGAACGCCAAGTGCAAAAGGCTGTCCTTCGATTTCAATTGCCTCAACTGTGCCATCAGAAGTGTGTGCACATGCATGGACATTTTTCCCGAGCAGATGAACGGACTGATGGTGAAAACTATTGGTATACAGAGTGTCTCCGGTCAGTTCATGAAGATGGCTGTCTTTGGTGATGAAAATCTGGTGCCACATATCGCTGCGGTTCTGTGAGGTCTGCATATGCAGAAAAGGATCTCCGGGCTGACAGGAAAGATCCTGGTAGATACTTCCGCCACAGGCGGCGTTGAGTACCTGCATACCCCGGCAGATGCCGATTACCGGAAGATGACGTTTTAAGATTTCCTCTGCAAAATGAATCTGGAAAAGATCCACAGAAAGATTGGTCTGTCCTACACCTGGAAGTGGATCTTCATTGAAGAGAAACGGTGTAAAATCACCTCCTCCGGGGAGCAGAAATCCATCGCATATGTCAAGATAAGAATTGATCGGGAAGTCCTGAGGAAGAATCGGTATCAGCAGGGGGATTCCTCCAGAAATGCGGACTGCCCGCACATAGGTATCGGTTACAAACTGGTTTTTGCCGTCGAAGCCACAGCATAAGATTCCAACAACTGGTTTCATATTTACAATCCTCCTCTTTATCAGATAAATCAGTTGTTACAAAATATGTGGAGTCTGTATGAAATATGTATTATAATAAAAAAAGCAACATGCCAGATGGCAGGAAAGGAGTTCCTATGAAACTGGTTATTCCGGAATATAAAACATTAGAACTTGATACGATATTTTTAGATATGAACGGGACGATCGCTGTGGACGGCGTGATCCCGCCGAGTGTGAAGGAACGTCTTATCGCACTTTCAGAGCAGTTCCGAATTTATGTACTGACTGCATATACGCATGGAAATGCGAAAGCGCAGTGCGAAGGGCTTCCGGTAATCCTGGAGACATTTCCGACAGGTAATGCAAAGGAGTATAAAAGGGAATTGGTAAAAGCAACCGGTGCAAAACGCTGTGTGGCAATCGGTAATGGCAGAAACGATGAGTGGATGCTGAAAGAGGCGGCGCTTTCCATCGCTGTTATGGACCGGGAAGGGGTCTATGGGAAATTATTGAAAAATGCGGATCTCTGTGTCAGATCTATGCAGGATGGACTGGATCTTCTGCTCTATCCAGGTCGGATCATTGCAGGACTCCGTGGATAATATTTGCAGAAGAATACGTAAGAGTATGTGGAAGGAGAAAAGATGCGTCAGGCTATAGTGACATTGAAAAAGGGTGAGGGACGTCTGCTGAAATCAGGCGGCGCCTGGATATTCGATAATGAAATTGATTCGATTATGGGAGAATTTGAGAATGGTGATATTGTGATCGTCCATGATTTTGACGGGTACGGAATGGGAAGAGGATTTATCAATATGAATTCTAAGATCCGGATCCGTATGATGACAAGAAAGCAGGATCAGGAGATCGATCATGCATTTCTGGAAATGCGGGTGAGAGATGCGTGGGAATACCGGAAAAAGACAGTAGATACATCAAGCTGCCGTGTGATTTTCGGGGAAGCGGATTTTCTTCCCGGACTGGTGATTGATAAGTTCTCGGATGTGTTGGTTGTAGAGTCTCTTGCACTCGGAATTGACCGGATGAAAGAAGAAATCGTGGACATTTTGAAAGCGGTACTTTCAGAAGATGGAATTACGATCCGTGGCGTGTATGAACGAAGCGATGCAAAGGTTCGTCAGAATGAAGGCATGGAGAGAGTCAAAGGCTTTATCGGTGAAGAATTTGATACCAAAGTTGAGATTGTGGAAAATGGTGTCAGATATATGGTTGATGTCAAAGACGGACAGAAGACAGGATTTTTCCTGGATCAGAAATACAATCGTCTGGCCATCCAGAGACTTTGCAAGGATGCAGAGGTGCTGGACTGCTTCACGCACACAGGCTCTTTTGCGCTGAATGCAGGGATTGCAGGGGCAAAGCATGTGACAGGTGTAGATGCTTCAGAACTTGGCATAGAACAGGCAAGAGAGAACACAAGACTCAATGGATTAGAGGATAGAGTTGAATTTGTCTGTGCAGATGTATTTGACCTGCTTCCAAAGCTGGAAGAAGAAGGAAAGCAGTATGATGTGGTAATCCTGGATCCACCTGCATTTACCAAATCCCGTAAGACGATCAAGAATGCGACAAAGGGATATCGTGAGATTAATATGCGCGGAATGAAGCTGGTAAAACCAGGCGGATATCTGGCAACCTGTTCCTGCTCGCATTTTATGGATTATGAGCTTTTTACGAAGACGATCCACCAGGCAGCGCAGAATGTGCATAAGAGAGTCAGACAGGTAGAATACCGGACACAGGCACCGGATCATCCGATTCTGTGGTCGGCAGAAGAATCGTATTATCTTAAATTCTATGTGTTTCAGATCGTGGATGAAAAATAAGAAGCAGAGATTTAGATAATAGTAAAAATAAAGTGCAGAGATGTATATTTACAAATAAATATACGTCTCTGTATTTTTAGTTTTCTAACAGTTTCAGAAATGCAGAAGTGTTACTTATAATCCGTTGGCTAATAAGTAACATACTTTTATAATTGTAATAGAGGAGGAAGAGTATGATTACTGAAAAAGTTGGATCAAGAATAAAAGAATTAAGAAGAGCTCTTGAGTTGAGTCAGGAAAAATTGGCGTTAAAAGCAGAAGTTGACAGAACTTATTTGGCGGGAGTCGAACAGGGGAAAAGAAATCCTTCAATTAAGAGTCTGGAAAAAATTTTAAAAGCACTTGAAGTTAGTTTTGGCGAATTTTTTAAAGATATGTAATGTTGACTATAAGTAACAAATAGTGTATTATGGAGGGTGTAAAATGACAAGACGAGAATATGGATTGTTGGAAGATCATATTATAAATACATTTAGAAATGACAGAGTGTTTTTATACCATGGAAAGATGTGCGAGGCAATAGAGGCTGATAAACCAAGACCGCAAAGCATGGGTGGCGAATGTAAGACGGATGTTTTTGTCAGGGCAAAAATACAGGATACAGGAGAAGAGTTTGAGATAAAGATATCCGTAAAGAAAACAAATAAAGAGTTTATGGGAAATAAATTGAAACAAAAAGATGTTGAATCATATATAGGACCAGACTGGGAGAATATTCTTATTGAAGCAACTACGTCTATGAGGGATTCTTTTGAAAATAGAACGTTAATGTATGCATCAGGGCACTATCCAATAAAACCAAATTCAATTACGGTTGGCTGGAAATTAGAAATAGCAGACAGAGCAAGAGCTTTGTCGGTACCTATACCATTAAGTGAGAGAAGGATTAAAGATTATATTTATAAAGGGATAAATCAGACGTCAGACAAAAAAGACGCTGTCGTAAATGGGCGGGTTGTTCCAGACTCAGGAGTTGCAGACTATCTGCTTGTTACATGCAAGGAGAATATTAAAACAGCTAACGATGTGATTGAGCAGATGGAATTGATTGATAATGTCGATATAGGCGATACATATTTTATTTTTACTGCTAATAATTACAGGACAGATGTTAAAAAGGCAGATGGTCCGAGAGCTTTGGCAGTTAGAATTGAATGGGTGGTTGATAATGGAAAAATGACTCCAAAATTTCACTATGATCATCCATTGCAATATACGGGAGAACAGGATATGGCTCCAATCGTTCGACATGCATTAGATTATCTTGGAAAAGAAAATATTACTGATATGAATCCAGGAATAGATGTTGATAAGTATTTATTTGAAGAGTAAATTAAGGGAGACAAAAGTACATGAATATTATTAGTTTATTTTCAGGATGTGGAGGACTTGATCTTGGATTTGAACGGGCAGGATTTAATATTCCGGTAGCGAATGAGTTTGATAAAAAGATATGGGAAACGTTTAAAGTAAATCATCCTAAGACACATCTTATAGAAAGAGATGTGCGTTTAATTACAAAGGAAGATATTTCACCATATCTATCAGGAGAAGTGGATGGTATTATCGGTGGACCACCATGCCAATCATGGTCTGAAGCCGGAGCATTAAAAGGAATAGAGGATGCGAGAGGGCAGCTGTTTTTTGATTATATTCGTATTCTTAAAGAATTTCAGCCGAAATTTTTTTTGGCTGAAAATGTAAGTGGAATGTTGGCAAATAGACATTCGGAAGCGGTTCAGAATATATTGAGGCTATTTGAAGAGGCTGGATATGATGTTTCATTGACATTAGTTAATGCAAAAGATTATGGAGTTGCGGAAGAAAGAAAAAGAGTATTTTATATTGGATTTAGGAAAGATCTTGAAATAGATTTTGGATTTCCAGAGGGATCAACAAAGGATGATGAAAAGAAAATTACTTTAAGAGATATTATTTGGGATTTGCAGGATACTGCGGTTCCAGCTGCTGAAAAAAACCATCATAACCCAGAGGCAATAAATAATAATGAGTATTTTACAGGTGCATATTCTCCGATTTTTATGAGTCGAAACCGGGTAAAAGGATGGGATGAACAGGCATTTACAGTACAAGCTTCTGGAAGACAGTGCCAGTTACATCCACAGGCACCTAAAATGGTCAAGCATGGACCAAATGATTGCCGGTTTGTTGAAGGAAAAGAAAAACTTTATAGAAGAATGACGATTCGGGAAGTGGCAAGAGTTCAAGGATTTCCAGATGATTTTAAGTTCATTTATGAAGATACAAACAATGCGTATAAGATGATTGGAAATGCGGTTCCAGTTAATCTGGCTTATGAGATTGCAAACGCAATTAAGCTGTATCTAAGTGGAAAAGGCGATAAAGTTATCGCAATTGAGAAGTTAGATAAATCAAAACGAAAAAAGTAATTTATTGAGTATTTGGAAATAAGAAAATAAAAAAGGTATCGAAAATCAAACATAAATGATTTTCGATACCTTTTTTTAATAGTGTACATATTTCAGATTTGATATTCTATTCAAACTGCTCAGCCGATAATGCAACATAATCCGCAGCATTTTTATAAATTGACTGGATCTCTTCCTCGGTAAGAGGTCTTTTTACTTTTGCCGGGCTTCCGATAACCAGCATTCCATCCGGAATAACTGTGTTCTGAGTAACCAGACTTCCGGCACCGATCAGGCAATGCTTTCCAATCTTTGCACCGTTTAAAATCGTACTTCCCATCCCGATTAGAGACGCGTCACCAATTGTACAGCCGTGGATCACACAGTTGTGACCAACAGTGACATCATCACCGATAACGGTCGGAAAACCGTAATCTACATGGACGGTACTGTTATCCTGGATATTGCTGCGCCTGCCAATCGTGATCGACGCCTCGTCGCCACGGACGACTGCGTAATAGAATACGCTTGAGTCAGCACCGATGGTGACATCACCTAGGATGACGGACTGACTGGCAATGTGCGCCTGTGATGAAATATTTAAAGAAGACATTACAGCAGATTCCTTTCTCATTATAAGATTATTTTTTGGCTTCAACAACTTTGACCGGGTTTTTGGCGGCTGCTTTTGTATCCTGTTCCGCTTCCGGCTGATAACCGTTGATATTATATTTCTGCTCGTAATAATCAAAGGTGGATACATAATTGTTATCTTTCAATTTCCGTACACTCTTAGTGTATTCGTGCATATCGAAATTGGAAGAATCCAGTTCCAGGATTGCAACGGCAATGTTAGAACAGTGGGCTGCAATACGATCATAGTTGGTGAGCAGATCGTTAAATGCAAATCCGGTGTTCAGATCACACTGCCCGTTACGGAGCCTTTTAATATGACGCATTTTCAAATCGTTGCATAAAATACCGATCAGTTCGCGAAGCGGTTCTACTTTGGCAGCATTTACAAGGTCTTCATCTACAAATGAATTGATCGTGAGATCAAGGAGCTCTTTTAATGCGGATTCAAGAACATGAAGCTCGTATTTGGCTGCATCTGAAAAAATACGTGATTTTTCATGAAGTTCCTGTGCAACACGGGAAATATTGACTGCATGGTCACCCAGACGTTCAAAATCACTGATCGTATGAAGGAACTTGGCGGTCTGTTTGGACTGCTCCGGTGTCAGGTCATGCATATTGAGCTGCATCAGATAGGTTCCCAGTTTGTCTTCGTATTTGTCGATCAGATTTTCCTTTTCCTGAATTTTGTTGAACTTATTATCTGAAAAATCTTTCAGCAGTGCAAGGGCGCGACGGATATTTTTGTATGCTTTCTTTGCCATTCCGTTGACTGCAAGCTGGCTCTGTGTGATTGCCAGTGGCGGATAATTGAGGAAACGTTCCTCAAGAAGATCGAAATCTGCCTGCTCTTCGTTGTCTTCATCGGTATCTTTAATAAGGAAGAAGACAAGCTTTTCAATCTTGCCGATAAATGGAGCAAGAACAAGGATCGTCAGAAGCCGGAATACCGTATTCAAAAGTGCCACACGGAAAGGTGACATAATTTCACCCATAAATGGGAAATGCATGATGGCATTTACAGAATAGAATACGATAGACCAGAAAATCATACCAAATAGATCGTTCAGCAGATAGATCAGAGCAGTACGCTTTCCGTTCTTGTTTGTTCCGATTGAGGAAAGAAGAACCGGACATGCGGCGCCAACGCCGATACCCATTGTGATCGGAAGTGCAGCTGCAAAGGTGATCGATCCGGTAATGGACAGTGCCTGGAGGATACCTACAGAAGCAGAAGCACTCTGCAAAACTGCTGTAAATACGATCCCGACAAGGATTCCCATAAATGGATTCGTGAACATGGTCAGAAGTCTGACGAAATGCGGATTCTCTTTCAGAGGAGAGACAGCACCGCTCATGGTCTGCATTCCGATCATCAGGATCGCAAAGCCAAGCATGATGTCACCGATATCAGAATACGGTTTTTTCTTGATAAATGTACGGAAAATAATTCCGATGATTGCTACGATTGCAGAAATTGTAGCGGTTGATAAAAGCTGCGCGATTCCGCTGGAACCATCAATGTAGGAGAGACATAGGATCCATCCGGTGATACTGGTTCCGATGTTGGCACCCATGATGATACCAATTGCCTGTGCGACCTTCATCATACCAGAGTTTACAAATCCGACTACCATAACTGTCGTTGCAGAGGATGACTGAATGATAGCGGTTACGACAGTACCGAGCAGAAGTCCTTTCAGAGGAGTATTGGTCAGCCTGTATAAAATAAGTTCAAGCTTATTGCCGGCAACTTTCTTCAGACTGTCGCCCATCAGTGACATACCGTATAAAAACAGGGCTACCCCACTGAGCAATGACAAAACCATTGTAATTCCCATAATTTTGTTTTCCTTTTCTTTAAGCATTAGTTTACATTTTGTCGCAAAAAAAATATCGTACAGCTACTTTAAATATGAAAAGTCTGCATGCAGATCACACAAAGTGACGCTATACGACACCCTTATTATATAACAAGAAAGTTTCCATAGGTAGACTGAAACGATATTTTTTTACACTTTTTTTTACACGGACTTAACTTTTTCTATACATTCGGTAGCAAAAAGAGCCGCATTTTCAAGGTCTGTGCGTGTCGGATGAATCATTGCTTCGTCAAAATTCTGTAATTGCCGTCGGATTTGCTGGCAATCGCAATCTTTTGGTGTGTTCAGCAAGGATTCATATTTTTGACGGACAGCAAGCGGCATTTTCCCCTGGCAGATAAAAGAACCGAGATAGTGGTTGTCATCTTCAAGCCAGATCCGGACGCTGGATGCGATCTCTTTGTAGTATTCCGGGCTGTTTCCGGCACCGCAGGTTCCAAAGAGAGCAACGGATTTGCCCGACAGACCGGAAAGGAAGTTGCCAATCTCGAGGCGACAGGTTCCGCGGTGAACACAGAAACCAACAAAATAAGTTTTGGCTTCTGGAAAATCAGTACGTTCATGAAGATTTATCAGATCTTTGGACATCCCCGGAAGGGATGCAAAAATTTCGGTTGCTATTTTTTTTGTATTTCCTGTCTCACTGTCATAGACAACAAGATAATCTAACATATAGTATTTCCTCCTGTCATTTAGTGGTATGTATAAGGAGAACCGCAGAAGAATCCACCGCCGCCACAGCAGAGATTGCACATGATGTTGGCAATGCAGAGCTTCACGCAGAAATCATTGTTGATCGTTGGTGTACCGCCATACATTGTCTGTTGTGTACGATACCAGCTTCCACCATTTTCAAGACGGCTGACAAGAGACTGATATTGATAGTTGGACGGCTCCAGACGAAGAGCTTCTTTGGCATGCTCCAGGGCGAGGACATTATTGCCCATGCCGGAATTGGCGATAGAGCTGTAATAGTACCATCTGGCAGAACGGTCTTTGATTCCTGAAAGGACATTTAAAGCTTCTTTATAATGACCACTGTTCAGATAATTGGCGGCGGCACGCAGATGAATATCTTCTTCTGTCTCGGTTGTCTGCTGATTCTGATTGGTATACTGACCGTAGAAACCGCCGAATGGACCAAAACCGCCAAAACCTCCGTATCCGCTTCCGGCATCGCCATAACCTCCGGAGCCTGTTCCGGTATATCCGGAAGCACCCATTTCTTTTTCTTTTATAATCTGCTGGTAAGCCTGTTGGATTTCTTTGAATTTGGCTTCTGCCTGATCTTTATTTGGATTGTTGATATTGGCATCCGGATGATAAATACGGCTTAATTTGCGGTAGGCTTTTTTGATATCCTCGTCAGAAGCATCCCGTGAAACGCCGAGTATTGAGTAAGGATCCTGCATAATTGATTATTCTCCTGATCGTTAGCTTTTTTTGATAAAAGTAGTCTGGCATTTTGGACAGCGGATCTCAATTTTACCTTTTCCCTTTGGGACACGGATCTTCTGTTTGCAGTTTGGACACTTGTAAATGTGGTGTGTCTTGCGCTGCGTTGCCATATACTTCTGTTTTGCAAAAAATCCACGGATCTTTGAAGTGTGCTGGAGAAATTTCTGGTTTTCCAGTGCACGCTTGTAGGTCTGACGTGAAAACATGCGATAGTAAGAGTATATCACGAATGCCCACCCAATTACATAAAAAATACGAAAATGGAAGATGCTTGTGATCAGCATCAGAATTACGCCGCTCCATAAGAGAAATTTGCCGAAGGTATCTACTCCGTACCTTCCATACATAAAACGCATCAGTTTTTCTTTCATAATGTTCACCCAATCTTTTTTATTTATAGAATATGATGATACCAGGGGCAAGAGGTCAAAAACATGAGTAAGTAGCCATTTTTCAAAGAAAAATGAGCGGATTACGAATGTTTTTGAGGATTGCGAGAGTGCAAAGCACGTAGCAATCTGGTATCAAAGGGGTCAAAATACCTTTTGCCCACAACATCATATGATACTATACGATGGTTTACATTGTACGCCTGCACACACAAAAATCAATAAACTCTCTATTAAAAAACTCTAAAAAGTATGTTATACTGCTGATATCGTGAAAATATGGAAGAAAATAGGACTTCTGGGATTGCATGGCAATGGAGCAGTCCGGGAACATCATATATAAAAAGCAGAGGAGGAAATTATGGGACGGAAAGAATATGGTCGGTATGGAAAGCATTCCAGGCGTGACCGGCGCAAGAAAAAAGGTGGAATCATCAGTACGGTCATTTTGATCGTTGCAATCTGTGTGTTTGCATTTTCTGCCTTTCAGCTGTATAAAATCTTTAACGGATATCACAAAGGGGAAAGTGAGTATGATGATCTGGTAAAGCTTGCGGTTACGGAAGATAAGGGGGAACAGGAGAACGGGACGGACGATCAGGATGGGAGCAGATTTTCCGTGGATTTCGATGCACTCAGACAGATCAATCCGGATGTGGTTGCATGGATCCGTTTTGATGAACCGGCGGTGATCAATTATCCGGTTGTGCAGGGAAGTGATAATTCAGAATATCTGAGTAAGACATTCAAAGGATATGACAATACCGTAGGAACGATTTTTGTAAATGCTTATAATCATGCGGATTTTAATGACAGAAACACGATCATTTACGGACATTATATGTATAATGGAACGATGTTTAATGAGCTGGAGCAGTATCACGAAAAAAGTTTCTGGGGAAAATACCCTTCCTTCTATATTTATACACCGGATGGCAATGTGGCTACTTATCAGATTTATTCTGTTGGAGTGGTAAAAGATACTTCCGAAGGCTATACATATCAGTTCGCAGATGATGCGGCGTTTGCATCCTTCCTTGAAGCAACGAAGGCGTCTTCTTTGTATGATACAGGTGTGGAAGTGGGAAATGATTCGCAGATCGTGACGTTGTCCACCTGTACACGGGAGGGAAATGATGACAGAACGATCGTACACGGTGTCAGGGTAAATGTACAGCCGGCAGGAGAATAAAAGAGGAGTAAAGCGATGGCAGCAGAAGCAAAATTTGAAGTCGGAGATGTGATCCGGATGAAAAAACCGCATCCGTGCGGAAGCTCAGAGTGGGAGATCCTGAGAGTAGGGGCGGATTTTCGTCTAAAATGTCAGGGATGCGGACACCAGGTAATGGTACCGCGCAGACTGGTTGAAAAAAATACAAAAGAAATAAGAAAAAAGGCTTGAAACAAAGCTTGAATTATGATATCATACCAACTTGTGATATATTATTTATCCTTGTTCCCGGCGGATCCGGGAGCCAAAAGACCATAAGGAGGTGCAGGACATGAGCAAATATGAATTAGCAGTTGTTGTCAGCGCAAAACTCGAAGACGACGCCAGAGCAGAAGTAATCGAAAAGGTGAAAGCACTTGTTACACGTTTCGGTGGTAACATTACTGACGTTGACGAATGGGGAAAGAAGAGATTAGCTTACGAAATCCAGAAGATGAAAGAAGCTTACTACTACTTCATTCACTTTGAATCTGAAACAACAACACCAGGCGAAATCGAAGAAAGAATTCGTATCATGGATGGTGTAATCAGATATTTATGCGTGAAACAGGAAGCTTAGAAAGAGGCAACGTATGAATAAAGTAGTTTTAATGGGACGTCTGACAAGAGATCCTGAAGTGAGATATTCACAAGGTGAGAACGCTCTCGCTATTGCAAGATATACATTAGCTGTAGACCGCAGATTCAAGCGTGACGGAGAACAGACCGCAGATTTTATTAACTGTGTTGTGTTCGGAAAGAGTGCTGAATTTACAGAACGTTATTTCCGTCAGGGAATGCGCGTAGTGGTTTGCGGAAGAATCCAGACCGGAAGCTATACCAACAGGGATGGTGTAAAGGTCTATACAACAGAAGTTGTTGTTGAGGAACAGGAATTCGCAGAAAGTAAGAATGCTAGCAGTGCTAATACACAGTCTTATCAGACAGCCCCGGCACCGGCGCCAAGCGCTGATGCAGGTGACGGTTTCATGAACATTCCAGACGGAATTGATGAGGAGTTACCGTTTAATTAAGGTTGAAAGGAGATGTGTACAATGGCATTCGAAAAAGGAAACAGACCGGATTCTCCAATGAAGAGAAGAGGCGGACGCAGAAGAAAAAAAGTTTGTGTATTCTGTGGTAAAGAAAACAACGAAATCGATTACAAAGATACAGCAAAATTAAAGAAATATGTTTCTGAGAGAGGAAAAATCCTTCCGAGAAGAATCACAGGAAACTGTGCAAAACATCAGAGAGCTCTTACAGTAGCAATCAAGAGAGCAAGACATATCGCTTTAATGCCATACGTTCAGGATTAATCGAATATGATCAGAACAGGATTTCCATTTTGGAAGTCCTGTTTTTTTACTGTTTTTCTATCTGGCAGACGATTGAAAAAGGAGTCATTTGGGGTTAGAATAAGAAAGAGAAAGTTTTGAAATCTAAAAAAGAATTGGAGAATCAATTATGAAAAAACCAGTTTTAGTAATTATGGCAGCAGGAATGGGAAGCCGTTATGGCGGACTTAAACAGATCGATCCAGTTGATAAAGAGGGACACATCATTATGGATTTTTCCCTGTTTGATGCAAAAAGAGCCGGATTTGAGAAGGTTATTTTTATTATAAAGAAAGAAAATGAAGACAGTTTCAGAGAAGCAGTAGGAAACCGTATGGCAAAATATATGGAGGTTTCTTATGTATTTCAGGATATCAACAACATTCCGGAAGGTTTTGAAGTTCCGGAAGGCAGAGTGAAACCGTGGGGAACCGGACATGCAGTCCTCAGCTGCATTGATGAGATCGACGGGCCATTTGCTGTTATCAATGCAGATGATTATTATGGAAGACATGCGTTTGAAGCAATTTATAATTATCTGTCTGAGCATGAGGATGATGATAAGTATCGTTATGCGATGGTCGGATATCTTCTGAAGAATACAGTAACAGACAATGGTCATGTGGCAAGAGGAATCTGTACGACCAATGAAGAAGGGGAACTGGTAAATATTACCGAAAGAACCCGCATTGAAAAGCGTGACGGTAAGATTGCGTTTACTGAAAATGATGGGGAAACCTGGGAAAATTTACCAGAGGATACACTGGTTTCCATGAATATGTGGGGATTTACGAGAAGCATATTGGACGAGCTGAAAGCAGAATTTCCACAGTTCCTGAAGAAAGGACTTACTGAAAATCCGATGAAGTGTGAATATTTCCTGCCGGCAGTCGTAAGCAATCTTCTGGAGGCAGACCGCGCAACAGCAGCGGTTCTTCCGTCGGCAGACAAATGGTACGGCGTAACTTATAAAGAAGACAAACCGATTGTCGTAGAAGCGATCCGCAATCTGAAAAAAGAAGGTCTTTATCCGGAAAATCTCTGGGAAGAGTAGGAATGTGTTAAAATTTAGTAAATAGTTCATTTGATTTACTAAAAAATACAAATAATTTAGTAAAAACACTTCCATATAGGCAGGATGTGTGCTATAGTGTGTAGAGAAAAGTAAATGATTCTAATTTCAGGAGGAAAAAATCATGGCAATTTTAGTAACAGGCGGAGCCGGATTTATCGGCAGTCACACATGTGTAGAGATGCTGAATGCAGGATATGAAGTTATTGTAGTAGATAATCTTTGCAATGCTTCTGAAGAAGCAATCAGACGTGTAGAGAAGATCACCGGTAAGAACGTTACATTTTATAAAGCAGATATCAGAGATAAAGAAGCACTGGATCAGATTTTTGACAAAGAAAGTGTAGAATGTGTCATTCATTTCGCAGGACTTAAAGCAGTCGGAGAATCTGTTGCAAAGCCACTTGAATATTATCAGAACAATATTGCAGGTACACTTACACTTTGTGATGTTATGCGTAACCATAATGTGAAGAACATCATCTTCAGTTCTTCAGCAACGGTATATGGTGATCCGGCATTTATCCCGATTACAGAAGAATGCCCGAAGGGAACCTGTACGAATCCTTATGGATGGACAAAATGGATGCTTGAACAGATCCTGACAGACCTGCATAAGGCAGATCCGGAGTGGAATGTTGTCCTTCTTCGTTATTTCAATCCGATCGGCGCACATGAGAGCGGACTGATGGGAGAAGATCCGAAGGGTATCCCGAATAACCTGCTTCCATATATTGCACAGGTTGCAATCGGTAAGCTGGAATGCCTGGGGGTATTTGGTGATGATTATGATACACCGGACGGAACAGGTGTGAGAGACTACATCCATGTGGTTGATCTTGCAATTGGACACGTAAAGGCGCTGAAGAAGATCCAGGAAAAATCAGGCGTAAGCATTTATAATCTTGGAACCGGAGTGGGATATTCAGTACTGGATGTATTGCATGCATTTGAAAAAGCATGTGGAAAAGAGATCCCTTACCAGATCAAGCCAAGAAGAGCCGGAGATATCGCAACATGCTACTGTAATGCAGAAAAAGCAAAGAACGAGCTCGGATGGGTTGCAGAACGCGGAATTGACAAGATGTGTGAGGATTCATGGAGATGGCAGACAATGAATCCGAATGGATACGAAGCTTAATAAAAGAAAGAAAAATGTGTCAGGGTGTACGTTCCCTGGCACATTTTTAGTTCCCTAATATCCGGAAAGGTGATATAATACAAATATCTATAGGTTTTAAGAGGGCTGAAAGATGAAAAAGGATATAAAGTTAAAGGGACAACTGAAATTGTATATGCAATGGCCGGGAATTATGATTCTTTTCCTTATCCTGATGAATATCTGGATCTTCAGGATGGATCGAAAGGCCGGGCTGCTTATGAGTGCGTTTGTGCTGGTTTATGCAGTCGTCATTGGCATTATGTATTTTTACAACAAGTCTCTGATTCTGGCAGACATGGTAGAGTTTGCAGCGCAGTACGGGATTGTCCAGAATACACTTCTGAAGGAACTTTCGATTCCGTATGCGATTTTACTGGATGATGGAAAAATCATCTGGACGAACACACAGTTCCGGGAAGTCCTTGGGACGACTATCCGGAAGGATACTTATCTGAGTAAATATATTCCGGAGTTGAACCGGGGCGTATTTCCAAAGGAAGAGAATGAATCGGTAAGCCTGGAATTCAATTATCTTGACAGAGATTATCAGGCTGAGATCCAGTGCGTATCGGTCGAAGGTTTCAGTGAGACAGAGCAGCTTCTGGAGATACCGGAGGAAAAGGAATATTTTATTGCGATACATCTTCAGGATGTGACAGAGCTGAACCGGTATATCCGGGCGAATGAAGAGCAGCGGCTGGTGGCCGGACTGGTTTATATTGATAACTATGAAGAGGTCATGGAAAGTGTCGAGGAAGTAAGGCAGTCTCTTCTGGTGGCATTGATCGACCGTAAGATCAACCAGTATATTGCGGATTTTTCCGGTATTGTGAAGAAGCTTGAGAAAGACAAATATTTTGTTGTAATTAAAAAAGAAAGCTTCAATCGAATGGAAAAAGACCGTTTTTCTTTACTTGATGAGGTAAAAGGAGTCAGTATCGGTAATCAGATTCCGGTTACACTAAGTATTGGGCTTGGACTCAGTACAGATACCTATGCTGCAGGATATAATTATGCCCGTATAGCGATCGATCTTGCACTTGCAAGAGGCGGAGATCAGGTAGTTGTGAAGAATAACAAGGGAATCAGCTATTATGGCGGAAAGCGTGAGCAGACTGCTAAGAATACCCGAGTAAAAGCAAGAGTAAAAGCAGAAGCACTCCGGGAGTTTATCACCGGAAAAGAGCGTGTGATCGTAATGGGACATAAGATGGCAGATGTGGATTCATTTGGTGCGGCAATCGGTATTTACCGGGCAGCAAGTGCGATGAAAAAGAAAGTCAATATTGTCCTGAACGATATTTCTGTGACACTCAGACCGCTTTATGAAGCATTTACTGATGATCCGAAGTATCCGGATGATCTGTTTGTGACTTCCCATGAGGCGGAGGAACTGGCAGATGACAATGCAATGGTAGTTGTTGTTGATACCAATAAGCCAAAGATGACAGAATGTGAACGCCTGCTTCGTCTGACGAAGACGATTGCAGTTCTGGATCACCACAGACAGAGTGATGAAGTGATTGAGAATGCGGTTCTGTCGTATATTGAGCCATATGCTTCCTCGGCGTGTGAGATGGTAGCAGAGGTTCTTCAGTATATCGGCGATGATCTGCGTTTGAATTCCATGGAAGCGAACAGTATGTATGCAGGTATTCTGGTTGATACCAACAATTTCATGTCCAGAACAGGAGTCCGGACCTTTGAGGCAGCTGCGTACCTGAGAAGATGTGGCGCAGATGTTACTTATGTAAGAAAACTCCTCCGTGATGATATGGCATCTTACCGGGCAAAAGCTGCAGTAATCAGCAGTGCTGAGGTATATCGGGATGTATTTGCGATCGCGCGAGGCGAACATCTGGGAATTGAAAGTCCCACTATTATCGGAGCACAGGCGTCAAATGAGCTTCTCAATATTGAGGAGATCAAGGCTTCTTTTGTACTGACTGAATATAATGGTAAGATTTACATCAGTGCACGTTCCATTGATGAGATCAATGTACAGATCATTATGGAGCGGCTCGGCGGAGGCGGTCATATCAACACTGCCGGTGCCCAGTTTCCATATTCCGATATGGAAAGAGCGATTGAAACTCTGAAAAAGACAATCGATATTATGATAGAAGAAGGAGATATTTAAGATGAAAGTTATTTTATTGGAAGATGTAAAATCCCTTGGGAAAAAAGGCGAGGTTGTAAATGTAAGTGACGGATATGCAAGAAACTTCATTTTCAAAAAAAACCTTGGACTGGAAGCAAATGGAAAGAATTTAAATGACTTAAAGCTTCAGAAACAGAATGAAGAAAAGGTTGCACAGGAGCATCTGGAAGCAGCGCAGGAACTTGCAAAGAAATTAGAGGCAGCAAAAGTAGAACTCAAGATCAAGACCGGGGAAGGTGGAAGAACATTCGGTTCTGTGTCTTCAAAGGAAATTGCAATTGCAGTAAAAGAACAGCTTGGATATGATCTTGATAAGAAAAAGATCCAGATCAAAGAAGCGATCCGTACACCTGGAATGCATCTTGTACCGGTCAAACTTCACCAGAAAGTGACTGCTGAATTAAAAGTGCACGTTGGGGAAGCTTAGGAGGATCTGAGACATGGATGAAGCACTCATTAAGAGAGTACCGCCACACAGCATAGAGGCAGAGCAGTCTGTTGTTGGAGCGATACTGATGGACCGGGATGCGATTACAGTAGCTGCCGAGATCATTTGTGGAGACGACTTTTATCAAAAGGCATATGGTGTAATTTTCGATTCAGTGGTAGAACTTTTTAATGAGGGAAAACCCGTTGACCTGATTACACTGCAGAACCGTCTGCGTGAAAAAGCTGTTCCGGAAGAGATCAGTAGTCTTGAATTTGTCCGGGATCTGGTAACAGCAGTTCCAACCTCGGCAAATGTAAAGTATTATGCTGAGATCGTCTCTGAAAAAGCAACGTTGAGGCGTCTGATCAAGATGAATGAAGCGATTGCGGATGAATGTTATCAGGGGCAGGAGCCGCTGGAGGCGATCCTTGAAAGGACAGAGAAGCAGGTTTTTGAGCTGGTGCAGAACCGCGGAGGAAACGGTGAATACGTGCCGATCAAGCAGGTAGTGTTAAATGCCCTTGAGAAAATTGAGAAAGCATCTAAGAGTAAGGGAACTGTTACAGGAATTCCGACAGGATTTATTGACCTGGATTACAAGACATCCGGTCTGCAGCCCTCCGATCTGATCCTGGTCGCAGCCCGTCCTTCTATGGGTAAGACGGCGTTTGTACTGAACATTGCACAGCATGTGGCGTTTAAACAGAACCGTACAGTTGCCATATTCAGTCTGGAAATGTCAAAGGAACAGCTGGTAAACCGTCTGTTCTCGCTGGAATCCTATGTAGATGCACAGCTTTTAAGAACCGGTAATCTGAAGGATTCTGACTGGGAAAAGCTGATCGAAGGTGCCGGAACAATTGGAAGATCGAACCTGATCATTGATGATACACCGGGTATTTCGATTTCGGAAATGCGTTCCAAATGCAGAAAATATAAAATGGAACATAATCTTGATCTGATCATCATCGACTACCTGCAGTTGATGAGCGGAAGTGTTGGTGGACGTAATGAGTCCCGTCAACAGGAAATTTCCGATATTTCCCGTTCCTTAAAAGCGCTTGCCCGAGAATTAAGTGTGCCGGTCATTGCGCTGTCACAGCTGAGCCGTGCGGTTGAGCAGAGACCAGATCACAGACCGATGCTTTCTGATCTGCGTGAGTCCGGAGCAATCGAGCAGGATGCCGACGTGGTTATGTTCATTTATCGAGATGATTATTATAATAAGGATACGGAGCATGTCAATGAGGCAGAGATCATTATTGCCAAACAGAGAAACGGTCCGATTGGAACCGTAACGCTTACATGGCTTCCGCAGTACACGAAATTTGCCAATTCAGAACGAAAAGTTGTGGATGGGGAATGAGAAATTATGAAATGAAAAAGACAGGGAACAGAATCAAAACTGTTCGCTGTCTTTTGACTTTTATGTGGTTTCGCCAAATAATTTCCGCAGGTAATGTCCGGCGGCAGATTTTGAAGCTTCTTTCCGGAGCGCCTGCTGCTGACGAAGTAAATGATCAAGCTTCCGGTAACGGTCTTCTTCCAGGCGTTCTTTTGCCTGTAAAAGAAAATCCATTTCCTTTGTTACTTTTTCAGATACGGATTTGCCGAGAGACCCCTCCAGGATCTGGTTGTTTTCCAAAAGAATTTTTCGGAGAGACTCTTCGAGCAGAGGCTGATAAACAGAAAGAGAAAGGTTGTCTGCTGTATAAACAGAAAGAGCCGGATCCTGGGGGTCAGCAACTTCGTTTATCGAAGCGGCAGCCTTTGGTGCATCCGATTTTCTGGCCTTCAGAAGTGCTTTTGTGCGAAGCATGTCCGGAAGGAGCTGTTTGATCTCCTTCAGGAGTAGTCCCTGTTCTTTGAGTTCTTTGATACAGCTAAAAAGCTGTATATCTTCTTCCGTATAGTGCCGATGTCCCATCTCAGTGCGTCCGATCGGAAGATCAAGCTCTTCCTCCCAGTAGCGAAGAACATGTGATTCCACGCCAACGTGTTTGGCAGCTTCTGAGATCATGTAATGAACGTCGCCCATACGATAACCCCCTTATTAAAATAAGTATGTGATATAGATTGAGTACAAGTCTATTGTAGCATAAGAAGAAGAGATGGAAAGAAAAATCGTTCGACAAATGTTGCGGAGGGAAGAATGTCAGATAGGATGATGCTTACTGGATCTGTATTTGGTTCAGACGTATACATAAAAAGAGACGATCTTCAGATGAAAACCGTCTCTTTCTTACTGTCTTATTCAATCTACGTGTTCTGATTACTCAGCGCTGATTGCTCCTGTAGGACATGCTGATTCGCAAGCGCCACAGTCAACACATGCAGAAGCATCGATCTGCATATGATCTGCACCCATAGAGATTGCTCCTACTGGACATTCGCTTTCGCAAGCTCCGCAGCTTACACATTCGTCTGAAATTACGTGTGCCATGATATGTATCCTCCTTATTATTATGAAAAAGTTAAAATCGATATGCCTTTCGCATAACTTTATTCTAATACAGAACTTGAAAATATACAAGAGGAATTTATGCTTAAAAATAGATACAATCGAGTTAGAAATGTCAAACTAATAGCGCGAAATGGGCATTTCTTTGGTTAGAAATATAAAACCAAAAGGTTAGTAATATAAAACTTACAAATGAAAACAAAAAGAATTTATGAAATCTTAAGAAATTTTTCTACCTTTCCCGGGCAATTTGGTGTATAGTGGGTACTGTATCATTTTATAACCAATAATGAAACTGATTTTAAGATAGAGAAAGTGGAGTGGATTTATGAAAAAACGGTGGAGTATACTTTCGGCTGTACTTTGTGTGGCACTTTTGACTGGTGGATGTGGAACTGGAAGCAAGAATGATGCAGGTACAGGAAAAGAGCAGACATTCAGTCATGAGACAAGGGAAGAGAATGAGCATCAGAGTAACCTGGATGTTTTACAGCCATCTGCATATGGCAATGTGCAGGGACTGAATCTGGAGAAAGGAAGCTCGATTTCTATTATAGGAAGAGGAAGTTCTTCCGCATACTGGAAAGCTGTTCAGGAAGGTGCAAAGCAGGCGGTAGCGGATATTAATACAAACCTGGGATATAAAGGGAATGATAAAGTAAAGCTTGTTTATTCCGCGCCGGAGACAGAGAATGATGTAGATGATCAGGTAAATATTCTGGATGAGGAGCTTGCACGGTATCCGGTTGCGGTCGGGATCGCAGCAGTTGATTCAGGGGCATGTGAGGTTCAGTTTGATCTTGCTGCAGAGAATGGGATCCCGATCGTAGCATTTGATTCCGGGACCGATTATCAGAATATTGTATCCATGATTGATACAGATAATACAACTGCCGCTGCAACAGCAGCAAGTAAGCTGTGCAACAGTATCGGTGAGAGTGGTCAGATCCTTGTAATCGCACATGACTCCAAGTCTACTTCTTCTGAAGAAAGAGAGCAGGGATTTGTACAGGAAGTGGAAAAGAATGATCCGAATGTAACGGTTGCAGAGATCTGGCATCTGGATGATCTGGATGCGATCTCGAAAGAGATCAATGCAGATTCATCTGAAAAGAATTCCCAGGAGACTGCTGATAATGTGCAAAAGGCAGAGGAAGAGAACGCAGATAGCCGGGATACCCAGACGGCACAGCAGGATGCAATCAAGTATCTTCTTGAAAAGTATCCGGATGTAAAAGGAATTTTTGCAACCAATGAAACAGTAGCAGACCTTGTGGTGAATGTTCTGGACTCTATGGACAAAACAACAGGGGAAGACCGAATCAAGGTAGTGAGCTTTGACGGCGGGGAGGATCAGATGAAGCTTCTGGAAGATGGGAAGATTGATGGGCTGATCGTTCAGAACCCATACGGAATCGGCTATGCAACGGTTGTTGCCTGTGCAAGAGCAGTGCTTGGTCAGGGAAATGAAGCAACGGTAAGTACCGGATATACCTGGGTTACAAAAGATAATATGAATAAAGATTCGATTAAGAAGATGCTTTATTAGTAAGAAGAAATGTCTGAAATCTGTGGGAAATGGGTTTCAGACATTTTTATATAAAAACGGTTGTGAGTGACATATTATTTATGCCGGCTACAACCGTTTCTTTTTGCTATTTTTTCGTCAGTGGAAGGGAGAAGATAAATTCTGTTCCAACTCCCTCGGTACTGATCACATTGATATTTTCATTGTGTGCCTGAATAATTTCTTTTACGATCGAAAGCCCAAGTCCGGTTCCTTTTTTGTCTTTTCCGCGGGAGAGATCGCTTTTGTAAAAACGTTCCCATATTTTGTTGATACTTGATTTCGGAATGCCAATTCCATAATCTTTGACGGAAGTATATACTTTGTCACCGCGCGGTGTGGTTTCAATCGTGATCGTAGACTCCGGATTGCTGAATTTGATCGCGTTGTCCAGCAGATTGTATAGAACCTGTTGGATTTTGTGCCGGTCAGCATGTACATACAGGGTACGAGTTGCCAGAAGAAGTTCGATAGAAATTTTTTTGGCAGTGCAGGTACCTTCGAAAGAAGCTGCTGTGTTACGGATCACTTCGTGAATATCAAAATCTGTTTTATCAAGAAGAAGATCCTTCGTATCAAATTCATTTAATGTCAGCAGATCGCGTGTAAGGTCAGTAAGACGTTCTGTTTCAAATAAGATGATATTTAAGTATTTGCCCTGCATTTCAGGTGGGATCGTGCCATCCGCCATGGCTTCAACATAGCCTTTGATGGAAGTCAGAGGAGAACGGAAATCATGGGATACATTTGCCACAAATTTCTTCTGGTAATCCTCCATATCTTTCAGTTGGGAAGACATGTAGTTGAGAGATGCGGAAAGATATCCTATCTCATCCTGCGTATTAACCGGGATGACAACATCCAGATTGCCGGAAGCATACTGCTTTGCTGCATTCGTAATCTTGACGAGCGGGCGGTAGATCAGAAAATGTACACCCAGCAAAATAATGAATGAGAGCACATAAATGATCAGAATCACGATATACGTGTTACGCATCAGAACAGAATGTGCGTCTGTGATCTGCGAGTAAGGCTTATGTACAAGCAGATATCCGTGGGTTGAAAAATTCTCTGTGACCGGAGCAATCACGGTGATCATTTCTGAGTTGAAGTACCCGTGATAATCACCGGTCAGATAAGTGGAGCCGCCGGATTCGGCAGGATCAAAATTTTCAATCCGGGAAGGGGCATACGATACATCGCCGGATTTGGCAGATGCAAGCAAAGATCCCTCATTATCAACAAACCAGATATCTGAATTCAGGTAATCGCTCATACCATTGAGCTGTGTATAAACATCTGCCAGAGTAATGGTTTTGGAAAAATAGTCCGGCAGATAATTGGATGCAAGCAGATTCGCCGACTGATACATATTGCCGGAAATGCTGCTTTCCAGATAGTGGGTTGTCAATGTGGATGACAGGGATGCCACTGTAAAAATACTTAAAAATCCGAGAATAATATATAAGAGGATAAATTTAAGGTAAAGAGTACTTTTCATTACTTCACCTCAAATTTGTAACCGATTCCCCAGACGGTACTAAGTCCCCAGGAAGGATGATCCTTGATTTTCTCGCGCAGACGCTTAATATGAACATCAACGGTACGGGTGTCGCCGACATACTCATAGCCCCAGATCTGGTCAAGGAGCTGCTCGCGTGTGAATACCTGGTTTGGTGAAGAGGCGAGGAAATACAAAAGTTCCAGTTCTTTTGGCGGCATATCTACATTCTTACCATCAACGGTTACTGCGTAATTGGTAAGATTGATCTCGATTCCCGGATAGTCAACAACCTTTCCGCGGCTGGCGGCAGGAGTTTCTGGTTTGGCAGGCTGATAGCGTCTGAGTACCGCTTTTACTCTTGCGACAAGCTCCTTGGAATCGAATGGTTTTAAGACGTAATCATCAGCACCAAGCTCCAGACCGAGCACCTTGTCAAATACTTCTCCTTTTGCGGAAAGCATAATGATTGGGGTATTGTGCTTACTGCGGATCTCGCGACAGACCTGATAGCCATCGATGCCCGGAAGCATCAGGTCGAGCAGCATCAGGTTTGGCTGATAGGATTCAAATGCGGTAAGAGCTTCTTCCCCGTCGTGTACGATCATCGTATCGAAGCATTCCTTTGTAAGGTAGAGAGAAATCAGTTCTGCAATATTCTCGTCGTCATCTACAATTAAGATTTTCTGTTTAGTCACCATGATAGTTCCCCCAATGATTATTTGAATTCTACGATAGTTACACCGGCATCGCCCTCCCCGAAAGCTCCCAGCCGGAAGGATTTGATATGTTTCTGGCGGCGCAGATACTGATGGATCCCGTTCCTGAGTGCGCCGGTTCCTTTCCCGTGTACAATTCGTACCGGACTTAAGTGTGCGATATAGGCATCATCCAGATATTTGTCAAGTTCGGCAACTGCTTCATCGACTGTCTTGCCAAGAAGATTGATCTCCGGACTGACATGCATGGATTTGCCCATCTTCATCTTGCCACTGCTGGTTCTGCGCATCTGCTTTGCAGTAACCGTAAGCGGTTCTTCGATCAGTTCGAGATCGGAAATATTGACCTGTGACCGGAGAATACCCATCTGGACAAACAGGTTGCCTTTGGCATCCGGTAGTGAATTTACCGTTCCGGTCAGATTCATGCTCAGTACTTTTACAGAATCGCCCAGATGGAAATCGCTTGCCTTGTAAGCTTTGGAAGGTTTTTTCTTTTCCAGACGGTTTTTATTTTCAGTTTTGGAAAGCTGCTTGCGGATCCGTTCTCTTTCTTTTTCCATCTCGGAAGCGGAAATACTGGCTTTGCCGAATTTGCGGAAGTTCTTCATTGTCTCATCAGCAAAATCTTTGGCTTCCTGAACAATGTCGGTTGCTCTGGCATTTGCCTCACGAATGATCCGGTCGCGCTGTGTATCCAGCTTTTCCTGTTGGTTCTTGAGTTCGGACTTGAGACGCTCCATCTCGCGGCGGTAAGAAGCAACCTCTTCCCGCTCTTTTTCGATGGTCTTGCGGCTCTGTTCCAGATCAGTAAGGAGATCTTCAAAAGATTCATCCTCCTCGGTCAGATGCGTTTTGGCATCCTGGATGATATAATCCGGAAGGCCGAGTTTTTCGGAAATTGCGAAAGCATTACTTTTTCCAGGAATACCGATCAGAAGATGGTAAGTAGGGCTCAATGTCTCCACGTCAAATTCACAGCAGGCATTTTCTACTCCCGGAGTAGAAAGAGCAAATACCTTCAGTTCGCTGTAGTGTGTCGTTGCCATAGTGCGGATTCCACGGTTATGCAGATGTGACAGAATGGCGATAGCGAGTGCAGCACCCTCAGTCGGATCGGTTCCCGCACCAAGTTCATCGAAAAGGACTAATGAATTCTCATCCACATGATTTAGGAAAGAAACCACATTTGTCATGTGAGAAGAGAAGGTACTTAAAGACTGTTCAATACTCTGTTCATCACCAATATCAGCATAAACCTGGTTAAATACAGCAAGTTCTGAACGGTCAAGTGCAGGAATGTGCAGACCGGCCTGGCCCATCAGGGTAAAAAGCCCCACAGTCTTGAGGGAAACGGTCTTACCACCTGTATTCGGACCGGTTATGACGAGAAGATCAAAGGTATCTCCAAGTGTCAGACTGATCGGAACAACTTTTTTACGATCCAGAAGAGGGTGTCTTCCCTCACGGATTCGGATCCGGCCTTCGGTGTTAAAGACTGGGCGGCTGGCGTTCATATCCAGTGCCAGTGCACCTTTTGCAAAAATAAAATCCAGTTCTACAAGTGCTTTGTAGTTCAGACGGATTTCTTCAATATATTCAGCTGCATCCACACTGAGGCGGGCAAGGATCACCTGGATTTCTTCCTGCTCCTGGGCATATAATTCTTTCAGATCATTGTTCAGTTTGACAACGGCCATCGGCTCAATGAAAAGTGTGGAGCCGGTTGCTGACTGGTCATGGATCAGACCATTTACCTGGCTGCGGTACTCGGCTTTTACCGGGAGACAGTAACGGTCGCCACGCATGGTAATAATGGCATCCTGGAGATAGGTGCGCATGGAACCGTTCAAAAGTCCGGTCATGGTAGAATGGATTTTGTCATTCATGCCGTTAATATTGCGGCGGATCTGCTTTAATTTGCTGCTGGCATCATCGCTGATCTCGTCTTCACCAAGAATGCAGCGGTCAATTTCAGTAGAAAGTGGTGTAAGCGGCGCAAGCTGTTCAAAATATACATCCAGACAATCTGCCTGATCGTCTGCATTTTCATGACGACCGTAGGATTTGATCCGGGCGGTTGTCTGAAGAAGCTTGCCGATCCGGAGGAGTTCCGGTGCGCTTAAGGCACTTCCAATCTCCAGGCGCTTAAGAGAGTCGGAGACAGCATAGCAGCCGCTGAAAGAAGGAATTCCCTTCTTTACAATGCGGGTAAATGCTGCGGCAGTCTGTTCCTGTGCAGTGATGATTTTGTTAAGGTCGGTCATCGGCTTGATCCGTCGGCAGAACGAAGCTCCGCCAGGGGAAGAAGCGTGATCGGTCAGCATCTCTATAATTTTTGGAAATTCCAATTTTGTTAAAGATTTTTGATTCATAATACATTTATACCTCATATTTTGTCTGGTTCTATTCTAACTTATTTACCGTCTAAATGAAAGTGGAAAGGTGAAATTTCGTTGAACATTTGCGGGGAATCATGTATACTAAAACCAGGTGTGGCTAAAAGCACTCCGGAGGCCTAAGGAGAAGCACAATGTCTGATAATCGGGAGAATAAGCATAACGAAGAACCGCACGACAGTGAGGAAGAAAAATATTCGTTTTTGCAGGAAACAGTAAAAGATGAACAGCGAAGTAAAAAAGGAATCATGGGAAATCTGTGCAGGCTTGCAGGAAGAGGACTGATTTTTGGACTTGCAGCAGGTCTTGCGTTTTATGCCCTTCGCCCATGGGCGATGACACATCTGGGCGGAGAGAAGGTAACGATTCCGCTGGATCAGGAGGAAACTCCGGTTGAGAATGAGACGGATACCAAGGATCAGGAAGCACAGGAGGAAGAGATTCAGTATCCGGATCTGACTGTCGAAGATTATCAGGAGATGAACCATGCATTATACCAGGTGGCATTGTCAGCAGGAAAAAGTGTGGTTGAGATCTATGCCGTGCACCGGGATGAAGGCTGGGAGAATGCAGGGGAGCAGGCTGTATCGGGAGTTATTTTCTGGGATAATGGAGCAGATCTTTTGATTGCGGCACCGGCAAGAATTGTGAAAGATGCAGAAGCACTGAAAGCCACATTTTCAGACAATACTACATATAACGCAACTTTGAAAAAGCAGGACCGGAATCTTGGACTTGCGATCATTGCGATCAAGAGATCAGATCTGTCGGATAGTACGAGAAACCAGATCCAGACGGCGATGCTTGGTAATTCTAATGCAGTGAACCGTGGGGACGGCGTGATCGTTCTTGGTGAGCAGTTTGGATATGCAGGTGGTGTCGGATATGGGATCATCAGTTCCACCAGAAATTACCGGACAGTGGCGGACGGGCAGTACCGGCTGCTTGATACAGATATTGCAGGAAGTGAAAAAGGGAGCGGAATTCTGTTTAACACGGCGGGTGAAGTGATTGGAATCTGTGACCAGTCAGAACTGCAGAGAGACGGAAATCTTGTAAGTGCTTATGCGATTTCGGATATCAAGGAAGAGATCGAACTTCTGGCAAATGGACAGGGAGTTCCGTATATTGGCGTTCACGGAGTTGTAGTGACGGAGAAGCTTGCCGGCGAACAGGGAATCCCGAAAGGCATTTACGTCAGGGAAGTAGAGGCTGATTCGCCTGCGATGCAGGCGGGGATCCAGAATGGTGATGTGATCACAGAGATTAACAAGACAGATATCACCGGTATAGCAGGATTTCATAAACAGATTGCAGAAGCCGGAACCGGTACACAGATCAGGATCAAAGGGCAGAGGCGTGGCGCAGATGGTTATGTTGATGTAACATTTGATGTGACAGTTGGAAGTAAAGAATAGATTTGCAGATAAAAAGCAACCATAAATTTAAAATATAAAGCAGGAAGAGGAATGACATGAGATATATTGAGACATTACACGAAGGCGAGACAATCAGAAATACGTATCTTTGCAAAGGGAAAAGAAGTGCGGAGACAAGGAACGGGAAACCATATGACAACCTGATCCTTCAGGACAAGACAGGAACTTTAGATGGAAAGATCTGGGATCCGAATTCAAATGGAATTGCAGATTACAGCGAAAAAGATTTTATTGAAGTTTACGGGGAGATCATCAGCTATAACGGCAATCTTCAGATGAACATCAAGCAGCTCCGTGTAGCAGACGAGGGAGAATACGATCCGGCGGATTATATGCCGACCAGCGAGAAAAGTGTGGATGGAATGTATGAAGAACTGATGCGTTATGGAAAGCAGGTGAAGAACCCGTATCTGCAGCAGGTGATCCGGTATTATTTTGTAAATGATGAACAGTTTATCAAGAGCTTCAAGGCACATTCTGCAGCAAAGAGTGTACATCACGGATTTGCCGGAGGACTTCTGGAGCACACATTAAGCGTAGTGAAATTCTGTGAATATATGGCAGGGGCATATCCGATCCTGAATAAGGATCTTCTGTATACAGCGGCAATGTGTCATGATATCGGAAAGACACAGGAACTTTCCCTGTTCCCGGATAATGATTATACCGATGATGGGCAGCTGCTCGGTCATATTGTGATCGGTGTGGAAATGCTGGATGATGCAATTCGTGAGATCCCGGATTTTCCAAAGAAGCTTGCCAGCGAATTAAAGCACTGTATCGTAGCGCATCACGGAGAACTCGAATACGGTTCGCCGAAGAAACCGGCGCTTGCTGAGGCAATGGCACTTAATTGTGCGGATAATGCTGATGCAAAGATGCAGACACTGACAGAGATTTTTAAGGCAAAAGATACAAAGGACTGGTTAGGTTATAACCGTCTGTTTGAATCTAACTTAAGAAAGACCAGTATCTAAGAGAAGTTCTGAAAGAAAGATGAATATAAAAATGAAGAAAAATGACGTAGTGACGGTAGAAGTTACAGATATCGGAATCGGTGGTGAAGGAATCGGAAAGGTTGATGGATATACTTTGTTTATCAAGGATGCAGTCATCGGAGATACCGTTGAAGTAAAAGTAATGAAAGCAAAAAAGAACTACGGATATGCGAGATTAATGCGGATTGTAAAAGAATCCGCATTTCGTGTATCTGCACGCTGTCCGGAGGCAAGACGCTGTGGCGGATGCCAGATTCAGGAGATGGATTACCGGAAACAGCTGGAGTTTAAAAATACAAAAGTAAGAAATAACCTGATCCGTCTTGGCAGTGTGGAAGAAGAATTGCTGGATCAGATCATGGAGCCGATCGCAGGAATGGAGGAACCGTTCCGTTACCGGAATAAAGCACAGTTCCCGATCGGAGTGGATAAAGAAGGAAATCTGATTGCCGGATTCTATGCCGGAAGAACCCATCAGATCATCCCGGTTCCGAACAGGGACTGCGTACTTGGAGTACCGGAGAATAAAGTGATTCTGGATCAGATTCTGGACTACATGCGGGAAGAGAAGATTTCTGCATATGATGAGGAACGGCACAAAGGGCTGGTGCGCCATGTCCTGGTCCGGTATGGATTTACAACAAAAGAGATCATGGTTTGTCTGATCATTAACGGGGATAAGCTTCCCTGCAGTGAAAAATTGTTGGAAAAGCTGACAAAGATTCCGGGAATGACAAGTATTACTTATAATATCAATAAAGAAAAGACGAATGTGATCATGGGATCAAAGGTTTGTCCGCTCTGGGGACAGACGTATATCACCGATTATATCGGTAATGTCAAATACCAGATATCACCGCTGTCTTTCTATCAGGTGAATCCGGTACAGACAGAGGTACTTTACGGAACCGCACTGGAATACGCCGGGCTTACTGGAAAAGAGACGGTTTGGGATGTGTATTGTGGTATCGGAACGATTTCCCTTTTCCTTGCGCAGAAAGCACAGAAAGTTTACGGCGTGGAAATCGTGCCACAGGCAATTGAAGATGCAAAGCATAATGCTGAGATCAATGAGATTACAAACGCGGAGTTTTTTGTAGGAAAGGCAGAAGAAGTGCTGCCGGAGTATTATGCGGATTATGCAAAAGAGCATCCGGGAGAGCATGCGAGAGCGGATGTGATCGTAGTCGATCCACCGAGAAAAGGATGTGAGAGAAGCGTACTGGATACGATGGTTCAGATGGAGCCGGAGAGGATCGTATATGTGAGCTGCGATTCAGCGACTTTGGCTCGGGATGTGAAGTATCTGCGGGAGAATGGGTATGAGATCAGGAAGGTGAAGGCGACTGATATGTTTCCGATGAGTGTGCACGTTGAGACGGTTGTTTTGCTTTCCAAGGGTGAGGTCGACTCGAAAAAGATTCGGGTTGAGTTCTCTTTAGAAGATATGGATATGTCCGAATTTCAAGATGGGGCAACCTACACGCAGATCAAGGACTATGTACTGGAACATAGCGGATTAAAGGTATCAAACCTGTATATCTCACAGATTAAGCGGAAATGTGGGATTGAGGTTGGTAAGAACTACAATCTGCCGAAGTCCGAAGATTCCAGACAGCCTCTGTGTCCACCGGAAAAAGAGAAAGCAATCCGAGAAGCATTCAAATATTTTGGGATGATATAACATCCTGCAAAATGGAGGTTTCTTATGGATAGATTGATTTCTTGTGAGTTCAATATGGATACCGCCTGTGTGGAACTGAAATTCTTAGATGGCAGCATGATTGCCATTGATACCATCGCTGTGGAGAATGAAGTTTCCGACAATATGTATCAACGGTCAGAGCTGGACTATCTGATCTACAATGATCCGATTGGATATGCAGACCTTGTTTTGAACGGCGATCCCGAAACCTATTTGAAAACTGTAACAGAATACAAGCTTTTGGATAGCTGACAACATGCTGCCCGCAGGAGAAAATCCTGCGGGCGTTTTTCTGTTTATATTATTTTCCACCGTTGGATCCCAGTTTTGGAAAGAAAATGACTATCTTAAAGCCCTTTCCCCACTGGGAAGCTGCTTCCAGATGAAGATTTAGATCGTCGGCCATCTTCTTAACCAGGTAAAGTCCCATACCGGTAGCCTTCTTTCTGCTGTCAGTAGAATCCCCGGTAAAGCCCTTTTGAAAAATGTACGGCAGATCATGTTTTTTTACGCCAATGCCGTTGTCTTCAACAGAAAGGATATCTGCGGTCTCCGAATGTATCATGGAAATCGTAAGCATGGGACTATCGCTGCTATATTTGATGGCATTGCTAACGATTTGTCCCAACATAAACTGAAGTCCTCTACGGTCTGTATAGACTGTTTCAGATTGCAGTTTGTTGAGAATGACAAAATGCTTCTCTTCAAGAAGTGGGGCATAGTCCTCCAGAACTTCACCCAAGCAGTCATTCAAATTGACATCCTCAAATCGGTAATCCTTTGTACTGCTCTTCAACCGGGCATAGTACAGCATCTGCGTGACATCCTCCTGAAGCTGACTGCGGACATAATCCAGCTTTGCTTGCAGGAAAGGAGAGATTTCATCGTTCCGGTTATCCAAGAGCATGGTCAGCAACGATAGGGGCGTTTTCGCTTCATGTGCCCAGCCCTCCACGTATTCTTCATAGTCCCGTAGGGCATCCGCCATATTGTTACTCTCGTTTTTGTATTCCCGTAAAACCGAAGCCAAAAATCGGACAGATTCTCCTTCTTTCTGACTAATGGCACTGAGCAGCCGTTCTTCATTGCAGATGGTAGGATCACTGAGGAAATCCCGGAACAGTTCCATGTGGGTGTTCTCCCTCTTGTTTAGTACAAACAGAATCGCTGAAAACAAAAGGATGCTCGTCAGAACTACTAACCCGATCAAGGTTTGAAATGCCTGAATGTCAGAAATCCAAAGAATGACAGCGCAAAAGCAATCCACGCCCAGCAGCAACAGAAGCCAGGGGGAGTACCGTTCTATCATGTGCCAAAGCTGCTTCATAGAGACACCTCCGCTTCCAAACGGTAGCCCATTCCTCGAACTGCAACGATTCGCTGCTTCATTTCAAGGGCGGACATCGTTTTTTTCAGCCGGGTCAGGTTAACCTGCAAGGCATTTTCATCTATGTATTCCGTAGTTCCCCACAGTGCCATGCAAAGCTGCTCCGTTGTAACCAGTGCATCACCACTTGCCAAAAGAGCAACCAACAGTTTTCCCTGATTTTTTGGAAGCACCACAGAGGTGTTATGGATATAAAGTGTGTAGGTCTGCTGGTCCAACAAGAAGTCCAATCCCTCTATGAGGTTGGTACGACCTTCATACCTTTTGAGAATATTGGATACCCTGGCAAGAAGTCGATCTTTTCTGCACGGCTTCGTCAAATATTCATCGGCACCCAACTGGAACGCTTGCAGTTCATCCTTTACCTGATCTCTGGAAGTCAGCACCAGGACGGGGATAGCGGTTTTATTCTTTAGCTCCTGGC
>OLQX01000076.1_pt1 | contig 122166 bp, 99 predicted proteins | sample 1672581 | NCBI WGS metagenome assembly OLQX01 (sample SAMEA3136701, study PRJEB25190) | human gut metagenome | reverse complement strand
CTATGCTGGATCCAAGCGGTGTTTCCACAGCCACAGCATGCAAGGTGGTCAGGGAACTGCTGCTGGCAGTGGCGAAATAAAAACAGCTGCGATAGTGAAATATAAAAAAAGGAGATAAAAAACATGAGCAGAGTACTTGTAATCGGCTGCGGCGGAGTAGCCAGTGTAGCAATCCAGAAATGTTGTCAGGCAGATGAGGTATTTACAGAACTGTGTATTGCAAGCAGGACAAAAGAAAAATGTGATGCCCTTGCCCGGAAACTGGAGGGAAAAACAAAAACAGTTGTTACCACGGCAAAGGTAGATGCAGATGATGTAAACCAGCTGATTCAGCTGATCAACAGTTACAAACCGGATCTGGTAATGAACATTGCACTTCCATACCAGGATCTGACAATTATGGATGCCTGTCTGGCATGTGGCGTAAACTATATGGATACGGCAAATTATGAGCCCGAAGACACCGATGATCCGGAATGGCGGGCTATTTACGAAAAACGCTGTAAGGAAGCTGGATTTTCCGCATATTTTGATTATTCCTGGCAGTGGGCATACCGAAAGAAATTTGAAGAGGCAGGACTTACTGCACTTCTTGGCTGCGGCTTTGATCCGGGCGTTACACAGGCATACTGTGCATATGCATTAAAACATGAGTTTGACCAGATTGATACTATTGATATTCTGGACTGCAACGGAGGAGACCACGGATATGCGTTTGCAACAAACTTTAACCCGGAGATCAACCTTCGTGAGGTAAGCGCTCCAGGAAGCTACTGGGAGAATGGACATTGGGTGGAAATTCCTCCGATGGCCATCAAGCGGGAATATGATTTTGACCAGGTTGGCGATAAGGATATGTATCTTCTTCATCACGAGGAAATCGAGTCCCTTGCCCAGACAATTCCGGGAGTAAAGAGAATTCGTTTCTTTATGACCTTTGGACAGAGCTACCTGGATCACATGCGCTGTCTGGAGGATGTGGGAATGCTTTCCACTACCCCGATCAACTATAACGGACAGGAAATTGTTCCCATCCAGTTTTTGAAGGCACTTCTTCCGAATCCGGCAAGCCTTGGTCCCCGTACCAAAGGTAAAACCAATATTGGCTGTATTTTCACCGGAGTAAAGGATGGACAGGAGAAAACCTACTATATTTATAATATTTGTGACCATCAGGAATGCTATAAGGAGGTTGGAAGCCAGGCAATCAGCTACACGACAGGCGTTCCGGCCATGTGTGGGGCATTAATGATGCTTACCGGAAAATGGATTCGTCCAGGAGTGTATACAGTAGAAGAATTTGACCCGGATCCGTTCCTGGAGGCACTTGACAAATACGGACTTCCACGCAGTGAAAATCATAATCCGGAGCTGGTGGATTAATGGAAAAAACAGATACAAGACCACCCTTCGCAGCATCCGGCGGAATTATTCCGCCGGAATTTCGGAAAATCAAGACGCCTTGTTATGTTCTTGACGAAACAGCGCTTATAAAAAATGCAGAATTAATGGGAAAGATCGCCGAAAAAACAGGATGTAAAATGCTCCTGGCACAGAAGGCTTTCAGCAATTATGACTGCTATCACCTTCTGGAGCCTTATCTGGCTGGAACAGAAGCAAGTGGACTGTACGAAGCAAGGCTTGGCGCCCAGGAGATGCCAGGAAAAGAGGTACATGTATTTTGTGCTGGATACCGTGAGGATGAATTTGAAGAGCTGCTTTGCTTTGCAAATCATATAGTGTTTAACTCACCCTCCCAGCTTCTCCGTTTTGGAAAAAGAGCGAAGCAGGCCGGGAAAAGTGTAGGGCTCAGGATTAATCCGGAATGCTCTACCCAGGAAGGACATGAAATTTATGATCCTTGTGCCCCAGGCAGTCGTATGGGCACCACGAGAGCACAGTGGGAGGCTGCTGTGAAAATGCATCCGGATCTGACCGGATTATTGGATGGTATTCACTTTCACACCCTTTGCGAGCAGGATTCCTCTGATCTGGAAACTACTCTTGCAGCAGTAAAGGTGAAATTCGGAGATCTGATTTCTCAGGTAAAATGGCTGAACCTGGGAGGAGGACATCATATTACAAGACCAGGTTATGATATTGCACGGCTTGAAAAGTGCATAGAGGAGGCAAAGGAAGAATGGAAGGTGAATATTTACCTGGAACCTGGAGAGGCATGGGCTTTAAATGCAGGATTCTTTCTGACAACTGTGCTGGATGTGCTGCAAAATGGTGATACACGGCTTGCAATTTTGGACGGAAGTGCTGCATGTCATATGCCAGACGTTCTGGAAATGCCTTACCGTCCTCCCCTTCTTGGAGCAGGGGAGCCAGGAGAGCATGCCGTTACAGTCCGTCTTGGAGGACCAACCTGCCTGTCCGGGGATGTTATAGGAGATTACAGCTTCCAAAAGCCTTTGGCATACGGAGATCTTCTCATGTTTGGCGATATGGCCATATATACAATCTGCAAAAACAATACCTTTAACGGAATGCCCCTGCCTGATATCTGGCTGCGGCATGGTGATGAAACCATGGAACGCCTGACTGATTTCGGTTACGAGGATTTTAAAAACAGACTTGGCCACCGCAGGAAATCAGAGTAGGTCTCCTGTAAAATTTGTAAAAAGACGTAAGTCATAGAAATATGGCTTGCGTTTTTTTCTGTCTGGACAGGAAGTGAGATACAATGATACAACACCAGAAAAGATCTGGAACGTATGAAACAGCTTACCAATCAGATGTGCCGAGAACGTGGACTGACAGTAGCCGAAAAAGGAAAGCACTTTGATGGAAGTCAAATTGAAAAAGGGGAAGTCATTGCATGGAGCAAAGATAAATATAATCTGTTCCGACAGCAGGTGAAAGACAGCTTTGTAGCGGATTGTGCAATGGCAGTGTTAAAAGCACTGGAAAATTGTATCAGTAAAGAAAAGTTTATAGAAAAAATGAAACAGTTTGGATGGAATGTAAACTGGACAGAGAAACGGAAACACATCACCTTTCAGAACCAGGATGGGAAGAAAGTGCGAGACAGCAATCTGTCAAAAACTTTCCATTTGGACATCAGCAAGGAGGGTTTAGAGAATGAATTTAATGGAAATAGGCAAAAATCCAGAGATACAGAAAACAGAGACAGCAGAGCAACCGAAGAACTCAGAAACTATTACAGAGAGCTTGACGCAACCATCGCAGATGCCAGAGGAATCACCGATCAAGCTCAAAGTGGAGAGGGATATTCTCGTACAGAGTTTCGAGAAAGCGAAAGAGTTCATGCGAACACAGAAAAAGCAGATACAGACACTGGAAGAAGAGAAACAGATGATCTTATCCGACAGGCAGAGATTGCGAGAAGAAGTTCGGAAATCAACCGTAGAAATTCAGCGTCTGACAACCGAACTGTCCGAAACGCAGAAACTGAATCAATCGCTTCAGCAGAGCAACGACGATCTGAGAAACAGAAATGGATTAATGAGCAGGAGCGAGCAAGAGCAGTTCGAAGAAGAAATAAGAGACGTTCGGGACCAGAACTCTAAATTACAGATACAGGTGAATAAATCATCTGTTGAAGCGGTAGATGAAGCACAGAAGAAACAGAAAGAAGCAGAGAAAAAGATGGAGCAGGTAGAATCCAAAGCCCGTGACGAAAAGAAACGTGCTGAGCTGGAAATCCGTAAAGCGAAAAAAGAAGTAAAGGGCAGAATGGAAAGTATGAAGTCTATAGAATATTTCTGGGGAATGGGATATATTACGGTAATCCTGTTTGCAATCATACAAAATGGTGCTTTTCAGAATGATTTCATAGATTTTTTCAGTATTCCCTTTACGTGGTATGTTCGATTTTGTGAATGGCTGATATATCCGACCTATGATAATGGATTTAACCAGAAAATAGCATATACTGGTGGAGAAGCGTGGGTTATTCGGTTTCTGGCAATCGTAGCTGTGCTTTTTATATTGGTGATTGTGATGGTAATGATTGTGGAAACAATAAAACAATACAAAAAAATGTGGAACGAAATTTCACAGATGTTTTTGATTGGAAGCCTTTCAGGGATAGCAGTGCTTGGAGATGTAATCAGAGGGTATCTACCTGTGAATTTGATCCTGTTATTTGTGTTTGTCAATATGGGAATCATGCTACTCAGAATGTATCTCCGAAAGAAACTTGATTATATGTAAGTTGTCATTTTAATGACCAGTCGAGGGGATGGGGTGCTAAACGGATGTTCAGTGAACATCCATTTAGCACTGACTGAAGTGGAACGTAGAAGATGAAAGCTCCATCAAGTTGCTGACAGCCCAATTTGCAGATGTGGATAGATGCAGAGAGTTCATTGCCAATACAATTTCTCTGAAGTGATAGCAGATAACAGGTCAGCAGGTCTTTCTAAAAAATAATCTGCTTTTATGTGCTTATTATGACTGCCCCATACTGCCAAAGCAAAATCAATTCCCGCATTTTCCGCACATTTACTGTCATATTTGCTGTCTCCAATATAAAGCACTTTACTATGGTCTGTTTTTGATAATTCCACATATTTCAAAATCGGTGCGGCATTGGGTTTATGTTCCTGTGTATCGTCTGCACATATGATTGTTTTAAAATAATGACTGATACCAAACGGACAAAAATCATGTGTAAATTCTTCCCTTGTCTTTGATGTGACAATCCCCATTTTATAATCCAGGCTTAGAAGATTTTTCAATAATTCAATGATTCCGTCAAATACTTTAATGGTATTTGTATAGTTACGCATATTTTTATCCCATAATTCTATCGCATAGGAAGTGTCTTTTATCTCAAGTTTTTTCAAAGCGTCTGTTCCTGTAATACCTAACGCAAATCTTAGTTCAGAACATGGTATCTTTCTCCCGGACAATTCCTTTATAGTTTCCTGTAAAGAATGTAATACAGCATATTCCGTATCAATCAGAGTACCGTCAATGTCAAAAACAATATGCTTATACTTCATGCTGCCACCTTTCCCTGCCTGTATCAAAATAACGTATTACCCTGCATGGATTCCCTACTGCAACACAATTAGGAGGGACAGGGCGGGTAACTACGCTTCCAGCCTCTATCACGCTGTTTTCTCCTATAGTGACTCCGGGAAGAAGAATACAGCCGCCGCCAATCCAGACGTTGTTTTCTATCTCTATCGGACGTGCATAGGTTCTGAAAAATGTTGTCTGACGTTCCATCCAATCCGGCACAAGCCTTTCCTGTGGCAAGACAGGATGTGAAGATGTATATATCTGCACATTTGACGCAATCAATACCCTGTCACCAATTCGGATAGTTTTGTTATCCACAAAGGTACAATTCATATTGATTATCACATCATTTCCCAAAAATATATTTTTTCCATAGTCACAATGAAAAGGCGTGTCGATTAACACGTTTTCTCCTATTCCACCCAACAGCTCCCGAAGAATAGAAGTGCGTTTTTCTATATCTCCATAATCAGAAAAATAATATTCCCTTGTTAATTCCCTTGTGCGGGCAATCTGCTTTAACGTATCGCTGTCTGCAGTTTCCAAAAAATCACTGGATTCGTAATACACAATATTCCTCCTTAACGAAAACTGTTTTCCACAATACCCGGAAGCAGAGAATAGATAGAACAGCCGATCTGATTTTCAAACTGTTCTTTAATCTCTAAAATACTTTTCCACCTGTCTATTGTCGCCGTGTGAACACCGTACCGTATTGTCACATCTACAAATCTCTTTTCCAAAAGACAGAATCCCGTCGGCATAGCCAATGCGTCACATAATTGTACAAGATGGTCATAATCATCATATACCGCATTTGCAACAAATTCTTTCATAAACAGGTAATCCTCATCACTAACATCAAACACACCGATAGATGTGGCAATATCCTGAATCATAAATGCGTGGGATATACATATTTGTGCAGCTTTTTCCCATCCGCGCTCCATACAGTACCGATAGCCGTCTATCAGATGCCTTTCCGAACTCACTCCGGCATAGCGGCCAATATCATGCAATAACCCGAAAATATATGCCTGTTCAGAAGATAAATCTTTACAATGTGATGCAATGTTTTTACAGGCTTCGGCTACAAACCGGGAATGATCTGCCCATGCTCCCGGATTGGATTCTGACGCTTCCCTTAATGCCAATTCTGCGGTTTGAAGGTTCAACTCCATTTTTAACTCCTTTCAAAAGGGCGGGGCCGAAAAATAAAACGCCCGGCCCTTTATAATGAAATATTTGCAGACAAATCAGCAATCCCCTGCATAGTACGAAACAATGTTCATATAGTCCGTTGGATTCGGAATTTCTAAAATAAGACACAGACAGTTTTTGTTTTGGAAGTATTGTCGCCACAAACTGTCCTGTATCTTTTCTTCCCCATTAATGTTTTGTTTTTTACCGTTCGGGCAGAGCATATATACTTTGCCAATGCAGGCATTGACAGTATCTAAAAAATTTTTCATGTTCAGAATGTTTAGTTTTATCACTTTGCGTTCACCTCCTGTAAATTGCTGATTTACTTTACAGGTATCATTATAATGCAAAAGACATAGGAAAAATATTTCTTTTCCGCCATTACATATCACTATTCTGCCATTTTTTTCTATATTCTGTAGGTGAACAATATGCATATTCCCGAAAAACTTTTCCAAAATAACTGCTGCTCCCTAAACCGCACTCATGGCTGATAACGGTAATAGGTTCCTGCCCCTTTGCCAACATCTGACAGGCAATTTGTAGACGATAAGTTGTTATATACTCTACGGGTGTCATGTGTAGACAGTCATGGAACACTCTATAACACTCCCTTTCGCTTAGATATGCTGCCGCAGCAAGTTCCAGAATAGATATTTTTTCTCTGTAATGTTCATGAATGTATATCATCATCAACTTTATTTTATCGTTGCTTTTGTTATGTTCCCCCTTCTTTTCACGCATAGAGCAAGATAGTTCAAAAAGCATGAGCCATATTTCAGTTAGGGCTTCCCGCAGTTTTATTTCATATCCAAATTCATCACTGGATAAACGAAATGAGGCAGCAAGCAATTTCAAAATTCTTTCTTCTTCTGCATTGCCCGGAAAAAGCGGGATTACCTCAATCTGCGGGGCTGTTATGACAGGCGCAATATATTTTTGTTCAATCCTGCTTCCCTGTTCTCCGGCAAGTAAGGAAACATCGAAAATATGAAGTAGCTGTATATTCTTTTCTCTCTGCGATATTGCTTTTGTCATATGGAGTACATTGGGATTTATCATGCCGCCGCTTCCAGCCGGAAACAATATTTTTCCTCCTGGCGTATCATATTCAATGCTGCCGCTTTCCATATAAAAAAGTTCCACTGTCCTGTGCCAGTGCCACGGTACATAACCCCCTATATACTTGTCAAGTTCTGCCCTCGAAGCGATATAGGGAAAATCTTTTTCAAAATCTGGAAGCAATTCTTCCTTGCTTCCGGTATAAAATTCAATGCTATGGATATTTTTCATGTCTGTTCACCTGTACATCTGGGATTTTGTATCTACTTTATAGGTTAAATATACGGAAATCCATTTTAAATTTTGGGTTTGTAGTTTTAAAAGTTTTTTCGCCATTTTTTCTTAGGTTCATATTTCCCACACCCATCACAAGTCTGTGGCCAGTTGATTTTCCACTCAAAATACTCATCTCTGGTAATCACACCGGATTTTAGTTCATCCATTCGAACTACCCATTCTTTCAGAAAATCATTCAGAACCCCATAATCAAACCACATACAGACAGGAGCATGAGCCGGCCAGCTATCATTGTCGTGATAGTAAACGGAAGTGTCTGCTACTTCATTGCATTTTTCACCAGGAAATTTCCGAGGAAGAAACAGATGCAATGCAGATGGATTAAATTCATCCAGCCAGAAAAGCAGTTCCATCATTTCGGAAGCGTCACGTCCAGCGGTATCATAGAGGGTATAAGGATTAACATCAAGAGCCTTAGCCATTTTATCAACCAGATCTTTTTTTGGAACACGAACACCTTTTTCATATTGTACAATTCTATGTTGATCGGTCAGTCCGATCTTCTCTGACAGTTCTTTTTGTGTCATTTTCCGGAATGTCCGGATTTTTTTTAGTTTCAGATTAAAATTCATAAAGTCACCTCTGCATTAGTCCTGATAAACATTCGTTGAAGATAGTGAAATCAAGAAATGAATAACTATTTGTCCATATTATAACATAAGATAGCATAAAATCAACAAAAAAGAGTACAAAAAAGAACCTAAAACGCATGAAGTGCTATTGACATTAGCAGTAACGGGGGATATAATGGCATTAAATCGAAATAGGTACAAAAATGTATACCTATAAAACTTTTGATTATTGAACCTTGAAAATTGAATGAGCTGTATGGGTGCCTTTCGGGGCTTAAAGGTAACACAGGATTCCACCGCTGTATCAGAGAGTAGTATGTGGAAACCGAAGATACTCCGGCAACGGCTGGTATGCCCCCGAAGAAGCTGCCAGTATTCAGAAAGATTTCTGATAGAGGTCAATTGTAACGTTGACACCGCCATATACAAATGGAAGCCAACACGCCGAACAGAATGGAAAATCATCGTAAGAAGTCCAAACAAAAAGTAGATGTACTGACAACGGGCATAACCGCTGTCTGGGAGGTGATGCAGAAGAATACGGAGGAAAGGAGGTATGTGCATCATGAGAAAAACAACAGAGTATAAGGCTGAGAATCGTCTGACGGTAGATATTGAAGGATTAATGGCAATGTTATCTTGCGGAGAAGTAACTGCAAAGAAAATTGCAGATTATGCAGAAGCAAGAGTGATTATTGGAAGACGTGTTCTTTATAACGTGGATAAGATAAAAAGATATCTTGATGCAATGGCAGTGTAATGAAAGAAGAGAGGATAAAATACAACAACTTTCCTTCGGAATGAAAAGTGAAAAGTATTCCTGTAAAAAAGGCAAATAAAAATTAGCATTTTGCAGGAATCCACCCTTGGAAATCATAAAATATTATGTTAATCTGTGAGCAGATATCAGACAGTAAATGACTGATACCGACAGGACAAAAATCATTCCGAATAACGAAAAATGAAGTGAAAGGAATGATTGATATGGCAAGAAAAGATAATAAAGGCAGAAATTTAAAAACAGGTGAATACCAGCGTCCGGATGGACGTTATGAGTATCGCTACAAGGATGAAATTACCGGAAAGCGTAATTCGGTTTATGCAGCTGATCTGGCGAGTCTGCGAGAAATGGAAAAGAAGATCAATAAGGATATGGATGATCTGCTTATTACAGACGCATCAGTCAAGAAGCTGACTGTAAATACGTTGTTTGAGCGATACATGGCAACAAAGAATATCAAGGAAAGAACGAAAAAGAATTATATCCGTATGTGGGACTACCGGATACGAAATACTTTGGGAAACATTCGTGTTGTGGATTTTAAGACATCTCACGTAAGGACGTTCTTTTCCGCATTGTCAGATGAAGGACTGGCACACAGTACGATCAAAGGTCTTTATGGCTTATTGAATCCCAGTTTTGAACTGGCAGTGGAAGATGGGATTATCCGCAAGAATCCGGTAACAGGAACACTTGGAGATTACGGGGCTCCGGCAAAGGAGAAAGAAGCACTGACACTGGAACAGCAGGAAAAACTTCTGAAGTTTGTGGAACAGAGTAATGTGTATAAGCCTCATCTTCCAATGATGCAGGTTATGTTTGGGGCTTGCCTGAGAGTGAGTGAGACTATCGGCTTAACCTGGTCAGATGTGGATATGAAGAACCGGGAGATCCATGTAGGTGGACAGCTTGTGTATTATGAAGGTGATGAAGGATATTGTTTCCATGATTCAGAAACCAAAACGGATGCAGGAATCAGAGATATTCCTATGACACAGATGGTATATGATGCGTTCCGTAAGCAGAGAGAACTGAATCTGATGCTTGGTTTGCAGAGTAATGTGGAGATCGGTGGACGTAGTGGATTCATCTTCAATACAAAGCATGGGCGTCCGATCATGCCGGCGGGAGTGAACAGCTTTCTGAAAAATATTGTCAATGCCTATAATAAGAAAGAAAGCAAACTGGCAGAAGAAGAGAAGCGAGAGCCGGAGCTGATGCCTCCTATTTCATCGCATACCCTTCGTCATACGGGATGTACCAGACTGGGTGAGAACAATGTCAATCCTAAAGTTATGCAGTATGTTATGAGCCATTCAGATGCACAGATCACAATGAATGTCTACAATCATATTGCAGAGAAGTCTCACGTGGAAAATGAGATGTCTAAAATGAATCTGCCGGAAACTGTACCTGCTGTGGTATAAACCATAAGCCGTTGTCGTAAAATGTGGTAAGAAAATCAGACGAATATATTTTTCCAAGAATTTGTCGTAAAAATGTGGTCAAATCAAGAAAATCGAGTGCGAAAGCAAGTGAAAAATCCCTGTGAAGCCCGCAAAATCAAGGCTTCACAAATTCTTCACAAAAAAAATAGCACTCACCTCTTGACAGTGCTAACAAACGGGTGTATAACACAAATTGTAAACGGAAAACAGATATAAATTAAAAAGAAAACTCATGATGGTCTGCCATCATTTGATATAGATGTCCAGTTTGGACCACAATTGAATAAGAGGGAGGAAGATATATGAACATTCAGAAATTTACACAGAAGTCCGTAGAAGCGATCAATGATTGTGAAAAACTTGCATATGAATATGGCAATCAGGAAATCGAGCAGGAACATCTGCTTGTTGCATTGCTGCAGCAGGAAGACGGACTGATTTTAAAACTGATAGAAAAAATGGAAATCCAGAAAGAGCATTTTCTGGATAACGCAAAGAAACATCTCGCAGCAAGGGTAAAGGTATCCGGCGGACAGGTCTATGTCGGGCAGGATTTAAATAAGGTACTGATCCACGCAGAGGATGAAGCAAAGCAGATGGGAGACGAATATGTTTCCGTGGAACATCTCTTCCTTGCACTGTTAAAATACCCGAACAAGGCGATGAAGGAGATCTTCAAAGAGTACGGAATCACGAGAGACCGTTTTTTACAGGCACTCTCAACCGTGCGCGGCAACCAGCGTGTAGTTTCGGATAATCCGGAAGCTACGTATGATACCCTTGAAAAATACGGTTACGATATGGTAGCGCGTGCCAAAGAGCAGAAACTTGATCCGGTCATCGGGCGTGACGATGAGATCCGTAACGTGGTCCGCATCCTTTCCCGTAAGACGAAAAATAACCCGGTACTGATCGGTGAGCCTGGTGTAGGTAAGACCGCAGTCGTAGAGGGGCTTGCACAGCGTATCGTAAAAGGGGATGTGCCGGAAGGCTTAAAAGACAAAAAGTTATTTGCACTGGATATGGGTGCTCTGGTGGCAGGTGCAAAATACCGCGGTGAGTTTGAGGAACGTTTGAAAGCGGTTCTTGATGATATCAAAAATTCCGACGGACAGATCATCTTGTTTATCGATGAGCTGCATACGATCGTTGGAGCCGGAAAAACGGACGGTGCGATGGATGCCGGACAGCTGTTAAAACCTATGCTTGCGCGTGGTGAACTGCACTGTATCGGTGCGACGACACTCGATGAGTACCGTGAATACATCGAAAAAGATGCAGCGTTAGAGCGAAGATTTCAGCCTGTTATGGTGGATGAGCCGACGGTTGAGGATACAATCTCCATTCTGCGTGGTTTAAAGGAACGCTACGAAGTGTTCCACGGTGTAAAGATCACAGACTCTGCATTAGTATCGGCAGCAGTGCTCTCAAACCGTTATATTTCCGACCGTTTCCTGCCGGATAAAGCGATCGACCTTGTGGATGAGGCATGTGCCCTGATCAAGACAGAACTTGATTCCATGCCGACAGAACTTGATGAATTAAACCGTCGTGTCATGCAGCTTGAGATTGAGGAAACCGCATTAAAGAAAGAAACAGACAGGTTAAGCCAGGAGCGTCTCGCTGACCTGCAGAAAGAATTGGCAGAACTGCGCGATACGTTTAATACGAAAAAAGCGCAGTGGGAAAATGAAAAAAAATCGGTAGAAAAAGTCCAGAAACTGCGTGAGGAGATCGAGACAGTCAAAAATGAGATCAAGACCGCACAGCAGAATTATGATCTGGAAAAAGCAGCAGAATTGCAGTATGGCAAATTGCCGCAGTTAGAAAAACAGTTGGAAGCCGAAGAAGAGGAAGTAAAGAACCGTGATCTTTCTCTGGTACATGAAAATGTCAGTGAGGAGGAGATTGCACGTATTATTTCCCGCTGGACCGGTATCCCCGTTGCAAAACTGACGGAGAGTGAGAGAAACAAGACACTTCATCTCGATGAGGAACTGCACAAACGTGTCATCGGACAGGATGAGGGGGTCACAAAGGTTACAGAAGCGATCATCCGTTCCAAAGCAGGAATCAAAGATCCGACAAAGCCGATCGGTTCGTTCCTGTTCTTAGGACCTACCGGTGTTGGTAAGACGGAGCTCGCGAAGGCACTTGCGGCAAGTCTGTTTGACGATGAATCTAACATGGTGCGTCTTGATATGAGTGAGTATATGGAGAAATATTCTGTCTCCCGTTTAATCGGAGCACCTCCAGGATATGTCGGATACGATGAGGGCGGTCAGCTTACCGAGGCAGTCCGCAGAAAACCATATTCCGTCGTACTGTTCGATGAGGTGGAAAAAGCACATCCGGATGTATTCAATGTGCTGTTACAGGTACTTGATGACGGACGTATCACCGATTCGCAGGGCAGGACTGTGGACTTTAAAAACACGATCATTATTATGACGTCAAACCTTGGTTCGGCGCATCTGCTCGAAGGAATCGACGACAACGGAGATATCAACCCGGAGTGTGAAGAGGCAGTCATGAATGAACTGAGAGGACATTTCCGTCCGGAATTTTTGAACCGTCTCGATGAGATCATCATGTTCAAGCCGCTCACAAAAGGCAATATCGGCAACATTATCAACCTTCTGATCACAGATCTCAACAAACGTCTCTCTGATCGTGAGATCACAGTAGAGCTGACAGATGCGGCAAAGCAGTATATCGTGGACAACGGATACGATCCGGTTTACGGTGCAAGACCGTTAAAGCGTTTCTTACAGAAACATGTGGAGACACTTTCTGCAAAACTGATTCTTGCGGATGAGGTAAGGGAAGGCGATACGATCCTGATTGACGTGGAAGGAGACCATCTGACTGCGCACGTAAAGTGACAGATTGTGGATGGTAGCGAGAGAATCAGACAATGTGCCTGAAGAGATAATTGCATAGATACAAAATAGAAAAAGAAGGACTTTATCCCCAAAACGGATAGAGTCCTTTTTTCAATATTTGTATTTTGAAGATGAAGGAACATGATGAGGAAGAAATCTGAAAAAATTTGTTTATTTGCTGTGTACTTTGCGCAGTAAAAGCGGCAGTTCCACAATCAGCATGGCAATCCAGCCGGCAAGGTAGGAATACGGCAGCGCCTCAATGCCAAGGTGCATTTTAAAGACGAGAGGTGCGGCGGCAAGCACGCGGATGCCCATATTTACAAAACTGCTGATAAGTGTGATCTTTAAATCGCCGATACCGCGGAAATACCCCTGGATCCCGTTTGTGACAGCCGGCAGTATATACATCAGGGAGATCAGATGCAGGTAGATAACACCGTGTCCGATGACTTCCTCATCTTTGATGAAGCAGAGCATAAATTCTCTTGCAAATAAAAAGCAGAGCGCAAACACGATCAGACCATAAATGATCTCAAGAATCATACCGCAGCGGAATCCCTCCCGCATGCGGTCTTTTTTTCCGGCACCTTTATTCTGTGCCATCAGGGCAGTCATGGCGTGCGCAATATTCTGTTCCGGTGTGTAGGCAAAGTCGTCAATTCTGTTTACGATCGCAAATGCGGCTGCAACCGAAACACCCATGGTGTTAACGATTGCCTGGATGCCGAGTTTTCCAAGCTGTACAGTTGCCTGCTGTAATGCGGATGTCCAGCCATAGGCGATCGTGCGCATTAAGAGCGAGCGGTCAAATACCAGCCATTTCTTTCCGAGCCGGAGCAGAGGTACTTTTTTCTGGATATAGATGACACAGAAAACGCAGCATAAGGCTTCACTCAGCACGGTAGATACCGCGCAGCCGTTGCTGCCGGCTTTCAACACGACAACAAAAAACAGATCCCCTAAAATATTTAAAACGGCACTGATCATCAGAAAATAAAGCGGGGTATTGCTGTCACCGAGTGCACGCAGTGTGCTCGAAAAAAAGTTGTACAGAAAAGTAAAGACCAATCCTAAAAAGATGATTTGTAAGTATTCTGTTGTGAGGGATAGAATACTTACATCTGCCTGCATTAAGATCAGGATCGGTCTTGCAAACAGGATACATGCTATGGATAAGACAAATGAAAAAATAACGCCGGAGAGCATGGTGGTACTGATCTGGCGGTGCAGCGTGTCGTAATCTTTTGCCCCATACTGCATTCCCATTAAAATGCTGGCACCCATGCACAGTCCGTTTAAAAACAGGATCATCAGAGTGGAAATCGGATTGCAGATGCCGACAGCGGCAAGTGCTTCTTTTCCGACAAAATGCCCGACAATGATACTGTCTACGGCATTGTAGGTAAGCTGGAACAGGTTGCCGAGCACGAGCGGGATCGTAAAGCGGATCAGGATCGGCATGATTTTTCCGGTGGTAAGATCTTTGGTCATAGTGGTAAAAGTCCTTTTATTTGTAAGATAAATTAGTTCAAAAAATATTTCAACTCTTCTGCACGGGCTTCATAATCTGCAACTCCGAGATCATAAAGATCCTGTTCTAAGGCAGCATCCTTGGAAAAAGTGCTAAGCGGCATATGGCGGCTTGGCGCAAAGATAAAAACATAGCCTTCTTTTTCTAACCGGCTGGCAAGATTGATGGATGCCTGATAATTAATATGCCGGTTGTCGATGCTTTGGATCGTTTTCGGATATTTATGCAGCATATGTTTATACAGCGGGCGGTGTGCCTCTGGTTTTTTTACGAAGTTCCTTGGATTTGAGAGGATAACGACCATTTTGGTACAGCCTTGTTCGATTGCATGGTGCAGCGGAATCGAATCGGCAACACCGCCGTCGTAATAGTAACGGTCCCCTACTTTTACAGGACGGCAGAAACCAGGCAGGGCGCAGCTTGCCATAACAGCACGGTAGTCGTCACGGACAATGTCGTATTTGGAAAAATAAGTTGCCCGCCCGGTTGCGGCATCGGTTGCAGGCATATAAAATTCAGCCGGATTTTCCATGACGGCAGAGTAATTAAGCGGATCTGCCCCATCGGAATTTGTCAGTGTCCCGTAAATATACTGCAGGCCAAATAAGTTTCCAGTATGTACTAAACTTCGTACGCTTAAGTAGCGCGGATCCCTTAGATGTTCCGTATAAAAACGGAGATTACGTCCCCGTTGTCCTGCAAGATAAGACAGCGTATTTGCAGCACCCGCAGATACGCCGATGCAGTAGGAAAATGTGATATTGTCATCTAAAAATTTGTCCAGAATACCGGCGCTGTATGCACATTTCATACCGCCGCCTTCTACTACAAGTCCTGTTTTCATGGTGTTCCTTTCTTTGTATTTTGAGAGGTGTCAAAATGAGCTCATGGACATTATACTTTATTTACTACAAATCGTTCAATACCAACATAAACAGATTTGCCGGTGTTTCTGTTTCACCGGATGGAAGTATGGAAAGAAAGGCTTGTCTGCTGTAAAATTCAACCGAAGTTTTTTCAGTACATGAATTTTATTGACAATTTACCAAAACGTTGTTGCTTTTTAAAATAGAGGATGATAATATAAATTTACCAAAACGTTTTGGTAACTGGACGCATGAACATAGACAAGAGAGAAGACACACAGGATGATATCGGAAAACTAAGAGCGAGAGAAAGTATGGAGGTGTAGAAATGTCATTAAAAGGACTTATTTTTGATCTGGACGGGGTGATCGTGTTTACAGATCAGTATCATTATAAAGCATGGAAACAGATGGCGGATGAGAAAGGTATTTACTTCGATCAGGAGATCAACAACCGGCTGCGCGGAGTGAGCCGTATGGATAGCCTGGAAATTATTCTGGAAAGATATGAGGGACATCCGTTAAGCGATGAGGAGAAACAGAAGATGGCGGAAGAGAAGAATGATATTTATAAAAAACTTTTAGAGCAGATGACACCGGCAGATGTCAGTGATGAAGTGAAAGAAACTTTAGATGAGCTGCATAGAAGGGGATATCTGCTTTCAATCGGATCATCAAGCAGGAATGCAAAATATATTCTTGAGAGAACAGGAATTATCGACAAATTCGATGCAATTTCGGATGGAACAAATATTAAAAAATCCAAACCAGATCCGGAAGTTTTCTTAAAAGCAGCAGAGTTTCTTGGCTTGAAGCCGGAAGAGTGCGGTGTTGTGGAAGATGCATATGCGGGAATTGATGCAGCAGTTTCCGGTCATATGACAGCAATTGCGATCGGCGATGCGGCAGGTTATGACAAAGCAGATTATAAGCTGTCTACATTTAAAGATTTACTGGACATTGCAAAATAAGAATTACAAGTAATATAAACAGGAAAAATATGGATGGAATTGCTTGCTTTGCAGTTGGAATATCATGATAAAATGTGATAAGATGGTTACAAATCACTGAAAAATGTAATGCAATGGGGGATCATATGGCGAAAGACAGAAAGTTATATCTGAATGAAAGAACGACGATACGTGATGTCGCACAGGAGGCAGGAGTATCACTGACTACGGTATCCCATGCACTGAACGGCTATAAAGATGTGAGTGAAAAGACCAGACAGAAAGTCATGGAGGTGGCAAGACGACTGGATTATATGCCGGATGAGGCTGGCCGCTCACTAAGAGGCATACAGAAGAAGACAATTGCACTGCTGCTTGCCGGGGAATTGCCGGAAGAAGATCCGAGCGGTATGATGTATGGACTTACGAGTGGAATTTATAAGATTGCCCAGAAAATGGAGTATGAATTTACGATTCTTACAATGCCGACAAACAAGCAGATAAAAATCAGTTTTGGGCAGATCTGCAAGAAAAAGAAACTGACTGGAATCATAGTTGACGGGCTCGCTATGGATATGCCGTACTATGAGCAGATTAAAAACAGTGAGATTCCCTGCGTCCTTGTGGATGTTGCGCTGGAAAGCGATCATGTATGTGAGGTTTCCGTTGATAATGAGAAAGCATCTTTTGAAGAAGTAGAGCATCTTATTGAGAATGGATGCCGTAATATTGCAATGCTTTCCGGTAAGAAGACAGCACAGGTGTCAGAACGCAGAGAGTGTGGATACAGGCGTGCATTAGAGAAATATGGACTCCATATCCGGGAAGAATGGATCGAGGATTGTCTGTTTGATCAGAAAACAGCAGTTCAAAAGTCAATAGAATTAAAAAAAAGTTATCCGGAGATTGATGCTTTTTTTTGTGTGAGTGACGGCGTTGCGATTGGAGCAATTGAAGGCATGGGACAGCTTGGAGTGCGGGTGCCGGATGATGTAGCAATAGCAGGGTTTGATGATTATACGGTTTCACAGTATATTCACGGAGGGATTACATCAATTAAGCAGTATCCTTACAAAATGGGCGTAGCGTGTGCGAATACGGTCATCAGCATGATTGAAGGAAACCGTGTACCAGACTGGATACCCATGGAATATAAACTTATGAAACGCGCATCAACAAAGAAATGAACTTGTGAAAATTATATAAAAGTAAACAATAAAATTCGTGAAACATGATGAAAAAACAAAAAAATGTACAAAAGACTTGAAAACCAAAACGTTTTGGGATATGATTCGTTTATCAGTTACCAAAACGTTTTAGTTTTTTACTTTATACTAATGTTTCAGGAGGAATACATATGAAGAAAAGATTTGTATCTATTTTACTTGTGGCAGCAATGACAGCTTCCCTTGCAGCATGCGGTGGCTCAAACGGCGGTGATAACAGTGCGTCGGCAACCGAAAAGGGAGGAAAGACAGAGAGTGCATCTGACGGTGGTGAGATCACACTTACAATCCCGACCTTCTTCGTAGGAGAAAATGTTGGCGCTGTATATTTTGAACCTGCCGTTGAGAGATTTAATGAGGCAAACAAAGGAAAATATCATATTGAATTAGAAGAAGTCGTTGAGGCATCTTATACAGACAAGATCAGCCAGTTGGCACAGTCTGATGCACTTCCGGCACTGATCCAGACACCTGACAAAGAATGGATCCAGACAGCAATGATTCCGGGAAAACTGTATTATCCGATGAACGATTTTCTGGATGAACATCCGGAGATCAAAGAGCTTTGTGTAGATTCTTCTGTGGAATATTGTACACAGGAGAACGGAGATATCATCAGTGTGCCGGCGGTCACACTTTCTAACGTGGGTTTATACTATAACTCAGCACTGTACTCACCGGAGAAAACAGTTTCATCCATGACAATGGATGAATTTATCAGTTCTCTTGGTGACAACAAATTAGCGTTCCAGACAGTTGACGATGCATGGACATCAGCATTGTTTTTAACGGCATTGATCGCAAATGAAGATGGCGGTAAAGAATGGCTTCAATCGAATGAAGGAACCAAATGCTACGATTACACAGAGCCGGCATTCGTAAATGCTGTAACAAAATTAACAGAGATCTGGAAAACAAATGCATCCTCTAATGCAGTTGGTGCAGCATATGCAGACGCAGCCAATGCATTCATGTCTGATCAGGCAGCCGTTATCTGCAATGGTCCCTGGATGAACTCCGAATTCGTGGACAGTGCTTCTGATAACTGGTCTAATGGATTTAATGGAGCGGATGTAAATGCGGATTATTATCCTGGCAATGTGTCAATCTGTGATACAAAAGTATTTGGCAGATGGACGCTTACCAATGGTGGTACGGATGAAGAGAGAGAATGTGCAGAAGCATTTCTTGCATTTATTTATTCAAAAGATGAGTTAGAGACATTTGCACTTACAGAGGGATGCCAGATACCGAATCTTACCTATAGCGATGAATTTCTTTCGAAGTTAGATGAAAAACCATTGGTAAAACAGCAGGCCGAGTTACTGACATCTGATACAAATATCGTTCCTAATGTAAAAACTATTATGCCTGATTCCGTAGCAACCAGTGTATTTGGTACCAATCTTGTGCAGTTAGTAAATGGACAGATTACTCCGGAAGAGTTCTGTGAGACTCTTACAACAAAAGCCGCTGAAGCTGGCGACAAATAATCGATGAAATCATGGAGGGGGAATCATTTACGGACAAATTGATTCCCCTTTTTCTTTCAGAAGATTGCCTTCTGAACGCGGAATGTATCTGAAAATAATGGATATTTCTGAAAGGAAAGGAAATATTATGACAAAAAAGAAAAAATACGGAAAAGTGCAGGTTAAAAATTTTAAATGGATTTACGCATTCCTTCTTCCGACAATCATTATATTTGTGATGTTTTATGTACAGCCGATCGCTGTGATGCTTACAACATCATTTACAAAATGGGATGGATTTAATGATCCTTCTTTTAATGGGATCAGTAACTATATAAAACTCTTTACCAACAGTGCTTCTGCAGCATCGATCAAAAACCTGATTTTATGGTCGGCTATTGCAATGACGTTCCATGTAGGATTTGGTGTGCTCACGGCATTTGTTTTATATCTGAAGCCTCACGGATGGAAATTCACACGTTCTGTATTTATGATACCAAATATTATTTCAGCAGCAGCGTGGGCATTGATCTACCGGTTTATTTTCAATGACCAGATGGGTGTTTTAAACTCAGTGATACGTGTATTTGATAAAGATTTTTCGGCGCAGTGGTTCTACCAGAGTCCATATGCATTCTGGGCAGTTACCCTTACATGGCTGTTTTATGCAGTTATTGTCACATTGATCGTATTGAATGATTTAATGGCGATTCCAAAAGAACTGATCGAAGCAGCAAAACTTGACGGAGCGAATGGATGGCAGCTGATCCGTTTCGTGGAACTTCCTCTTTGCCGGATCTCCATAGGAACCGGAATGTTATGTTCTATCACATCACGTATCTCCATGTATGAAGCGATCGCACTTACGACAGCCGGAGGACCTGGTGATGATACGATGAGTTTATCTGTACTGCTGGTACGTGCGATCACAGATTACAACTACGGATTTGCCAATGCGATCGGTGTGATCATGTTCCTTATCGGTTTACTGGTTATGTACATTGTAACAAAGGCATTCCGTATGAATGATTCAATCTACTAGGAGGAACAATCATGAATGTGATAAAAAAAATATTAACAAATATCCTGATTTATGGAACAGAATTCATTGTTATTATGCTGAGTGTATTCCCAATCGTATGGGTGGCATTATCCTCCTTTAAAACGAATGCACAGATTCTGGAGGGACCATTTACACTGCCAACAGGTATTACAACAGCAAAAGAGGCATACACATATCTGTTCCAGAAATATGATTTCTTTAGTTATTTTGGCAATTCGCTGATGATATCGCTGATATCTACGGTGATATCCCTGGTCTGTTTTGCAATGGCGGCCTATGTATTGGCGAAATATGAGTTCCCGGGAAGAAATCTTATTTTTGCACTATTTACAATTACAATGCTTGTTCCGGGTCATGCAAAAGCACAGCCGATTTTTTCGCTGATCAATTCCATGCATCTGTATGATACCAAAACAGGTTTGATCCTTGTATATCTGGGAAGCGGTATTGCAATGTCGATTTTCATTTTGAAATCGGCATTTATGGGAGTTCCAAAAGAATTGGATGAGGCTGCTACGATTGATGGTGCAGGGTTTTTCCGTACATTTTTTATGATCAATCTTCCACTTGCGAAATCAGGTCTCTCTACCGCTGGAATTTTAATGTTTCTCGGCAATTGGAATGAATATTTCTATGCATCACTTCTTACATCATCAGAGAAGAACAGGACGCTGCCGGTTGCATTACAGTTTTTTAACCAGTCATTATCGTACGATTACACGAAAATGTTTGCGGCACTCACACTCGTAGTGGTTCCGGCAATCATTGTATATTGCTTTGCACAGGAGCAGGTACAGGAATCTGTTGCTGCATCCGGAATTAAAGGTTAATAAAGGAGAATGAAGCTATGCCAGTTATGAATTACAGAAAAGGAACAGGGGCAGAGACAAGCTGGATCATTGAGGAGACCAGCTTTCATGAGAAATATACTGGAAAATGTGAGTCCATCTTCACACAGGGGAATGGTTATTTAGGCCTCCGCAATTCGCTGGAAGAAAGATATGTGGATACTGTCAGGGGTATGTTCATCACAGGAACATTCAACAAAGCAAGCAAAGAGGAAGCAACTGAACTTCCGAATGTTTCTGATATTGTGAATATGGAAATCGAACTTAATGGTGAACGTTTTTCCATGACAGAGGACAATCTAAAAGAGTATTCAAGAACATTAAATCTTTATACGGGGGAAACCTGCCGTAATGTCCTGTGGGAAGGAAAAAACGGGAATGTCGTGCAGCTGTCTTTCCATCGTTTTGTGTCTTATAAGAACGTACATGTGATCGGTGCATATGTTGAGATCAAACCTGTAAACTGCGACGTAAAAGCAACGGTTGTGAGCGGAATCAACGCACAGGTAACAAATCATGGGGCACAGCATCTCACAGAATTTTCCAAGCGTGCATTTGAAGAAAAATTTCTTCAAATGGGTATGGTCACGACAGAATCGGCAGTTTCAATTGCAGTCAGCACCGTACATAAAGTATTCCAGAGCGGAAAGTATACAGAAGATGCGGCATCTAAGATCATTGATGACCGAAGAAAAATCCACGCTGAAATTCAGCTTGTCATTCCACAGGGAGAGACTGCAAGAGTGGAGAAGATTTCAACGGTTCATTCCAGCAGAGATCTGGAGTATGTTGCATCAGGGAAAGAGCCGGAAGGAGAGAATGTCTGCAGGGATGGTCTTAATAATTTAAAAGAAGCAGAAGAAAAAGGCTATGAAACTCTTTTGGAAGAAAGTAAAAAAGTCTGGGAGAAAATCTGGAAGAAACAGGATATTCAGATTGATAGTAAAGAAGATGATGCACAGATAGCGGTGCGTTTTGCACTTTATCATCTTCAGATCATGGTACGCAGGGAAGATAACCGGGTTGGTATTGGTGCAAAGGCACTTAGTGGAGAAGGATATAAAGGACATTCTTTCTGGGATACAGAGACATTTATTTTCCCATATTTCCAGATGGCAGAACCGGAGACGGCAAGAACTCTTCTGGAATTCCGTTATAAGGGACTGTACGGTGCAAGAAAGAAAGCAATCGAAAACGGTTACAAAGGAGCCATGTACCCGTGGGAAGCGGCATGGGTCAGTGATGGTGAAGTTACACCGTATGTGATCGGTGTCAATGTTCATACCGGAGAGCCGATGATCTGTTTAACCGGAGTGATCGAGCAGCACATTACGTCTGATATTATTTTTGCACTGTGGCAGTATTATGCTGCAACAGATGATCAGGACTTCATGGATAGATATGGCTATGAGATGACGATCGAGACTGCCAGATTCTGGAACAGTCGTCTGGAGTGGATTGAAGAAAACAACAGATATGAAATCCGTGATGTTATAGGACCGGATGAGTACAAAGAACATGTGGATAATAATGCATATACGAATTATATGGCACATGAAAATATGAGACTTGCAGCACAGGTAATTGCATGCATCCGTGATGAGAAGAAAGATATCTACGGGAAAATGCAGAAATTAATGCAGGAAGAGGGTACATCATTAGAACAGTTAGAGGAAGAACTGAAAGATAAAATGAAGAAACTTTATCTGCCGCAGCCGGATGAAAAAACAGGGATTATTCCTCAGTTTGACGGATACTTTGATCTAAAAGAAATAGATCTTTCTGTGTATAAGAATGCATCTGTTGTGGGAACGGTCTTTCATGATTATTCAGGGGAAGATGTACAGGGAATGCAGGCAGGTAAACAGGCTGATATTGTAGAACTTCTGTATCAGATGGAAGATATCACAACACCGGATAATAAGGCAAAGAACTATGTATACTATGAAGCAAGAACACTGCATGATTCATCTCTTTCCAAGGCGATCCACAGTATCACTGCATGTGATCTTGGTATGGAGAAAGAGGCTTATGATATGTTCATGAGTGCTGCACTTACCGATCTTGGACAGGAGATGAAATCCTCTGATGCAGGAATCCACAGTGCAAATATGGGAGGTGTATGGCAGGATGTGGTAATGGGATTCGGTGGAATAAGAATCCGTGACGGACATCTCCGTATTGCTCCAAATTGTCCAAAACAGTGGGAGAAGTTTACATATCCTCTTTACTGGAAAGGAAACGAACTTCATATCACAGTCTGCAAAGATGGTGTGGAAGTTATAAACGAAGGGGAAGATTTCGAGGCAGAGATCATGGGTCAGACAGTAACTGTCAGCAAAGGAAAAAACGAATTTCGGGCATAAGAGCATAGGAGAGAAAAATGCTGCAGAATGATGGAAAGTTTGTAAAGGTATTAAACCGGATCGCAGATCTGGTTGGATTAAATCTTTTAGCAATCCTCTTTTGTATTCCGATCGTTACGATAGGGGCATCCATAACAGCCGTTTATGGATGCATCTTTCGCATACAGGAGAAAAAAGAAGGATATCTGATAAAGGATTTTTGGAAGTTGTTTAAAGCAAGTTTCAGGTCATCTACGATCATTTATCTTGTGGGTGTACTGGTGATTGCAATGCTATATCTGGATTATCATATTTTTGCTGCAGACAGAACGATGAATGCTTTACAGATACTTGTGATCGCAGCCGGGATCATAGTAGCAGAGATTTTTACTTACGCGTTTCCAATGGAATCTTACTTTGAGAATACTGTGAAAGCAACTGTGAGGAATGCCGTATTGCTCGGAATCTCGAATATTCCATATACATTGCTTATGCTGGGTTTGAATACCCTTCCATTTTTTATTATTTCAAAAATTCCAATTGCATTTGGTATCTGGTTTCTGATCGGTATCTCAGGAATTGCATGGATCAACAGTTTTTTCTTAAAGAAGATTTTTCAAAATGTAAAAATACGAAAGGATGTGTAATAGACGATGAAACAGCAGTTCATATGTGAAAGAAGACCAAAAGCAGATCCGCGGAATATTGTTCTTGGAAAAAATTACCGTATTACATTTCTGACGGACAGGCTGGTCAGATTTGAATATAATGAATCCGGTGCATTTGTGGATGAGGCTTCGCAGGTAATATGGTACAGGGATTTAGAAGAGGTTCCTTTTGAGATAAAGCAGAAAAATAACTTTCTGGAGATCCAGACAAAAAGCATACGGATACGCTATGATGAGAGAGCATTTGATGAGAGCATCCTGAGTGTGAAGCTGAAAAAACCGGACAATGGATGTGATCTGGAATGGTATTATGGCAGAAAAGAGGATCGTAATCTTTTCGGAACTGCCCGTACGCTCGATGAAGCAGACGGCAGGATCAGACTGGAAAAAGGAATTCTTTCCAGGGATGGATTTGCAGTATTAGATGATTCAAAAACGATTTTACTTACCGAGGATGGCTGGATCAAAGAGAGAAAACAGGGAGGAGAGGATTTCTATCTGTTTGCCTATGGTCATGATTACCGGGGCGCGGTAAAAGATTTTTTTAGGGTTACCGGCCGTGTCCCAATGCTTCCAAAATATGCACTTGGAAACTGGTGGAGCAGATATTACGAGTATTCACAGGATGAGTATCAGAGACTGATGGATCGTTTCTTAGCGGAAAAAATCCCGTTTTCGGTGGCAGTCATTGACATGGACTGGCATATCACAGATATTGACAAGAAGTATGGTTCCGGCTGGACCGGTTATACATGGAACAGGGATCTGTTTCCGGATCCGGGGAGTTTTATGGATAATCTGCATGACAGGGGAATGAAAGTGACTTTAAATGTACATCCGGCACTCGGTATCCGGGAATGCGAAAGTATGTATAAAGAAATGGCAGAGGCAATGGGAATGGATCCGGCAGCCGGAGAACCGGTTGAATTCGATATTACAGATCCGGAGTTTCTGGAAAATTATTTTGAGATCGTACATCATCCGCTTGAGGAAGAGGGAGTTGATTTCTGGTGGCTGGACTGGCAGCAGGGTGGACATACGGCAGTGAAAGAGTTAGATCCGCTTTGGATGCTGAATCATTACCATTATCTTGACAGTGGACGGGATGGAAAAAGAAAAATGACATTTTCACGTTATGCAGGTCCTGGTTCTCACAGATATCCGGTAGGTTTTTCCGGGGATACGGTTGTAACGTGGGAGTCTCTTGATTTCCAGCCTTATTTTACAGCAACGGCATCAAATATCGGATATGGATGGTGGAGTCATGATATAGGCGGACATATGCTTGGAATCCGGTCAGATGTTATGGAGGCACGCTGGTATGAGTTAGGGACATTTTCCCCAATCAACAGGCTGCACAGTACTAAAATGTCGTTCAGTGGAAAAGAACCATGGAATTTCAGACCGGAAGTAGAACATGCGATGGGAGAAGCCCTGCGCTTAAGGCATCAGTTACTGCCTTATCTTTACACCATGAACTATCTGGCATACAAAGAATACCGCCCGGTCATTGCACCGATGTATTACGATTATCCGGAAAAGGAACAGGCATATCCGGTTCAGGATCATTCTTTTGTTGAGGGAGTAAGCAACAACCAGTATCTTTTTGGAACAGATATGATTGTTGCACCGATTACAAGTGACCAGATAGCGAGTTTAAATCAGGGAAAAGTAAAAGCGTGGATACCGGAAGGCTGTTACCACGATTTCTTTACCGGATTGATCTATAAAGGTGAGAAAGTAATGTGGATGTTCCGCGGCATTAACAGTATTCCGGTGCTTGTAAAAGCAGGGGGCATCATTCCGATGCAGAAAGAGCTGTTCGGAAAAGATTTTCTGAAAAATCCGGAAGAACTTATCATAAGAGTCTATGGCGGAGCGGATGGCAATTATACACATTATGAGGATGACGGTGAGACCGAGGATTATAAAGATGGCAGGAGCTGTTGCTTTACATCCATGCATTTTGACTGGGAAAGAGGGGCGTTCACAATCGAAGGGGCAGCCGGACAGACAGATCTGATCCCGGAATTCCGGGATTATACAGTGGAACTGTGTGGAGTGAAAGAGGCAGTGCCTAAAGTATACATAAGTGGAAAAAAAATCAAAATAACGTATGAATATCAGTGGAAGAAGGGATGTATCAGAATCCACATTCCGAAAGTGTCAGTGGATGAAAAAGTGGAAATTGTTTTTGAACAGAAACTGACATTAAATGACAACCATACACTGGAGCGTGTGTATGATCTGCTGAATCAGGCACAGGACAGTAATCTTGCAAAAGAGTCTGCATACCGGCTTTTAAGTAGTGGAAAAAATCTGGCAGATATCTTAGGCGAGCTTGAGACGACGAATTTAAAAAAAGAGATCAGACTGGCAGTCATTGAGATCATGACCGCTGATTTATAAGGAGAAAAAAGATGCAGAAAGCATGGTGGAAAGAAGCAGTTGTTTATCAGATTTATCCAAGGAGTTTTATGGATAGTAACGGAGATGGAATCGGAGACCTTCAGGGGATCATAAAAAAATTAGACTATATAAAGAATCTCGGTATCACAGTTATCTGGGTATCCCCGATCTATAAATCTCCAAATAAAGATAACGGATATGATATCAGCGATTATCAGGATATAATGGATGAGTTCGGGACAATGGAAGATTTTGATGAATTATTAAAAGAAATTCATCAAAGAGGAATGAAACTGGTAATGGATCTGGTTGTCAACCATACATCTGACCAGCATAAATGGTTTCTGGAAAGCAGAAAATCAAAAGATAATAAATACCGCGATTATTATATCTGGAAAGATCCGGTAGATGGTCATGAACCGACAAACTGGGGATCATATTTCAGTGGATCTGCATGGCAGTTTGATGAGACAACCGGACAGTATTATCTGCATCAGTTTGTGCCGGAACAGCCTGATCTTAACTGGGATAATCCTGTGGTAAGAAAAGAAGTTTTTGATATGATGACATGGTGGTGTGAAAAAGGCATTGACGGATTCCGGATGGATGTGATCAGTCTGATCAGCAAGCCGGAAGAATACAAAGATGGCCCGGTAAAAGAAGGGGAAAAATATTCTTTTTGTGGTGCAGTCACAGCCAATGGACCTCATGAACATGAATATCTTCAGGAGATGAACCAAAAAGTATTAAGCAGGTATAACCTTCTGACAGTGGGTGAAACATCATGCGTTACGCTCGAAGAGGCAAAAAAATATGCGCGAAGCGATGGAAAAGAGTTAAGCATGGTATTCCAGTTTGAGCATATGGATGTGGATTCGGATGAACATGGAAAGTGGACAGATAAGAAACTTTATCTTCCGGATCTCAAAGAAGTTTTAAACCGCTGGCAGAAAGGGTTAGAGGAAGTAGCATGGAACAGTCTGTACTGGAACAATCATGACCAGCCAAGGGTTGTTTCGAGATGGGGAAATGATTCCGGGGAATACAGGGAGCTTTCAGCAAAGATGCTTGCAACCTGTCTCCACATGATGCAGGGAACACCGTATGTATATCAGGGGGAAGAACTTGGAATGACCAATATGCATTTTTCGGATGTGTCTGAATGTGACGATATAGAAGAAAAAAATATTTATATAGATCTTGTTACCGATACAAAAGTATATACGCATGATCAGATGATGGACATTATCAGTAAGAAAGGACGGGATAATGCAAGGACACCTATGCAGTGGGATGATTCAGAAAATGCAGGATTTACCACGGGAACGCCATGGTTTGCCGTGAATCCGAATTATAAAACGATCAATGCGGCTGCTCAGGTGGAAGATCCGGATTCCATATACAATTACTACAGGAAACTCATAGAACTGCGCAAAGAGGAAGAAGTGATCGTTTATGGAACGTTCGACGGACTTGAAGATGCAGATGAAAATCTTTACATTTATACAAGATCATCCGAGAATAAAAAAATACTGGTAATCTGCAATTTCACGGAAAAAGAACTGGATGTTCCGGCTTCTATTGCGGATATGGTAAAAGAAAACCGGGGAATTCTGATAGGAAACTATAAAGATATTTCAGAAAAAATCCGTCCGTATGAAGCGGTAGTATACTTGACAAAATAGGATAATTTACGAAAAAAAACGAAAAAATTAACTGGACGAACTGAAAAGGGAGAGGTATACTAGGCGGGTAACAGGATGATTCTTTGAACAGACAGGGCTATTAAGGATGTATGGTATCGATGAAAAGAAAGATTGGTTCTACTTATTTTAATGATGAATTGGTATATGACGGTAACGATCTGGGGGCTGTATATACAAAAGAAAAGACAACATTTCGTATATGGACACCTGCTGCCGGGAAAGTATCGCTTAACCTATATGAGCAGGGCGATGGTGACAATTTGATAGAAACAATTCCAATGACAGCAGATGTCAAAGGAACCTGGGTGTGTGAAAAGACAGGAGACCTGAATGGTGTATATTATACTTATTCAGTACAGATCGGTAATAAAGTAAATGAAGTTGTTGATTTATATGCAAGAAGTGCAGGCGTAAATGGCAACAGAGGTGAGATCCTTGATCTGCAAGCTACCGATCCGGATGGATTTGATGCAGATGTCAGACCGGCATTTAATAATGCTACAGATGCAGTGATTTATGAAGTACATATTCGTGATCTGTCTTCCGATGCTTCTTCCGGGATTCGGAATGCAGGTAAGTTTCTTGGACTGACAGAGCGCGGAACAAAGAACAGGGAAGGGCTGGCTACAGGACTTGATCATATTCTGGATCTTGGAGTGACTCACGTACAGATTCTGCCGAGCTTTGATTATGCTACGGTAGACGAAACAAAACCCGACACAGCGCAGTTCAACTGGGGCTATGATCCTAAGAACTATAATGTGCCGGAAGGTTCTTACAGTACAGATCCATATCATGGGGAAGTACGTGTCAATGAAATGAAGCAGATGATTAAGACACTTCATGAAAATGGAATCCGCGTGAATATGGATGTTGTATATAATCATACTTATCATCTGGCAGATTCATGGTTTCAGAAGACAGTGCCAGATTATTACTACAGAAAGAATGGCAATCATTATTCAGATGGTTCAGGCTGTGGTAATGAAACAGCCTCGGAGCGTGCCATGATGCGCAAGTATATCGTAGATTCTGTTGTATACTGGGCAACGGAATATCATATAGATGGTTTCCGTTTTGACTTGATGGGCGTACATGATCTGGATACCATGAAGGCTGTCAGAAAAGCACTGGATCAGGTGAATCCTGACATTATGGTATATGGTGAAGGATGGACTGGAGGAGAATCTGCATTGCCGGCAGCACAGCAGGCAACGAAGAACAATATTTACCGGCTGGATCGTGTGGGTGCTTTCAGTGATGATATCCGTGATGGAATCAAAGGCAGTGTATTTGATTTTCTGGACAAAGGTTTTGTAAGCGGCAAAGATAATATGGAAGAAAACATTAAATTCAGTGTTGTAGCAGCAACCCCGCATTCGCAGGTTACGCTCACAAAGGCTGGTGATAAGTGTACGAACTGGTCGGGACAGCCGGGACAGAGTATTAATTATATATCCTGTCATGATAATCTGACATTCTGGGATAAGCTTGCCATTTCCAATGCAGATGACAGTGAGGCTGACAGAGTGAAGATGAATAAGCTGGGAAGCGCGGTTCTTTTTACCTCGCAGGGTGTACCATTTATGCAGGCTGGTGAAGAGATGCTTCGCTCTAAGCCAAATGAGAAGTCTGAGACTGGATTTGATGAGAACAGCTATTCTTCCCCTGATGCAACGAACAGCATTAAGTGGGATAATAAAGGTAACGTAATGGATGTTTATGAATATTATAAAGGTCTGATCGCATTCCGTAAGGCACACAGTGCACTGCGCATGACAACAGCCGCTGCAATTCAGAATAATCTTACCTTTATGACTGGACTTGATGCAAATGTCGTAGCATATACCATTCAGGGTGAGGTACAGGGAGAAACGGCACAGAATATTGCAGTCATCTATAATGGAAATCCGGATGCAGTCACAGTAAACTTACCTGCCGGGACGTGGGATATCTGTGTCAATGGTAAAAAGGCAGGATGCAGATCTCTTGGAACGGCGGAAGGTTCTGTTACTGTCGAAAGTATCTCTGCGCTGGTTCTGGTACAGGGAGATGATACCGTAAGCAAAGTGCCGGCAGAGGATGCATAGGCAGACACGGCAGTCAGATAGACAAAGAGAGAAAATTGTTACTGTTCACAGGCGGGCATTTTCTGAACTGAAAATGCCGTATGATACAGTGGTGGCAGCAGATTTTGCCGATTTGGAATGCGAAGCATCGGCAAAATCCGTTACTGGAACGAGGTACGAGTGAACAGTAACAGAAAATTGTATGAGATTGTATGAGATGTGCGAAAAAAATTGAATATTTATCAGGGAGACGATATAATAGAATGCGGAGGAAACAAAGCATGTCATTTACGCATCTGCACGTCCATACAGAGTACAGCCTTTTGGACGGTTCAAATAAGATAAAAGAATATGTTTCAAGAGTCAAAGAACTCGGGATGAACAGCGCCGCCATCACAGATCATGGTGTGATGTACGGCGTGATTGATTTTTATAAGGCAGCAAGGGCAGCCGGAATCAAGCCGATCTTAGGCTGTGAGGTATATGTAGCACCTGGATCGAGATTTGACAGGGAGCTTTCCCATGGAGATGACCGTTATTATCATCTGGTACTTTTAGCAGAGAATAACAAAGGTTACCAGAACCTGATGAAGATTGTTTCCAAAGGATTTGTGGAAGGATATTACTACAAACCACGTGTGGATATGGAAGTTTTAGAAACTTATCATGAGGGAATCATTGCCTTAAGTGCCTGTCTTGCCGGTGAGGTGCAGCGCTATCTGGTACGTGGACTTTATGAGGAAGCAAAAGAGACTGCATACAAATATGAAAAATGTTTTGGAAAAGGCAACTTCTTTTTAGAACTGCAGGATCATGGAATACCGGAACAAAAGACAGTCAATGCAGGACTGATGCGGATGAGCCAGGAGACAGGTATTGAACTGGTGGCAACAAACGACGTACATTACACTTACGCTGAGGATGCCGAGCCGCATGATATTTTACTCTGTCTGCAGACCGGAAAAAAACTGTCCGACGAAAACCGCATGCGTTATGAGGGCGGGCAGTATTTTGTGAAATCTGAGGAGGAGATGCGCGCGCTGTTTCCGTATGCGGCACAGGCGATTGACAACACACAGAAGATCGCGGACCGCTGCAATGTGGAGATTGAATTTGGAGTGACCAAGCTGCCGCATTTTGACGTGCCGGAGGGGTATGATTCGTGGACTTACCTGAACAAACTCTGTCATGAGGGGCTGGTAAGACGTTACCCGGACAAGCATGAGGAGCTTTTGCCGAAGCTTGACTATGAGCTTTCTGTCATCCAGAAGATGGGGTACGTCGATTATTTCCTGATCGTATGGGATTTTATCAACTATGCGAGAACGCACGGTATTCCGGTTGGCCCGGGAAGGGGAAGTGCTGCGGGAAGTCTTGTTTCCTATACAACAGGAATCACCAATATTGATCCGATCCGTTATAACCTGCTGTTTGAGCGGTTCTTAAATCCGGAACGTGTGACCATGCCGGATATCGATATTGACTTCTGCTATGAGAGACGAAGTGAAGTCATTGATTACGTTATTGAAAAATACGGAAAAGACTGTGTAACGCAGATCGTTACCTTCGGTACGTTAGCGGCGCGCGGTGTCATCCGTGATGTCGGACGTGTCATGGATCTGCCGTATAATTTCTGTGATACGATTGCAAAAAATATTCCAAACGAGCTCAATATCACGATCGACAAAGCACTCATAATGAACCCGGAACTGCGTTCCATGTATGAGTCGGATGAGACGGTAAAAAGACTGATCGACATGGCGAAAAGACTAGAAGGTCTGCCGCGCCATACATCCATGCATGCCGCCGGAGTCGTAATCTCCCAGAAGGCGATGGACGAATATGTGCCGTTGTCGCGAAGTTCTGACGGTACGATCACAACACAGTTTGTCATGACCACGATCGAGGAACTCGGACTGTTAAAAATGGATTTCCTTGGACTCCGTACTTTAACTGTCATCAGTGATGCGGTTAAACTTGTGGAAAAAAATCATGGAATAAAAATTGATGTGGATAACATTGATTATAACGATAAAAAAGTATTAGATTCGATCGGAACCGGAAGATGCGACGGTGTATTCCAGTTAGAAAGTGCGGGCATGAAAAACTTCATGAAGGAGTTAAAACCGCAGAGTTTAGAGGATGTCATCGCCGGCATTTCCCTTTACCGTCCGGGACCGATGGATTTTATACCCAAATATATCAAAGGGAAAAATGAACCGGAGAGCGTGACCTATGTCTGCAAGGAATTAGAGCCGATCTTAGAGCCGACGTATGGCTGCATTGTCTATCAGGAGCAGGTTATGCAGATCGTGCAGAACCTTGCCGGTTATACAATGGGACAGGCAGATAACATCCGCCGTGCCATGAGTAAAAAGAAGCAGTATGTCATTGACGCGGAACGTCAGAATTTTGTTTATGGAAATGAAGAACAGGGCATCAAGGGCTGTATCGCAAATGGGATCAGTGAGCAGGCAGCAAACCAGATCTACGATTCCATGGTTGATTTTGCCAAATATGCATTTAACAAATCCCACGCGGCAGCTTATGCGGTGGTTGCTTATCAGACGGCGTATTTAAAATATTATTATCCGGTTGAATTTATGGCGGCGCTCATGACGTCTGTGATCGACAATACAAGAAAAGTTGCAGAGTACATTTATTCCTGCCGCCAGATGGGAATTAAGGTACTTTCTCCGGACATCAATGAGGGAGAAGGACGCTTTTTGGCAACAAAAGATGGGATCCGCTACGGCATGTACGCAATCAAGAGCATCGGCAGACAGGTTATTGATATCATTTTAGCTGAAAGAGAAGCGAACGGAAAATATACCACGCTCTCTGATTTCTTAAGCCGTGTGGCGGGGCGTGAGGTCAATAAGCGCGCAGTCGAAAACCTGATCAAAGCAGGAGCCTGTGACGGGTTAGACGGCAACAGGCAGCAGATGCTTTTAGTATATAATACGCTGATTGATAACCTGAATCAGGAAAAGAAAAATTCGCTTGCCGGGCAGATGTCTTTGTTTGACCTTGTCTCAGAGGAAGAAAAAAAGGCGTATGAAGTCCGTTTCCCGAATGTGGAGGAGTACACCAAGGAGATCAAACTTGGTTTTGAGAAGGAAGTTCTTGGCATTTATTTAAGCGGACATCCGTTGGAGGAATATGAGGAAAAATGGCGCAAAAATATCAGCGCCGTGACAGCAGATTTTATGCTGGATGAAGAAACGAATGCCGTAAAGATCAAAGATAACCAGAGTGTTGTCATTGGGGGCATCATCACTGAAAAGACCATCAAATACACCAAGCAGAACAAAGCGATGGCATTCATCACGGTCGAGGATCTGTTTGGAACGGTGGAAGTTATTATTTTTCCGCGCGATTACGAGAAATACAGCCGTTATTTGAACGAGGATGAAAAAGTCTTTGTCGCCGGACATGCCAATGTCGAGGAAGATAAAAACGGAAAACTGATCTGTGAAAAAATCTATTCCTTTGACGACACCAAACGGGAGCTGTGGCTTCAGTTTGCGACAAAAGAATCATATGAAGAAAAGGAAAAAGAACTGTATTCCCGGCTCTATGGTTCGGACGGAAATGATGAGATTGTGATCTATATTGCCTCGCTGCGTGCCATGAAAAGATTAGGCCAAAATTACAATGTTCATATCAATCCGGAGCTTGTTGGTAACTTGACGGAATTTTTGGGCGAAAAAAATGTAAAAATTGTTGAAAAGAGCATTGAAAAGAAATAATAAAGAGATTAGAATAATAAAGATTAGAAAAATGGGTATATTATTTTAGGAGGGAACGATAAATGGCAAAAGAGATTAATACAATCGGTGTGCTGACAAGTGGTGGCGATGCGCCGGGAATGAACGCAGCCATTCGTGCAGTTGTAAGGGAAGCAATTGCAAAGGGAAAAAAGGTAAAAGGAATTAAGCGAGGTTACGCAGGACTTCTTCAGGAAGAGATCATTGATATGGAAGCAAAAGATGTTTCCGATATCATCCAGCGCGGTGGTACGATCTTACAGACAGCACGCTGTATGGAGTTTACAACAGCAGAAGGACAGCAGCGTGGTGCAGAGATCTGTAAGAAACATGGCATCGACGGAATCATTGTTATCGGTGGTGACGGTTCTTTCAAGGGAGCTCAGAAGCTTGCGGGACTTGGAATCAATACCATTGGTCTTCCGGGAACCATCGACCTTGATATTGCATGTACCGAGTACACGATTGGATTTGATACAGCAGTAAATACAGCAATGGAAGCAATCGACAAAGTTCGTGATACATCAACCTCCCATGAGCGTTGCAGTATCATCGAGGTTATGGGACGTGGCGCTGGTTATATCGCATTATGGTGCGGTATTGCAAACGGTGCTGAGGATATTTTACTTCCGGAAAAATATGACTATGACGAGCAGAAATTAGTCAACCACATCATCGAGAACCGTAAACGCGGTAAACAGCATCATATCATCGTAAATGCTGAGGGAATCGGACATTCTTCCAGTATGGCAAAGAGAATCGAAGCTGCAACCGGTATCGAGACACGTGCAACCATCTTAGGTCACATGCAGCGTGGTGGAAGCCCGACATGTAAAGATCGTGTATATGCGTCTACCATGGGTGCCTTAGCAGTAGACTTACTCTGCGAAGGAAAGACAAACCGTGTAGTTGGATACCGTCATGGTGATTTCGTTGATTATGATATCGACGAGGCACTTGCAATGAAAAAAGAGATTCCGGAATATCAGTACGAGATCAGCAAGAACCTTTCTCTGTAATCTGATTTTACATAGAATCATATATTTTTGCATTTTAGAGAGAAATCCGTTATACTTAGCGACAGGTATAACGGATTTTTTAGTGAGGGAAATTATGATTACAAGTACATCAAACCAGCAGATGAAAAATTTGACACTGCTCATGAAAAAAGCAAAAGCCAGAAATGAACAGGGTGTTTTTGTGGCAGAGGGAAGAAAAATGTTTTTAGAGGCCCCGGTGGAATGGGTGAAACAGGTTTATGTTTCCGAGAGTTTTTATGAAACATGTATGCAGGGCAATATGCAGGATTGCATGAAATCATGCACACCAAAACATGGGGAAGAAAAACTGAACAGAAAAGTACTGGAACGTTTGAATGAAACCGGCTATGAGATCGTCTCCGACAATGTGTTTAAAAGTGTTTCCGACACACAGACACCGCAGGGAATCCTCTGTGTGATAAAGAAACCGGAGTATGCATTAGAGGAAATGCTCAAAGGGGAACAGACACATCTTCTGATCTTAGAGAGCATCCAGGATCCGGGAAATCTCGGCACGATGGTGCGCACCGGTGAGGGGGCAGGCATCACGGGTGTGATCATGAACCAGACGACCGTGGATCTGTTTAATCCGAAAACAATCCGTTCCACGATGGGAAGCATTTATCGTGTTCCTTTTTTCGTCACGAAAGATCTTGCGGGGACGATTTCATTACTCAAAGAGCAGCAGGTCAATGTCTATGCGGCGCACCTTAAGGGCACACTTTCCTATGATGAGCCGGACTATAAGAAAAAGACGGCGTTTCTCATCGGAAATGAGGGAAACGGATTGTCGGATGAGATCGCAGATTTAGCAGATACTTATATTAAGATTCCAATGCAGGGACAGGTGGAGTCGTTGAATGCGGCGATCTCTGCATCACTTCTGATGTATGAGACGAGACGGCAGAGAAGACACTGATTAACGATAAAAATGGAGAGATAACAATTCATGAGAATCTGGTTTAAAATGATGAAGGGTACGCACCTGATCAAAGACATGACAGTGACAGATGAGTCAGATGATACGAGAACGCACAAAATTTTCAAGGCGTTAGATGAGGTATGTTATGCATTTGACCTTGGAAAACCGATCTGGTTAGATGCGAATGTGGAAGAGTTTAAGAGGCATGCAAAGACACGTTTTACGCAGGATTGTTTTATTGAGCATGTGGATTTTGATTTTCTGGAGATGCATGTGATCGAGGAGGATTAAAAGGGAGAACATCCCAATATGGAGGACATGTTGTATGGCGCTGGAAAATAAGCTTGGAATTAAAAGTTCCGCAGAACTCGCGCGTGAAGAGGAACGTATCAGTAAAAAGAAGGCAGTAGAACTGTTTGAAAATGGTATGCTCGAGAAACTTGAGGCGGGAAAGTTTCAAACGTTATGTGAGATTCATAAATATTTATTTGATGATATCTATGACTTTGCAGGAAAAATCCGAACCGTAAATTTATCAAAAGGTAATTTCAGATTTGCACCGCTTATGTATCTTGAAACAGCAATTAAAAATGTAGACAAAATGCCACAGAACACATTTGATGAGATTGTTGAAAAATATGTGGAAATGAACATTGTGCATCCGTTCCGTGAAGGAAATGGAAGAAGCATGCGCATCTGGCTGGATATGATGTTAAAAAAACAGATCGGACAGGTAGTAGACTGGAGTAAGATAGAAAAAGAAGATTATCTGATGGCGATGGAACGCAGTCCGATCAAAGATATTGAAATTAAATATATTTTAAATGCAGCACTTACCGATCAGATCAATGACCGGGAAATTTATATGAAAGGTATTGACCATAGTTATTATTATGAGGGATATGTCACGTATAAGACGGAAGAGTTGTAGGGTGGCTGGCTTATGAAAAGGCAAGGGAGAGATCTCTTGCCTTTTGGTTATTTATGTCAGATTATGAAATAGAAAAATAAATATTTTACGTTAATATATGAAAATTTGGAAGATGCATGTTACAATAGTAAGTAAATAAAATATAAAGGCATAAAATAACAGATGGAGAAGGGGAATGTTAGCAAAATTAGAATTAAAATTAAAATGTGAAAAAGAATTGACATACCAGATGTCATCATTGTTTCATGGGGCACTTATGGAATTGCTGCCGGAGAAATATGCAGATTATCTGCATATTTCAAGCCTTCATCCATATGCACAGCATTTAGAATGCAGAGAGGGGAACTGGTACTGGGTAATTACAGGACTGAATAAAGAAGCAGTGAAGATTATTATACAGGATACGTTGTGGAAATTAGAATACATTCTGATAAAAAAACATGATCTTAAAGTTTTGATAGTGAAGAAAAATTATATGGAAACAACATATAAAGAATTAATGGATCATTTTTATGAGGATGATGGGAAAAGGTATATTCAGATTCATTTTCTATCTCCGACTGCATTTAAACAAAATGGAAGGTATCTTTTTTATCCGGATCTTCGCTGTGTTTTTCAGAGTCTGATGAATAAGTACGACAGTGCCACAGCAGAAAATACAATGCATGATGAAGATACACTCGAACAGATATGTGAGCATGCACAGGTGATCAGGTATGATCTGAAAAGTGTAAGTTTTTCTTTGGAGGGTGTCAGGATTCCATCCTTTATCGGAAAAATAACCATAAAGCTGCATGGCACAGATACAATGGCAAATTTTGTAAACATGCTGTTCGAGTTTGGAGAGTATTCCGGGGTAGGAATCAAAACTTCCCTCGGAATGGGATATATGAAAATCATAAACGAAGGGGGAAGAAAATGATAACGGACGATCAGATAAAATTAATGATTGGAAGTCTGCTTCATGACATAGGAAAAGTTGTGTATAGAAGTGGGGATGGAAGAAATCACAGTCAGAGTGGATATGAGTATCTGAAGAATGAAGCACATATTTCAGATGATGAAATTTTAAACTGTGTGAGATATCATCATGGAATGTATTTAAAGAACGCATCCTTAGCAGAAGACGATAAGGCATATGTTGTTTACTATGCAGACAATGTGGCAGCATTTTCGGATCGCAGAGAGGCGGAAGCAGGAGAAGGCGGATTTGATAAAGCGATGCCGTTAGAGAGTGTATTTAATATTTTAAATGGAAATCACGGACAAAGTCATTATGCCATGCAGGTTTTAAATCCGAAGAATGGAATTAATTATCCGACAGAAGATGAAATATCTATGGATGAACATTTTTATCAGTCCGTCATTCAAAATATTACAGATAATTTAAAGGGCATCACGTTAGACGAAGAATATATCAATTCCCTGCTGGCTGTGCTTGAGGCAAATCTGACATACATTCCATCTTCTACTTCAAAAAAGGAACTTGCAGATATTTCTTTGTATGACCACATGAAGATGACCGCAGCAGTTGCGTCATGCGTAATGCAGTTTCTGATTGCGAAAGGCGAAAAAAATTATAAGCAGAGCCTGTTTATCAATGCAGAGAAATCTTATGACGAGGAAATGTTTTTACTGTATTCCATGGATATTTCCGGTATTCAGAGTTTTATCTATACGATAGGAGAAAAAGGTGCATTAAAAGGACTGCGTGCGAGAAGTTTTTACCTTGAAATTATGATGGAGCATATTGTGGATGAACTGTTAGAGAAGTTGTCACTTTCAAGGGCAAATTTAATTTATACAGGAGGAGGACACTGCTATTTGCTTTTAGCGAATACGGATGATACCCGTGATATTTTAGAGCACTATGAAAAAAGTCTGAATCACTGGATGATGGAACATTTTGATACAGCGTTATATGTTGCCTGCGGATATGCGAAAGCAAATGCCAATGCGTTAAGAAATATGCCGAAGGGAAGTTATTCCGATCTGTATCTTACGATATCTAAGATGATTTCTGAGAAAAAATCGAATCGGTATAATGCAGATATGATCCGGAATCTGAATAGCAGAAAACATGAAGGAGAGCGGGAATGTAAAGTGTGCCGCAGGATAGCCCGCCTTACAGATGATAAATGTCAGGTATGTCTGGCATTAGAAAAAATGTCAGGAAGTATTCTGTATGAAAATTATTTTACTGTCATGAGTGAACCGGATAAAGATGCGCTGCCACTTCCGGAAAACAGGTACTTAGCAGCAGATACAAAAGAAAGTCTGTTAAAACGGATGGAATCAGAAAATTATGTCCGGTGTTATACGAAAAATGAAATTTATACCGGGAAACATGTTACTACAAAATTGTGGGTTGGAGATTATACGACAGGTGACACGTTTGAAAAACTGGCAGAACAGGCAAAAGGTGTGGAAAGAATTGGAATCCTTCGTGCGGATGTGGATAACCTTGGAACGACTTTTGTTTATGGACTGCAGAGACCAGACGGAGATGACAAATATGTAACGCTTTCGAGAACATCTACATTGTCACGACAGTTGTCTTTATTTTTTAAATGTTATATCAATGAGATACTTCGGAAAGGAACAGCAGACAATTTTGGTGGAAGTGGGGAACGAAAAGCGGTAATTGTATATTCTGGTGGAGATGATGTGTTTTTAGCCGGAGCGTGGAATGATGTGATCGCAGCTTTTATGGATATCAGAAATGCGCTTGAAAAATTTACACAGGGAACGCTGACAATATCAGGAGGTGTTGGTATTTACGATGCGAAATATCCGCTGAATGTTATGGCAAAAGAAGTGGAAAGACTTGAAGACAGATCAAAACATGTGGAAGGAAAAAATGCAGTTACGCTGTTTGATGAAACACATGCTTATCCATGGAATGTATTTATACAAAATGTTGTTACAGAAAAGATAGGTGTGCTTAAGAATTATTTTGATCAGAATGATGAGCACGGTATGGGATTTTTATATCATCTCATGGAATTGTTAAGGGAAAGTGGGAACAACATCAATTTTGCAAGATATGTTTATCTGTTGTCGAGAATGGAACCACAGGAACATGAAAATAAAGAAAAACGGGCGGCTTACCGGAGTTTTTCAAGAAAGATGTACGAGTGGAGCGGGAAGGAACAGGATAGAAAAGAACTGATCACGGCAATCTATCTGTATGTATATCTGAATCGCAAAAGAGAGGAGCAGGATTAAATGAAATTGACAGAAGAAAATTATGTGGGAATTGCAGAACAGGCAATCAAGGAACTGTGCAGTGAAAAAGATCAGAAAGGGAGACTGGTTGGTCCGGTAACAACATCCAAGATCAGAAATCTGCTTGCCATGACATCCGATATTTATAATGATGTGGTCAATAGTCAGAGTGACAAACTGAATGCGGAAATAATTGGACGGATCAACTATATGAAGATTCGTTTTATCTATGAAGCAGGGCGTGAACCGAAGGTAAAGAAACTGGTAGATAAAGCAAAAATTTTAGAGCACTTAGAAGAGATCAAAGGCAGCAGAGACCAGTATATTTTATTCAGCCGGTATATGGAAGCCTTGGTTGCATATAGAAAATTTTATGGTGGACGTGATGAGTAGAGGGAGGATGAAATAATGTTTGCAAAAGTTAAAATCAGTGGGGTGTTAGAGACAATAACGGGTTTACATATTGGCGGATCGAGTGCTTTTTCTGCGATTGGTGCAGTAGATTCTCCTGTCATCCGGGATGCAAGGACGAATATGCCGATGATTCCGGGTAGCAGTTTAAAAGGGAAATTAAGGACACTTCTGGCAAAAAAATATAATCAGACAGTAGCGAAAACACCGGATGACGATGCGGTATGTCTGACAAGTCTGTTTGGAAGTGCGAAAAAAGGTCAGGTAAAGACTAGTAAAATCCTGTTTAACGATATGTTTCTTGAAAATATGGATGAATTAAAATATGCAGGGCTGACAGGTGCAACAGAGGTTAAATTTGAAAACAGCATCCAAAGAACAACGGCAGTAGCGAACCCCAGACAGATCGAACGTGTGGTAAGAGGCGCAAAATTTCCGATGCAGTTGATTTATGAAGTGACGAATGAATCGGAAATGGTTCATGATTTTGAAATATTAAAAGACGGGTTTCAACTTTTAGAATATGATTATTTAGGCGGCAGTGGATCAAGAGGTTATGGACGTGTCAAAATCATGGATATCCATGTGGAACCTGTGATAGGGGAAGTGTCGGAAGATGTTTTGTCCCAGTGTCAGAAAATCATGAGTGCAGTGGAATAAAATAACTTTGCAGGATTGATTTTTGACTACAGAGAGAAAAGAAATGAGGCGGGACATGGAATATACGATCTATCAGTTAGAATTTAAAACGGGTGTTCATTTTGGTACCGGAATGTTAAATGAAAGTGCCTGCACGTTTAAGGCAGATCAGTTATTTTCAGCACTTTATATAGAGGCTTTAAAACTGAATCTGCAGCAGCAGTTTTATGATGCTGTGAAAAAAGGAAATCTGTTAATTTCAGATGCATTTCCATATATTGGACAGCAATACATGATTCCAAAACCGATGATATATGTGGAGCCGGTAAACCGTGGGGAATCGAAGCAGAAAAAAGCATATAAAAAAATGAAGTTTATTCCGGTAGAATGTTTGATCGATTTTCTGAATGGGAAAATGGATCTGTCAAATGATCCGATGGAACATTATGGACATTATTTTCAGCAGACGATGGCAGCTGTCCGCACCGGGGAGGAGACTCTGCCGTACCGGGTTGGAACATTTTATTATGGAGAGGGATGTGGCCTGTATATCATTGCCGCGTATCAAAGCGAAAATGAAAAATGTCTTATGGAAAAACTGCTGACGGCATTATCTTATACAGGAATTGGTGGAAAAAAATCAGGTGGACTTGGAAAATATAGATACAATGAGGGGCAGATTCCGGAACAGCTTTTAGAATGTCTGCAGAAAAAATCGGACAGATATATGTTATTGTCAGTTGCACTTCCGGCGGATGATGAGTTGGAAAATGCGCTGGAAAATGCATCCTATCTGTTAGAAAAAAGATCCGGATTTGTTGCGTCTTCGAATTATGCAGAGGAATGGAGAAAAAAGAGGGATCTTTATGTATTTACAGCAGGTTCCTGTTTTGTAAATTGTTTTGCCGGAGATATCTATGATGTGTCGGAAGGCGGAAAACATCCTGTGTATCGATATGCAAAGCCGATTTTTATGGGGGTATCATTATGAGGGATTATTTAAAACACTACCGGGTGAAAATATGTGTATTATCCCCAGTCTATATAGGTTCCGGTGAAAAAACAGGAAAAAAAGAGCACATCTATATGCCATGGAATCATCATGTGATCATACCGAATGTAGAGAAGATGTACATGGATCTGCAGAAAAAAGGACTCGGAAAAGAGTTTGCAGACTATATGATGGATGGGCGGCCGAAGGAACCTTCTCTATCCCAGTGGCTTGGACAGCATAAGATGCAGCGGGAAGATTATGAGAGATGGAAATTGTATGAGATGGATGCAGGGGAAGCATTTGTTTCACAGACAGCCAGACCAAAAGAGATTGAAGCCTTTGTGAAGGATGCATATGGTATGCCGTATGTTCCGGGCAGTACTTTAAAAGGCATGTTCCGCACGGCACTGATTGCAGATGAGATACAAAAATGTCCGGAAAAATATGAAAGAACAGGCAGGGAGATACAGTCTGCTTCCGCAGAACGCGCAAGCAGGAAACAATGCCTTGCAAGAGAGACAAAACGTTTAGAACAACAGATATTTTATACGTTAAACCGTGATGAAAAAAAGCCTGCAAATGCTGTTAATGATAATCTTTCCGGTCTGCATGTAGGTGACAGCCAGCCTATCAGTGTGGATCAGCTGACATTAAGCCAGAAGATCGATGTTACACTAGACGGTACAGAAAAACCGCTGAATGTATTGCGGGAGACACTGATCCCCGGAACAGAGATTTGCTTTGATGTATCAATTGACACGACAATCTGCCCGTATCAGATGGAAGATATCATAGAAGCACTGAATATTTTCCAGAATATCTGTAACCGGTATTTTTATGCAAGATTCCACTGGGAGGCAAAGGAAAAAAATACAGTATGGTTAGGTGGAGGATGTGGTTTTCTTTCAAAGACGGTTTTATATCCATTGCTTGGCAGTAATGCAGTAAAAGTTGTGGATAATGTGTTTAAAAATACACTGGGAAAAAATTATGTTGTGCATAAACATACCAAAGACCTGCAGCTTAAACTGGCACCGCATGTCTGTAAGTGTACAAAGTATCAGGGAAAGCTGTATCATATGGGGATGGGGAGGATTGAATTTGAGGAAATATAACAATTTTGCGCCGATAGGTTTAAAATCAGGCTTTGTGGATGTTATACACCAGTTTGATATTGAGATTTCTCTCATTTGCGGGTTTGCCCCGCAAATGGGGGATGAAAGCCCTGTGTTTTAGGAGGTGTAAGGGACAGTATTGAGATAAGAGAACCCCGTGGAGGGGACGAGAACTCGCGGACCAGAATGTATGTGGCTTGTATAACAATTGAGATAAGAGAACCCCGTGGAGGGGACGAGAACGGACAAGTCCCCCCACGCAAGGCGAAGCCACCAACTGTTATTGAGATAAGAGAACCCCGTGGAGGGGACGAGAACCAATCTCTTTCAAAGTATTAAACATAATAATCCTATTGAGATAAGAGAACCCCGTGGAGGGGACGAGAACAATTTAATAAAGTAGATGGCAGTCTATTATAGGCTGATTGAGATAAGAGAACCCCGTGGAGGGGACGAGAACGCAAAAGTTGGACTGACACCGCATTTTTTAATTTATTGAGATAAGAGAACCCCGTGGAGGGGACGAGAACTGTCATATCTGACGGCTTATTGAACAGCATGATCTTCATTGAGATAAGAGAACCCCGTGGAGGGGACGAGAACGCCTGTAAGAGAACCTGTGGGAGAATCTGCAAACAAGATTGAGATAAGAGAACCCCGTGGAGGGGACGAGAACTCGCCTATTGCCTTTCGACAATATTATAATACATCATTGAGATATAAGAACCCCGTGGAGGGGACGAGAACATGATCTGCTACAAACTGATAATCCGGATTTTCTAAAATAGAGATATAAGAACCCCGTGGAGGGGACGAGAACAAACATTCGTTTCTTTTCTCGATAAAAAGTTTTCGTATTGAGATATAAGAACCCCGTGGAGGGGACGAGAACCAATTTCGCTTATGCGATTATTTAAGTCGATTAATTGAGATATAAGAACCCTGTGGAGGGGACGAGAACTTGATACTAACATTGCGATTAAATCAGCTTTACTCAATTGAGATATAAGAACCCCGTTGAGGGGACGAGAACCTTTAGCTGTTTTTGTTATATACTTACACAAGTATAATTGAAAAAATCTTCAGTAAGGGGACAAATAAAAACAAGGGAGGAAACACATGAGTTATCTTTATGTCAGTGAACAGGGTGCGAGTATCGGGATAGAAGCAAACCGTTTTCAGGTAAAGTACAAGGATGGAATGATAAAAAGTATTCCAGCAGAGACGTTAGAGATGATCGAAGTATTTGGCAGTGTCCAGATTACGACACGCTGCCTGACGGAATGTTTAAAACGGGGAGTGAATATCCTGTTTTATTCCACAAGCGGGGCGTATTATGGAAGGCTGATCTCAACTTCCCATGTGAATGTGCAAAGACAGCGTATTCAGGCGGAAATTGGACACAATGAAACATTTAAACTGGAAATGTCAAAAAAAATCATTGATGCAAAGATCCGCAATCAGGTTGTTGTTTTGCGCAGATATGCGCGAGGCAGAGATGAAGATATTCATAGAATGATCATTGAGATGCAGAATATGCAGAAAAAACTGCCATATGCGAAGAGTGTGGAACAGGTTATGGGATATGAGGGAACGGCAACAAAAATATATTTTAAAGTATTGGGGAAGTTAATTGATGAACAATTTGTTTTTGAAGGCAGGTCAAGACGTCCTCCGATGGACCCGTTTAATTCGCTGATCAGTCTTGGCTACTCGATTATCTTAAATGAATTATATGGAAAGATTGAGGGAAAAGGATTAAATCCATATTTTGGAGTGATGCATAAAGACAGAGAAAAGCATCCTACCTTAGCAAGTGATCTGATGGAAGAATGGAGAGCCGTATTAATTGACACAACAGCGCTTAGTATGTTAAATGGACATGAATTGGTAAAAGAAGATTTCTATACTGGAATCGATCAGCCTGGAGTCTTTTTAGAAAAGGATGGATTCCGGAAATATATTCAGAAGTTAGAGGGAAAATTTCGTACAGAAAACAAATATCTTTCATATATTGATTATGGTGTCAGCTTCCGGAGAGCAATGGATCTTCAGGTCAATCAGTTTGTAAAGGCAATTGAAACGGAAAATGTGGAAGAATATATGCCGGTGATCATTCGGTAATTGGTTTGATAAACATGGGTGGGAAGGCAAATGGAAAATTATTTTTGGAATACTGAGGAAGAAAATAGCATAAAGAAGCTGTATATTCTTGTAATTTATGATATTGTTGATAATAAGCGAAGAGTCAGGTTTGCGAAGAAAATGAACGGATATGGTTTTCGGGTTCAGAAATCGGCATTTGAGGCGATGGTTACGGAAAATTTATATCGACGTTTGTTACATGATATTCCGGAGCTGATCGATCGTAGATCGGACAGCGTGAGAGTTTACAAAATAAGAGGTTATGGAGAAGTCAGCCTGTTTGGGGCAAGTCCCCAAATAGACAGTGAAGAAGTCATTATTATTTGAAAAAAGAGCAAAAGAAAAGGGAGGTTATTATGAACCAGACGATATTGTTTACACCAGTGGGAGGAACCGACCCGATTTCATTAAATAATTATCATGATGGATCAATATTGCATATTTGCAGATTTTATAAACCGGATAAAGTCATTTTGTACATGTCAAAAGAAATGTTGGATTTTCAGGAGAAAGATGACAGATACCGTTATTGTCTGGATCGTCTGGCAAAGATGCAGAATCGTTCCATGGTTTATGAGATCATAGAACGCCGGAAACTTACCAGAGTACATGAATTTGATTACTTTTACGAGGATTTCAGGAAGGTGATCAGCTGTATATATGAGACGATGGATGAATCGGATACATTGCTTTTAAATGTGTCATCCGGTACACCGGCAATGAAAAGTGGATTGCTGGTATTGCAGACATTAGGGGAGTTTCCTGCAAAAGTAATTCAGGTGGCGACACCAGTAGGAAAATTGAATGAGCAGGTGCATGAGGGATATGATGTAGAAACTTTATGGGAATTGGATGAGGATAATCAGGAAGGTGCACAAAACAGATGTAAGGAAATACAGTGTCCGACACTTTTAAAGATAAAGAAAGAGGAAATTATAAAAAAACATATTTTGGTATATGATTATCAGGCTGCGCTTGATGTTGCGGATTCATTACCGGCAGAGCAGACAGTGCAGTACAGGGATTTAATTTATCAGGCTGCAAGGAGAGTGTTATTAGATTTTGCGAATGTGGATAAGACAATCCAGAAAACAAAGTTTCAATGTCTTCCGGTGAGGTCTTCTTCCCAAAGAAAATATTTTGAATATGCACTTACGATCGATATTCGATTAAAACGTGGTGAGTATGTGGATTTTATCAGGTCGATTACACCAATTGTAGTAGATTTGTTTGAAATGATATTAAAAAAACAATGTGGCATCATAGTAGACGATTATTGCGACCAGTATAAACGTGCCGGACAGTGGAAGAGGATGTGGTCAGCAAAAAAATTAAATGGAACGGAAGCAGGAGATGTACTGAATAGTCATTATCAGAAAATGGGAAAAAGATTTGAAGCAAAAGATGTGTATTCAGAACATCTGAAAATACTCACAGATCATTTTTCGAGTGATACCCACTTAAAACAGTTGATGGAAGATCTTAGAAATGTGGAAAGTAATATCCGGAATCTTGCCGCGCATGAGATTGTATCTGTTACAGATGAGACAATAAAAAATCTGACTGGTTTTTATGGCAGGGATATCATGAGTAAAATCAGGGAGCTTTTTGGATACACGGAGATTTCCATACGAAAAGAGTATTGGGATTCTTATGATGAAATGAACAGGAAAATCCTTGAGCAGATGTCAAATGAATAAAATATACAAACAAAACACAAAAAATGTGAATATTTCACGAAAACAATGTATAAATTATTGACATGAAATATTTAGAAACATATAATGTGACTGGAGGTGTGGGATATGTTACTTGAATTTTCATGCAGTAATTATAAGGCAATTAAGGAGAAAATAGTATTTTCCATGGTTGCAGGAAGTGATAAATCACATCAGGAAGAATTGTATGAATTTGATGATTACCGGGTGTCAAGAATCACATCTGTATATGGTGCAAATGGTGCTGGAAAAAGTACATTGATTGATGCGGTAGGGTATTTAGGATTTTTGGTGAGGGAATGTGTGAAATTTCAGGAAGGAGATAAGATTCCGAGAACACCACATAAACTTTCAGCAGAGGAACCGACAGCGTTTGATATTCAGTTTGTTGTGGATGGAATACGTTATGCGTATGGATTTTCCATGAATGATGTTGAGTTTCTGGATGAGTATTTGTATCATTTTCCATCTGGAAGACAGGCGAAGATATTTGAACGTGAAGGTACAAAGTTTTCATATGGAATAAAGTATAAGAAAGAACTGTCTCAACTGGAGAGTAAGACAAAAAGTAATAAATTATTTCTGACTACGGCAGAAGCGTGGTGCAGTTTAAAGGAAATCATTCATCCTTTCAGGTTTTTTAAAGAAGAATTGGTTGTCCATGGAATTGGATCTGATAATTGGTTTGAATACTCTGCAGAACAGATTCGGACAAATTCTGGTATGAAACAAATATTAGTTGTGTTCATGCAAAAAATAGGAATTCCAATTAAGGATATCCAGGTAAAAATAGAAAACAGACAATTGACAACACAGGATATGCCGCTTGAATTATTAAATAAGGTCCAGATGTTAACTGGTATGGGTTCATTGCAGACAATAGAAGTAAAGTTTGTATATAAAGATTATATTTTGAATATCAATGAGGAGTCACAGGGAACACAGAAACTTTTTAAATTGCTATGTCCGTTTATAGATGTGCTAGTCAATGGAAAAGTGTTATTTTATGATGAACTTGAAGCTAGTCTCCACCCTGCACTTGTAGATGAATTAATCCACACATTTAAAAACTGGAAAAGTGAAAAAAATCCACAATTAATTTTTTCCTCCCATGATACAAGTTTGTTGGATCTGGATTTATTCCGCAGAGATCAAATATGGTTTGCAGAAAGAAATCCCGGGTTGTGCACGACAGAGTATTATTCTTTAGTGGAATTGAAAAATGTCAGAAAGGATGACAATATAAAAAAAGGATATATCAATGGTCGATATTCGACAATTCCGTTAAAGGGAAGCAGTTTGATCGAAGTTTTGGGAGGTGAATAAATTTGGAACGAAAGCTAGGACTCAGTTCCAGAAATGAAAATTCCAGAAATATGTTAGTGCCGGATATGCACGTTTCAAAACTTGATGAAATGTATGAACAGTTTTGCAAAAATGTGGAAACGGTAAAAGAAAAGTTTCATATTGCAGAACAATTAGATAACGTTCATGAAGAAAAAGCAGTAAAAGATATTTATCGGTCACAGATTGTGTTTTTGGAAAGTGCACTGGATTATTATATGCATTGTCTTGGAATTTATGCGATGGTACAAATGTATAATAATCACTGGGATAAAACACGGGGATATTCCGATTTAAAGGTGCCGATTGATAAGGTAATGGATGCTGTTATGCATCCCGAAAATACAGGGTGGATTGACGCGGTAATTGTGTCTTACCATGCATCAAAAACATATATGAGTGCGAAAGAGATTAAGGGGCAGTTATCATTAATTGTTGGAAAAGATTTTTTTGATAAAATAGCAAATGAAATGTTTTATGACAAGGAGAGCAGAGTGAAACCAGCAGACAAATTGGCAAGAGCATTGACAGATTTGTTTGAACGCAGAAACAAGATAGCACATCAGGCAGATAGAAATCACCAGACGGGAGATTTGTATGATATTAACCGGCAGGATGTGGAAAATGCAATAGGTGTTGTTGAAACATTTGTTACAACTGTTCATAAGTTATTAACGGAATAAGAGTACTGCATGACATAAAAAAGCAAGGGACAACATCCCTTGCTTTTTTCTCCCCTCTGTGCTACACTGTCACAAGCTGACAAGACACATGTTAACCACATGAAAAACAGCAAAGAGGAGTAAAAAACTCCGGATTGGAGAAATTATGGAAAAAGTAAAGGCATTTTGTAAACGGAAAAACATTGAGATATCCGTGAAAAGATATCTGATCGATGCTCTTGGCGCGATGGCACAGGGATTATTTGCATCCCTTTTGATCGGAACAATCATAAGCACACTTGGAACGCAGCTTCATATTCCGATTCTTGAGACAGTCGGAACTTATGCAAAAGCAGCAGTCGGACCGGCCATGGCGATCGCAATCGGATATGCACTGCAGGCAGCGCCTTTAGTACTGTTTTCACTTGCGGCAGTCGGTGCGGCGGCAAATGAACTTGGCGGGGCAGGTGGGCCGCTTGCGGTACTTGTGGTTGCAATTTTTGCAGCAGAATTCGGAAAAGCAGTTTCCAAAGAGACAAAAATCGATATTATTGTCACTCCGTTTGTGACCATTTTTGTCGGGGTCGCGCTTTCTATCTGGTGGGCTCCGGCGATCGGTGCGGCAGCGAGTGCAGTCGGTAATGCGATCATGTGGGCAACCGAGCTGCAGCCGTTTTTCATGGGAATCATTGTATCTGTGATCGTCGGGATTGCACTGACACTGCCGATCAGCAGCGCAGCAATCTGTGCAGCACTTGGACTGACCGGATTAGCCGGTGGTGCAGCACTTGCCGGATGCTGTGCGCAGATGGTCGGATTTGCAGTGGCAAGTTTCCGTGAAAATAAATGGGGCGGATTGTTTGCACAGGGAATCGGTACATCCATGCTTCAGATGGGTAATATCGTGAAAAATCCGCGCATCTGGCTGCCGGCGACATTGGCGTCTGCAATCACCGGACCGATCGCAACGTGTCTGTTCCATTTACAGATGAATGGTGCAGCAGTTTCCTCCGGTATGGGAACCTGTGGACTGGTCGGACAGATTGGTGTCTATACCGGATGGATCGCAGATATTGAAGCGGGAAGCAAAGCTGCCATTACACCGATGGACTGGATCGGACTGATTTTCGTAAGCTTTCTTCTGCCGGGCGTTTTATCATGGCTTTTTAGTGTGCTATTCCGTAAGATCGGCTGGATCAAAGAAGGCGATATGAGGCTGGACTTATAAATCCATAAAAGTTTAGAAATAAATCCACCATAATGAGGAAAGTATGGTATACTGTAAACAGTAGTCATTACAGGAATAATATGCATGAAATTGCATTTTACTCCGCAAAACAAGGAGGATTTTTATGGAAAAGCCATTCACCTTAAGTGAGGGCGTTGACAGTTGGAATACGATTATTTTTTTATATAATTCCGCATTGAAGGAAGTACGCACAAAAGTTGAAATCTTAAACGATGAGTTTCAGCAGGTACATCAGTACAACCCAATAGAATATATCAAGTCAAGGATCAAGACGCCTGAGAGTATTGTGAAAAAGTTAAAGCGTTACGGATATGAGTCATCGATCGATAACATGGTCAATTATGTCAATGACATTGCAGGTATCCGTATTGTTTGCTCTTTTACTTCTGATATTTATAAGCTTGCAGAGATGATTGGAAAACAGAATGATCTGACCGTTATTTCCATCAAGGATTATATTAAAAATCCAAAGGAGAGCGGTTATAAAAGTTATCATATGCTTGTGACTGTTCCGATATTTTTATCGGACCGCGTGATCGATACCAAGGTGGAGATACAGATCCGGACGATGGCGATGGATTTCTGGGCAAGCTTAGAGCATAAGATCTATTACAAATTTGAGGGAAATGCACCCGGCTATATCAGCAGGGATCTAAGAGAATGTTCCGATATTGTTTCTATGCTGGATGCAAAGATGCTCCAGCTAAATGAAGCAATTATACAGGCGAAAGAAGCACAGGAGGAGCAGACGGGTGCAGTATAATTATGACTTCGAGATTATGTCGCTCGTCATTTTTGTGGTTATCAGCGGTCATTTCCTGTTGATCAGACAGTTTCCAACGGTTAAGTCAAAAGTATTTGGCAGACTGCTTGGGGTGTGTCTTGGCGAGTGTATCGCAAATATTTTATCATGTATTGGACTGGCAAATGCAGCAATCGTTCCATTAATCTGGAACGAATTGTTTACGTTTGCTTTTTTTGCGTTAGAGGGAGCGGCTTCTTATCTGATGTTCCGCTATATGGAAGAGGTATGCAGCTTTTCCGGAGTAGCAGGTCGAATGATAAAATACATGGGAAAAGTCCCGTTTTTCTTTTTCGAGATCATGCTTTTAGCGACACCGTGGATGGGCTTTTTCTTTTATTTTAAAGATGGCAGCTATTATCAGGGAAATTTTGCATGGTTTGGCTATGCGTATATTGGATACTATTTTTTTATGAACCTGCTTCTTATATTTTTGGGGAGAGCGCGTATTGAGACGCGGATCAAGGTAATCGTTATCTTATACAGTATTGTGGCAGTTCTTATGGTGGTGCTTCAGTATGAGAGAAAAGAAATGCTGCTTACCAGTGCGGCAAATATGCTGTTTATTCTGATGATCTATATGGCAATGCAGAATCCGTCTGCTTATATTGACAGTGAAACCGGAACCAGTGATGAGCAGGCATTTCTGATCCAGATGAAAAATGTAACGGAGCAATCCGGCAAAAAAGTATTTTTTGTGGTACATATCAGACAGATGCATCATATCGAAATGCTTTTAGGATATGAAAACAGCAGGCGGCTGTTTGCCGAAGTGGGACATTATCTTACCGCACTGTGTGGAAAGTTCTGTGTGTTTCGCAATGCGGAGGATACATTTACCATTCTGCTGGATGAGGGAAAAGAAGAACACATAAAGGGGCAGATCAAAAAAAGATTTGAACAGGATTTTCATGTGTCTGGCAATTCGATTTCTTTAAATGAGATCATGATCACCCTGCATTATCCAAGAGATTTTTGTTCTCTGGCAGAGTACAGGGCACTGTATGGATATTTGCTGGAAGCGGCACAAAATTCAGGGAAACAGATCTTTTTTGAGGTGGATGAAGCCGTAAAAAAAGACTATTACCGAAGAAATAAGGTAGAGCAGGCGGTGGATCGTGCAATTACGGAAAACAGATTTGAAGTATATTATCAGCCGATCTATTCCCTGAAAGAAAAATGTGTTGTATCATTAGAGGCGCTGGTGCGTCTGAAGGATGAAAAACTTGGAGCCATTCCACCGGATGAGTTTATTCCGTTGGCGGAGCAAAACGGAACGATCACACAGATCAGTGAGATCGTACTTGAAGAGTGCTGCCGTTTTCTGGCAAAACATGTACTTCCAAATCCATCGCTTGGGATACGGACGATTCATGTAAATATTGCTGCAGCGCAGTGCCTGAACCGGAATCTGAAAGAAAGCATACTGCCAGTGTTAGAGCGTTATCATGTGCCGACACATATGATCACACTGGAGCTGACAGAGCGGACAGCGATTGAAGCGCCAAAGCTGATGTTATGGCACATGCAGGAGTTTGGCAAAATCGGCATGGGGTTTGCAATGGATGACTATGGAAGCGGCAATTCGAACTGTTCTTATCTGATCCGTTTTCCATTTCGGGAAATTAAGATTGATAAAAACATGACCTGGTCCTATTTTGAAAATCCAACTGCAAAAATCGTGATTGAAAATGAAATAAAGACGATACAAAAACTCGGTCTCCCACTGATCATGGAGGGCGTGGAAAAGAAAGAACAGAGTGATGCCTTAGAGGCGCTTGGTGTGGATATGATCCAGGGATATTATTACGGGAAACCGATGCCGGAGACGGAGTGTCTGCGCTATATCAGAAGAATGCATTTTGCCAAAGAGGAATATGGAAAGAGTTGATGGAAAGTTTATGCTAAAAATAGCATTTTGTGATGATGATTTAGAGATATTAAAAGAACTTGGTATCTTATTGGACAAATATAAAAAAGAAAGAGACGAAGACCTTACCTATACGGTATTTCAGAGTCCCTTAGAGTTACTGGCCGCGATTGAGAAAGGGTTTTCTTTCGATATTTTATTTTTGGACATTTTAATGCCGGGGGAAAACGGAATTGAGACTGCAAAAGAAATCAGACAGTATGATAATAATATGAAAATTATTTTTCTTACCTCATCTCCGGAGTTTGCAGTACAGTCTTACACGGTCGGGGCATATTTTTATCAGTTAAAGCCAGTCTGGGAGGAAAGTTTTTTCCGGCTGATGGATTCCGTGCTTGCAGAGTGCACAAAGACACAGGAAAACAGTCTGATTCTGCGGAGCAAAGAAGGAATTACAAGAATTGACCTTGAAAAGTTAGAATATTGTGAAGTGATAGGGCGGACGCTCTTTTTTCATCTCGGAAATGGAAAAGTATTTGAGAGTGTTGGCAGTTTAGACGATTTATTTTTGCAGTTAAAGCCTTATGGCAATTTTTTACGGCCACATCGGTCATTTCTGGTAAATATGGATTATATACAGAATATTTCTTACCGTGCAATTAAACTGATAAGTCTTGCAGAAATACCAATCCCGCATGGAAAATGCTCGGAGATAAAGAATAAATATCTCGAGTATGCGTTTAACAGAAAGCAGGTATTTTTATCATGAATCTTCTTTATGTAACAAATGGTGCAGCAGTCGGGATATTCGGCATGGTTTTGTCCGGGGCTTTTTGTGATATTCACTGGACGAAAGAAAAACGGGAATTTCTTGTTGGAAGTATTTTTGTGCTGCTTGCCATACAGGGCGTGATGTATCTGTTGGCCGGGGCAGCGACGATCCGTTATCTTTATCCTGTGATCACACATGTCCCGATGTGTATTGCCCTTTACATTTTAACGAAAAAACGTCTGTGGACAGTGATTTCCGTGCTGACTGCTTATCTCTGCTGTCAGCTTCGCAGGTGGGTGGCACTTTTTATAATGGCTGTGTTTGTGAACAGTGAAACGGTGCAAAATGTGACGGAACTGATTGTTACACTGCCGTTATTATTTCTTTTACTGCGTTTTGTGGCACCCTCGGTGCGGGCAATATCAAATTATCCCGTGTCAATACAGCTTCAGTTCGGGTTGATTCCGGCATTGGGCTACGGCTTTGATTACCTGACGAGAGTTTATACGGATTTACTTTCAGAAGGCATACCGGCGGCAGTGGAATTTATGCCGTTCGTCTGCTGTATTGCTTATCTGGTGTTTGTGCTTCGTACTTCGGAGGAGGAGCGGAAGAAAAATGAACTTGAGCAGATGCAGAGCTGTCTGAATCTGCAGATTTCCCAGGCGGTCCGCGAGATTGAGGCTTTGAGGGAGTCGCAGAAAGATGCCAGTACCTACCGTCATGATTTAAGACATCATATGCAGCATCTGTTATCATGTATCGAGAATGGAAAAATTGAACAGGCAGAAGGCTACATTCATGAAGTATGTGCGCAGATTGAGGCAGGCAGGGTAAAAAATTACTGTGAGAATGAGACGGTCAATCTTATTTTTTCCTCTTTTGCAGGAAGGGCGGAAAGTGCTGGTGCCACAATGAACATAAAAGCGGTGGTACCATATATTCTTCCGGTTTCGGAGACAGATTTGTGTGTGCTTTTATCAAATGCGTTAGAAAATGCACTCCATGCGTGTACAGCACAGGAGCAGAAGGGAACGATAGATATTTTAGCGTATGAGAAGAACGGGAGGTTCTTTTTTCAGGTCACGAATCCATGCAGAAAAGAAGTAGTATTTGAAAACGGTGTTCCGGTTACCGACCGGCCGGGGCATGGAATCGGCGTACGCAGTATTTGTGCAATTGTTGACAGGTATGGCGGTATGTACAGCTTTCTGGTAGAAGATAATAAATTTATTTTACGCGTTTCTTTATAGGGTGCAGCTTTTTGCTGCACTTTAAAAGAAATAACGAAACTACAGATGAAAAATAAAAGGATGTCGATTGAGTGCACATTATAGTCGATTCAGAACAAGTTAATCCACTGCAGCACAAAATACGGTACATTAATGTCAACAGAGAGAAATGAAAAACAAATGACAAAGGAGAGAAAGATTATGAAAAGAAAAATTTTAGCAATTATGTTGAGTTCAATGCTGGCATTCTCTTTTACCGCCTGCGGGAATACCGAGGAGACTGCTGATGGCACAGTGACAAACGCAGAGGCAGATGTAGATGTGGCAGATACTGGCACTGATGTGGAGACCGATGTGGCAGAGACCGATGCAGCAGATATTGTTGTGGACACAGAGGCAGCAGATGCACAAAGCGAAGATGTGGAAACAGATTCTACCGAAGACTTATTCTGCCTGCTTGATGTGCCGATTTTAGAGATGCCGGACTTAGCAGGAACAACCTGGAGTTTCTGTGGGGGTAACATTGGCGGTGTGCAAATGACACAGGACGATTATGATGCTGCATTAGAGCAGTATGGCGGAAAATTGGAGATCGTGTTTAGCGATGATGGTTCCACTGTACAGATGGTACAGGGAGGTGGAACGTTAGACGGTGTCTGTGAATATCATTATGAGGATGAAGGTGTGCGTTTAACATTTGACAATAACGGCACAGATCTGGTATATGCCTGCGTGTTTGCAGATTTTGACGGACTGACAATGGTAGCATTGTCCGATACTTCCGGATACAATGCAGTATATTTTGTACAGTAAAGGAGTATTTGAATGGAAATCTCTGTAATTGTTTGTTTGCTTGTGATTTTGCTTGCCATATGGATTGTTTCTGTACGGAAAAAATTAGCGATCATGGATGAAAATATCAATCATTCCATGAATCAGATCGGAGTGCAGCTTTCGTCACGGTTTGATGCGTTACTTTCCCTGCTTGATTTTACAAAAAAATATGCAGGATACGAGGCACAGACACTTACAGATGAAGTAAATGAAAAACGGTGTATCATTATGGAAACTTCCACACCGGAGGAGGTTTTGCGCCAGGAAGGTGTGATAAACGAGGTGCTTTTCCGGACACAGACGGTTTTAGAAGAATATCCGGGTTCGACTGATGAAAATGAATACATCAAATGTATGGACGCGGTAGAGTGTTATGAAAAAATGGTGCAGACCAGCCGGCTGATTTATAATGATTCGGTGACAAAATTAAACAGAGAGCTTCACATTTTTCCAACCAGTGTACTTGCACATATGCTCGGATTTGAAAAACGGGATTATCTGGTAGAAAATTAGCAGAAAAGGAGATGCAAAGGATGAATAAGTTACACAGAAGCAGGTACATAAATGTAGTTGTATCAATGATGATGGCATTTTTGATGCTTGCTGCAATGGGAACGACACAGGTACATGCAGCACAATATACAACAGGAACGATTGATCCTGCCGAATTGAAAGCTGGAGATGTGGTTTACAGGGGGGTTCAGTTAACGGTAGACAGACAGATTGTGGTTTGTAAAAAGTGCAATATGATATGGATTACGACGGGCACGGATTACGGTACCGGAGACACGAAACGCTCTGAGGTGGTGGCTACGGAAGCCCATAAGGATCATCCGGATAAGGTGGGGTATAGCGAGTTTAACTGGTATTTTAATCTTGACAGCTCCGGCCCATTGTTAAAAAATACGCCATATACGATCGTAGAAAATGCTAACATTAAATACACGATTACCTATAATACAAACGGTGGCAGTCAGATAGCAGAGGGAAATCAGACGAACCTGCCTGATCCGCTGCCAGCTGCGACGAAAGATGGATATGATTTTGCTGGCTGGTATACAGATGCAGATTTTACGACGATTGCGCGGCCGGGACAGGCACTTACTGCCGACACGACTCTTTATGCAAAATGGGTAGAACACAGGCACACATTTAGGGATGAGTGGAGCAGCAATGATACGTCCCATTGGCATGCTGCCACGTGTGAACACACCACAGAAAAAAAAGATGAAGCAGCTCATGTTTATGGAACAGCAGGTGCGGAAAGATATACATGTAGTGTCTGCAAATATGTAAGTGAAACAAGAAAAAGAGAAGCTGAGGCAGCAGATAAAAAGAATACGGAAAGTGAACCGGTAAAAGTAAAAAGGACAGGGGCAAAAGACGCAGCATTAAATTCGAAATTTAATGTGAAAGCAGGAAAGACGGTCAAGGTAACTTGGGGAAAAGTTAAAGATGCAGATGGTTATGATGTTTATATGGCATACTGCGGAAAAGATAAGGAAAAGGTTGTAAAGTCCGTAAAGGCAGCGGATAGTTTATCTGTTGAGATCAGCAAATTGAAAAAGAAAGGAATCAATCAGAAAAAAAATATAAAATGTCATGTTCTTGCATATAAGATGGTTGATGGCAAAAAAGTAACAGTTGCGAAATCGATCACGATACATGCAGCAGGAAAGAAGAATAAATCAGTAACAGATGCAAAAAGCATTAAACTGAAAAAGACTTCTTATGTATTGGCAAAAGGGAAAAAAGCTGTCGTAAAAGCTTCGATTGTCAAGAAGGATAAGAAGCGTCCGATCATTAATCATATATCGGAATTCCGATATGCTACATCAGACAGTAAAGTGGCAGTGGTATCTAAAAATGGTAAGATCACCGCGAAAGGAAAAGGATCCTGTTCCATATATGTATATGCATCAAACGGATGTGCACAAAAAATAAAAGTTGTGGTCAAATAAGAGAGACAGGTATAAAGTGAAAATGAATGTGTAGGAGAAAAGCTGCCAATGATAGTGATAATATCATTAGGCAGCTTTTTATAATGAACAAAGGAAAAAGAAAACGTGTATTTTGACTGGATTATATAGTATAATATATTCCGTGTCTGAGAGAGAAATAAAACATAAGAGGATAGTTAAAATGAGAACAGGATTTGATAATGACAAATATTTAAAAATTCAGTCGGAGCATATCAAAGAACGCATCAGCCAGTTCGGTGATAAGCTGTATCTGGAATTTGGTGGAAAATTATTTGATGATTACCATGCGTCGAGAGTATTGCCGGGATTTGCACCGGACAGTAAACTTCAGATGCTGATGCAGCTTTCGGATGTTGCAGAAATCGTAATTGTGATCAGTGCGGCGGATATTGAGAAAAACAAGGTGCGTGGAGACCTTGGCATTACCTATGATGTGGATGTTGTCCGTCTGATCGGAGAGTTTGAGAAAAAAGGACTCTATGTCGGAAGTGTGGTCATCACACAGTTTGCCGGACAAAATGGTGCAGTGCAGTTTCGGGAAAAACTCGAAAAACGTGGAATCAAAGTATATCAGCATTATAAGATCGAGGGGTATCCGTCGAATATTCCACTGATCGTCAGCGAGAATGGTTTTGGAAAAAATGATTATATTGAGACGACAAGACCGCTTGTGGTTATTACTGCGCCGGGGCCTGGAAGCGGAAAAATGGCAACCTGTCTTTCACAGCTTTATCATGAAAACATTCGCGGAACCAAAGCCGGCTATGCGAAGTTCGAGACATTCCCAATCTGGAATCTTCCGTTGAAGCACCCGGTCAACCTTGCATATGAGGCTGCAACAGCAGACTTAAATGATGTGAATATGATTGACCCGTTCCATCTGGAAGCATATGGAAAGACCACGGTAAACTACAACCGTGATATAGAAATATTTCCTGTTTTAAATGCAATTTTTGAGGGAATATACGGTGAAAATACCTATTACAAATCGCCGACTGATATGGGAGTAAATATGGCAGGAAACTGCATCATCGATGATGAAGCCTGCTGCGTGGCATCTAAAATGGAAATTATCAGACGTTATTACACCGCAGTGAATAAGCTGGTAAGAGAAGAAGCGACCGAAAATGAAGTTTACAAGATCGAGCTTCTAATGAAACAGGCGAAGATTACAACAGACGACAGAAAAGTTACCGTTGCCGCAAAGAAACGTGCGGAGGAATCAGGTGTTCCGACCGCAGCGATCGAACTTTCGGATGGAACGATCATTACATCAAAAACGTCTGATTTCCTTGGAGCATCAGCAGCATTGCTTTTAAATGCTTTAAAATATTTAGCCGGAATTGCACATGATGAAAAGCTGATCCGCCCGGAGGCAATTGAGCCGATTCAGGATCTGAAAGTACGTTTCTTAGGAGGAAAGAATCCAAGACTTCATACGGACGAGGTTCTGATTGCGTTATCTCTTGCAGCAGTGTCCAATGAAAATGCGAAATGCGCCATTGAGCAGATCCCTGCACTCCGTGGCTGTCAGGTGCATACGTCGGTCATGCTTTCCGAGGTGGATATTAAGATCTTCAAAAAACTGGGTGTGGATCTGACGAGTGAGCCGGTACGCAGTGGATTGAAGTTATATTAAATTTATATGGTGTATCATGAGCTATAAAATAAAGTGAAAGAGGAAATACATGAATCTGATTAATATAGAGAATCTGACAAAGGTCTATACCGAAAGAAAGTTATTTGATGGCGCGTCATTTTCGCTGCAGGATGGGGAGAAAGTCGGTATCATTGGCGTCAATGGAACCGGAAAGACAACACTTCTACGGATGATCATGGGGGAAGAGGAGACAGACGAGGGAACCGTCACGACGGCTAACCATGTGGTCATGCGTTATCTGCCGCAGCATCCGGAATTCGAACCGGAAAAAAGCAGTCTGGAATGTGTGCTGGAAGGAAATGTAACGGATGAAAACCGCTGGTCTGTTGAAAGTGATGCCAAGGCAATGATGATGCGGCTTGGCATTAAAGATTTTATGCAGCCTGCGGGACAATTATCCGGTGGACAAAGAAAGCGTCTGGCATTGATATCGGTACTTCTTTCCCCGGCAGATATTCTTCTGTTAGATGAGCCTACGAACCATTTAGATAATGATATGGCAGACTGGCTGGAGGATTATCTGAAAAAATGGAGAGGTGCGCTTATCATGGTAACACATGACAGGTATTTCTTAGACAGTGTGTGTAACCGGATCGTGGAGATTGATAAAGGAAAAATTTACAGTTATCAGGCGAATTACTCCGGGTATCTGGAACTAAAAACCCAGCGTCAGAAAATGGAAACAGCCAGTGAACGAAAACGTCAGTCGATCCTGCGTGTGGAACTGGAATGGATACAAAGGGGAGCAAGGGCACGTTCTACAAAACAGAAAGCACGCATCCAGCGTTATGAAGAGCTGAGAGATCGTGAAAATCCGGCGCAGGATTCACAGATGGAATTAAGTTCTATTTCTACAAGAATGGGAAAAACGACCGTGGAGCTGGAAAATATCTGCAAGGCTTATGGAGACAGAAAACTGATCGAGGATTTTTCTTATATCTTTTTGAAGGGAGACAGAGTTGGATTTATCGGACCAAACGGTTGTGGCAAGTCTACTCTGATGAAAATTATTGCAGGTATTATTCCGCAGGACTCCGGACAGGTCATTATCGGACAGACTGTGAAAATGGGATATTATGCGCAGGAAATAGCCTCAGAAAAAAATGAGGATGAAAATGAAATTGATCTGTCATATATGAACCCGGATCAGAGAGTGATCGATTATGTAAAAGATACGGCAGAATATATCCAGACTGTGGACGGAGTCATATCTGCATCTGTTTTATTGGAGCGTTTCCTATTTCCACCGGAAAAACAGTACAGTCCGATTGGAAAACTGTCAGGCGGGGAAAAGAAAAGATTAAATCTGCTCCGGGTATTGGCAACATCCCCGAACTTTATATTGCTGGATGAGCCTACAAACAACCTTGATATAGCTACGCTGACGATTTTAGAGGACTATCTGGACCGTTATGAGGGCATCGTTGTTACGGTATCGCATGACCGTTATTTCCTCGACCGGACAATGAAACGTATCTTTGCCTTTGAGGGAGACGGAAAACTGAAACAATATGAAGGCGGCTATACAGATTATGTAAACCGACTTGCGGCAGAGGGCAGGACACCGGGTGGAAACATTGCGGCGCGGTCTGCTGGTGCCGATATATCGGGTAATTCACAAAACCAGAAATCCGAAGAAAGTGTGATCGAAAAAAATGATTCGACTGCAACCTGGAAGCAAAAAAAGAAACTGAAATTCAGCTATAAAGAGCAGAAAGAATACGAGACGATCGAGGATGATATTGCAGCACTCGAACTAAAGTTAGAAGATTTAGATAACGAGATGGCAGCGAATGCCACCAATGCAGCAAAGCTGCGGGAGCTGGTTGAGGAGAAAGAAAACGCAGAGAAAATGTTAGAAGAAAAGATGGACAGGTGGGAGTATTTAGAAGAGCTGGCGGCAAAGATCGCAGGGCAGCAGAGCTAGTGTACTGAATCATTGATACAGTACACTGGAAAGCCTGCCTGTCAGTCCACGTTCAGGACAAATGTATTCTTGCCGTTCTCTTTTGCCTGATACATTGCCAGATCTGCCTTGCGGATTAGCTGTGTATAGTCAAGCGTATCGCCCTGGGACATGACAATGCCGATACTGCACGGCACCGGCAGCACCTCGCCGGTCTGTTCGTTTACATGCTGCGTGCGCAGAATCTCAAGAATTTTGTCGGCATTATGCCGGATGCGTTCCGGTTCTAACTCACCGGCATAGCAAAATGCAAACTCGTCCCCTCCGATCCTGCCGACTGCACCGTGTATGTTTTCTTTAAGTGTCTGCGCTACGAACTGGATGACAGCATCGCCCTCCTGATGACCGTAATTGGTATTATAATCCCTGAAATCATCGATATCGACAAAGCCGAATGTGATCTGTTCATGGCTTTCAACCGCCCTTTGCACCATCGAAAGCATCTCTTTTTCAATCGCTTTTTTATTTTTGATACCGGTCAGAGGGTCGTTCTCTGCCATCTGTAAAAGTTTCTGCTGACGCTCTTTTTCTTTCCGGTCTGCCTGTTCCACATAGTCTAACAGCTCGTTGATACCCGCAGCCAGTTCACCTGTCTCATGTTTTTCCTGAATGTGGACACGCAGGGAATAATCCTCACTTTCCCTGATTTGCGCAAATACCTGCAGAATATGGGTAATCGGTGCGAAAATTTTCTTTGTCATGAAATACTGTGTACAGAATACGCCGATAATGAGTGCAGAAAGACCGAGCGCGATCAGCACACCGTAGGTTCTGCCGGTCTGCTTCTGTGCACTCAGATTTTCAGTCACACGGATGCCCCAGCCGGTATTTTCCACGTCGGAATAATATGTAATATAATCCTGTCTGTGATAGCGGTAGCGCACATAACCGGACGGATTTTTCTCATGGTCGATCGCATCCCATTTTTTCTGAAAATCATTGCGGTCGGAACTTTTAGAGACAAATGTCTTTAAGCTTCTCTTGTTTTTTGTGTCACCTGCCGTGATGATCGCCCCATTGCCGTCGAGAAGATAGAAAGTTCCATCTGCAAGAGTGTCCATATTCAGCCGCAGGTCGTCAAAATATGCCGTATCCAGCTCCTCCATCACATAGCCGATCAGTTCATTATTATAATAGACGCCGGTATAGGCGGGCACGACATTTTTCCTGCCGTCATCTGTTATACGCTCATACACGTCACCGATAATAAATTCGCCGGTCTGATATTTAGGATCGACATCTTTCATTGCACTGACAGTGCCCGGTTCGTACTCTTCACTTGAACTGACCACATGAAAATTCCGGTTTACCACAGAGATGCTCGCTACAAAGATACTGTATTTTTTGCGTTCCTTCAGCAGATTGTCTACATAGTTTCGTGCCAGAGGGCTTTCATTTTCCCTTAGACTGTAAAGGATCGCGTTCTGCGTCAGCTGATAACTCGCGATCATGTCCATCTCGTTATTGCGGTCCTGCGTAAAGTTTTTGATATTCATCACCTGATTTTCGCTGATTGCCTGCACATTCTGCTCCGTCAGCTCATCAATCTTGCGGTTCGTCTCATAAATGGAAAATATTCCGAAGATACCAAGCGGTACCAGGGTAAAAAGTAAAAGTAACCCTAAAATACTATGTTTTAATTTCATGCTCGCAGCTTCCTCCATCTGTTATCTATTTTATAGCTAAACTGCTGTTTCCGTCAACTGTTGCCCCAGTGTTGTACACAACCCCTGAAAAATATCGAAAGGATTTTTTTTCCCTCGTGGATAAGATTTCGATATGATTGAAAACGGTCATAAAATCAATCGTAAAAAAATACGATTGTTTTTATGATTGATTTTGCATATAATCAATACAATGAAATTGGAAAGAAAACAGTTAGTATGCAAAGGCAGGAAGGACACTCACAAATGAAAGACAAAAGCGAAACTTCAACAACAGATTTGATTATACTTTTTTTCCTTCTGTTCATTATTTCAAATATTTTATTTGCTGTTGCCTGTATGCTGCTCAGTGATGACGCAGAGTCGAATTTGAAGCTGATAAAAGATTTTGCGATCAGCACGGGAAGTCTGGTCGGAATAAACATAGTCGGATTGATACTGATTGAATGTTTTGAAAGAATTGAAAAATATATTTTTCGGCGAAAAAACCAAAAGGAATGTTTCGGGGAAGGTAATTTTCAGGTATTGCGGTGTAGCAGCAGATACTACATGCTCCCGATTGCAGTTACTGCGCTGGATATGATGTTTGTATTATCTTTTTTGCATGAGAGAAACAAAGATGCACAGGTGATGATAGAATTTTTTCAAGGCAGAGATGGAATTTTTCCACTGTTTTGTATGGGATTTTTTAACATCTATGGCGTTTATGTGCTGGCGCATTACTGCTGTTATAAAGTGTATTGTACAGGATATTTGTTAGAGGTAATCCATTTTTTGAGGAAAAAAAGCATACCGTGGAGTGATATAAAAAGCATAGAATTTTTCTATCTGGATCAATACAAGAAACAGAGGATTGTGATAAATCTTGAGAAGAAAAAGATTGTTTTTCGCGCAGAGGTGTTAAACGATGGCTGGGATCCTTTTGTGAACTGGGTACAGGATATGGCAATGAGATATCATATTTTGTTTAACGGTAAAATCCTGACTGTTTGACTTGCAAATAAGATAAAAATCCAAAACTACACACCAGATACAATGCATTACGGTATGCTCAAAAGAAAAGGGATATAGAGCGTAAAACGGACAGCACACCAGGTTGACTTTGCCTGCGGGGGAAGGTAAAATACAGCTTAAGATAGTATAAACCCGGGGAGAAAACTGCAATGCTAAATATAACCATTGACAAGGTCAGGCACATTGAAGACAAGGATGCCAATGTACGCGAAACGCTTGTCGAATTACAGCACGCACTTGATAAATCTGAACAGGAAAGACATTTTTATGACGCTCTGTGCATTGACTACACTGCGGCATACTTATGCGACCTGATGGCAGATACCATGACTGTCATCAAGAAAAAATCATTCTCCCACTGTGCTGCCGAAGAACTCCAGTCTGGCAGCATACAATGCTATTCTCAATGGATACGGCATTCTTATAATACTTTTGTCGTGAAAGAGTCGGCCCCGGGCTTTATGGAAATGTTTGACAACAGGAATCTGATGGCATATCTGGATGATCATGAGAGCTTTGTATACCGGCACAGAACACTGCAGAACCGTGCAGGAATGGAATACTTTGAAGCGCGGGCAGTGCGTCTTTATTCAGATGATGACAGCTACAAGATCATTCTTGGCTACCGTCCGATCGATGACATTGTCGAAGAGGAAAGGGAAAGCCGTCAAAAATTAGAGCAGGCGTTAAAGAGAGCCGAGGAAGCAAGCCATGCAAAATCAGCCTTTTGGTTTAATATGTCTCATGACATCCGCACGCCGATGAACGCCATCATTGGTTATACTGATCTTTTAGAAATATATGGGGATGACGTGGAAAAACGGGAGGACTATCTTGGCAAGATCAAAAGTTCCAGTGAATATCTGCTATCCCTTCTCAATGATGTTTTAGAAATGGCGCGTATTGAAAGCGGAAAATATATCATGGACGAAACGGTAACGGATATCAGGGAGTTTGACCGGTCTATCTGCGATGTATTTGAGAATCAATTAGAGCAGAAGGGGATCCGTTCTGTTTTTCTGTAAGTTCTTTTGCGATGCTGGCATCAGGCATGGCTGCTTTGCCGTTTTGTCCGGTGCTGCAGTGCGTTAAACCATGCCTGCGGCAGGGAAAATCCGAAGATGATACCGAGTACGATTGCTCCGGCAACTTTGATTGTCTCCATTCCGTAACGTGAAAATTCACTCATGTTATTCATGATAAAATAATAGGAAGTATAATAAATACCAGCCCCCGGCACCAGTGGGAAAATACCGGCGATCAGGTAGACGGTCACCGGATTTTTACGCAGGGCGGCAACCACCCTTGAAAAGACCGTGAGGGCAAGTGTTGCGATCATGTTTGCAATGACGGTTCCGGTGTCAAACTGCAGGCAGATCAGATAGACGATCCATCCGATCGCACCGGTAAGTCCGCAGAAGAGAAGTTCTGATTTTGGTGCACAAAACAGCACGGCAAAAGAAAGCGTTGCGATCATACTGACAATAAACTGGATAAACATAGTATTACAAAATACCTCCTACTATAAGATTATAGATCGTCATGACGGTTCCGACACCTGCCGCAATACAAAAAGCGGTGAGAACCGCATCGATCATGTGGATCGCGCCGGAGAGATAATCGCCGTTAAAGAAATCGCGGATTGAAGTCGTTAATGCGATCCCCGGCACTAACGGCATGATCGCACCGATGATGATCTTGTCATACAAAACCGGCAGTCCAATGGAAAAAGTGATCAGACTGACGAGTGTCACAAGTGCGCTGCCGAAAATATTGGTGATGAATTTTGAAGTTTTCCGCTGTGAAAACTTTTTTAACACCATATTTAAAATTGCGCCGGCGATAAATGCTATCACGCCGTCTAACGGAGTTCCGCCAAACAGAAATGAAAAACTGCCGCTTCCAAGACCGCAGAAAAAGACTTCCGTCCATTTACTGCAGGTGGGAATCGCTTTACATTCATCTAAACGTGTCCACGCATCTTTTAGGGAACATTCGTGGAAACAGATTTCCCTCGAAAGCTGGTTTAAGGCTGCGATACGCCCAAGATGTGTCTGACCGAGCGGGATATGACGGATCATGCTGCACGCATCATCTTTATTTTCATTTGCACTCGCAAAAATTCCATTTGAGAGCACATAAACGTCATATTCTTCAATTTCATATGCCTCTAAGATATGCATTACGGTATCTTCCACACGGTACACCTCCGCGCCATTTCGAAGAAGAGCATCTCCGGTCTCCACCGCTAAAGATAAAATTTCCTTTGTGACTGCCATGGTGCAGTTCCTTTCTATCAGTGAAATTGATCATTATAGTTGTTCAACTGTTATGTTAAAATCCCGTTCCTGCCAGACAGGAGTTTTTATTATGAACACTCATGAAAAAATAACATGTTTTTGGATAAAAAGCAATCTGTCATGTGTAAAAAATTATATACTTTCCAATAAAAAGTAAGATGCCATATGCAATAATTTCCTGTAAAAGTAATTTTACATATTCTAATGCTTCTATTTTGTTTATACATAATATCCCCAAAAAAAGAGATAATAATTTGCAAAGTCAGAAATCAATGGAGGCTTAGTGTGAAAAATAAGCTCGATAGCTTATTTTTCGCACGGCTATTTGTTTCTGAGCAAAAACAAATAGCTTCTATGACAAGGCATAAAAAAACATGCCTACGAGAATTTGAGATTCTCGTTGCCTCTTCGCAACAAGTTGCTCAGAAATGAGGTTTACTATGAATTGTAGAAAATACAGAGCAGTTTTACTTGGAGTGATAGTTATGATACTGGTGGTCGGGGTTTGTTTCTACACAAAATATCGGAAAGAAAATGAGATACCGACGGATGGAATGTTGGTATATGACAATTCGGAGGATGAGGATGTGAATAAGATATGGGCGTAAATAACGAAACACTTTATTTGAAAATCGAGCAGAACACGATCGTTTATGACCGGCATGTCGTGCTGAACGATATTGCAAAGATGGAGTGCACGAACGAAGCGGTTCTGCGTCAGTTAAAACAGAAAAAGATATACAGTTTTACGAATCAGAAAGATGAGAAAAAAGAGAAAAACCAGATGCAGGTTTTTTCTGTGTTAAAGATCATTGAGCAGATTCATGAAGATTATCCGTCGCTGACGATTTCCAATGAAGGCGAGAGTGATTTTATCATAGAATATATTCCGAACCCGGAAAAGCCAAAGGTGGTGAATGCAATCAAAACCGTGCTGCTTAGCATTATCATTTTTTTTGGTTCGGCATTTACGATCATGGCATTTAACAACGATATTTCCGTGACGGATGTGTTTGACAAATTATACGGACAGGTGATGGGGACAAAGGCGGACGGTGTGAATGAGCTTGAAGTGTGCTACTGCATCGGACTTGGACTTGGCATCATTTTATTTTTCAATCATGTCGGAAGAAAGAAGATCACGCCCGATCCAACGCCGATCCAGATCGAGATGCGGAAATACGAAAAAGATGTGGATACCACATTTATTGAAAATGCAGGCAGAGGAGGTCACAGCATAGATGTTTCTTAATCATATTCTGCTCGGATTTTTAGGAATTGCGTTTGGCGGCGCGGTCGCTGCGGGAACGTTTGCTTTTGTGATCGTCATCGGTGTTGTTCCCCGTATGATCGGAAAATGTAACCGTGCGGCGGGTACGCTCTGCTTTGAGCAGGCAATCATCCTTGGCGGAATCCTTGGAAATATCGTCTCCGTATTTTTGCAGATGCATATTCCGCTTGGACAGGTATCAGGACATATCTTTCTCGGCCTGTACGGGCTCTCGGCGGGAATGTTTGTCGGCTGTATCGCGGTGGCTCTCGCAGAGATATTAAACACATTCCCAATCCTGTTTCGCAGGGCAAAACTGAAAGTTGGTCTCCAGTGGGTCATGTGGACGATGGCGGTCGGCAAGACGTGCGGGGCGCTTTATTATTTTGTGAAAAAAATCGGGGAAGGGGTGTCGTAGGAGAGGTTTGACGTGTGAAAAATTTCAGATTAAAATGATAGAGGTTTGGAACAATTTTTTGTTCCGGATTTTTCATAATGAATACAAACAGGGGGAATGAGAAATGGTCACATCCATCGCACGTCAGAGTGTTATCATAAAATGCAACATGCAGAAATCTGTCCTGACCGGCAACTACGAATTTTATTATGCGGCAGGGCTTATTGCAAAATTATCCGGGGTTGAGATTTCAGATGACATCAAACCGATCGAACTGGGGGTACTTTTACATCAGGAAATCGAAAAGACAGAGCCGAAGGATGAACAGGAAAAGTACCTGTTTTCGATGCTAAAGGACTATAAGCCGACCGATGAGTATGATGAACAGATGAAGGAGCTGCTCCTGTGGGGAAAAGGCGAGCAGTATCTGTGGACGGTGACGATTCTGTGAATCAACTGTTCAGGGTAATTTGGATTGGAGTCATAGGGAGCATCTGCCCATTCTAAGAGTTCTTTTGAAAAGCTGCGAATAAATATAGAAAAGATCTGACATACTATTCCAATAAGAGGAAAATATACGGGAGGAACAACCATGGCGCAACCAACCACCAAACAAAGCAGTTCAGCCAAAACATCAGATGAGCAAAAGCAGAAAAATTTATCCAAAGTGTCATACGGCGCAGACAAAAAAGTACGAGACCAGGCATACAATGAATATGTGGAGTCCATCACCCCAAAACACAACCTTGCAGCAAATATGGCAAAGGCATTTGTGATGGGAGGGATTATCTGCTGCATCGGGCAGTTCATTTTAAATATCTGTAAAAGCCTTGGACTTGATAAAGAGATGTCGGGTAGCTGGTGCAGTATCCTGTTGATCTTATTATCTGTGATCTTAACAGGGCTTAATCTGTATCCGTCACTTGCAAACTGGGGAGGTGCCGGTGCGCTCGTGCCGATCACCGGATTTGCCAACGGTGTTGCGGCACCGGCGATCGAGTTTCAGAAAGAGGGACAGGTCTTTGGAATCGGTTGTAAAATATTTACGATCGCGGGACCGGTCATTTTGTATGGTATTTTTTCGAGCTGGGTATTGGGACTGATCTACTGGGCGGCAAAAATGTTTGGATTTTGTTGACAATAAGCTGATTGCTATGCTTTACTAAAAGAGTAAGGTTTCTTTTCGATATATTAGAAGTCAGTGAAACCACAGAAATAGTCTCGCAGAGTGAAGACACTGTGACAGAGCAAGCGGTGACAGAAGAAACCGCAGACAGAACAGAAAGTACAGAAAGCACAGATGCGACAGAGCTAGACGAAACAACGGAAATATCAGATACAGCAGAAACTGAAATATCGGAAGAAACAGAAACTGAAAAAGAGTCTGGCGCAACACAGATCTTAGCAGGAACCTACGATGCTGTTATCGGCGGAACATATTCAGGTGTGTGTGAAAATCAGGGGGATTATTACCTGTACTATGTTACACTGCCGGAAGCAGGAAAGCTAACGATTGCGATGACGGCACAGATGGAGAAGTGTGAGGTATCCGTATATTCTACGGATGAGGAAGAACTTTATTCACATACGGAAGATTGTAATGAAAATACGAAAAGAGTTGTGGCATCCTATGAAGTGTATCTGACTGCCGGTACATACTATATCAAGGTAATGGAAGCTACAGCGGTGTTAAATCTGTAACAATAAAAAAATAAGCATGTAATAACGCAGCGATAAGGAGACGTGGATATAAAATCTGCGTCTCTTTTCTGCATAAACTATGGCTGCTTAAAACGTGATATTTCTGAGACTGAAACACCGGTGAACTTTGAGGTGAATTATTTTTTCACCGGTTTTGTAATCTTTAGCCCAAAATGCTAGATAACGAGGAAAATCGAAAAGATTTGGATGAGATAGGATCTATCATCACAAATAAGATCAATCAGCAGCCGTCTTGTTCACAAGATGGATTCCCAGATACAGTTAAAAGGTACACTGGGAAGGGAAGCAGATTTTATTTTACATTGCAGTTAAAACCGGTGGAAAGTGATCTGCTGCATGAGATGACACCGGATCTGTCCATGGATTTTACCGGAAAAAGAGTCTTTGTGGTGGAGGATAATGCATTGAATATGGAAATTGCATGTATGCTTTTAGATACATTTGGCATTGAAGTTAAGGAGGTGTATAATGGAAAAGAAGCAGTGGAAGATGTGCGTACTACACCGCCAGGATATTATGATGCAGGAAATGGATGGACTGGAGGTAACGCGAATGATCAGACAGCCTGACAGGGAGGGCTGCAAAACACTTCCGGTCAATGTCAGTCTGTTAAAGGAGACACTTGCGTCAATATTGGGTTGATATTTCAGAGTATTGGTTAAAATAATTTAGAGAAACAGGGTAGTGAAAAGGAGAAACAGAATGCAGACAGGAAAAGGTATTTCAATACCATCCATCTTAAAAGTTGGAAAAGGTGCTTTAACTAAAATAGGCAGTTATTTAAAGAATGAAGGAATCGAACAGGCCGTTATCTTTTTTGGAAATGGTCTGATCGATATGTTTGGAACGGATGTGATGAATTCATTAAAGCAGGAGGATATCAAAGTCTTAGAATACAGTGAATTGGATACCGTGGATATCGACGAAATCATTACACTGGCGTTTGCAATGCCAAATAAGACACAGGCGGTCATTTCCATCGGTGGTGGAAAGGTCATTGATGCGGGAAAATATGCGGCATTTTTACGCAATCTTCCATTTATCAGTGTGCCGACTTCCAGTTCGAGTGATGGATTTTCCAGTGCGAGTGCATCCCTTCTTGTCCACGGAAAGCGCACTTCGGTTCCGGCACGGCTTGCTTACGGCATTATTGTGGACACACAGGTCATAAGAACTGCACCGGAGAAGTTTATCTATTCCGGGATCGGCGATATGATCTCAAAGATCACAGCACTTTATGACTGGATCTATGAGGAAAAATGTGGTTATAGTGAAGTGAATGACTTTGCTGTCATGATCGCGAAAAAGGCGGTCAACAGTTTTGTGCGGACACCGTATGAGAGCATCAAAGATGAACTTTTTTTAAAGGAGCTGGTGGATTCCCTTGCCATGAGCGGGATCGCCAATGAGATCGCAGGAAGCAGTGCACCGACAAGCGGAAGTGAGCATCTGATCTCACACGCATTGGATAAAATATTAGAAATTCCGCAGTTACATGGGATTCAGGTCGGAATCGCAACTTATATCATGAGTAAAGTGCAGGATCACCGTTATGTGCGTGTGGAGACGGTTCTGCGGGAAACAGGATTTTTTGATTATGCCGCGACGTTAAAGATGAAGCGTGATGATTTTATCAAGGCAATCGATATGGCACCATCCATCAAGCCGTTCCGCCACACTTATCTGCATGAGGAAAACTACCGTGAAGCGGCAAAAAAACTGGTACTTGAAGATGAAGTTTTAAGTAAGATTCTCGTATAAAAACAGAAATACCGGAGAAAACTAAATAAAAATACAAATGAGAAAAGTAAATGTTCCTGTGATGGGGCATTTACTTTTTTTATTTATGACAATAGAATGTTCGCGGAGCGTGCATTCTATTGTTGGAAACAAGGTGAAAAACAGGGAGGAAAATCCTCTGCTCGCTAATGAGCTCGCATTTTCCTCCGGAAAACAGGGAGGATTGTATGATTAAAGAAGATGGATTACCGGTAGGACTTGGGTTTGGATTAGCGATGAATGAGAAAGCGTTAGGACAGTTTTCCATGATGACGGAAGACGAAAAGAGGCAGGTCATTGATGCGGCGAGAGGTGCACAGACAAAGGAGCAGATGGCGCAGATCGTAAAAGATATTGCGGATATGGAATTTTTTTAGAATTGGAGATTATGATGGGAAATAACATGGATTTAAACTATGAGATGTTCTGCTACCAGTGTGAGCAGACGGCAAACGGAAAGGGATGCACCAAACTCGGTGTCTGCGGAAAGACGCCGGAGATCGCTAATCTGCAGGATCTTTTGATCTTTCAGGTAAAGGGGATCAGCTGCTACGGGAAAGTGCTGATGGAAAACGGTGCACATATGGATAAGACAGTGGTCAGTTTTATTGAAAACGTGCTGTTTACAACATTAACGAACGTGAATTTTGATGTGGATGCACATTTAGAACTGCTACGGGAATCACAGCGGATCAAAGAGCAGGTCAGGGAGATGGCGGGAAGGAGCAGCAATCCGACGGCACATGCTGCCTACGATCTGCCGGAGAGCAAGAGCGATATGCTGCGCGATGCACCGCTTGCGGGAATCATGTACGACAATACATTAGATCCGGATATCCGTTCCCTGCGCCAGACGATCATTTATGGATTAAAAGGCATCAGCGCGTACGGACATCAGGCAAGAGAACTTGGTTATTACAGTGACGAAGTGGATGATTTTTATCTTTTGGGGCTTGAGGCGACAACAGATGACAGTCTGACGGTGGAGGAGCTGATCCGCATGACGATGCGCACCGGTGAGATGGCGCTTGCGGTTATGAAAAAACTTGATGAGGCAAATACGACGATCTATGGAAATCCATATCCGCACAAGGTGGATGTGACAATCAAAAAAGGGCCGTTTATCATCGTTTCCGGGCACGACTTAAAAGACCTTGAGATGCTGCTGGAGCAGACAAAGGATATGGGCATCAATATTTACACCCACGGTGAGATGTTGCCGTGCCACGGTTATGAGGGTTTAAAAAAATATCCGCATCTGATAGGAAATTTTGGCGGTGCATGGCAGGAGCAGCAGAAGCAGTTTGACAACCTTCCGGGCTGTATCCTGATGACGACAAACTGTCTGATGCGCCCGCGGGAAAGTTACAAAGACCGTATTTACAGCACGAACGTGGTCGGCTGGGAAGGTGTGAAGCATATCGGAAAAAATGAAAAAGGGGAAAAAGATTTCAGTGAGATTATAAAGCAGGCATTGGAGCTTGGCGGATTTAGGGAAGATCAGGAGAAGAAAGAGATTTTAGTCGGCTTTGGGCATGCCGCAGCTTTAAGTCAGGCAGATAAGATCGTGGAGGCGGTAAAAGGCGGACAGATCCGGCACTTTTTCCTGATCGGCGGCTGTGACGGAGCCAGACCGGGAAGAAATTATTACACGGAATTTGCTCAGATGGTGCCGAAAGACTGTGTGATCTTAACACTCGCCTGTGGAAAATACCGGTTTAATAAGTTAGACTTTGGGGAGGTGGCAGGACTGCCAAGACTTTTAGATGTCGGACAGTGCAATGATGTATATTCGGCGGTCAGGATCGCCACAGCGCTTGCGGATGCGTTTGAAACTGATGTCAACGGACTTCCGCTTTCCATGATCGTTTCGTGGTATGAACAGAAAGCGGTGGCAGATCTCTTGGCACTTTTAAGTCTCGGTGTCCACAATATCTATCTTGGACCGACACTGCCTGCATTTTTAAGTCCGAATGTATTACAGTATCTGACCGATACGTTTCATTTGAGACAGATCAGTAATGCTGAGGATGATATTAAGACCTGTCTCAAACAAGATATTGCGTAAAATAAAAGATGATCTGCATGATGAATGAATAGAATGTCCGCGGAAATTTTGGTGTCTGTGTAAAGAAATCACGACTCGAAAAATCCAAGCTGCTCTAACGCATAAGCAATACCATCCTCGCTTGCGCGTTTTGTTACAAAAGATACCTGATCAAACAGGGAAGCCGGGGAAGCATTTCCCATGGCGACGCTGTTTGGTACATAAGAGAGCATCGGAAGATCGTTGTTGCTGTCGCCGATCGCATAGGCGGCGTCAAGATCCAGATGATAATAGTCAAGCACATACTGGATGCCGGTCGCTTTGCTGTAACCGATTGGAACAAATTCGCGGAAGGTACCGCCGCGGTCGATGCAGGTAAAATAAGGATCGCTGACTTTCCGGAATTCTTCTAACTGGTCAGGAGTCTGATACCAGACCACAAATTTATCGCAGAAAAAATTCGGATTTTCCAAATTCTCCGGCATATCATAGCCGCGGTTTAAAAATGCTTTATACTGGTGTATGGCATCCGGGTGTGTGAGGGATCTGCTTTTATCAAAGGCAACTTCTTTTCTGGATTCGAAAAGAATATCCACATTGGTTTTGCGTGCCGCCTCTAACAGCTGCATGGTAATGCTGTGTGTCTGTGCAACGTGCAGTGCCTCTGTGCCGGAACAGAAAATATTTGTGCCGCATCCGCAGACATATCCGTCAAAACCGATCCGTCTGAAACGTGGTTCCACGTTCTGAAAGCAGCGGCCGGTATTAATAAACATCAGATGACCAAAGGTGCGCGCATGTCTAATGGCATTTATGGCACTCTTCGGCAGGGAACCGTCGATCTCCGAGGTTAAGGTTCCGTCAATATCAAAAAAAGCAATTTTTTTCATAGGCTGATCTCCGTAAAATAATGATGATAAATATTTTTAACCGAAAGAATTGTACGGTATTTTTTTCGAATTGTCAAAATGAAATGGGAAATGGTATAATGATCAGGAAAATACTGTGAAAACAGCGTGGGAATGGAGGATTACCATGAAATATCATACGATAAATGAACTGGATCATTTTTGTTTTAAGGAGGCATACATTGCGCAGATCTGCGCGGTAAACGGGATGTTTGAAATCGTATTTGATAATGTGACGATTCTGCCGGAGAATTCCTGCAACCGCGATATCCGGGAGATGCGTGCAAATGAACTGGTTTTAAAGATCAGTGAACCGAAAATTGAAGCACTGGTGGAGGAAGGCTATAAAGTCTATGATGCGAACGGCAATTTAAAACAGAAAAATGAGGATATTACGATCGCACCGGAGGCGTATGCAGACAAATTCAAGGAATTAGAGGGCTGTGAAGTGTATTCCATTGAGCAGGAAAACGGAAATTATGTTATTTCCATCGATACGGAGGATCATACCTTTTTGCTTCGCATCAGCGGTTCCGGGGATACACAAGAGTGGGATCGTTTCCTGAACAAATAACCGGAGATAAAAGGAGCATACGAATGAAAATATTAGTGACAGGCTTTGAACCGTTTGGCGGAGCAGTGATCAATCCTGCCTACGAGGCAGTCAAACTTCTCCATGATGTGATAGCGGGGGCAGAAGTGATCAAAATTGAAATCCCGACCGTGTTTGGAAAGGATGAGGAAGTGGTCAGGGCTGCAGTGGAGAAACATCATCCGGATGCAGTTTTATGTGTCGGACAGGCTGGTGGAAGATCCGGGATCACAGTGGAAAAGGTCGCAATCAATCTGATGGAAGCGCGTATCCCGGACAATGAGGGAAAGCAGCCGCTCGATACACCAATCCGGGAAGACGGAGAGAATGCATATTTTGCGTCGCTTCCAGTCAAGAGCATGGTACAGTATATGAAAGAGGCAAAGATCCCGGCGCGCGTTTCCTATACAGCCGGAACTTTTGTCTGCAACGATATCATGTACCGTGTCCTCTACATGATCGATAAGGAATATCCACATATGAGGGGCGGATTTGTCCATGTCCCATACTTACCGGAGCAGACGCTTGATCTGCCGGAGGGAACACCGAGCATGCCGGCGGAGATGATCGCAAAGGCATTAGCGTGCGGCATCCGGGCGATCGTTGAGAACGAGGCAGATGTGAAGACGATCAGTGGGGAGACGCACTGACCTGGTGCACATGACAACGTGAGTGTGTGACAACCGGCAATTATAAAAAAGAATATCATGAAAAACGAAAAATGCCGGAGTGGTGCAAAAAGATGTGTGCCACTCCGGTTTTTTATATGACACACTTATTTAACGCTTTCTTCACATAACCATCACATTGCAATCAGCTGTTCTTTAGGTTGCAATGTTATTTTTGTATTGTCAAAACGGAGCGCATGAGTATGGAAAGTGAGGAAGGCAATGAGAAAACCAGGAAAAAGAATGGCAAGTGTGATCGCCAGCATCGCAGCAGTCTGTGTGATGACCGGCGGAATCGGATATCAGGCTGCAGTATCCGGAGCACAGACGGACAGTACGGAAAATAGTGTAAAAGCTCAGAATACAGACCAGCAGGAGAGTACAGACGGCTCTTTTTCGGAAGAAGGTACCACGCAGATCGGCACGGTCAGCCAGATGCCGGAATTTACGGTAAATGCAGTCACAATGACCGTGGAAGAAGTCTATGCTTCATCCGGGGATACCGTGAGCAAAGGGGATGCCCTGTTTAAACTGACGGATGAGAGCATGGAAGCGGCAAAATCAGATTACGAAGATGCCATCAGTGATGCCGAGAATACATTAAAAACAGCCGAGGCGAATCTTGCAAGCGGAAAACTTTCTGCGGAGAGCACAAAGCAGGACGCCGATCTGACAGCTCAGACCGCAGCGGACAGTTATCAGGCACAGGTAGATGCGCTAGATGCCGCAGTGGAAGAAAAAAAAGAAGCCTATGATGAGGCGGTAGAGCAGATTTCGGAATATCAGACGAAGATCGATAACAATGATTACTATGTGGAGTGTGCGATTGATGAAAAAAAGGATGCAGTTGATGCAGCGACAACAGCATTAGCGCAGGCACAGGATACGCTGACACAGGCACAAAATTCGGATAATAGTGCAAGTCAGGCGGTATCGACGGATTTAACTTATATCAAGGCGCAGATCGAGGCGGGAGCGGATTCGGATACATTACTTTCTGTTGTACAGCAGGCAATGGATGATTATACGACGAGGGAGCAGCAGTCGGATACGCTGACACAGGCACAGCAGTCTGCAGATGCTGCACAGAGTACACTCGAACAGGCACAGAAGGAATTTGACTCCGCGGTCGAAACTTACAATAAAAATGTGGAAGAAACCAACACTAAAATTACGGAACTGACGGATAGTCTGGATGATTTAAAATCTGACTATGAACAGGCAGAGCGTGATGCGACAATGCAGAAAGCAGAACTGCAAAATGAATATGACACTGCAGTGGTGGAAGGAAAATATGCGGGAAGTACCTATGAATCGACCGTCTCGGAACTGGAGAGTGCAGTGGAGTCCGCGCAGGATACACTTGATACATTAAAAGAGGAACAGACAGCACTTCTTGCATTAGAAAATGGTGTTGTTACGGCGGATGAAGATGGAACGATCGCGGCAGTGCCTTATGAGGCAGAAGATACGCTGCAGTCAGGTACTGCGTTTGCGCTGTATTGTGATACACAGACGATCATGATTTCCGTGGAAGTGCCACAGGAGAATATCGCACAGGTTGGTGTCGGCGATGAGGTATCTGTCATGATAGCAGGAAACCGGGATGGAGCAGTGACAGGAACTGTCTCATCGATCGCATCTTCGGCAACGACCGGAGGCAGTGTTTCGAATGTTACTTATGCAGTGATCATTTCAATTGATAATTCGGATGGAAGACTTGGTTCTGGTTCTTCCGCAACCGTTACATTTCAGGGAGAGCAGGAGGAAAAAACAGAATGAAAAAGAAAAAAGTGACAGTAGTTCTTTCATTGGGCGCAGCAGCACTTCTTTTGATCGGAGGGATCAGCGTATATGCACATCAGACTTCGGACAGCGGCGAATCAGAAACGGTTTATAAAGAAACGACAGCAGAATATGGAACGCTTACCGTCGGGATTACAGAGAGTGGAAGTGTGACAATCGGAAGCATTTCACAGGATATGGATGAAGATATCAGTACGTCTTCAAATTCTGGCAGCAGCCAGACAAGTGGAACCCAGACAACAGGAACATCCACCAATAATTCATCGGTGGTACTGGAGGTAGAGGAAGTGTATGTTTCAGTCGGACAGCAGGTAAAAGCGGGCGATGCACTGTTAAAGCTGACAGATGAGAGCATTGAAAAATACAGGAAAAAATTAAAGGAAGCTGTGACGGAGGCTTCGGCAGATTATAACTCTGCAGCACTCAGTTCGGCAAAAGAAAAGGTAAGTGCGAACTATTCTTATAACTTAAGTGTGGCGGAGGGAAGTGTTGCACAGGAAGAATATGAGGCAACCATCAGTGAACTGCAGGATGCGGTAGATGAAGCCCAGGAGGCAGTGGATGAGTCACAGGCACTTCTTACCTATTATCAGGAAATGATCGACAGTGGAATGGATTTAAGTGAGTCACTTGCAGATGAGCAGGAAAATTATGACAAACTGTACAATAAATTAAAAGCGGCAAAGAGTGCATACACCACAAAATCCGTGGAGGCAGAGAAAAAATACAAAGAGGCAATGTTATCCTACGAAAATGCAGACAGCCAGTATTCCGCAGATGTGACAGGCGTGGATGTATCAGTGAATACGGCACAGGACACGTTGACAGATGCCAAAGAGGCTTTATCTGAATTTGAGATATTTGTCGGAGATGGCACGATCTATTCGGATTATGATGGCACGATCATGTCGGTCGGATACGAGGCAGGAGATGATCTGTCTGCAGGCACGAGCATTGTGACATTTGCGGACACAGATGCAGTGACGATGACGGTATCCGTTTCCGAGGAGGATATCTCTGAGATCGTAATCGGGGACGAGGTCATGATCGAGCTCAACGCTTATGAGGACCAGACATTTTCCGGTGAAGTTGAAAGTATTGATACTTCCGTATCGAGCGGTTCTTCCACAGTCTCTTATAATGTGACGGTAAAAATAAATGGTGACGTGGACGGTATTTACACGGATATGACCGGAAATGTGACATTCATTGAAAAACAGGTGGCAGACGTTGTCTATGTTTCTAATAAAGCGATCATCAACGAGGGAACGGCATCTTATGTGAAAGTCAAAGACAGTGATGGAACCATTGAGAAAAAAGAAGTGACTACCGGATTTTCCGATGGCGTCAATGTGGAGATCACAGAGGGACTTTCCGAGGGAGAGACGGTTCTGATAGAAAGTCAGGTGACGGGCGAATGAAACCATCGGAATTATTAAGACTTGTCTGGATCAATATTACCCAGAATAAATTTAAAACGATCATGACGTCGATCGGTATTATTGTCGGCGCGGCTACGATCGTGATGGTGATCGCCATCGGAAAAGGCGGTCAGGAGGATGTGGCAGACCAGTTTAAAAACTTAAATGCAGGTGCAATCGACATTTCCTATGACGGTGGTGATAAAAACCGTGGTGGAAATCAAAGTTCCGATGACTCCTCAGACTCAGGAATGATGATGATGCCTTCCGGCAGCGGTGCACCATCCGGCAGCAGTTCATCGGGAGGGTCAGGGGCTTCCGGTGGACCTTCGGGAGGATTTACGGGCGGTGGCGACTCTTCCGGCGGTGGACCGTCGGGTGGCCCCGGAGGTGGAAATGGTGGTGACGGAGGCGGCATGCCGGGTGACATGGGTGGCTTCTTTGGCGGCGGCAGTGATATGGAAGACCGCATGAACCAGGAAAATATCACGTTAGATGAAGATGACGTGGACGATATTGAAACTTTTGTCTCCGGGATCTCAGCGGCAACGATCTCCTATACGACAAGGTCTGCCGTGGATGGCGGTGATCTCGATGAGGCACAGACCTACTCGATCGCCGGAGTCAAGGACAACTATGCAGCTATCAGTAATCTCAGTCTTGCAGTCGGAGATTTTATCACAGAATCCGATGATGAGAATAAAGAAAAAGTCTGCGTGCTAGGCGCTTCTATTGCGGAAGAGATCTTTGGAAGTGCAATCGATGCATATGGCAGTGTGATCTATATCGATGACCGATCTTATGTGGTAAACGGGGTGCTTTCTTCTATGGGTACGGTGGCTTCCGGTATCAGCCCGGATGATTCCGTTTTCATTCCGTATGCGACCGGGGTGAAATATTTAGTGGGAACGAATGTAAGTCCGACTATCACCGTGATCGCGGAGGACGTAAGCAATGTGTCCGGTGTCACGGAGGAGATCACGGAAGTGCTTGCAACTTCCTATCCGAATGCAGAATTTACCTTTGAGGATGCGGGAAGCAAGATGGAAGCTGCATCGGCGTCCAATGAGATATTGACGATGCTTCTGATGGCTATGGCAGCCATTGTATTTGTGGTCGGTGGTATCGGCATCATGAACGTATTGTTTGTATCTGTCAAAGAGCGCACCAATGAGATCGGTATTTTAAAGGCAATCGGCTGCTCCCAGAGGAATATTTTGTTTGAATTTTTAGCGGAGGCGGCTGCAATCAGTCTGATCGGCGGCGTGCTTGGCATTGTGTCAAGCCTGCTCGTCACTCCTGTGGCACAGTATCTTGGTGTGCGTGTTGAACTGACACCGGCAGCATTCCTGATTGCACTGCTGTTTGCACTCATCACGGGAACACTGTTTGGATTCTATCCGGCGTATAAGGCGTCGAAACTGGTGCCGGTGGAGGCACTGGGGGCAGAGTAAAAGAGGGAAAGGTTTAAGGCGGTTGATGAAGAAGAAAGTAACGATTGTGGTTGTAATTGTATTAGTGATTGTACTTATTGCGGCATGTGTGATGTGGCGGATAGGTGGAGTTGAGACGGAAAGTGCGCTGGGGGATCATCAGAAGTATGTCTATGCGTATGTTTCGTCGATTGAGGGGAATGAAGTTACTTATATGGAAGTGGATGAGTCGGTGGCGAAGGCGGCGGAAGAACGGGCGAAGGAGAAGGCAAAGGCGGAAGATGGTGCCGGTTCGGACAGTACAGGTCAGGGTGATAAAAGTGATGGCGGCACAGATTCAGCAGGTCAGAGCGATAAGAATGATGGCGGTACAGATTCTGCAGGTCAAAGTGATAAGAGCGGCGGCACAGGTTCAGATGAAGATAAATCCGGTATGGGAACACCACCGGATATGGATGGATCATCCGGTGGAGATCAGACGCCTCCGGATATGAGTGGTGCATCAACTGATATAGAAAGTACAGAGCAGTCCGGTCAGAATCAGGCACCGTCAGATATGGGAAGTACATCGACCGATACAGAAAGTACAGAGCAGTCCGGTCAAATGCAGATGCCGCCCGACATGGACAGCACCGAGATGCCGCAGGGCGCACCGGGCGGCATGTCCGATATGACAGGCGAGACAGTCACAACTATGATACCTGTTGGCGTAACCGTACATACAACATCAGACACTACGACCACTTTTTCACGCCTTGCCTCAGGTGATCTGCTAAAAATATTGGTAGAAACAGACAGTGACGGCAACGAAGTGATCGAAGAAATCTGGATGTTACAGTAACGTAACGGCAGCATGGCTGATTGTAAAACTCATCAAAAACTGAAAATAATTGTGAAACCAGTGCCAGTTTCACAATATCACAAAAGTAAAGCTGAGTTTTACAATCAGTCACGCGAGCCATACACACAGAAAGGAGCACACATGGACGCAGCACAAATCCTAAAACCATTTGCAAATGAACATATACCGGCAGACACAAAAGAAACTGCCACAGCAGAACACACATCCGTGATCATCACCATGCAAAATGTAAACAAATCCTACAAGATGGGATCTGGTTCCCTGCATGTATTAAAAGACATTTCCCTGACCGTCGAACAGGGAGAATACCTTGCCATCTTAGGGCCATCCGGTTCCGGCAAAAGTACCCTGATGAATATCATCGGCTGCATGGATGTCTTAGACGAGGGAACCTATAACCTTGACGGTGTGGAGATCGAAAAGGCAAAGGAAAAAGAACTGACCAATATCCGCAACCAGAAGATCGGATTCATTTTCCAGAAATATCATCTGATTCCGACCTACAATGTACTTCAGAATATCGTCATGCCGCTTTTGATGCGTGGAATGACCTTGAAGGATGCAAGAGATGCCAGCATGGATACCATTGCAATGTTAGGGCTTGCAGAGCGTATCGACCACAAACCGAATGAGCTTTCCGGCGGTCAGCAGCAGCGTGTTGCAATCGCGCGTGCCTTGGTCGGACAGCCGACGATCCTCTTGGCAGATGAGCCGACCGGAGCCTTAGACCGTAACAGCGGAAAAGAAGTGCTGAAACTATTTCAGTGTCTGAGTGATATGGGAAATACGATCGTCATGATCACGCATGATTTAAGCGTTGCCGAACATGCGAAGAGAGTGGTACGTATCGTGGATGGGGAACTCTATGAAAATTAGAGGTGGTTTTCATCTGTCCTGTGTGGTATGTTAATATAAAAGGCATTTGGTTTACAATAAAAACAAGGAGAGCCGCACATGACAAACGAAGAGATCTGCGTATGGCTAAAGGCAGAAGCAGAACCAAAATTTCAGAAGTTTACATCCGGTCTGATCCCCGGAACAGATCCGATCATAGGTGTGCGTATCCCAAAGCTGCGCACTCTTGCAAAAAAGATTGCAAAAGAGGACTGGCGCGGGTATTTAGAACACGCTGCCTGCGATACTTATGAGGAGATCATGCTGCAGGGACTCGTACTCGGATATGCAAAAGGAGAGATCGATGAGCTTTTGGAATATGTGCGGGCATTTATCCCGAAGATCCATGACTGGTCGGTCAATGATTGCTTTTGTGCAACTTTTAAAATTGCGCAGAAACACCGCGAAAAAGTCTGGAATTTTCTGATGCCGTATGCGAAATCGGATCAGGAATTTGAGCAGCGCGTCGTTTCAGTCATGCTGATGGATCATTTCCTGACAGAAGAATATATTGCGCGCGTGCTGTCTGTGTGGGACAGACTCGACCATCCGGGATATTACAGGAAAATGGGAGTTGCGTGGGGCGTTGCAACTGCATATGCAAAGTACCCAAAGGAAACATATGCATTTTTACTGGAGAATCATTTGGATGACGAAACATACAATAAGGCGATCCAGAAAATGATCGAATCTTACCGGATATCGGCGGAGGATAAAGAGATATTGCGCGGAATGAAAAGGAAACTGCAAAAATAAGTGATATTGTGCGAAATGAAAAGGAAATTGTAAAAATAAAAGGGGAGCAGTAGCATGAGTGTTGATACACAAAAAATCATAGAGATCGTAAAACAGGTCAAACCGTTATTTTTAGACCGTGAGGGCTCATCACAGATCAAGGTAAAGGGTGTTGCGGATTTTGTGACACAGATCGATTTTAAAGTGCAGGAGCAGGTAAAAACCGCACTCTATGAACTGTACCCGGAAATTCAGTTTATGGGGGAGGAAAAGGACAACAGCGATATTGACTTTGACGGTGATGTCTGGATCTTAGATCCGGTGGATGGGACGACCAACCTGATCCATGATTTCCGAAACAGTACACTTTCACTGGCACTTGCAGGAAAGGGTGTACTAACGCTTGGAATCATATATCATCCGTATTCTGATGAAATATTTGTGGCAGAACGGGGAAAGGGAGCATTGTTAAATGGCAGTCCAATCTCCGTCAGCAAAAGGCAGAATTTTTCCGAGTGTCTGATCTCCATAGGAACAAGTCCATATTACCGCGAACTTGCAAAAGAAAATTTTAGAATTTTTGAAAAGGTATTTACGGATTGTGCGGATATCCGAAGACTTGGTTCCGCAGCATTAGAACTTGCCTATGTGGCGGCAGGAAGAATCGATGCATACTTCGAACGCAGTTTAAAACCCTGGGATTATGCAGCCGGAATGCTCCTTGTGGAAGAAGCGGGTGGAAAAGTCACGGATTATAAAGGAAAACCGGTGGATATCACCGGAAATTCCGATATTGTGGCGGGAAGCCAGACGATCGGGGAGATCCTGGTAGAGAAATATTTGTAAAAAAGGGAGTCAACATGACTGACTCCTCTTTTAGGGTATCTTCTGTAAATATATGAGTTTCATATCCTCTCGATTTTTAAAATTTTTGTTCTTTCGCCGGATATTATATTTCCGGTGTTTCTACCATAGTTTTTCTCGACATCATCCTCTTTTCGTTACTTGTTTTCTTAGTTTTTATATTTTCTGCTTAACAAGCATAATTATAAGGCGCGTTTTATATATAAATAATATAAATTCTTCTTGACAAGCATATTTTATGGATGGAGAACATGCATGAAAGCATTTTGGTATAACGATGATCGTAAAAATGTATGTGGCATCAAGATACGAGAACTTCGCAAGGAAAAACATCTTTCCACAAAAAAATTAGAGATTATTTTTTATGTGTTATCCGACTACGTTTTTGTGCAATAATTACAAATATCATTAAAATAACGTCTTTTTGATGACATAGTATAAGCAATATGCTAAAATCCATTCAAAGCATGACATTCTGAATTATCTACACGGACATATGTGCCATTCTATTCACAGGTCAAAATCATAAGAATTTTCAATGCTTTTATTATCCACACATTTAAGCAGGGAGAATTCTAAAGAACCAGAGATTTCTCCCAGATAACATAGAGGAGGAGAAATGAATGGGGACAGCGGACATCGTAACAAAAGAGTATATGAGGGAAAATACCGTATTTGCGGATGCATTTAATTACCTGATCTACAATGGAAAAAAGGTGATTGACCCGGCAAATCTGAAAGAGATCGATCCGACAGAGATTGCACTGCCGTTTGATGATGAAGAAAAAGCCGGTAAAGAAAAAGATGGTGAAGATAAGAATAGAAAAGCGCAGGGAACAGAGTGGAGTTCTGTGAAAAATGAATCAGTGAGAAAGAAAACTGCCGGCAGAGCAGGCAAAAAAACAGATACAGTGCAGAGATACCGTGATCTTTTAAAATTTGCGGTAATCAAACAGGATGAAAGAACGTCCTATGTTCTTTTGGGCATCGAAAACCAGACGGATGTCCATTATGCGATGCCTGTCAGAAATGCCATCTATGATGCCCTGCAATATGGCAGACAGGTGGCGGACATAGCTGCCGGACACCGCCGGAACAAAAATGATTTTTCGGGAAAAAATAATGGTGAGTATCTGTCCGGATTTTTAAAGGAAGATCATATCAGACCGGTGATCACACTTGTGATTCATTTTGGAGCAGAGGAATGGGATGGTCCGTTATCATTGCACGAAATGATGTCGACAAGAGATATGGAACTCTTAAGTTTTGTGGAGAATTACCGGATTCATCTGATCGATCCGGCGAAGTTGACGGAAGAACAACTAAATAAATTTTCCACAAGTATGAGGGAGGTTATAGGGTATATCAAGTACTCGAAAAATAAAGATAAATTGTTAGAATTTTTGAGGACAGATACCCATAGAAGCATAGAAATGAATGCGGTAAGAGTGATAAAGACGATCACGAATACACCGATTGAAGTATCAGAAGAAGAGGGGGAGATAGAGATGTGTAAGGCAATAGAAGATCTGATCGCGGAGAGTGAAGCGCGTGGCAGAGCAGAGGGAGAAGTTCGTGGAGAAGCGCGTGGCAGAGCAGAAGGAGAAACACGGGGAGAAGCGAAGGGCATGATAGAAATCTGCCTCGATATGAGTTTTTCCAAAGAGGATATTTTGAAAAAGTTACAGGAAAAATTAAATATATCCCTGCAGCAGGCGGGGGAGTATTTTGAGATGTATGGGAAACATATTGTTTAAAAACAATATAAATTAATATAATTCTTATAAAGCATGACATTCTGAATTATCAACACAGGCATATGCGCCATTCTATGAACAGATCGAAATCATAAGAATTTTCAATGCTTTTATTACTCACATATTTAAGCAGGGAGAATTCTTAGAAACCCAAAGATTTCTCCTAAACAACACAGAGGAGGAGAAACAAATGGGGACAGCGGACATGGTAACAAAAGAGTATATGCGGGAAAATGCCGTATTTGCAGATGCGTTTAATTATCTGATCTACAATGGGAAAAAGGTGATTGATCCGGCAAAGCTGAAAGAGATTGATCCGACAGAGATTGCATTGCCGTTTGGTGATGAAGAAAAAGCCGGTGAGGATAAGAAAGGGAAAGTGCAGGAAACAGAGTGGAGTTCTGTGAAAAATGGATCTGTGAGAAAGAAAACTGCCGGCAGAGCAGGAAAAAAAACAGATGCGGTGCAGAAATACCGCGATATTTTAAAATCAGCAGTCATCAAACAGGATGAAAAGATGTCGTATGTTTTATTAGGTATCGAGAACCAGACGGATGTTCATTATGCGATGCCCGTCAGAAATGCCATCTATGATGCCCTGCAATATGGCAGACAGGTGGCGGACATAGCTGCCGGACACCGCCGGAACAAAAATGATTTTTCGGGAAAAAATAATGGTGAGTATCTGTCCGGATTTTTAAAGGAAGATCATATCAGACCGGTGATCACACTTGTGATTCATTTTGGAGCAGAGGAATGGGATGGTCCGTTATCATTGCACGAAATGATGTCGACAAGAGATATGGAACTCTTAAGTTTTGTGGAGAATTACCGGATTCATCTGATCGATCCGGCGAAGTTGACGGAAGAACAACTAAATAAATTTTCCACAAGTATGAGGGAGGTTATAGGGTATATCAAGTACTCGAAAAATAAAGATAAATTGTTAGAATTTTTGAGGACAGATACCCATAGAAGCATAGAAATGAATGCGGTAAGAGTGATAAAGACGATCACGAATACACCGATTGAAGTATCAGAAGAAGAGGGGGAGATAGAGATGTGTAAGGCAATAGAAGATCTGATCGCGGAGAGTGAAGCGCGTGGCAGAGCAGAGGGAGAAGTTCGTGGAGAAGCGCGTGGCAGAGCAGAAGGAGAAACACGGGGAGAAGCGAAGGGCATGATAGAAATCTGCCTCGATATGAGTTTTTCCAAAGAGGATATTTTGAAAAAGTTACAGGAGAAACTAAATATATCCCTGCAGCAGGCGGGGGAGTATTTTGAGATGTATGGGAAAAGGACGGTGTAATTGTACATTGAAAATGAAAAACGCTGAATCCATGATAAATCAATGGAAACAGCGTTTTGGCAAAATCAATAAAACAAAGCGTTACATTTCAACCACAGCAACACCCCATCCGCCTAGGTCAATTTTATCTCCACAGACGATGGCTGCTTCTGAAATCAGCTCTACGCCGTTTTTTCCGTGGTGTGTGACAGAAACCGGATCTTTTGAATAGTTCAGATAGTAGCACAATTCTTTACCGGAATCATTGATGCCTCTTTTTATAATGAGTGGATAATGCGGTGCGTCTGAGGAAAGATCTCCACCGGAAAAGCCGGTTTCGTGCAGGAAAGATAAAAGCACGGATTCTAACAGTTCATCATTTTCAAACATTGTTCCAAAATAGAGTGTGGAACCATTTCCATATTGATTTTTTGCAGCAGCGGCATAGCGTTCATATGCCGGATGGCTGTATTTTAATACCGGTACAGCGGTATCACAGGTGATAAGCTCCATCCATTCACAGGCGGAGGAGGTCAGGGAAAAGGCAGAGTCATCCGGATGTGAAAAATGCTCCTGTGCAGCCGCCATGACATCGCTTTGAACCGGCACGATATCCACATGATGCGGGTGTGTAAACTGATCGTAGTGAAGTCCCAGACATTCATGCAGGATATGTGGCTGCATGTCCGGATAAATCTTTAAATATTCATCGGAAAAACCGCTTCGGAATGTGGTGATCAGATGTCCGCCGTTTCTGACATAGGAATCTAATGCCAGAAGCAGAGATTCCGGTGCACTGTAGAGTGCCGGTACGATCAGACATTCATAGCCGGAAAAATCCTGTTCCCTAGAAGAAATCATATCGTACTCAATATTTAAGCGGTAGAGGGCATCTGAAAACCAGCGCATCACAGTGTTGTAGCCGTTGGCTCCGGCTTTTTCAAGCGGAAACTGGGTGAATCCGGTCAGCGAGGCATTATCAAGCATAATGGCGATCTTGTTTTCTTTTTTCAGGTTTTTTAAATGAAAACCGATCTTATTCCATTCGTTTCCGATCACGACAGCTTCACGGTAAGTCTCATTTTCAGAAAAATCGTGGGAGAGCACACCTTTCCAGTAACTTTCAATTGCATTGTGGATCGAATGCCAGTGCCAGTACATCACACTGTTTGAGCCGTTTGCGATATGGCTGTATGCCTGCAGGCGGAGCTGTCCCGGATAAGGAAGCCACGGAGTCAGTCCCTGAGCCTCGGTCTCTAAGATCAGATAATTGTCCTTTTTCAGACTGCGTGAGATATTTCCACATACGGTAATTTCTGCACCGGTCAGTTCCTCATTAGAAGGATGGTAAATATCGGCACCAGCCACTGTCATGCAGCGTGAGGCATCGTACTGGTCGACCTGGGACTGATAACCGATCGAGTGTGTGGTCCAGTCAAAATCAAAATTTTGTGTGATAAACTGATCATCCCGTTTGTACTCGCGGACAATATCAGCCTGCCAGCTCAAAAATTTAGTGACAAGTGAACGCTGAAATTTACAAAATTCAGCGGCAAGACTCTGGTTGATCGTACCTCTGACATCCGGGAAATCATCCCAGTCATTCACACGGTTGCTCCAGTAATCCAGTCCAAACTCATGGTTAAAATCATTGATATCCGGAAAATTTTCTTTTAAATAATCTACAAACATTGCCTGGACACGGGGACCGGCAGTTCCATAACTTTTGGTCTCATTGTCAAGCTGATAGCCGATCACATGCGGCACATCTTTCACATGCTCCATCAGAACGCGGATCACACGCTCTGCGTGGGAGAGGTAATCCGGGTTTGTGATATCCATATTCTGGCGGTGGCCATATCGTTCGCGGCCGTTCTGGGTGATTGCCAGGATGTCCGGATACTTTTTTACCAGCCATGTCGGTACGGCATAGGTCGGTGTTCCGACGATCACGGAAATATGGTGGCATGCGGCAGCATTTAACATTCTGTCGATATGTGTAAAATCATACACGCCTTCCTGCGGCTCTAAAGTACTCCATGTTGATTCCGCGATACGGATGACATTCATTCCTGCTTTTTCCATCATTTCCATATCCTTTTCCACACGGTCGTATGGAAGGTATTCGGAATAGTATGCAGCTCCAAAATAAAGTTTTTCTGTTTTCATATAAAACCCCCACCGCCGGATGACAGGTTCGTATTGTCTGGCCTTAGAAGCAGATTTGAGCACTGTGGCGGTGATATCCTTTCTTAATTTAATATAAAATGATAAAATGAACAACCGCTTGCGCATTCTTATTATACCATCTGAAAATTTACATGTAAACGATAAGAAACAGTTTCCAAAAAAATATCTATGATTTACTCGGATATGTTCTATAAAAATGGTGTAGACAGTGAACTTTTAATTTGCTAACATAAAATCAATACTGGAAGTGTATATTGCAGGGAGGGTCAAACATATGGAATTAAATCAGAATACAGAAAAACTGGACAATTATAGAAAACGAGCTGCAGAGCTGGTCGGGAAAATGACACTGGAAGAAAAAGTGGCACAGACTCTGTATCAGGCACCGGCGGTGGAACGGTTAAATATAAAGGCTTATAACTGGTGGAATGAGGCATTGCACGGTGTGGCGCGGGCCGGCACGGCGACGGTATTTCCACAGGCAATCGGTCTGGCGACAACATTTGATGAGGATCTGTTAGAGCAGGTCGGTGATGCAGTGTCGACGGAGGCACGGGCAAAGTTTAACATGCAGCAGGAGGGAAAGGATACGGATATCTATAAAGGCCTGACTTTCTGGGCACCGAATGTCAATATTTTCAGAGATCCAAGATGGGGCAGAGGACATGAGACGTTTGGGGAAGACCCATATCTGACCAGCCGTCTTGGAGTCCGCTATATTGAGGGTCTGCAGGGGCATGATGAAAATTATTTAAAGGCGGCTGCATGTGCAAAACATTTTGCGGTACACAGCGGACCGGAAGCGGTGCGCCATGAATTTGATGCAGAGGTGACGGAGCAGGATTTAAGGGAAACATATCTTCCGGCATTTGAGGCGTGCGTAAAAGAAGGAAAAGTGGAGGCAGTGATGGGGGCATACAACCGGACGAACGGAGTGCCGTGTTGTGGAAACAAACGTCTGCTGATCGATATTCTGAGAAAAGAATGGGGATTTTCGGGGCATGTGACGTCAGACTGCTGGGCAATCCGTGATTTCCATGAGGGACATCATGTGACAGGCACTGCGATTGAATCGGTTGCGATGGCGATGAATAACGGCTGTGACTTAAACTGTGGTACTCTGTTTGGATTTTTAGTTCAGGCGGTGAGACAGGGACTGGTCAAAGAAGAACGCTTAGACGAGGCTGTCACAAATCTGTTTATGGCGAGGATGAAACTTGGTGTGTTCGATAAAAAAGAAGAAAACCCATACGATAAAATCCCTTATCTTGCCGCAGACAGCAGAGAGATGAAAAAATTAAATGAGGCGGTGGCAAGACGAACCATTGTCCTGCTAAAAAATAAGGAACATATATTACCGCTTGATAAAAATAAAATAAAAACGATTGGCGTGATCGGACCAAATGCGGACAGCAGACGCGCGTTAGTCGGCAATTATGAGGGAACGGCATCACGTTACATTACTGTGTTAGAGGGAATTGAAGATTATGTCGGCGACGATGTGAGGGTGCTCTATTCGGAGGGCTGCCATCTTTATAAGGACCGCACCAGCAATCTGGCACAGGAAAATGACCGCATGTCAGAAGTACTTGGCGTATGCAAGGAGAGTGATGTGGTTGTCGCAGTGCTGGGACTTGACGCGGGCATTGAGGGAGAAGAGGGAGATGCCGGCAATGAGTACGGCAGTGGTGACAAACCGGATCTGAACCTGCCGGGACTGCAGGAGGAGATCTTAGAGGCTGCTGTATCCTGTGGCAAGCCTGTTATTTTAGTTCTGCTATCGGGAAGTGCACTTGCGGTGAACTGGGCGGATGAGCATGTAGATGCGATCGTACAGGGCTGGTATCCGGGGGCAAGAGGCGGAGCTGCCATTGCGGATATTTTATTTGGGGAAGCAAACCCGGAAGGAAAACTGCCGGTCACATTTTACCGTACCACGGAAGAACTGCCGGATTTCGAGGACTATTCCATGCAGGGAAGAACTTACCGGTATATGGAACAGGAAGCATTGTATCCGTTTGGCTATGGGCTTTCCTACACAGAGTATGCATATCAAAATGTGAGATTTTTAGAGCAGGAACCAGTGGTGTCAGAAGGAGTGACGATCGGTCTGTCTGTAAAAAATACCGGAAAAATGGATGGGACTGAGACAGTGCAGGTCTACGTGAAGGCAGAACATTCAAAGATGCCGCATGGCCAGTTAAAAAAGATCGTAAAACTTCCACTCTGTGCCGGGGAAGAAAAAGAAATCAATATCCGGCTGGAATCAGAGGCATTTATGCTGTATGATGAAAACGGTGAAAAGATCCTGCCGTCCGGACACTTCGAGATTTTTGTCGGAGGCATGCAGCCGGATTCACGCAGTGAGAAACTCACAGGAAAAACAGTGGAAAGTCTGATGTTATGAAAATAATTGTGCGTCTCTGTAAAAAAATCGAAGAAAAAATTGACACTTACAGCATACAAAAGAAACTGATTCTTTTGTATGTCTGTTGTGTGGTCCTGCCGGTCGCCCTGACAGACAGTGTTGTAGTCGGAATGATATTTTCGGAGGAACACAATGCAAGAAAACAGGTGACAGAAAATATAGCGAGTGTGGCAGAGTACAGCATTGACAAGGCAGTAGAAGAAGCACTCACAATCTCAAAAAATATTTATATGAATAAGTATATCAACAATTTTCTGAATGCCGATTATGATTCCCATCTGGCATTTTATGAAGCGTATCAGGAGCTGATGCAGGATTCCCTGTTTGACAGTTCGCTTGGCAACAGCAGCGTTGAGATCACGATGTATGCCGACAATGATACGATCGTAAATGGTGGAAAGTTCAAAAAGTTAGGACGTGTAAAACAGACGGAATGGTATCAGAAACTGCAGGATTCCGGGAACAATTTTGTATTTTGTGCCTACATGGATGAAACGCACGATACATCTCCGACGGATTTAAGAAAGGTGTCGATTATCCGGAAATTAAACCGTTATATGTTAGATCCGCATGAAAAAGTTTTAAAGATTGATCTGGATTATAATGCGGTCAATACCGGACTTTTGAGGGCAAATTATGAATCAGAGGTGTATATCTGCAGCGGTGATAAGATTATCTTTTCAAATACCGGAAGAAACAATATAAAAGAATCTTTTGAGAGGTTTGATAAGGGTACCATGCACAAGTGTTATGTGCAGGAGAAAGAATTATACGGACAGCCGATGAAGATCTATGTGCGGTATCCGGAAATACAGATCTCAAAAATTTTGTGGAACAATGCCATACCGATGATCCTGCTGGTGTTGATCAATATTTTTCTCCCGTGGGTATTTATGCAGTTTCTAAACCGTTCGTTTACAGTACGTCTGCATCTGTTGGAAGATACCTTTTCGCAGGATCATACCGGAAAATTAAAAGTGGTGGAAACAATATCAGGAACCGATGAGATCAGCCAGCTGATGCAGCATTATAATTCCATGGCAAACCGGATGAATCATCTGATCGAGACGGTTTATGAGAGCAGGTTAAAACAGCAGGAGTCGGAGATTGCCAGACAGGATGCTGATATTGCCAGACAAAAGGCGGAACTTCTGGCACTTCACAGCCAGATCAACCCGCATTTTCTATTCAATGTATTGGAAAATATCCGCATGCGGAGCATCTTAAAACATGAGGATGAGACAGCGGAAATGATCGAACAGCTTTCGCTGATAGAACGGCAGTATGTGGAGTGGGGAACAGATATTGTGAGCCTTGGTGCGGAGATCGGTTTTGTGGAGTCGTATTTAAAACTTCAGAAATACCGTTTTGGTGACCGGCTAAGATACAGCATTGAAATGGAGGATGACTGCAGGGAGTACCGGATTCCTAAATTATCGTTAGTGACTTTTACGGAAAATTCATGTGTGCATGGTATTGAGGGAAAAGCGTCACAGTCATGGATCATTGTCCGTGTATATAAAGATAAAAATAATCTGCATCTTGAAGTGGAGGATACCGGGGAGGGGATGCCGGAAGAATATCTGAATTATCTGCAGGAACGCATGGAAGAGGCAAATATCGAGATGCTTAAAGAAAAAGGACGGGTAGGTGTGATCAATGCCTGCGTGAGACTGAAAATGTATACAGGAGATCATGTAAAATTTCATATCGAAAGTGAAAGAGGTGTTGGAACAGAAGTATCTGTAGTGATACCTTTGAATGCAATTTCATAAAAAGGAGAAGATAGGGAAAATTTTATGGGAGAAAGAATGGAGGGGATAGAATGCTTAAAGTGCTGCTTGTGGACGATGAGCCATTTATCGTACAGGGACTTTCTGCGTTGATTGACTGGGAAAAAGAAGGATTTGAGATTGTGGGAACTGCGGGGAATGGCAGTGAGGCGGTAGAATTTTTAAAGAGTAATCCGGTCGACCTGATCTTAGCGGATATCAAAATGCCGGTTATGAATGGTCTGGAATTTTTAAAATATATCAGGGAAACGCATCTGTCAGAGGCATTTTTTGTAATACTGAGCGGTTATGGAGACTTTACCTATGCGAAAGAGGCAATCAAATGGCAGTGTACGGATTACATATTAAAGCCGATCCAGAAAAGCCAGCTCCTTGCACTGCTTTCAAAGGTAAAACAGATGCAGCAGGATAAAAAGGAAGAGAGCGAGCGAATCCGGAAAATCGGAAAAGCGTATTTTGTGCAGCAGATGCAGACACTTTTGCTCGGCAGACAGGAGGAAACGGCACTCTCTTATGTTAAAGGACAGGTGGATTTTGGAAGAGGGATCCGCTATATCGGGATCGAGTCGGAGGATGGCGAGACGGATACGGACATAGGACCGGAAAAGAAACGGCAGCTCCAGAGACAGATATATGAAGCCTGCATGCAGTATCTTGGAGGTGAATACAGCTGTCTTACATTCTTAGACGCGGAAGGCAAGGAAGAATGTTATGATGTGGGATTTATTTTCTGTAAAAAAATTTCGCAGGAAAAGGGACTGCGGGAGCAGGAATATATCAATCTGCTATTGGAAAAGATTCAGAAAAGCACAGTCCATCCGGTCGTGATGTATGTCGGCAGTGAGGTGGAAGATATCAGTGATATCTCAGAATCTTTCCGGTCGGCAGTGATCGCAAAGACTTTTTCCAATTTTAAGGTGATGCCGAATCTATTGTACTATTCGAAAGAGCAGAAAAATCCGTCCGGTATTGTGGTGAGCCACAAAAAAATCGAGGATCTGCTGCGGAGTGTGGAAGAGAATGACAAGAAAAGGATCGAGGATAATGTTGCAGCGATCTATGAGGAGATGAATGAGGCGGGAATGAACCCGGAATTGGTACAGATGAACATGAATTATCTCCTGTACCGTCTGGTTTCCCTTGCGATGGAGCAGGATGACAGCGTCAATCAGGATGAGGTGTTACAGTATATCTGCGAAAATGCGTTTCAGGTACATATGATCCGAGGAAGCCTTTCACATTTCCGCAGATTCGTCATGGAGTATGCGGATTATCTGGTACAGTTAAGGCAGAATGCGTCCCGCGGTGTGCTTCTTGATGTGGAGGGGGAGATCCGGAAAAATTATGCAGAGAATCTGACGCTCAAAGAACTCGGGAAGAAATATTTTGTCAACAGTGCTTATTTAGGGCAGATGTTCCGGAAAAAATATGGTGTATCGTTCAAGGAATATCTGAATAATTACAGGATCGAGCGGGCAGCGGAGATCCTTCTTAGGACGGATGATAAAATCTATCTTGTGGCGGAAGAAGTAGGATACCGTGATCTGGATTACTTTATTAACCGGTTTATCCAGAGCAAAGGATGTACGCCGACAACGTACCGCAAGAAGACACGCAGTGTAAATGAATAAACGAGGACAATAGTACCTGTGATAGAGAGTCATGACAGATTTTAGATGAAAAACTAAAATTTGTCATGACTTTTTTTGATTTTTGTCCGGTTGTAGAAAAATGACAAATTGGTAAAATAAAATTACAAAATCTGATACAGATCTTACAGAAATCAGATGTGATTAAGAAGGAGGAGAAAAAATGAAACGAAGAAAAGCAGTGTCAGTATTGCTTGTTATGGCAATGGCAGCGTCAATGCTTACCGGATGTGGCGGGGGAAATACCAATACCACAGGAACAAATGGCGCAGCATCCACAGAGGGAGGCTCATCAGGGGAAAACACAAATGATTCATCCGGCGTGAAAGAGTTTACCGCATTTTTTGCAGTACCTGGTACAGAGATCAATGATGACAATGAGATCGAGCAGAAGATCGCAGAGATCACAGGTGCAAAATGCAAGGAGACATGGCTGACCGGACAGACAGCACAGGAGGCAGTCGGAACACTGATCGCAGGCGGTGAGTATCCGGATATGATCGATGGCGGCGACGGAATGAAACAGCTCTATGATGCGGGTGCGCTGGTAGCACTGGATGATTACATAGACAAATATCCAAACATCAAAGAATTTTTTACAGATGAGGAGTGGGATAAACTCCGTCAGGATGATGGACATATCTACTGGATCAATCAGTTTGGAAATATTTACGGGGAAGAAAAAGCAACCACCCACGGTGACGAGGCATTCTGGATCCAGACGAGAGTGTTAAAGTGGGCAGACTATCCTGAGATCCATACGATGGATCAGTATTTTGACCTGATCGAGAAATACAATGAAGCAAATCCGACCATGGATGACGGAACAGAAAATATCCCGTACACGATCCTCTGCGATGACTGGAGATACTTCTGTCTGGAAAATGCACCACAGTTTTTGGATGGCTATCCAAATGATGGAAGTTGTATCGTAGACCCGGATGAATTAAAGATCGTAGATTACAATACAACACCGACAGCAAAACGTTACTTCCAGAAATTAAATGAAGAGTACCAGAAAGGAATCGTAGATCCGGAGTCTTTTACACAGACCTATGATGAGTACATTGCAAAATTATCAACCGGTCGTGTACTTGGAATGATCGATCAGTGGTGGGATTTTGCATACAACGTAAATGATGCATTTAAGCAGCAGGGACTTGACAAGGAAGGCTGCAATTATGTACCGCTTCCGATCACGATCGACGAAGGTATGAAGAACCAGTGGCACAACTCCGGCGGAACATTAAATGTGTCAAGTGGTCTTGCAATCACCACAAGCTGCGAAGACGTGGAGGGCGCCCTTCAGTTCATCAATGATCTGTTAGACCAGGAAGTACATGATCTTCGTTTCTGGGGCGAAAAAGGTGTGGATTATGATGTGGATGAAAATGGTGAGTATTATCGTACCGAGGATATGAGAATGCAGTCCTCCGACACCGCTTACAAGGCATCCCACAGCTGTTCATATTCTTATTTCCCACAGTATTCCGGTACCAGCCGTGACGGCATTAATGCAATGAAATCGGGGGATCAGGCAAAAGAGTTCTATGACGGATTGAGCGAGGACGTACAGAACTGCTTTAAAGCATATGGCGCAGAGACTTATGTGGATATGCTTGGAACCAGCGAGGCACCGGGACCGTGGTATCCGATGTATTCCTATTCAAACAACATGACGACTGCAACTGAGGGCGGCATGGCATGGACAAAGATGGGCGAAGTAAAACATGAATACCTTCCGAAGGTCGTTATGGCATCTGACTTTGACAGTGCATGGGAAGAGTACATGGGTGTCTACAATAACTGTAATCCGCAGGCATTTATTGATGAGATGCAGGCAGAATTAGACCGCAGAATTGAGGAAGCAAAAAAATATCAGTAAAAATTGTGAGAAAACGGGATGGGGACTGGACGAATGACAGTCCCCATTCTTAAAAAAGAGGAGTGAAACTATGGCTTCAATAACAGTAACGAAAAAAAAACAAAAACAAAAAATCAAAGAGCCGCAGATAAAAATCACATGGAAAGAAATAAAGCGGCAGAAGGTTCTTTTAATATGGTCAGCGATCATCGTAGTGTATGGAGTGATCTTCTGTTATCTGCCTCTTGGCGGCTGGCTGATGGCTTTTCAGAATTATAAACCGAAGGATGGCCTGCTTCATTCTTCTTTTGTGGGACTTGCAAAATTCCAGCAGTTATTTTCCGATGCAACCTTTTTGCGGGTAATCAGAAATACACTTGCCATGGGTGTGATCAATCTGGTCGTCACCTTTGTGATGGCGATCGTATTTGCAATTTTATTGAACGAGGTAAAATCACAGGGAGGAAAAAAGGTCGTACAGACCATTTCTTATCTGCCGCATTTCCTTTCCTGGATTATTGTTACCGGTATTTTACATGATGCATTATCGGGCACCGGTATTATCAACGAACTTTTAGTGAACTTTGGTATTTTAGACCAGCCTCTCAACTTCTTTGCATATCCGAAATACTTCTGGCCGATCGTGGCATTTGCAAATGTATGGAAAGAGACAGGATGGAATGCGATCATCTATTTATCTGCGATCACAGCAATCGATCCTTCACTCTATGAAGCTGCAAATATGGATGGTGCGGGCCGCTGGGCAAGAATCAAATATGTCACACTTCCCGGAATTAAGCCGACGATCATGATCTTACTTTTAATGAATGTCGGAAACGTACTGAATGCAGGTTTTGAGATCCAGTATCTGCTTGGAAACGGTCTGGTACAGAGCGTATCGCAGACCATCGATATTTATGTATTAAAATGGGGCATCAGCCAGAATGATTTCTCCATTGGTACGGCAGCCGGTATTTTCAAGAGTCTGGTTAGTATCATTCTGATCGTGATCGCCAATCAGATCGCAAAACGTAACGGCGAAGAAAGGCTGTTTTAGGGGGTATTGGTATGGAAGCAGTAACAACAAAGAGAAGAAAATCAAGAAAGAAAACATCCGTTGCGGACAAAGTTTTCGTAACGTTAAATACATTATTTATGATCATGTTTGTGATCATTACGTTATATCCGGTGTTAAATACGCTGGCAATCTCACTGAATGACGGAACAGATGCGCTGCGCGGCGGGATCTACCTGCTGCCGAGAAAATTTACATGGAAAAATTATATTACCGTGCTGCAGAAAGACAACCTGATTATGGGTGCCTACATCACGGTTGCAAGAACCGTCATCGGAACAGCACTTGCACTGTTTGCCAACGCGATTCTGGCATTTATTGTCAGCAGAAAACGTTTCATGTTTAAAAAACAGTTATCCCTGTTCTGGGTGATCACCATGTATGTCAATGGTGGAATGATCCCGACCTTCCTGTTATTTAAGACACTTCACCTGACAAACAGTTTCTGGGTGTATGTCATTCCGGGAATGTTCAGCGCATTTAACATGTTAGTCATCCGTACTTATATGAATGGTATCTCAGACAGTCTGGAAGAATCCGCGCAGTTAGACGGGGCAGGTTACACCACGATCTTCTTAAAGATCATTTCCCCGCTCTGCAAACCGGTATATGCGACGGTTGCACTGTTTGTCGCAGTCGGACAGTGGAATTCATGGTTTGATGCAATGCTCTATAACCGTATGAGTGCGAACCTGACAACTTTACAGTATGAGCTGATGAAATTATTATCTTCCGTCACAAACCAGGGAAATTCCGTGGAGGCAATGAAAAATGCGGCAGGATCTGTGACACCGACTTCCGTGCGTGCCGCTGCAACGATACTGACTATGCTGCCGATCATCTGTCTGTATCCGTTCTTACAGCGGTATTTTGTGACAGGACTTACCATTGGCGGTGTCAAGGAATAAGAGGAAAGGATAAAGTTGCATGAAAAGAGGAGCGTTTGAGACTGGAACTTACCGCAATGTATTTGCGGAGGCAGGCTATGATAAGGAAACCATAGAAAAGCGGAAAAATGAGATCTTCCATACACTTTTTTACGGGGCAGAATCAGAGCGGATCTATCATCCCGTCGGGGACGATATGGCATATATCGAGGACACGGGTAACCATGATGCGCGGACAGAAGGGATGTCCTACGGCATGATGATGTGTGTCCAGATGGACCGGAAAGAAGAATTTGACCGTCTGTGGAAATGGGCAAAAACTTATATGTACTTAGAGGAAGGCGAAAATGCAGGATATTTTGCATGGTCGGTGCAGCCGGATGGAACAAAAAATTCTTTTGGCGCAGCACCGGATGGTGAGGAATTTTTTGCGATGGCACTGTTTTTCGCAGCGCACCGCTGGGGAGACGGCGAAGGGATATTCAATTACAGCAGGGAAGCGAAGGAGTTGCTGCACACCTGCATCCACAAGGGAGAAAACGGAGAGGGTGGCAGAGCCATGTGGGATGCCTCAAATCATCTGATCCGTTTTATCACGGATGTGGATTTTTCGGATCCGTCCTATCATCTGCCTCATTTTTATGAGTTGTTCGCACTGTGGGCAAAAGAAGAGGACCGGGCATTTTTTAAGGAGGCGGCGGAGGCGAGCCGTAATTACTTAAAGCGTGCATGTCATCCGGTCACTGGTCTTAGTGCGGAATATGCAGAATTTGACGGAACACCGTATCAGCCTGTTTTAGACCAGTGGGGAGGCAGACATGACTGGTATTACAGTGATGCCTACCGGACGATCGCAAACATTGCCCTTGACTATGAGTGGTTTGCAAAGGATGAGTGGGAGAGTGAGAATGTTGACCGGTTTTTGAATTTTTTCTGTGATACCGTGCAGGAGAAAGACAGGGACGGTATTTTCCTGACCGACGGAACCATTCTGGAAGGAAAGGCACTGCATCCGGTTGCGATGACTGCGGTCAATGCGCAGGCGGCACTTGCCTCAGATCAGAAAAATGCATTTCTCTGTGTCCACCGTTTCTGGGAGACACCGCTTCGCACCGGGGACAGAAGATATTATGACAACTGTCTGTATTTCTTCGCATATCTGGCATTGAGCGGCAATTACAGAATTTATTAGGAGTGCTCGTATGGAAGCAATTTTGGTAAAGGATCAAAAAGCGGCGGCATTTGTGATGGAGGATGGGACATTTGAGGGTGTCTATAGAATCACAGAAAAAGTTTGTGGGGATGTGGAGCAGGTCACAGGTGTCCGCCCGAAGATCATAAAATGGCAGGGAGCGTTGCAGCCGGCGCAGGTGTATGTGGCAACGCTCGGAAACAGTGAGATGTCAGAGGCGATCGCAGAAGAGGAAGGGATAGAACTTTCCTCTCTGTGTGGAAAGCGGGAATGTTTTCTGTTTCAGGTGCTGAAAAATGGCAGTCTGCTGATCGCAGGAAGTGACAAGCGGGGAACAATCTATGGGTTATTCCATATCTCAGAGCTTATGGGGGTATCGCCGTTTGTCCACTTTGCAGATGTGGTCCCTGCCCCGCAGAAAGAAATCATTTTTTCCGAAAAAGACTCGATGCAGAGCAAAGAACCCTCCGTGAAATACCGGGGGTTTTTTATCAATGATGAATGGCCTGCGTTCGGAAACTGGACATTTTCCCATTATGGTGGATTTACTGCAGAAATGTATGACCTGATCTTTGAGACACTGCTTCGGCTGAAAGGAAATTATCTGTGGCCGGCAATGTGGACATCGTCTTTTTCACTGGATGGACCGGGGGAGGAAAATGCCCGCCTTGCAGACTGCTACGGGATCGTGATGAGCAATTCCCACCATGAACCATGTTTAAGACACAGCGAGGAATGGGATCTGGTGCGTGGGGAGGATTCTGTTTATGGAAATGAGTGGAGTTATCTTACCAACCGTGAGGGACTGATCCGTTACTGGCGCGACGGGCTTTTGCGCAGTGGAAAATATGAAAATATCATCACGATCGGCATGCGCGGGGAGAGAGATTCTCTGATGCTTGGGGAGGATGCATCCTTAGAGCAGAATATTTCCCTGTTAAAAGAGATCATCACAGAACAGAGAAAACTCATCCGGGAATGTGTCGGGGAGAATGAACCGGAAATGCTCGCACTTTATAAAGAAGTGGAGGCTTATTATTACGGGGATGAGACAACGCCGGGGCTTAAAGACTGGGATGGCTTAGACGGTGTGACGCTGATGCTCTGCGAGGATAACTATGGAAATATGCGGACACTTCCGACGGAGGAAATGCGCTCCCACCGCGGGGGCTTTGGCATGTATTATCACTTTGATTACCACGGATCGCCGGTCTCTTATGAGTGGGTGAACAGTTCTTATCTGCCTAAAATCTGGGATCAGATGACGATGGCATATGACTTTGGTGTGCGGGATATCTGGATCGTCAACGTCGGTGACCTGAAATTTCAGGAGTATCCGCTCAGTTTCTTTATGGATCTCGCATATGACTATGAGAAATGGGGAAGCAGCAGGATTCATGCGCCGCAGGATTATCTTGCGTACTGGGTGAAACGTGAATTTGGTGGATGGTTCTATGAGGCGCAGCAGGATGCAGTTTATCGGATCATGCAGCAGTATACAAAAATGAATCATAACTGCAAGCCGGAAGCGATGCGCGCAGATACTTATCATCCGGTGCACTTTGGGGAGGCAGACAAAAGACAAAAGGAAAATGAAAGGTTAGAAGCGGAGACAGAAAAGCTTTTATCTTCTGTGCCGGAAGAGATGCTGCCGGCTTTCTGGGAACTGGTATATTACCCGGCAATGGGAAGTGCAAACGCATCTGATATGCAGCTTTATGCAGGAAAAAATTCATTTTTTGCAAAAATGGGAGCGGTATGTGCAAATGATTATGCAGAAAAAATAAAAGCATGTATCGAAAAAGACCGTTTACTCACAGAACGGTTTCATCAGCTTCTGGATGGAAAATGGGATGGAATGGCACTCTCAGAGCACATCGGCTTTGTGAACTGGAACGATGAGGAGTGCAGGTATCCGCTCATGACCTTCATAGAACCGGCAAATAAGCCGAGGATCTTTGCCATGTCAGAGGGCGGTGATGTCTGTACGGCAGGCGGGGACTGGACGAAAAAATTGATCGTGATGCGGCAGTTTTTAGATCCGGCTGTCAGTGAAGCCTCCCTGTTATTGTTTGGCGGCTCGAAAGAAAAAGTGCCTTATCATATCGAGTGCAAAAGTCCGTGGGTTCTGCCTGGAAAAATGCAGGGAGTCACAGACCGTGAGGAAGTGCTCACGGTGCAGATAAAAAGAGATGAGATCACAGACTGGGAGAATGACCACAGGACATATGATTTTGAGGTTTGCTATGAGGGTGGAAGGATACCGGTAAAAATTTTGCTGGAAAAAGATCTGCCGGGATGTCCGGCGGAGGCATTTTATGAGACAGACGGGATGCTCTCTGTCGAGGCAGAGCACTTTATCTGCAATGAAAAGGCGGATGCGGGAGCATTTTATGTTTTGCCGGAGTACGGAAAAACGTTATCTGGTGTGAAAGCATATCCGCAGACAAAGACTTTTTTTGAAATGGCAGAGCAGATCAGACAGGCACCAAAACTGACGTATCAGATCTATGTCAGGGAGGCGGGAGAATACGAAATGATTTGCTATACCGCTCCGGCAAATCCGGTCTGTCAGGGAGGCAGTGTCTATTTTGGCTGCGCCGTCAATGGAAATGCACCGCAAAAGATAGAGATGATTCCGGATGGATACCGTTCCGGCGAGCCGTCCTGTGCGGAATGGGCGAAAATGGTGGTGGATCAGATCCGCGTTGTCCGTGTGCAGGTCACGCTGCAGAGCGGAGAGAATGAAATTGGAATTTATGCGGGGACACCGGGATTTCTGCTGGAAAAACTGACGTTTGTGCGCAAGGGAAAGCATTTGCCGGAGTCAGGTCTTGGACTGCCGGAGACAAGGAGGACGAACAGATGAGTGGACCTGTGGCACCGAAAGATCCGGAAAAAGACAGATCTTATTTTTACATTATGAAAGAAAAAGAAACCTTTGGCTCGCTCCAGACGCAGGGGGAGTATCAGGGCAGGGGAGTCCAGTTTATCTACGAGAGTGATGGAAGGCTTGAAAGCAGTGCGGAAGTGACCGGTGAGGTCTGTGATGAAGAAATTTTAAAGAAACTTGGCACGGTGGAGGGCTTTAAAAGCCTGGTGCACAGCATCGGTATATCCGTGGAGATGGAACATAGCAGAGAACCGGTCACATTTGTATTTCAGATGTACGGGAAAGAGGATCTCTACGGCGGCGGAACGCTCATAGAAACAGAACTGCGTGGGGATGGCGCAGAAGTCAGGATCCCGCTTGATACGGTAGAGTGGAAAACAGATGATGATGTGCCGGGGCAGATCCGGTTTGTCTTTGAGACGCCGGAACAGTCTGCAAGGGTCAATGTCCGTTTCTTTTTAAAGGATGGATTTTTCGTACCAAAGCCGCAGGAAGAGCGCGTGGTGGATATGGAATCCCACGGATATCAGGAAATGATAGAGCGGTCACTCCTTTCTATGGGAGATGCGGGCAGGATCAGAAGAGTCGTAGAAAAAGCGCGGGCTGGGGAGCCGGTAACCATAGCATATATAGGAGGATCCATCACGCAGGGAGCCGGGGCAGTTCCGCTTCACACACAGTGCTACGCATACCGGTTCTGGAAGGCATTTGCCGGAAAATACGGAAAAAATAACAATGTGAAACTGATAAAAGCGGGAGTGGGCGGAACCCCGTCGGAGCTTGGGATGATCCGTTTTGAGAGGGATGTCCTGCGGGATGGAAAAGAAAAGCCGGATCTGGTAGTCGTGGAATTTGCAGTAAATGACGAGGGGGATGAGACAAAGGGAAGGTGTTATGAGAGCCTTGTAACAAAAATTTTATCCATGCCGGATGCACCGGCTGTCCTGTTATTGTTTGCTGTTTTTGCAAATGACTGGAACTTACAGGAACGCCTTGCTCCGGTGGGAGAGCGGTATCAGCTCCCGATGGTAAGCATCCGGGATGCCGTGACACCGCAGTTTCGGCAGGCAAAGGACAGAGTTGTTTCAAAAAATCAGTTCTTTTATGATGCGTTTCACCCGACAAATCTGGGACATAAAATCATGGCAGACTGTCTGATGTATCTGATTGACCGGGCGGTCTGTGAGCCTGATATTTTAAGAAGAATGCATGAAAAACCGGTTTATGGGGATGAATTTGCGCAAGTGAAATTATTAGACCGCAGAGACGGCTATGAACGTGCGAAGATCTGCTGTGGCGCATTTTCCGGTACAGATCAGGAATTACAGTGTGTGGAGATGGATGACAGTTTAACGCCGGTTCCTGAATTTCCGTACAATTGGCAGTATGATGGGGCAAATGGCAGATCAGAAGATGCATTCCAGATGGATATCTACTGCCGGTCACTGCTTCTCATCTTTAAAGATTCCGGAGCGGTGGACGCCGGACGGGCAGATGTGTTTGTGGACGATACCAAAGTTCTGACCGCAGATCCGCATGTGAACGGCTGGACGCACTGCAATCCGGTCATTCTTCTGGAAGAAAAAGAAAGCGGATGGCATCAGGTGAGGATTCAGATGACACCTGGGGAAGAAGAAAAGAAATTTACAATACTTGGTTTTGGCTATGTGGAATAAAAAAGGCATGGCTGCCTGGAAAGCAGAGAAATTTGTGTGAAAAATAAGATTTTAGAATAGTAGAAATGGAGCGATAAAATGAGTATAGCAAAGAATCCGGTTCTGTCCGGTTTTTATCCAGACCCATCTATCTGTAGGGTGGGGGAAGATTATTATATGGTAAATTCGAGTTTTGCATATTTTCCGGGGATTCCTGTGTTTCATAGCAGGGATTTAGCGCACTGGGAGCAGATCGGCAATGCGTTGGACAGGGAAGAACAGCTTCCACTGTCCGGTAGTGAGATCTCACGGGGGATCTTTGCACCGACGATCCGTTACCACGAGGGCACTTATTACATCATAACAACAAATGTGGATCATGGTGGAAACTTTGTGATAACGGCACAGGACCCCAAAGGGCCGTGGTCAGTTCCACATTATCTGGGAGATGCGGCGGAGGGGATTGATCCGAGCCTCTTTTTTGATGAAGATGGGAAATGTTATTATGTCGGGACAAGACCGAATCCGTCCGGGGTCAGACACAATGGTGACTGGGAGATCTGGATAGAGGAGCTGGATCTTCATGCAATGTGCTTAAAAGGTGCGGGGACGGCGGTCTGGAAAGGTGCATTAAAAGATTGTATCTGGCCGGAGGGACCGCACCTTTACAAAAAAGACGGCTGGTATTATCTGATGATCGCAGAGGGCGGTACGGGACCGGAACACAGCATCAGTATCGCGAGAAGCAGGTCGTTAAGAGAATGGTTTTGTGGATGCAAGAGAAATCCAATTTTCACGCACCGCAATCTTGGCAGGGATTATCCGGTGATCTATGCAGGACACGGAGATCTTGTGGATGATGCAGACGGAAACTGGTATGTCGTCATGCTTGCATCGAGGCCATGTGAGGGACACTGTAGTATTGGCAGGGAAACTTTTCTGGCAAAAGTGGAATGGGAGGACGGATGGCCCGTCATCAATCCGGGGATTGGACATCTGACAGAGAAAACAGAACTTCCGATCGGTGAGTATCGCCTGGAAAGGGAAGTGACCCACGCGGATTTTATTACATTTGATCAGAAAAAAATAGATGACAGACTCCTGTCGCTGCAGAGAAGGGATGAAAATGCATATTCACTGATCGAGAGAAAAGGTTTTCTCAGGATGCATCTGAAAAAACAGAAACTTACAGAGAAAACGGACGCGCAGTATTTCGGGCTGAGGCAGAAAGATTATGATTTTACGTTTTCGGCATGCATGGAATTTGACGCGGAGCGGGAAAATGAACAGGCGGGGATCGTCTGCTATCAGAATCATGCAAATCATCTTTCGATGCGTATCTGCGGTGGAAAAGAGAAGAGAAAGCTGCAGGTAATCGCACATATAACAGAAAACGATACGCTGCTTGCGGAAGAAGAAATCAATGCAAAAGGAATGCTGGAACTGTATTTGAAGGCAGCAGGACAGAGGGCAGAATTTTTTGTCAGGGATGAGGAAGGAAAGGTATTAAAACTCATTAAAGACGTGAACCTGCTGCCGTACAGTACAGAAGAAGCAGGGGGATTTGTGGGCTGCACGCTCGGTGTGTATGCGTCTTCAAACGGTGAAATGTCGGATCGTTTTGCGGATGTAGCATGGATTTCGTATGAGGGAATACCGGGTTGATGCCGGGAAAAAATAGAAAAAAATAGGAAAAAAATAGGATTGATTTTTGCCCCTGTTTGTACAATAATAAACTTAGTTGCGCAACTAAGCGCAAAAAGCGAGGGATGAGAGTTTATGGATAAGGGGTTAGAAAAGAATATTACGATTGCGGACGTGGCGGAGGCGCTTGGGGTATCGAAGACAACCGTGTCACGTGCAATTTCCGGTAAAGGTCGTATTGGCAGGGAGACAAGAGAGCGCGTGCTCGCCTACATAGAAGAACATGATTATAAGCCGAATGTCATTGCGAAAGGGCTTGCGCAGTCTAAAACTTATAATATCTGTGTGGTCATGCCGGGGGAGTATGATGTTGTGGATCTTACATTTTTTCAGGAATGTCTGTTTGGGATACAGGAGATTGCGGGCAGCATGGAATATGATATCCTGCTTTCTATCTGCAGGAAAAACGATATATCTTCTCTTGAGCGTATCATAGCAAACCATAAAGTGGACGGTGTGATCCTGATGCGCACTTTTGTGGAAGATGAACAGATCGATTTTCTGCAGACAAAAAATGTACCGTTTGTCACGATCGGAAGTACCAGTGCCAATTATAAAGGAGTGATTCAGATCGATCACAATCACAAGAGTGCATGCAAAGAGCTTACATCGATCATTTTGATGAAGCAGATGGACAAAATTGCACTGATCGGCGGCAATGAAGAGCATGTGGTTACACAGAGCCGTCTGCGGGGATTTCGTGAGGCATATGCGAAGATGGGGAAAACGTTAGATGTGGATCTGATGTTTTTAAGCCAGGATAACCAGGTTCTGGTGGAAAAGGCAGTCAAGGAAGCATTAAACAGACAGGCAGACTGTATCCTCTGTATGGATGACGCTGTCTGCAGCCGTGTTTTAAAGACACTGCGCCAGCAGCATGTCAAAGTGCCGGAAGATGTCCGGGTGGCATCGTTTTATAACAGCATGGTACTTGAAAACAATGTTCCCTCGATCACATCGCTTTCATTTGATGCAAAGGAACTCGGCATGGTGGCATGCCGTACACTGCTTGATCTGACGGAGGGACTTGAGGTGAAAGAGCGTACATTGCTTCCGTATGAGGTGGTGCTGAAGGAATCGACGAAGTAAATACAATCAGGAAAATACAGTTCTGAGAAAATTGAAGATCATCCTGTTGGAGAGAATAAGCAATGGGCGAAACACATAGCGAATAAACGTGTTTCGCCCGTTTTTTATGCTGAAATTGTCGGAAATCACATGAAATGGGCGAAATGATTACAATGATTACCGGAATAGCCCACAGATCAGCGGGAATGAGGGTGAAACTGAAGCAATGTGATGGAAATTCGCCCAAAACAAAGGAAAAGGCAGGAAAATCCCTGATTCAAAAAATATCAAAAACGAGCCAAAATATCCATAAAAAGATGATATAAGAATTGAAAATGCACGGAAAATCAATAGTTAACGGTTGCGCAAAAGTCGAATTTGAAAAAAATAAAAGAAAAAATAGAAGATGATATTGTGCAAAATGGCTAAAAAATGGTCGGATTTATTATAAAATGTGGATATTGACACAAGGATGTAACGGAGATATACTCTAACCATAGAACAACCGATTGCGCATAGCGCAACACGAAAAAGTGTTCTAAAAGAACAATTTTTTCTATCAAGGAAAAGGGAGGAATTTTCAAATGAAGAAAAAAGTCATCAGCACAGTATTATGTGCAGCAATGGTAGCATCCATGTTTGCAGGATGTGGAAACAAAGCAGCCGATAACAGCAGCGCAGCAGACAATAGTGCAGCAGACAACAGCGCAGCAGAGAGCACAAACAATGCAGCAGCAACAGAGACAGGTGATGCTGCAGATAATGCAGAAACAGCTTCCGGTGATGCGATCGCAAATCTGATCGCAGCAACAGACGGAACCGTAGATATCCAGCTCTGGTGTTCAGAACTTGAGGCTTATCAGAACGTTATGAAAGAGCTGACAGACAAATTCAAAGAGCAGTACTCAGATGTGGATTTTAACATCACGATCGGTGCTGTATCTGAGGCAGATGCAAAAGATAAGATCCTTGAGGATATCGATGCAGCAGCAGATGTATTTGTATTTGCAGATGATCAGGTAAATGATCTTGTAAATGCAGGTGCGCTTCAGGAAGTGGCAGCTACTTATACATATGATCCGAAAGAAACGAACTCAGAGGCAACTGTAGCAGCAGCTACCAAAGACGGAAAACTTTACGCTTATCCGTTAACAGCATCGAATGGTTACTTCTTATACTATGATTCAAACATCTTCTCTGAAGAGGATGTGGCTTCCTGGGAAAACCTTACAGCAAAAGCGGAAGAAGCAGGAACAAAAGTTGGCATGAATGTAGCAGATGGATGGTATCTGTATGGATTTTTCTCTGGTGCAGGCTGTGAACTTTCCATGAATGAAGATAACTCAAACAACTGTGACTGGAACTCTGAGACCGGTCTTGCAGTAGCACAGAGTATTGAGAATATCACTTCTTCCCCGGCATTTGTAAGCGTACAAGATCAGGATGCAATTACCATGTTAAATGACGGTACACTTGGCGCATCCATTGCCGCAGCAAGGATTCCCTGTCCGACTCCTTTTGTCTTAAACAGTCCTCCATGCCCGTAAATGCGGTCTACTTTTACTTTTTCCTCTTTTAACAGGATATCCAGACCGATCTTTAACGTGGCAAGTGATGCATAAAGATGGCTTCTCATAAAGTTTGCCAGTGTAAAATGTGCATCCGGTCTGCGCACGAAAAGCGGACGGCCTTCATTTAAACCGGTTACCGGCTCACCGGAGAAATAATTGTAGGCAAGCAGGCCTCCACAGTCTTTATCTCCCTCTAATGCTTTCCGGTAAAGTGTTCCAAACAACTCATTCATATCCGGTTTCATGCCAAAGGCTTCTGCAAATTCTTTGAATAATCCAACCCATGCATTCAGGTCTGATGTACAGTTATTGCAGTGAACCATCGCAACGGTATCACCGGACGGTGTGGTTACCATGTCAAGCTCCTCATGTACATTCTTTAAATCTTCCTCGAGAACGACCATCGCAAACACGGATGTTCCGGCAGATACATTTCCTGTGCGGACTGCAACGGAATTTGTCGCAGCCATACCGGTTCCTGCATCTCCCTCCGGCGGGCAGAGTGGAATGCCTGCGGAAAGATTGCCGCTCTTATCCAACAGTTTTGCTCCCTCAGCAGACAACGTTCCTGCTGCCTCCCCTGCAACTAAAACTTTCGGCAGGATCTCACGCAGTTTCCACGGATATCCTTTTGGTGCGACAAGTGCGTCAAATTTATCGATCATTGTCTGATTGTAATCTCTTGTCTTTGCGTCGATCGGGAACATACCGGATGCCTCTCCGACACCAAGTACTTTCTCTCCGGTCAGTTTCCAGTGAATGTATCCGGCTAAGGTTGTAAAATACGAAATGTTTCCTACATGTTCTTCCCCGTTTAAGATCGCCTGATATAAATGTGCGATGCTCCAGCGCTGTGGAATATTAAAGGAAAACTCCTTTGTAAGTGCTGCCGCAGCCTCCCCCGTGATCGTATTGCGCCAGGTGCGGAACGGTACAAGTAACTCCCCGTCTTTGTCAAATGCCATATAGCCATGCATCATTCCGGAAAATCCGATCGCTGCGAGTGATGTGATCACCGTATCGTATTTTTCCTTTACATCCTCTGCTAATCTGCCATAACAGTCGGTAAGTCCCGTCCAGATATCATCCAGACTGTATGTCCAGATGCCATCCTCCAAACGGTTTTCCCAGTCATGTGCACCGGATGCAATCGGCTCCCCCGTCTCATTTACAAGAACCGCCTTGATCCTGGTTGAACCGAATTCAATACCAAGTACTGCTTTTCCGGTTTCAATCGTCTGCTTTGCGTTACTCATTATCCCTTCTCCTTTCAGATGTAAACCACTTTTTCTATACTTTCAGCATACAACTTGTATGCATGTGTTAACAAGTTGTTTTTTCTTAAAATACCACTTTATAAAATCTCTATAAATTCGCTTTGTTCCTGACCATGTATGGTATAATGTATTAAGCTATGAGCAGTGCCAGATAAGAAGGAACACTGCGGAATAAAATACAGACCAGCACGAACTAATCACAACGTAAAAAGAAAGAGATTTTCCCATGCCATCAGAACATAAAACAAATGAAACCATCAAATACAAACTTGCCACCGCAATGAAAGAATGCATGAAATCCGCCTCCGTAGAGAAGATCACCGTCACGGAGATTGTGGAGACCTGCGGCGTGACACGTCAGACCTTTTACCGGAATTTTAAGGATAAGTATGACCTTATCAACTGGTATTTTGATAAAATTTTACTGGAATCTTTCGAACATATGGGTGAAGGGAAAACTGTGTATGAAGGACTGGTAAATAAATTTCATTATATCCAGCAGGAAAAGCTCTTTTTTAAAGCAGCTTTTAAAAATGACGATCAGAATTGTCTGAGAGATCATGATTTTCAACTGATCTGTGCATTTTACACCGAACAGCTTGAGACGCGCATGGCGTGCAGACTTTCCCGTCAGCTGCAGTTTCAGTTAGAAATGTACTGCCAGGGTTCCATTTATATGACCGTACAGTGGGTGCTTGGCTATCGCAAATGTTCTGCCGAAGAACTCGCACATGCCCTTGCATCTGCCATGCCGGAAGAACTGCAGACTGTATTTCATAAATACGGGTTGGTTTGATGCAGGAAAATGTTACATTCATAAACATTTCTGTTACAAAAAAACCTTCCAGGCAAAACAATTATGCCTGAAAGGTTTTCTTTTACTTATGACAATATACGAATCATAAAGCATACATTCTATGATTTCACCGCTGCAATTACATCAGTTTGCGGAAAAGATTCTTAAGATCTTCCACACTGGCATCTTTCGGGTTACCCGGAGCACATGCATCTGCATGAGCAGATTCTGCAAGAAAATCAAGATCTTCTTCTTTTAATGCCTCAAGTTTTGTCGGGATTCCCACATCAACAGAGAGTTTCTGTACGGCATCAACTGCTGCTTTACGATATTCCTCCACAGACATATCGTCCACACCTTTGACTCCCATTGCACGGGCGATCTCACGGTATTTCTCTCCAGTGCAGTCCGCATTGTACTCCATAACGATTGGAAGCATCATGGCACATGCAACACCATGTGGTGTATCATAAACAGCACCTAAGGTATGAGCCATGGAATGTGCAATTCCAAGACCTACGTTAGAAAATCCCATTCCGGCAATGTACTGTCCAAGTGCCATTCCCTCACGTCCCTCTTTCTTGTTGTCAACTGCATCACGCAGGGATCTTGAAATAATTTCAATCGCTTTCAGATGGAACATATCTGTCATTTCCCATGCAGCTTTGGTTGTATATCCCTCGATCGCATGTGTCAGGGCATCCATACCGGTGGAAGCTGTCAGTCCCTTTGGCATGGAAGACATCATATCCGGATCCACGATTGCAATGACAGGCATATCATGTGGATCGACACAGACGAATTTTCTCTTTCTCTCCACATCTGTGATAACATAATTGATCGTAACCTCTGCTGCCGTACCGGCGGTCGTAGGTACTGCAATGATCGGTACACATGGTTTTTTCGTAGGTGCAACACCCTCAAGACTTCTGACATCCTCAAATTCCGGATTGGCAATAATGATTCCGATCGCTTTTGAGGTATCCATGGAAGATCCTCCACCGATTGCAATCAGGTAATCAGCTCCCGCTTTTTTAAATGCCTCAACACCATGCTGTACATTCTGGATCGTAGGGTTTGCCTTGATATCTGAATAGATTTCATAAGCAAGTCCATTTTTGTCAAGAATATCCGTTACCTTCTTTGTAACACCAAATTTGATCAGATCCGGATCAGAACATACAAATGCTTTTTTGAAAGCACGCGCCTTTGCTTCCGTTGCGATCTCTTCGATCGCTCCTGCTCCGTGGTAAGATGTTTCGTTTAACATAATTCTGTTTGCCATAATAACCTTCTCCTTTTCCAATACTTATGATACTTTGATTGTAACAGGATCCTATCGTTTTCGTAAGTGACAAAACAGCAAAATTGTAACAAAAAACCTGTATCAGCAAATTGCTGATACAGGTCATGTTATGATCTGTTATTATACATTGATCTCAGCTTTCACACCAAGTTCTGCCTCATTGGCATCTAAAATCGGTTTAACCACATTTGCAATGAATTTATCTACCTGAATCGGTGCACGTCCAACATATTTCGATGGATCCATAGTTGCCTGAAGTGCCTCTAATGTCAGATTAAACTCAGGATCTGCAGCGATCAGTTCAAGCAGATTGTTGTCTTTTCCTTCCTCTTTGACAGTTTTTCCTGCCTGCATGGATAAGGTACGGATCTTCTCGTGTAATTCCTGACGGTTGCCGCCATTCTTTACAGCATCCATCATAATGTTCTCCGTTGCCATAAATGGAAGCTCTGCCATTAAATGTTTGGTAATGACTTTATCATATACAACCAATCCATCCACTACGTTTAAGCACAGGTCTAAGATACCATCAATTGCAAGAAATCCTTCCGGAATGGAAAGTCTCTTGTTTGCAGAATCGTCTAAAGTACGCTCAAACCACTGTGTTGCAGAAGTGATTGCCGGATTTAAGGCGTCAATCATGACATAACGTGATAAGGACGCGATACGCTCGGAACGCATCGGATTGCGTTTATATGCCATGGCAGAAGATCCGATCTGATTCTTTTCAAATGGCTCTTCCACTTCTTTTAAATGCTGTAATAACCGGATATCATTTGACATCTTATGTGCACTCGCAGCGATTCCTGCAAGAATATTAGCAACGCGTGTATCTACTTTTCTGGAATAAGTCTGTCCGGAAACTGCATAGCACTCTTTGAATCCCATTTTTGCAGCGATCATCGGGTCGATCTTGTCAATCGTCTCCTGATCTCCATCAAACAGTTCTAAGAAACTTGCCTGTGTTCCGGTCGTTCCCTTGGAACCGAGCAGTTTTAAAGATCCCATGACATACTCTAAGTCCTCAAGATCCATGATAAATTCCTGTGCCCACAATGTTGCACGTTTTCCAACAGTCGTCGGCTGTGCCGGCTGGAAATGAGTAAATGCAAGTGTCGGCAGATTTTTGTAAGTATCTGCAAATTTCGCAAGTTCTGCGATAACATTGACCAGTTTTTTGTGAACCAGTTCCAATGCTTCCCGCATTAAAATTATATCGGTATTATCTCCAACATAGCAGGAGGTTGCTCCAAGATGAATGATTCCTGCAGCTTTCGGACACTGCTGTCCATACGCATACACATGACTCATAACATCATGACGAACCAATTTTTCACGCTCTCTTGCTACATCATAATTGATGTCCTCAGCATGTGCCTTTAACTCGTCGATCTGTTCCTGTGTAATAACCGGCTTTCCATTCTCGGAAAGTCCTAACTCCATCTCTGTCTCAGCTAATGCAATCCATAATTTTCTCCAGGTACGGAACTTTTTGTCCTGTGAAAAAATATACTGCATCTCCTTGCTGGCATAACGCTCAGATAACGGACTTGTATATCTGTCTGTACTCATTTCTGTTCTCCTTAACATTTGTTATTATCTATCTCTCAAAATCGCCCCGGATGTCTTCTTTCGGCGGTTCCATCGGGTAGGTACCCGTAAAGCATCCCTTACAGATACTTAATCCGCCGACCATTTCCTCTAAACGCTCAACTCCAAGGTATCCAAGGGAATCCGCACCAATGATCTTACGGATATCCTCGATGGAACGATTGTATGCAATGAGCTGTTCTCTCTCCGGGATATCTGTTCCAAAGTAACACGGCCATAAAAATGGTGGGGAACTGATCCTTACATGCACTTCGGTTGCACCGGCATCACGCAGCATTTTTACGATGCGGTCTGATGTCGTACCGCGGACAATGGAATCATCGATCATAATGATACGTTTTCCATCGACCGCCTCTTTTAAAACATTTAATTTCACGCGCACGCTGGACTCTCTGCTGCTCTGTTTCGGCTTGATGAAAGTTCTTCCGACATAGCCGTTTTTCACAAATGCAGTGCCATACGGAATCCCCGACTGCAGGGAATAACCGAGTGCTGCAGCATTTCCGGACTCCGGAACACCGACGACAAGGTCTGCATCCACCGGTGAATCCATGGCGAGGAAACGTCCTGCCTTGATCCTGGATGCATAGACACTGACACCGTCGATATGGCTGTCCGGTCTTGCAAAGTAAATATATTCAAAAATACAGCGCGCCTCTTTTTCTTTTGGCAGTGCTAAAGAAAGGTCAGACTGAATGCCGCCCTCCGGTGTGATCGTAACGATCTCACCCGGCAGTACATCACGGACATACTCCGCGCCGATCGTATCAAGTGCACAGGTCTCGGATGCCAAAATGTAGGCATTGTCACGTTTTCCAATACAGAGCGGTTTAAAACCGTACGGATCACGCGCTCCGACTAACTTTCTCGGGCTCATCACTACCAGTGCAAACGCACCCTTGATCTTCTGGCAGGCACGTCCCACTGCCTCTTCCACACTGTTTGAATTTAAACGCTCACGGGCAATGTGATAGGCGATGACCTCAGAGTCGATCGTCGTCTGGAAAATTGCTCCGGTATACTCTAAATCCTTGCGCAGTTCCATTGCATTGATCAGGTTTCCGTTGTGTGCGAGCGCTAACGTTCCCTTTACATAATTAAGAACCAATGGCTGTGCATTCTCACGGGTGGAAGCTCCTGCCGTCGAATAACGGACATGTCCGACACCGATATCGCCATGCATAGGTTCTAAATTATCCTGCGTGAATACCTCATTGACAAGTCCCATGCCTTTGTATGAGGTCACCTTTCCCTTGGGTCCGTTCGTTTCACTGACCGCAATACCACAGCTCTCCTGTCCACGGTGCTGCAATGCAAAAAGACCATAATAGATCGTAGACGCAACGTCTCCGCCATCAAAGTCGTACATTCCGAATACACCACATTCCTCGTGCAGTCCGCTGTCCCCATTCGTCTGCCATGGTGTATCTTTCACAAATCCATTGTTGTCCATAAATGTATCTCCATTAAGCAAATTTCTTACCTGTCAGAAGCTCATATGCCTCTTTGTATTTATTCACGGTCTTTTCGATGACATCATCCGGTAACAGATAGTCACTGTCCGGATTTGCTTTTAACCAGTCTCTTACAAACTGTTTGTCAAAGGAAGGCTGTCCCTGTCCCGGCTTGTAACCCTCTAACGGCCAGAATCTGGAGCTGTCCGGTGTGAGCATCTCATCCCCTAATACAACATTGCCATTCTCATCCAAACCAAACTCAAACTTGGTATCTGCAATGATGATACCTTTGGTCAGTGCGTATTCTGCACATTTTTTATATAATGCGATCGTATAATCTTTGATCTGTTCTGCATAAGAAGCGCCTTTTCCCGGATACTCTTTCTCTAAGATCTCCCTGCAGCGCTCAAATGAGATATTCTCATCATGCAGACCGATCTCTGCCTTGGTACTCGGTGTAAAGATCGGCTCAGGCAGTTTGTCGGACTCCTGTAATCCCTCCGACAGTTTGATGCCGCATACGGTACCGTTTTCTTTATAGCTCTCCCAGCCGCTTCCTGTGATGTATCCGCGGACGATGCACTCGATCGGAAGCATCTCTAATTTTTTGCACATCATGCTGTTGCCGTCAAATCTCTCCTCCTGGAAAAATTCCGGCATATCTTTTACATCAACAGAAATCATATGATTTGGAACGATATCTTTTGTTAAATCAAACCAGAATTTAGACATCTGAGTCAGAATCGCACCCTTTTTTGTGACTTTGTTCTTCAAAATATGATCGAAAGCAGAAATTCTGTCTGTCGCTACAATGATCAGGCTGTCGCCGTTATCATATACTTCACGTACTTTTCCCTCTTTAATTGGCTGAAATACTTTGCTACTCATCCTCTTTGTCCTCTTTTCCGGTGTTATAAGCACCATATCATTTTCTGATGTTACTCAAAAATTATAATACATAGTCTTTTGGAAAGTCAATGATTTTGCCCGTATGGACATCGATATGTGATATAGAAAAATCAGTTCTTTTTATTAGTATTTTTGTATAGTTTTAATCATATTATAAGTTGTACTTATATTTTTGTTTATATTCTCTTATTCTCACTTTCTCAGCTTCTTTCCTGCATGAATTTTACCGGAAAATGATCCTTTTCCTTTCAAAAAAAGTGCCACAAAACTGATAAATTTCTTTCTGACAGCAGCTGCCCTGCCTGTCCAAAAATAAATATACCAGTCTGTGGCATCTTTTTATCCGGCTATATTATATCGCTCTTTTATTTTTTGATCAGTAAAGATTTTCCTGTCATCTCTGCCGGCTGCTCCATTCCCATCAGCTCGATCATAGTCGGGATGATATCTGCAAGACATCCATCCTCTTTTAAGGTGTAGGAAGGATCTGCATTTACCAGGATAAATGGAACCGGGTTGGTTGTATGGGAAGTTAACGGCTCGCCTGTCTCATAGTTTACAAGCTGCTCTGCATTACCATGATCTGCGCAGATGAACATCTGTCCGTCTACTTCTTTTAATGCCTCAACTGCTTTTCCTACGCAGGTATCGACTGTCTCAACTGCTTTGATCGCTGCATCTAAGATTCCGGTATGACCAACCATATCCGGGTTTGCAAAGTTGATGATGATGACATCATATTTCTCAGAACGGATTGCTGCACATAACTTGTCGCATACTTCCGGTGCGCTCATCTCCGGCTGTAAATCGTAGGTAGCTACTTTCGGAGATTTTACAAGAATACGATCCTCACCTTTGTTTGGTTCTTCCACACCGCCGTTGAAGAAGAAGGTAACATGTGCATATTTCTCTGTCTCGGCGATTCTTGCCTGTGTCATATCATGTGCTGCTAAATACTCACCAAATGTATTTTTCAATTCTACTTTCTTAAATGCAACTTCTTTGTTCGGAATCGTCACGTCATACTCTGTGAAGCAGATGTATTTTACGTTCTTTCTTGCGCCACGGTCAAATCCATCAAAATCATCCATACAGAATGTTCTTGTGATCTCACGCGCACGGTCAGGACGGAAGTTAAAGAAAATAACAGTATCGTTGTCTTTGATTGTTGCGATCGGTTTGCCGTTCTCTGTAATTGCAGTTGGAACGAAGAACTCATCTGTCACATCTTTTGCATAAGATGCTTCCATAGCTGCTACTGCGCTCTCAGCAGTTTCTCCCTCGCCAGTGGTCAGCACTTTGTATGCTTTCTCCACACGATCCCATCTGTTATCACGATCCATTGCGTAGTAACGTCCGGAAATAGATGCGATCTTGCCAACACCAATTTCTTTCATCTTAGCTTCCAGTTCTTCGATGAACTCTTTACCGGAAGTCGGAGCAGTATCACGTCCGTCTAAGAAGCAGTGTACATATACATTCTCAACGCCCTCTTTTTTTGCCATTTCAAGCAGGCCAAACAGGTGTGTGATGTGGCTGTGTACACCACCGTTTGATAACAGTCCGTATAAATGAAGGTCGGAACCGTTTTTCTTTACGTTTTCCATACCATCTAATAATGCCTGATTTTTGAAGAAATCGCCATCGCTGATTTCTTTTGTGATTCTCGTCAGTTCCTGATATACGATTCTTCCGGCACCCATATTTAAATGTCCTACCTCAGAGTTACCCATCTGTCCGTCAGGAAGACCAACTGCAAGACCACTTGCATTTCCTTTTACAAACGGATAGTCTTTCATAAGTCCGTCGATCACCGGTGTCTTTGCCTGTGCTATGGCATTGCCCTCTGTTTTTTCATTCAGTCCAAATCCGTCTAAGATCATTAATACGGTAGGTTTCTTACTCATGTTTTGTTTCCTCACTTTCTATTCTCTTTCCATTTATCAAAAGTATACGATTCTCCTAATCCAGAACCATTATACTGATAACCTCATCTGTTTTCAATAGTTTTTCTGGCTCAGCTGTTTTTCAAACTTCTTTGCCTTTGCCTGGCATTCTGTTTCCGTGACCGGATCCCCTCCGGCATCCTTATTAAGCTTTTCTAATATATAGGAATAAATCGCCCAGTTCGTGGGCGCATCATAATGGAGTCCGTCTCCTTTTGTTCCAAACCCAAGATTCGTCAGATATCGGTAACAATCGATATATGCAGCGTTTTCTACCTTTTTAATCCGGTTATTAAATGCTTCAATCCTCTGATTATTACATCTTACCGGAGCACCTGACTTTGTCGGATTCACAGACAACAGATAAAGTTTTGAACTTTCCGGCCATCTGCGATATTTGTTCAGATAGGAACGGATCGATGTCAGGTCATTGACTCCCAGTCCACAGATCACAATCCAGTTTTTAATTTCCGTATGCTGCCGCTGCAGCGACTGTACCTTCGGGAACGCAGTATCTGCCAGCCATGCATATCCCATTCCAGGACAGGATACCACAAAAAAATTCGGCACATCTTCGATTTTGCATTCCTCATTCATCAGATAAAATCTGGAATCTCCCACAAATATATATCCGGTTTCATATTCATAGGAATCTTCGTCTGACTCATCTTCTTCCAGATCATTTTTTATCGTTTTATCCTCTCTGACTGTATTATATGTATCATCTGCCGTATTCTTTGTTGACTCTGTTTTTATACTATCATCAGCATCCTTTTCTTCATCATCTTTTTCATTGTCTGTCGATGAATTTTCGGAATTACCTGTTATATTCTCAGTTTTCGATTCACTGTTTAACTCACCATATTGTATAGATGTCTCAGTTTCCTGTAAAACATCTTCTAATGAAATATTTTGCCCGTCAGAACTCTGTGCTCTCGCATTTGCATTATTTTCTTTATATTCAAAATCCGCGCTTTCTGCCTGATTCCATTCTCTTGCAGTTACATTCCACCCGCCGATCAGTATCAGAACGCAGATCAGCATCCATATTATTTTCTTTTTCATATATTTCACATTTTCCGCATATATCAAGGGAAAAGGGGATTCCTTCTGCTTTCACTCCCAGAGAGAATCCCCTTAACCTGATTATGATTTATTTATAGTTTACGATCTTACCGAAATCAGCTTTTAAGGAAGCTCCACCAACTAAACCACCATCGATATCAGGCTGTGCAAACAACTCTGCTGCATTACCTGCATTTACAGATCCGCCGTACTGAATACGAACTTTCTCTGCAGTGTCAGCACCGTATACTTCTTTGATGCAGTCACGGATTGCCTTGCAGACTTCCTCTGCCTGCTCTGTGGTTGCAGTTTTTCCTGTTCCGATAGCCCAGATCGGCTCATAAGCGATTACCATAGAAGCAACCTGCTCTGCAGTAACGTCTTTTAAGTCAGATTTGATCTGCATACGGATCCAGTCTAAAGTGATTCCCATCTCTCTCTGCTCTAATGTCTCACCACAGCAAAGGATTGGTGTTAAGTTATGCTCGAAAGCTTTTTTCACTTTTTTGTTTAACATGCAGTCGCACTCTTTGAAGTAATCACGTCTCTCGGAATGACCGATGATAACGTATTTTACACCAGCATCTACTAACATCTCAGGAGCGATCTCTCCGGTGTAAGCACCTTTCTCCTCATAGTACATGTTCTCGGCACCTACTGCTACGTTGGTTCCTTTTACAGCCTCAACAACAGGTACGATATCGATTGCTGGTACACAGTAAACAACTTCTACATCATCGCTTACTACTAATGGTTTTAATTCCTCTACTAATTTAACAGCCTGGCTTGGAGTCATGTTCATTTTCCAGTTACCGGCTACGATCTTCTTTCTTGCCATGATTTTATCCTCTTTTTCCCATTTTTAAAGTTTGTTGACATATCATCTGTTACCATACCAAGGCATTATGGCAGCTTTTTATTTCGGCTGCCTATACCTAAGGCGTTATTGCAGCCAGATTTATGCTATGACAATCTTCTATTTATCATCGGCTGCCTATAACTAAGGCGTTATGGCAGCCATTTTCACTTTATGGCAACTTTTTATTTATCGTCGGCTGCCATAACGCCTGGTAATTCCTTACCCTCTAAGAACTCAAGGGAAGCTCCACCACCGGTAGAGATATGGCTCATCTTGTCGCCGAATCCTAACTGGTTAACAGCTGCTGCGGAATCACCACCACCGATGATTGTTGTAGCATCTGTATCAGCAAGTGCTTTTGCAACTGCGATCGTACCAGCTGCTAATGTCGGGTTCTCAAATACACCCATCGGTCCGTTCCATACAACAGTCTTTGCTGTCTTAACTGCATCAGCATATAACTCCTGAGTCTTTGGTCCGATATCGCATCCCTCTCTGTCAGCCGGCATATCTTTTACGTCACATACAGTAACTTCTACCGGAGCATCGATCGGGTTCGGGAAATCTGCGATGGTTACAGCATCTACCGGAAGGAGTAATTTCTTTCCAAGTTTTTCTGCTTTTGCCATCATCTCTTTACAGTAATCGATCTTTGTATCATCTACTAAAGATTTACCGATCTCATATCCCTGTGCTTTTAAGAAAGTATATGCCATACCACCACCGATGATTAATGTATCGCATTTCTCTAATAAGTTAGAGATAACATTTAATTTATCTGCAACTTTTGCACCACCAAGGATTGCTACGAACGGTCTTACCGGATTTTCAACAGCGTTTCCAAGGAAATCGATCTCTTTCTGCATTAAGTAACCAACTACGTTAGAACCACCCTTTGCAGTGATGAATTTTGTAACGCCTGCAACAGAAGCATGTGCTCTGTGGGAGGAACCGAATGCGTCGCATACATAATCGTCTGCAAGATCAGCCAACTCTTTGCTGAACTCTTCGCCATTCTTTGTCTCCTCAGCACCACGGAAACGTGTATTCTGTAATAATACAACATCTCCTTCGTTCATTTCAGCAACTGCTTTTGTAGCTGCCTCACCTGTTACATTGTAATCAGATACGAAGTTTACTTTTTTGCCAAGTTTCTCAGAAAGTTTCTCAGCTACCGGAGCTAAAGACTCGCCTTCGTTTGGTCCGTTTTTAACTTTTCCAAGGTGAGAACAAAGGATAACCTTTCCACCATCGTTGATCAGTTTCTGAATAGTAGGAAGAGCTGCGTTGATACGTGTCTCATCTGTGATTTTTCCATCTTTTAACGGAACGTTGAAATCACATCTTACAAGTACTCTTCTTCCTTTTACATTAATGTCGTCTACAGATTTTTTGTTTAATGACATAAAATATGTCCTCCTTTTATATAATTGGGGTATAAAAACAGGCCCGGTCCAATAGGACCGGACCTGCTAAAAGTCGCATATAGTTATCGTAACCCGTCGATTATGCTAACTCACTGAAGTATTTGATTGTACGAACCATCTGAGATGTGTAAGAGTTCTCGTTGTCATACCATGAAACAACCTGAACTTCGTACTGGTCATCAGATACCTGGTTAACCATTGTCTGAGTTGCATCGAATAATGAACCAAATCTCATTCCTACGATATCGGAAGAAACGATCTCATCCTCGTTGTAACCGAAAGACTCGTTAGCTGCTGCTTTCATAGCTGCATTGATGTCTTCTTTTGTTACGCCAGCTTTCTTAACAACTGCTGTTAAGATTGTTGTAGAACCTGTTGGGGTCGGTACACGCTGAGCAGATCCGATTAATTTACCGTTTAACTCTGGGATAACAAG
>OLQX01000068.1_pt1 | contig 127802 bp, 121 predicted proteins | sample 1672581 | NCBI WGS metagenome assembly OLQX01 (sample SAMEA3136701, study PRJEB25190) | human gut metagenome | reverse complement strand
GCAGTCTGGTAGCTCGTCGGGCTCATAACCCGAAGGTCGTTGGTTCAAATCCGGCTCCCGCAACTAAGAAAGACTTTAGAGAATATCTAAGGTCTTTTTCTTTTTATAAAAATCTTAGGGATAAAAAAGAAATAGTACACAAGATTTCCGTTTAATAGAAATTTAGTGTACTATTTCTTTATCTTTTATTTAAGATATCAATTTGTTTTCGTACTTTCTCTTTTTCTTCTTCATTAAGCAGAGGAGAAACACATAAATATTTACTCTCATCAAGATCAAGGGGCACGGTGGAAATAATGAAATCATATTGATCCAGTTTTTCATCATGCAATTTATGTAAAGAAATGATCTTTTTAACATCAATTTCAGAAAATTCTCGTTCCAGACGGCTTCGCAGCATCTTGGAAGAACCGATTCCGGTAGAACATACGACCAAAACGGAAATCGAATTTTTGCTTAGATAATCCATAGATGCAATAAAATAAATAACAATATAACCTATTTCATCTTCAGGGATTTTTATAGGCTGGAAGATATTACGAAAGCTTTCTTTCACGATTTCATAAAGTTTTGGATCAGACTGATAAATATCTTCTAACATTGGATTTGTTACGGTAATACCACTTTGAATCCGTTCCATTGCCATATTAATATGTAATAGAAGATTTTCCGCAAGATTCTTGTCTTCGCTAAATGGAAAATGAAATTTCTTTTCAATTTCATTGATCAGGCTGCTGATATGATCAAGATTCTGAAAAGCAGAAATCTGTTGATTCAATTCATAGTGTGAACGTCCAACGTATAGATGGATCATCCAATGAAAATAATCCCGTTCATTATCGTAAAGCTGAATTTTAAAATCAACTTCAAGAATTTTGAGGATATCTTGACGAAAATGATCTTCATAGTCTGTATTTGAGTCTTGGATCGTTAGTTTTAAGATATCCTCTTGATCATTTATATAGGAATGTCGTTTAATAAAAATAGCGATCAAGACAAGAAATTCCTGAAGTTCTTTATCTGAAATATTTAGATGTCTTTTACGAATAACGTTTTGCATTTTCTGATAAAGAACTTTTAAAGGTTCTTCGTAGTCAAAATTCTTTAAAAGATCAATAAAATGGTTTGGTCGATAATTGTTGTCTTTCAGCCAGTCAAAAAAGTTATCGGGGGCAATATTTTGAAGTAAGACATTTACAAATAAATGCCTTTTTGGAATTTCATGGCCAGTTAATCGGACTCCTTCACTTTTCTTGGTTTCAAATTGAACATTATGTCCCTGAAGTTTTTCTTTCATAGACTGATAATCATTTCGAATTGTCTGAGAAGAAGTATTTAGATCAATTGCAAGAGCTTGAGTTTTGATATAATCATCTTCGTTTAATAAAGTCAAAAGAATGATGTCAACACGCTCTTTGTTGGAATAATTTTGTTCTGTTTTGACTTCTTCAAAAGCACTGTTTAATCGTTTAAGATTATAGAGCGATCCAAAGATCATAAAACCGTTTCCAGAAGAATTATCTAAAGTAAGATCATATGATTCTATGATCTCGGTAACTTCAGGAATCTGTCGATAAATGGTGCGTTCTGTGACGCCAAGCTTCTTAGAGAGAGCCGATACGGTTAACGGACCATTTGCATTCATTAAATTTTCAATGATTTCTTTTGAACGATCTGAGATCAGCATAACTCACCTTTTCTTTCTAAATAGTTTCACCCTGGATATCAGATTGAAGATTATCAATTATTGTATATAATTGATCCAGAGAAATATTTTTATTTTTAATCTTATTATAAAAATAAATAATGCGTTTGGCAATAGGTTCTTCTTTCTTGATCTTACAGACAGTTTCCATAAGATTTAAAGCATCTTCTCCTTCCATAAATGAAAGTGCAAGTGCAATTGCAAATGAAAGATATACTGGGGTAATATGTAGTGCTTCACAGCTTCTTGCAGCGCCGATCAGACGATCTGAAGGTTGAAGCTTTCTCATAGGATCACGTGCAACGCGGGTAACGGTGTCTCTTAAATAAGAATTTTTAAAACGATGCAGTAAATCATTCATATGAGCATTTAACTTTGAGAAAGGTACCTGATATTTTTCTGAAAGCATCATACAGCTTTCTGTCATACAGCCACGTACGATAGACTGAATATAAATATCACAGGCAGCTTCATGAATATATGTCTTGTTTAAATACTGTCCTAAAAAGGCAGTTGTGACATGAGCCATGTTGTGAACATATAATTTACGTTCCAGATAGTAATGGAAAGGTTCATAAGGAATGATCTTCTTATATTCAGGAATCATCCCTTTGAAAGCAGCTTTATCAACTGGAAGGAAATCATAAGGTTCTACACGAACAGCCAATGGATGTTCATCTTCTGGAATCAGATCAGGATCTGCAGGTGGAACCATCCTTCCGATGGAAGTTTCTACAAGACCAACATTTTTCTCAAACAGAGCATGTTTATCTTCTGGAAGAGCTTTTAATAAATAGTCTCGTAACAGTACATCAGCATCCATCAGATTCTCACAGATTAAGATATCCAGAGTATTCGAAGATTCTTTCTCCCAACGCTTTAAAAGCCCTTGGGCAATGACAGGAGCCACTTTCTCAAGGACTGCAGCACCTAAAGCAGTTGCCATAATATCAGCGTCAGCGATTTCATTGCTGACAGCTTCAGGGTCTTTTCCATCCACAGCACGGATATTTTTGATCCAGTGAACAGGTTGTTCCTCGTTCATAATAATCTGAGGATAAGTTTTCTCTTTGTTGATCAGATGGATCACGTCATCGTTTACATCGATAAAAACGACTTCATAGCCGATTTCAGAGAATAATGCGCCAATAAAGCCACGGCCAATGCTTCCAGCACCATACATAACAGCTTTCATAAAAATTCCTTTCTATAGTCATATCTTTGTATTGTGATAGCATCAAAGACTAAGGAGATAAGTCCTTAGTCTTTGATAATGTGTTTATTGATTATTTAATTATAATTCATTTTTAAATCTTTCAACTAACTGATCATACTCAGGAGCTTTTAAGTAATTTGAAATAGATAAATGTTGCTTATTAGGCTGGGCAGCTTTGGCTGTTCCAGTTAATTCTACATGAGTGATGACCAGGTCAGTATCATCAGGAATCTTTGAGATTGCTGTATTGATAACTTCAATTGGAAGATTTGCGGCTTTTACTTTTTTCTTTAATGCTGCTGCAGACATTGCAGAAGATCCCATTCCAGCGTCACACGCAACAACGATTTTTTTAATATTTTTGATATCTATTCCGGCAACTCCAAGACTACTGTCATTTGTTATTGCAGTAGATTCATTTGAACTAGCAGAAGATCCCATTGCTTCTTTTGGTACTACAGATTCTCCGAGAGATGTGTCTCCACCTTTTGCTACCATACGTTTTACGAAAATAGCATTTAATAAGAATGATACAACACATGATAATACGACGCTTAATAAAACTCCGAACATACAGTTCTTAGGTGAAAGAGCTACGACAGAGAAGATACTACCAGGAGATGGTGTGGCAACAGTACCAACATTTAAGAATGTAAGTGTTCCTGTTCCGACGATACCACCAGCGATCATACCAATGATCGTTAATGGGTTTGCTAATACATATGGGAAGTAAACTTCATGGATACCACCGAAGAAGTGGATCAAGATCATTCCAGGAGCAGCTTCTTTCATTTCTCCTTTTCCGAAGAACCAGTAAGCTAATAATAATCCAAGACCAGCACCAGGGTTTGGCACTAATAGGAATAATGCGGAATGTCCTAAAGTCTTAACCTGTTCATAACCAATTGGTCCGAAGATACCATGGTCTAATGCGTTATTTAAGAATAATACTTTGGCTGGCTCAACGAAGATTGCAGATAATGGTAATGCATTATGTGCTACGATCCAGTTTACACCATTTGTTAATACAGTAGTTACAGTTTCCATAACTGGTCCGAATACTAACATTGCGAAACAGCAAAGGATAGCACCGATAATACCAAGTGAGAAGTTATTTACGATCATTTCGAATCCAGAAGGGATTTTTCCATCCACTGCCTGGTCAAATTTCTTAATGCAAACACCAGCAACAGGTCCTAAGATCATAGCGGCTAAGAACATTGGAGTTCCGTCAACGGCTACGATCGCACCCATGGTAACGAGAGCACCGATAACTCCACCACGATCGCCACCAAACATTTTACCACCAGTATGTCCAATTAAGATTGGAAGTAAGTAATTTAAGATTGGACTGATCAGTTTTGCAAGTTTTGCATTTGGAGTCCATCCTGTTTCCAAAAAGAATGCGGTAATTAAACCAAATCCGATAAACGCTCCGATATTTGGAATAACCATTCCTGCAAGAACGGAACCAAATTTCTGGAGTTTTTGTGAAATACTAGTTTTTTCTTTCATTTTTACAACTCTCCTTCTTCTACATAATTCTGATTGATCATATCAATGAATTCCTGTTTTGAAGAAGCATTTAAAAATTGATGGCATTTTTCAGGTTTTAATAAAATATCAGTAATCTGCATCAGCTCCTGCAGAGAATCTTCCTCACGGCTTGAGATGCCGATCACCAGATGTATGGTATTTCCATGATAAGAAACTCCATGTGGGATCTGAACAATACTGATTCCCGGTTTTAAAACAAAATTCAGAGTGTCTTCTGTGCCATGGGGGATCATAACCCCCAATCCGATATCAGTGGAAGTTTCTTGTTCTCGCCGGATCATACCATTAATGTAGGGTGGTTTTACACATCCGACTTGAACTAAGAGATCACCTGCTTTGTGGATTGCTTCTTCAATTGTAGTACATTCATAATCCAGACAAATGTGTTTCTGGAATTCATTACTTAGAAGTTTGCTGGCCATGCGCCCTCCTTATTTGTTACTCATAAACGTTTATCATGGTTATATGATAACGTACGGAGTGTATGAAAATCAATGCATACTAATGTCATATTTTTCAGGAGATGTTGTGACATTCTTTTGTTTTGTTTGTTATTTTGCATTTTCCAGTAGAATTACGAACAATCAGTTCAGGTTCATATTCCATTCGCATAATATAATGATGTTTGGCAGAGATATTTTTCTGCGTGTTCTTCTTATATATAATATCCACAGCTTCACGACCTTTTGCCAAAGAAGCATGTTCGATCGTAGTTAAAGCGATCTGAGGCATGGAAGATAAAGGAATGTTGTCAAATCCACAGACAGAGTAATCATGAGGAACACGGAATCCATGATCAGAGATCGCAGCCATGATTCCAAAAGCCGTCATATCATTATTCCCAACAAAAGCAGTGGAAGAAGTATGTTCATCTAAAGCTTGAGAAGCCATATCATAACCGTTTTGATATTCAGAATTATCCGCAGAATATCTTCCGTAAGCAGCAATCGTAGGAGATTTTACCTCCACCCATTCTGGATCAAGACCATGATCTTTAAAACAAGAACGCAGCCCAGCAAGACGATGAATCCGGCCAATCTCTTTTGGGCGGATCGGTGTACAGATATAAGTAATATGCTTATGTCCAAGAGAGAGAAGATGTTCAGCAATAATATATCCAGGCTTTTTACTGTCAAGTTCAACTGCATCAAAACGGCATGCATCTGGTTTATCACCGATGGAAACAACAGGGACTTGCTTAGATAATGCATTTGCCTGTGCAATCTTTGTTGGTGGATATAAAGAAATAACGCCTGCAAGTTCAAACCCAGATAAAAGGTTTAGATAGAGTTCTTCTTGAGAGACGTCCCTCAATGTACTGACAGTAAATACGGTATAACCATAATCTTTGGCACGTTCTGTGATCGAATGAATGATCATGGAATAATAACCATTCGAAAGAAGTGGACAAATAACGATGATACTCTTAGCAAGTGCCTGTTCTTTCTTTTTTACACCTGCAACAGGCTTCTTGTAACCAAGTTCTTTTGCACCTTGTCTTACTTTATCGATTGTTTCTTTAGAAAAAGAAACATGTGGTTTGTTGCTTAAGATCATAGAGACAGTAGACTGTGATACACCGGTGTATTCAGCAATATCTCTTGTTGTTACTTTGTTTCGCTTTCCCATAAATAGTACCCTCTTTTCTATACATTTCATTTGCAATAGATAAATCAAAAATTATTTTGATTAATTCGAATTACTAATCAAAATAAGCTAGCGATTATTAATATTATACAATTGATTAATACAAAAAACAAGTGAACACGTACTTTAAGAAAAATAATCCAAAAACCGTGAAAGAAATCATTTGTTAATCAAATAAAATGATTAATAGAAAAACTCTGAAAACCGCATAAAATAGGCGTTTGACGGGTTTGACAGGCAAAAAAAATTATGGTTAGATAGAGTCAGAAAGCAAAAAAAGCAAGTGAAAAACAGGAGGGAATAACAGTGTATGATGTAGCAATTATCGGTGCAGGGATCACAGGCTGCGCTATCGCCTACGAACTTGGAAAATATAATGTGAAAGCTGTAATCGTTGAAAAGGAAAATGATGTTTCTGTAGGAACAACAAAAGCAAACAGCGCGATCATCCATGGAGGATATGATCCAAAGCCTGGAACAAAGATGGCAGAGTACAATATCAAAGGAAATGTCTATACAAAAGAATTATGTGAGAAACTGGATGTACCTTACAAACAGATCGGAGCATTGGTAGTTGCATTCAGTGAAGAAGAAAAGAAAACACTGGAAGAATTAAAACAAAGAGGTATCACAAACGGAGTTCCTGATATGGAAATCTGGGATAAAGAAAAACTTCTAAAAGAAGAACCAAATCTTTCAGACAAAGCCGTTGCGGCTTTAAGTTCTCCAAATGTAGGAATCGTAAGTCCATGGGAATTAGCCCTGGCACTTGCAGAAACAGCCGTATTAAATGGAGTTGAAGTGAAACTTAATACAGAAGTTTCCGGAATCGAAAAAGAAAATGATACATATAAGATAGAAACAAACAACGGAGTGATCGAAGCAAAATACATTTGCAATGCAGCAGGTGTTTTCGCAGACAAAGTTAATGAGATGTGTAATGAAAAGACATTTGAGATTACACCAAATAAAGGAGAATATTACCTAATGGATAAGAGCCAGGGAAATCTGGTCAATCATGTAATCTTCCAATGTCCAAATGAAAAAGGAAAAGGAGTTTTAGTTGCTCCAACGGTTCATGGAAACCTGATCGTTGGACCAGATTCACAGCCAAGTGCGGCGAATGATGTATCAACAACAAAACAGGGACTTGATTTTGTGAGAAATACAGCATTAAAATCTGTACCAGGAATTAATTTTAGAGAGTCTATTAGAAATTTTGCTGGAGTCAGAGCAAGAACAGCAGATCATGACTTCCATATTTATGAAGATAAAAACAACAAAGGGTTTATTAATATCGCAGGAATGCAGTCACCGGGATTATCATCCGCATGTGCAATTGCACCAGATATTTTAAAGATGCTTGAAAATTCAGGACTTACATTAGAAGCAAAAGAAGATATCGTAGATGAAAGACATATCGACCGCTTCAAACATTTAAGTCATGAAGACAGAGAAAAATTAGTAGAAAAGAATCCAGCATTCGGAAAGATCATCTGCCGTTGTGAAACGATCACAGAAGGTGAGATCATCAACGCAGTGCATCGTCCAATTCCAGCAACATCCATTGATGCGGTTAAGAGAAGATGTAATGCAGGTATGGGAAGATGCCAGGGTGGTTTCTGTGGACCAAGAGTTCAGGAGATCATCGCAAGAGAGCTGAATAAACCATTAGCAGATATTCCACAGGATCGTTTGGGAACAAACATTATCACAGGAGAAACAAAAGATGGAGGTGCCAAATAATGAAGTATGATGTAATCGTTGTAGGTGGAGGACCTGCAGGACTGGCAGCAGCAGTGGAAGCAAGTAAAAATGGTGCCGAAAAAGTTCTGGTTGTAGAACGTGATCAGGAACTTGGAGGAATCTTAAATCAGTGTATTCATAATGGATTTGGACTCCATTATTTCAAAGAAGAATTAACAGGACCTGAATATGCAGGTAAATTCATTGATATGTTAAATGAAACAAATATCGAAGTAATGCTTGATACGATGGTTCTTGACGTAGATGAAACAGAAAAATGTGTACATGCCATGAATAAGAAAAATGGTTATATGAAACTTGAAGGTAAATCCATTATCTTAAATATGGGATGCCGTGAAAGAACAAGAGGAGCCATCGCGATCCCTGGTGATCGTCCGGCTGGAGTGTTTACAGCAGGTGCAGCACAGAGATATGTGAATATCGAAGGATATATGGTAGGTAAGAAAGTACTGATCTTAGGATCCGGAGATATCGGACTGATCATGGCAAGACGCATGAGTTTAGAGGGTGCAAAAGTAGTTGGATGTGTAGAGCTTTGTCCATATTCTAACGGATTAAACCGTAACATCGTACAGTGCTTAAATGATTATGATATTCCACTGTATTTATCACATACGATCACAGATATTCAGGGTGATAAACGAGTTGAGAAAGTTATCGTATCAAAAGTTGATGAAAAGAATCAGCCAATTCCAGGAACAGAGATGGAATTTGATGTAGATACTGTATTATTATCTGTTGGATTGATTCCAGAAAATGAATTAACAAGATCTGCTGGAATCACAATGGACCCGGCAACAAGCGGTCCAGTTGTATATGAAAACATGGAAACTTCAGCAGAAGGAATTTTCGCAAGTGGAAATGTCGTTCATGTTCATGACCTGGTAGACTTCGTTACAGCAGAAAGCCAGAAGGCAGGAAAGAGTGCTGCAGAATACGTAAAAAATGGAGAAACAAAAGATCAGACATGCATCGATATCAAAAATGGAGATGGGGTCAACGGAATCGTGCCACAGAAAGTACGTCCATCTAATGTAGACAAGAAAGTTGAAGTTATGTTCCGTGCAAGAAACGTATTTACAGATGTAGCGATCAAAGTAAGATCAAATGGTGAGGAACTTGCTTCCTTTAAGAGAGAACACATGGCACCAGGAGAAATGGAAAAGATCGTTATTCCGAAAGCATTTTTAGATAAAGTAGAAAATGGTGAGATTACAGTATCTGTAGAAAAGGTAGGTGCATAAAGATGACAGATTTAATTTGTATCGTATGTCCAAAAGGATGTCATTTAAAAGTTGATGAAGAAAATGGATATAAGGTTACTGGAAATGGATGCCCAAGAGGAGCCGCTTACGGAGAAAAAGAACTGGTAAATCCAACACGAGTGATCACTTCTACAGTCAGAGTAGAAGCAAAGACTGCAAGAAGAGTTCCAGTCAAAACCGCAAGTGATATTCCAAAGGGTAAAATCTATGATATCATGAAAGAATTAGATAAAGTAACAATGAAAGCTCCTGTAGCGATCGGGGATGTAGTGATCCCTAACGTATTAGGACTAGGAGTTGACGTTGTAGCTTGCAAAAAAGTAGCAGAATAAATAAAATGATTAAGTAAAATATTTAAATTTCAGGAGGATAACAAATGAGCGTTATTACATTTGTTTGTGCAGGTCAGATGAACTCTGCGATCACATTCCCAGCATTCGAAAATGGACACGAGGTACGTCTGGTAGGATCACCTTTAGACAGAGATATCATTGATGGATTAAAGAAGGATAATTTCCATATCACATTAAAGAGAACTCTTCATGATGGGATCAAATATTATCAGATCGAAGAATTAGAAGAAGCATTAGAAGGAGCAGACTTAATCTTAGGTGGAGTAAGCAGTTTCGGACTTGACTGGTTCTGTGACGAAATCCTTCCAGTATTACCAGAAGATGTACCTTTATTAACAGTAACAAAAGGTATGGTAGATTTAGATGACGGAACTTTAGTTCCTTATCCACATATCTTCGAACAGAGACAGCCAGAAGGAAAACATATTAACTTTAACGCCATCGGTGGACCATGTACAAGTTATGAATTAGCAGACCATGATGACAGCCATGTAGCTTTCTGTGGAAAAGACATGGAAACATTAAAATTCATCAAATCTTTATTAACAACAGATTACTATCACATCAGTCTTTCTACAGATGTTGTAGGTGTTGAGTGTGCCGTAGCCATGAAGAATGCTTATGCATTAGGTGTGTCTCTTGCAGTTGGTTTAGCAGAGAAGAGAGATGGAGAGATCGGAGCAGTACATTATAATTCTCAGGCAGCATTGTTTGGACAGGGTGTCAAAGAAATGATCCATCTGTTAGAACTGATTCATGGTGGACCAGAAAACATCATTCACGGAGCTGGTGACTTATATGTAACAGTCTTCGGTGGAAGAACTCGTAAGATTGGTACATTATTAGGACGTGGACTGACATTTGATCAGGCAATGGAAGAATTACAGGGTGTAACTTTAGAGTCTATCGTTATTGCAACAAGAACAGCTCGTGCCGTACGTAAACTGGCAGAAAGAGGCGTTGTATCTTTAGATGACTTCCCATTGTTAATGCATGTAGATGCGATCATCAATGAAGGCGCAGAAGTTGATATTCCTTGGGAAAAATTTACGACTGTTGTAGAATAATAAAATAAAAAATTAGAAATTCACGAAAATACTCTCTTTTTGAACAAAATTTAGTGAAAAAAGAGGGTTTTTTCGACCTTTTAAATTTAAAAAAATGCACAAAAAAAGATAAATAATAGACACAAAATTATGCATAATGTAATATGAACATATAATAAAAGAGTCATAGGAGGTAGTTATTATGAAAAAATACATTATGGCACTGGACGCAGGGACAACAAGTAACCGCTGTATCTTATTTAATGAACAAGGTGTGATCTGCAGTGTTGCACAGAAGGAATTTACACAGTATTTTCCTCATCCTGGATGGGTGGAGCATGATGCGGATGAGATCTGGTCTTCCATGCTTGGAGTAGCAGTAGAAGCAATGAACAAGTTAAATATTACACCAGATCAGGTTGCAGCCATCGGAATTACAAACCAGAGAGAGACAACGATCATCTGGGATAAGAATACAGGAGAACCTGTGTATCATGCAATTGTCTGGCAGTGCCGAAGAACATCTGAGTATTGTGATCAGCTGAAAGAAAAAGGTCTGACAGAGAAATTTAGACAAAAAACAGGATTAATGATCGATGCTTATTTTAGTGGAACAAAGGTAAAATGGATTCTTGACAATATACCAGGGGCACGTGAAAAAGCTGAAGCAGGAGATCTTTTATTTGGAACGGTAGAGACATGGCTGATCTGGAAACTTACAAAAGGAAAAGTTCATGTTACAGATTATTCAAATGCGGCAAGAACAATGTTATTTAATATTAATACCCTTGAATGGGATGATGAAATTCTTGAAGAATTAGGAATTCCAAAATCAATGCTTCCACAGGCAAGACCATCCAGTGAAGTTTATGGAATGGCAGATGAAAGCTATTTTGGAAAAGAGATTCCTATTGGAGGAGCAGCAGGAGATCAGCAGGCTGCATTGTTCGGACAGACATGCTTTACAGCAGGTGAAGCTAAAAATACATATGGAACTGGAGCATTCCTGTTAATGAATACAGGAACAAAACCAGTCTTTTCTGATAATGGACTGATCACAACTATTGCATGGGGATTAAACGGAGAAGTCAACTATGCATTAGAGGGATCTATTTTCGTTGCTGGAGCAGCAATTCAGTGGCTAAGAGATGAGATGAGACTTGTGGATTCATCTCCAGATTCTGAATATATGGCAAAGAAAGTAAAAGACACAAATGGCTGTTATGTAGTGCCTGCATTTACAGGACTTGGTGCGCCACATTGGGATCAGTATGCACGCGGAACGATCGTTGGAATTACAAGAGGTGTCAATAAATATCATGTGATCCGTGCGACATTAGAATCTCTGGCATATCAGACATATGATGTGTTAAAAGCAATGGAAGCGGACAGTGGAATCAAATTAAGTGCATTAAAAGTTGATGGTGGAGCAAGTGCAAATAACTTCTTAATGCAGTTTCAGTCAGATATTCTTAACACAGAAGTACGTCGTCCAAGATGCGTTGAGACAACTGCAATGGGAGCGGCTTATCTTGCAGGACTTGCAGTTGGATACTGGAAAGATAAAAATGACGTTATCAATAACTGGAATATTGACCGTGAATTCCATCCAGAAATGCAGGAAGCAGAAAGAGAAGAAAAATTAGCTGGATGGGAAAAGGCAGTAAAATATTCTTTCGGATGGGCTAAAAATTAGATATATCATGAAAAATTAAAAAGAAAAGAGGGAAAGACTATGTTACCTTATATTTCAGAATTTATCGGAACAATGCTCTTAATCTTACTTGGTGATGGAGTTGTAGCAAATGTAAACCTTGACAGATCAGGAATGAAAGGTGCAGGAGCAGTGCAGATCACATTTGCATGGGGACTTGCGGTGCTTGTACCAGCATTTATTTTTGGATCTTCATCTGGAGCTCATTTTAACCCGGCACTTACGATCGCACTTGCGGCTATTGGCAATTTCTCTTGGTCTATGGTGCCAGGATATGTGATCGCTCAGTTTGCAGGAGCATTTGTAGGAGCAGTCCTTGTTTATGTTTTATTTGCAGGGCAGTTTGAGGCAACCAAAGATCAGGGAATAAAATTAGGAGTATTTTGTACAGGACCTTCTATTGCGAATACAGGATTAAACCTGTTAAGTGAGATCATTGGAACTTTTGTTTTAGTCTTTGCAATCTTAGGAATCGGAAATGTAGAAAATGCAAGTTCTATGGGACTTAATTATTTCTTTGTATTTGCAATTATCGTTTCCATTGGTATGTCACTTGGAGGATTGACAGGATATGCGATCAATCCAGCCAGAGATTTAGGACCAAGACTTGCACATGCAGTTCTTCCAATCCCAGGAAAAGGGGATTCTAACTTTGGATATGCATGGATTCCTGTTGTAGGACCGATCATTGGAGCACTGCTCGCAGGAGGATTATTTGTAGTCATTCCATGGTAGTATTAGATAAACGAAAATAAAATAGAGATTGAAAAGATGGATGTTTTCTTAGAAGGAGGCATCCATTTTTTTACAAGATATATATTATTAAATGGTTTTATCTTTTTTCAGTGGCGTCCTATAGGTGGGAGAGGATGTCACTAAGAAATCTATGAAAACACCTAGAAAAGAAATAGCACGTGCGGTAAAATATATGCAGGATTATAAGAGCCAAAAGGAGGTAATGAACATGGAATACAAAAAATTCAACAATCAATACGTAATAAGAATTGACAAAGGCGAAGAAATCTGTGCAAAATTAAAAGAGGTCGCCCAAAAAGAAAATATCAAACTTGCATACTTAACAGGAATCGGGGCAGCAGGCAAAGTAACAGCTGGTGTTTTTGATACAAAGGAAAAAGTATTCAAAGGCCATACATGGGAAGGTGATCTTGAGATCGTTTCCATTGGTGGGAATATCAATACTATGAATGGGGAAACTTATACACACTTCCATATCAGTGTTGCGGATGAAGCAGGGAATGTCTATGGAGGTCATCTGACAGAAGCAGTGATCAGCGGAACCGGAGAACTTGTATTAACCGAGATCGAAGGCACAGTTGACCGCAAGTTTGATGAAGAAATCGGGCTGAATTTATTTGAATTCTAAGTGAAAAACGGAGGACAAAGATAACATGGAAATGATGACAGGAAGAACATTATTTCGAAATTACAAAGAATATGATCAGAAAGAAGTAGAGATCTGCGGCTGGGTAAAAAGCAATCGTGGATCAAAGAAATTCGGATTTCTGGTTATTAATGATGGTACATTTTTTGAACCGATTCAGGTTGTATATGATCAGGAGATGGGCAACTTTGATACGGTCAGCAAATTAAATGTTGGAACAGCTGTGATCGTTAATGGAACTGTGATCGTGACACCAGATGCGAAACAGCCATTTGAGATTCATGCAAAGAGTGTAGAAGTCGAGGGAGAATGCCCATCCGATTATCCATTACAGAAAAAACGTCATACATTAGAATATTTAAGATCTATCTCTCATTTAAGACCAAGAACGAATACGTTTCAGGCAGTATTCAGAGTTCGTTCTCAGATTGCATATGCGATCCATAAATTCTTTCAGGAACGTGATTTTGTATACGTGCATACACCATTGATCACAGGACAGGACTGTGAAGGTGCTGGAGAGATGTTCCAGGTAACAACGATGGATCTTAACAAGATCGCTGAAGAAGGAAAAGTTGATTATGAACAGGATTTCTTTAAGAAGCCAGTCAGCTTAACCGTCAGCGGACAGCTTGCAGGAGAGACTTTTGCACAGGCATTCCGCAATATTTATACATTTGGACCAACTTTCAGAGCTGAAGATTCCAATACAACAAGACATGCAGCAGAATTCTGGATGATCGAGCCAGAGATCGCATTTGCAGATCTTGAGGATAATATGATCCTTGCAGAGCAGATGATCAAATATATCATCAATTATGTGATGGAGCATGCACAGGAAGAATTACAGTTCTTTAATAAATTCGTAGATAAAGGATTATTAGAACGTTTGAACCATGTAGTATCTTCTGATTTTGGAAGAGTTACTTATACAGAAGCAGTGAAATTATTAGAAGAACACAATGATGAATTCGAATATAAAGTGTCTTGGGGAATTGATCTTCAGACAGAGCATGAACGTTATCTGACAGAGAAGATCTTTAAGAAACCAGTGTTTGTCACAGACTATCCAAAAGAGATCAAAGCATTTTATATGAAGATGAATGAAGACAACAAGACGGTTGCAGCCATGGATCTTTTAGTGCCAGCTATTGGAGAAATCATCGGGGGAAGCCAGAGAGAAGATGATCTTGCGAAACTGGAAGAGAGAATCACAGAATTAGGTATGAAACCAGAAGATTATGATTTCTATTTAGATCTTCGCAAATATGGTTCCACAAGACACGCAGGATTTGGTCTTGGATTTGAACGTATGGTAATGTACGCAACAGGAATTGCTAATATCAGAGATGTCATTCCATATCCAAGAACCGTAGGAAAATGTCAATATTAAGATGAATTATGCATATACTATTACGAGAGCAATTTTTAGGAGGTAGTAGTATATGCATTCTATTTGGCAGGAACAGATGGAATTTCCAGTTTATCCGATTTTAAAAAGAGATAAAAAAACAGATATTTTATATGTAGGTGCAACCCTGAAACATGCAATAGAGGCAAATTTTCAAAAAGAAATGGGAAGATCAGTTATGATCATTGAAGAAAAAAGTATTGGAGATATGCCAGAACTTGGTGGCATGGGGATTTTGAAAGCAACGAACATGAATGAATTTAAAGAGCTCTGTATTTTGAAAAATTATATTATAAGACAACATATTCCATGTGATCTTGAAATTATTTCAGAGACAAGCATTCAGGTCCATCCAGTGAAGTTGTTTTTGTTTATGACGAAGGATGTTGAAGTATATGAACAGACAAAGATCACTGCAAGGCAGGGGAAACGTCTGGATATCGAAAGTGCCTATATCGATGCAGGACAAGTGATCGAAGACGACAAGCCTTGTGAGAAGAGATATATTCATGTATTTTCAGAAGCAGGTTTTCCAGAAATCACGAAGCCAGATATTCTGGAGATCAGAAAATATAAAGAAGATTATCTGGTGTTGTCGTATCAGAGAAAATTGGAAGGAAGCCGGAATTCTTGGGAAATATAATTGAGTCATGTTGTAAAATTAGTGAAACGAAGATAGTATTTTGTGCTACAATAGATGTCAAGAGAACATTTATACAGGAGGATAAGAAACTATGAGTATGATTGATGTAATCCGCAAAGAAATGATGACAGCGATGAAGAATAAGGACAAAGAGAGAAAAGAAAGTCTTTCTATGTTATTAAGTGCATTAAAAAACGCACAGATCGATAAGAGAGAAGATCTGACAGAGGCAGAAGAAAACACAATTATCGCAAAAGAGATCAAACAGACAAAAGAGACAATGGATACTTGCCCTGCTGATCGTACAGATATCATTGATGAATGCAAAGCAAGATTAGCAGTCTTAGAAGAGTTCGCACCAGAGCAGATGAGCGAAGAACAGATCGAAGCTGAGATCAATGCTGTATTAGCAGAACTTGGAATTGATGCGCCAACAATGAAAGACAAAGGAAAAGTTATGAAGAACCTGATGCCAAGAGTCAAAGGAAAAGCTGACGGTAAACTTGTAAACCAGCTGGTAGGAGCTAAACTTTCATGAGAAATATATTAATTGTCGTCGATATGCAGAATGACTTCATCGACGGAAGCCTTGGAACCAAAGAAGCACAGGAGATCGTAACACCTGTTGCGGGAAAGATTCGTAATTTTGAGGGTGATATCTATGGAACGCTCGATACACATGAGGAAGATTATCTTTCCACACAGGAAGGAAAGAATCTTCCAGTCAAACATTGTATCTGTGGAGAAGACGGCTGGGCATTAAACAGCGAAATCATGCAGGCAATCGCAGAGACGAAAGCAGAAGTCCATAATTTCTGTAGAAAAGGAACTTTTGGTTCTATGGAACTGGCACAGATATTGAAGGAAACATATGAAGATCAGGAAGTTGAAATCGAACTGATCGGATTATGTACGGATATCTGTGTGATATCCAATGCAATGCTGATTAAAGCAGCACTGCCGGAAGTGAAGGTAAGTGTTGATTCTTCATGCTGTGCAGGAGTGACTCCTGAGAGTCATAGGAATGCGTTGGAAGCTATGAAGATGTGTCAGATTGAGATAGTATAATTAGTTGTAAATAAAGGGCGATATGAAGTCGCCTTTTTATTTTGGATTAAAATGTAAAAATTTATCTGAACAATAATAAGAAAATCAATATAGAAATGCAAAATCGTTATCAGAATGATTGGACAGAACGAAGTTTATTTTATAATTGCAGGATGTTTACAGAGGGATTTTATCACGGACAATCATATGGAGAATTAGAACCATGTATACATATAGGTATTTTAGATTTTAATTTGATGAGGAGTCAAGGTTTTCATCATCATATTAAATTATTGGATATAAAAACAGGGGAAGAATATAATGACAAATTGCAATTTCACGTGGTACAATTAAAGAAATTAGAAAATGCTGCCAAGGAAGAAAAAGAAACGGAACTATACTATTGGGCAAAATTACTTGCAGCAAAAGATTGGAAAGAAGTTGACGATACGATTAAAGGAAATCCATATAGAGAGGCGGTGAAAGATGAGATGTATAAAATGAGTCAGGATGAAAGAGAACGATATTTGTATTTGCGAGAAGAAATGGCATATAGTGATGAAATCAGCAGGATGAAAACTGCGAGAGAAGAAGGATTGGAAGAGGGAAGAAAGGAAGGAAGAAAGGAAGGAAGAAAGGAAGGAAAGCAATTATTTTTACAATGTATAAGATTAAAAAAACAAGGTTTTTCAAAGGAAAAAATAGCAGAAGAATGTCAGGTTGATATACCTGAAGTAGAAGAAATCTTGAAAGAAATAGAAGATTTATAAATTTAAAAATTGGAATATGGCATAGATAATAATCACAAGTGGTAATAAAAAATTACTGCTTGTGATTATTTCTTTTATCTTGACAATTACAAATCAAACTGTATATACTGTACATATACAGTAAAACAAAGAAAGGAGAGAATTAAGTGAAAATCATAATCAGCAATGTCAAGAATCAGCCAATCTATGAACAGATTTATGAACAGATCAAGAATCTGATCATTACAGAAGAACTAAAAGCTGGCGAAATGCTTCCATCGATTCGAGGACTTGCGAAGGATTTAAGGATCAGTGTGATCACAACAAAGAGGGCGTATGATGAGCTTGAGAAAGATGGATTTATTAATTCTGTGGCAGGAAAAGGCTGTTTTGTGGCGGAGAAGAATCTGGAGCTTATCAAGGAGGAGAATTTAAAGAAGGTAGAACAATATTTGGAGAAAGCAGTGAAGCTTTCAAGAACATGTGGGTTAACAAAAGATGATCTGATCGATATGATCAAGATCATTGGAAAGGATGAATAATGAAGAATGCATTAGAATTACAAAATGTATCAAAGTCATTTAAAGGATTTGAAACGAAAGATATGACATTTTCACTACCAGAAGGTTGTATTCTTGGACTTGTCGGGAAGAATGGGGCAGGGAAAAGTACTACGATCCGTCTGATTATGGATATGATTCACAAAGACAGCGGAACAATCTATGTGTTAGGAAAGAATATTGAGGAAGATTTTACAGAGACAAAACAGGATATTGGAGTCGTTCTGGATGAGCCATCATTTCCAGAATATGTGACAGCAGACCAGATGAACAATATCATGAAAAATATTTATAGAAACTGGGATGAAAAACGATATTATGAATTGATCGATCAGTTTGAACTTCCAAAATGGAAAAAGCAGTTTAAGAATTACTCGAAAGGAATGAAGATGAAACTTGCAATCGCGGTGGCACTTTCACATCATGCAAAACTGTTAATTCTAGATGAACCAACGAGCGGACTAGACCCATTTATGAGAGATGAGATTTTAGATATTCTTTATGAATTTACAAGGGCAGAAGATCAGTCTGTTTTAATATCTTCTCATATCGTGAGTGATTTGGAAAGACTTTGTGATTATATTGCATATATCGATCAGGGAAGTTTGAAATTATATGAAGAAAAAGACCGCTTGATTGAACAATATGGAATTTTAAAATGTTCCAAAGAAGAGCTGAAAGAATTTGATGAACAGGCAGTCAAAGGGGTAAGAAAAAATTCATATGGAGTTGAAGCGTTGGTAGATAAATTGAAGATGCCGAAAGATTATAAGACAGATATGGCAACATTAGAAGAAATTATCGTATTTCTCTCAAAAGGACAGGAAGAATAGAAGGAAGTGTGGGTATGAAAGGATTAATACGAAAAGAATGGTATAGTTTGTGGAGTCAGTATCGGATACATATGCTGGCAATGCTGGGGTTAGGAGTATTGCTGCCAATTATAAAAAATACAGACTTTTTCCCTGATGAATCTTTTTGGATATATTGGGCAGTAATAACGATTTTCTATATTCTAATGCATTCGGTAGAATATGAAAAAAAATCAAATTGGGATATGTACAGAGCAACATTTCCAATCAATGGAAGGGAGATTGTTGTTTCAAAATATATCTTTGGTTTTGGGATCGTGATAATCGCGAGTATCTTAGTTTTTGTAGGAAGTATGATCTGCCAGAAGATGATAGTGGGCAGAATCAATATTTACTTTATTGGTCGTGTTGTAAAAGCTATATGGATTAACGGTACATTGGATATGATATTTGCATTTCCGATTTTGTGCAGATATGGATATGACGAAGGAAGGGTATCTGCAGCGATGATCGTATGTTTTCTTGGAATGTTTTATCCATATAGGCTGCAACAATTGTTATTAAATCTGCCATTCCCGACCATTGTATTTCTGATTTTGCTATTTATGATTTGGTGTTTTTCAGGTGTATTGAGTTGCAAATTATACGAGAAGCGGAATGATCAATAAGGAGGGCGCAGTGTGAAAGGTTTGTGTTTAGAATACAAATGCAGGATTATGGAATGTGGAATTAAATATGTGATTTGGATACTTTTAGTTCTTCAGATGATCATAGGTTTTTTTGGATTTGGTACTGGTGGGGCTGTTTTGTCAGCACTTTTGGTAATACAAATCAATGACACAATGATTGATGATCAAGCCTGTGGATGGAATCAGTATTGCAAGATCTTACCAGTCAGTGGAAGGAAACAAGTTGGTATGAGGTATCTTCTTGGAATTGTAGCGACAGCAATTATGACCATCATATTTTTGATCGGAAGAGCACTTGGCGTTCTCAATGTTGAAGTTCCGTTCTATGAAGTAAAGCAAGTGATTCAATGGATCGTTGTAGTAAGTTTCTTATGCATGTCAATTCAGATTCCAGTAAATCTCATGCTACATTTAAAAAATATAAGAAACAGACTCGTAGGATTGCCATTGTTTTTAGTTTGCTATGTAGGAGGTAGATTGATCTTTTATGCAATACGAAAAATACCAAGAATTCCGGGGAGTCAGGTGTTTTTAAAGAATGCAGTAGTGATATCAATTGTAATGGTTTTGGTTTCTTATATTGGTTCGGTTTTGATGTGGAAATATAGGAAATCGTAGTGGTTAGCAAAAGAAATGCAATCTATACTGTCCTAATAACATCATTTATGCTAAAATAAAAATCGTCTGTAATACGGCAATAAAAATCGTATTACAGATGATTTTTATTTTACAAAATTTTCAAACATAACAAAGAAAGAAGGAAAAACAATATATGGACACATACTACGTCACAAGAATCGAAGAACCAGACTTCGGTTGTGAAGGCCGCCCGGAAGGACAGGAAATCAAAGATAAAGTATATTTAAAAGAAGAAATAACGAAGGAAGAAACAATAATTTTCATGGAAGATAAATTACTATACGAAAGAGATATAAATGAAGGAATGAAAGTTGTGATCGATGGAGATGGAAGATTACAGAAAGTGGAGGATCGATCATGAAAGATCTGACAAAAGGAAAGATTTCAACATTGATCTTAGGATTTGCGATTCCAGTATTTTTAGGAAACTTATTACAGCTTACATACAGTCTTGCTGATACAAGAATTGTCGGAAGTTTTCTTGGAGAGCGATCACTTGCTGCAGTTGGTGCAACGACAACGATCAGTAATTTGATCGTTGGTTTCTTATTAGGTCTGGCCAATGGATTTGCGATCATTACAGCGCAGAAATTTGGAGCAGGTGATAAAAAGAGAGTTCGAAGATCATTTGCGATCGCACTTGTGTTAGGAGTGATCGTTTCTGCTATTTTAATCTTGATCGGAACGGTATTTATCAATCCGATTTTAGGATTTTTGAATGTTCCAGGTAAATTATTTATCGAAGCGAAACAATATATACTGATCATTATCATTGGTTTATGGGTCACGATGTTTTATGATATTTTGATGGCGGTGATGCGTGCCATCGGAGATACGTTAACACCATTATTGATTCTTGCGATTTCTGTAGGATTAAATATCGTACTGGATCTTTTATTTGTTGCAGTATGGAAAACGGGAACATGGGGTGCGGCAGCAGCAACTGTGTTGGCACAGTTTATCGCATTGATTATTTGCTGCTTTTATATGATTCATAAGTACGAATTATTACGTCTGAATAAAAATGATTTTAAAGATCTGGAATCTAAAATGATCAAAGAAATGCTGGCGACAGGAATGTCCATGGGATTTATGAGTTCTCTTGTGAACATTGGATCACTTACATTACAGACAGCGATCAATAAGCTTGGGCAGGAAATTATCGTAGCCCATACAGCGGCAAGAAAGATCACAGAAATATATATGATCATGTTCAGTGTCTTTGGCCAGACGATGGCAACATTCTGTGGTCAGAATATGGGAGCTGGGAAAGTTGACAGAATTAAGGAAGGTATGAAACTAGCGATTATTTATACATGTGTCTGGTCAACTTTTGCGATGATCGCAAGTTATACGATCGGACCGCAGTTAGTCCATATGGTTACAGGAAGTCACAAAGATGTAGTCATTGTAAATGCAACAAATTACCTGAAGTTTAATACGATCTTTTATTATGTGCCAGCGGTCATCAGCATAGTAAGAAATGTTATGCAAGGAATCGGGGATCAGATCACACCATTAGTATCCAGTGGATTAGAAATGGTCGGAAAAGTGGTGATCGCATTTACATTAGTTCCTTTGATGGGATATGCAGGTGTTATCGTAGCAGAACCGATCGTATGGTTTATCATGGTTATTCCATTGATCGTACAGATCATAAGAACACCGAAATTAAAAGCAAATAAATAAAACCCAAAAAGCGGAGAATCCATAAAAGGATCTCCGCTTTCTACATACACATGACATTATTTTAGTTGAACATTCCGTCCCACGGGAACATTCTTCTTTCTTCTTAAGGATTAAACAATACCCTGAGCTGTCATTGCATCTACGACTTTCTCGAATCCTGCAATGTTAGCACCAGCTACATAGTTTCCTTCCATTCCGTAACGTTTTGCAGCGTCATCTAAGTTGTGGAAAATGTTAACCATGATGTTCTGTAATTTTCCATCAACTTCTTCAAATGTCCAGCTTAATCTTTCGCTGTTCTGAGACATTTCAAGAGCAGATGTAGCAACTCCACCAGCGTTAGAAGCTTTACCAGGTGCGAATAAGATTCCGTTTTTCTGTAAGTATTCTGTAGCTTCTAATGTAGTAGGCATGTTAGCACCCTCTGCAACTGCGTAACATCCGTTTGCTACTAACTGTTTAGCATCTTCTAAGTGTAATTCGTTCTGAGTTGCACATGGAAGAGCAATGTCAACAGGAATAGACCAAACTCCTCTTCCTTCGTGATATTCAGCACTTGGACGAGCAGCAGCGTATTCTGTTAAACGAGCACGTTTTACTTCTTTTACTTCTTTTAATAATTCAACATCGATACCATCTTTGTCATAAATCCATCCTGTAGAGTCAGAAGCTGTAACAACTTTAGCACCTAACTGCTGAGCTTTCTGGATTGCGTAAATAGCAACATTACCAGCTCCAGAAACAGCAATTGTAGCACCTTTGATAGATTTACCATTACATTTTAACATTTCGTCTGTGAAGTAAAGAAGTCCGTATCCTGTAGCTTCTGTACGAGCTAAAGATCCACCATAAGATAAACCTTTACCTGTTAAAACTCCTTCATAAAGTCCACGAATTCTCTTATACTGACCGAACATGTAACCGATCTCTCTTGCACCAGTTCCGATATCACCAGCAGGAACGTCTGTATCTGCTCCGATGTATTTGCAAAGCTCTGTCATGAAGCTCTGGCAGAATGCCATGATCTCACGGTCAGATTTTCCTTTAGGATCGAAGTCAGATCCACCTTTACCACCACCGATAGGAAGTCCTGTTAAAGAGTTTTTGAAGATCTGTTCAAATCCTAAGAATTTGATGATTCCAAGGTTAACAGATGGGTGAAGTCTTAAACCACCTTTGTAAGGTCCGATCGCACTGTTGAACTGTACACGGTAACCTGTGTTAACATGAACCTGTCCTTTGTCGTCTACCCAAGGTACACGGAATTTGAACTGGCGTTCTGGGTTTACAAGACGTTCAAGAAGAGCATCTCTTCTGAAAGCTTCTTCGTTTGCTTCAACAACGGCTCTTAATGATTCTAAAACTTCTTTTACAGCCTGATGGAATTCAGGTTCTGCTGGGTTCTGAGCAACTACCTGCTCGATCACTTCATCTACGTATGACATTTTGTTTCCTCCTTATAAGTCATAATGATATGTGTGTTTAAAACAGAGGGTATCTTCTTCAAATGGGTGTTGGCACATCCCAAAAGATAAAACAAAAAGAGGTCGGAAAACGCCTCTTTTTCTCAATGACGCCTTTGTCTTAGAATTATTATATAAGATATGGTATAATATTTCAAGAAAATCAATACGCAGGAAGGAAATTAGTATGAAATCTGTGGCAATGGCCTTTTATAATGGCGCGAAATATATAGATGAGCAAATAAGATCGATTCTTGATAATATGGAAGAGACAGATGAACTGATCATTTCAGTGGATGATGCTAGTGATGGATCAGAAGCAATACTTGAGGATTGGGTCCAAAACGACCAAAGAATCCGCATAATTAAAGGACCTGGGAAGGGTGTCGTAAAAAATTTTGAGAATGCATTTAAGCATTGTCGAGGGGAAATCATCTTCTTATCTGATCAGGATGATGTGTGGAAAAAAAATAAAATGAGAGAGATTGAGCGTGTATTTGAAGACCCGAAAGTGATGGCAGTTGTTCATGATGCACAGATTGTAGATGAAAAACTTTCATCTTTAGATCAAACCACTTTTGAGTGGAGAAATAGCGGAACAGGCTTCTGGAAGAATATGAAAAAGAATTCCTATATCGGATGCTGTATGGCAGTCAGAAGATCCGCAATGAAAAGAATTCTGCCGATCCCAGATGACATCTGGATTCATGACCAATGGATCGGATTGCTGTCAGAACAACTCGGGAAAGTTGTATTTTTGGAGGAACCTCTTATTTATTATCGAAGACATGGGGGAAATGTTACGGAATTGACCCATGGTTCGATCGCATCCATGATCAAAAAAAGATATCATATGATCATGGGAATCAATCACCGTGTAAAAGAATGGAGCAGACATGACAAACAAAATCAAAGACATACTGAAAACTCATAAGTATCTGTTACTCTCGTTTTTTCTGCCGGTTCTTCTATTAGAAGGAATCGCGATCGCAGAGAAGATACAGCCATTTGGCAGTGAATCATTTCTGATCGTTGATGCATTGCATCAGTATTTGCCCTTTTTTGCAGATTATCAGGAAAAATTAAAAAGCATGGATTCGATGTTTTATTCTTTTCATGCAGGTCTTGGATACAATTTCCTTGGACTATGGGCGTATTATCTGGCAAGTCCACTAAATCTGGTGATCGCACTTGTGTCGAAATCAATGCTTACGATGATATTAAGTCATTTGTATGTCTTAAAGATCGCACTGTGTTGCTTTACAGCCGCATTTTATTTTAGAAAACGCCGTGGAAAGGATGAGATATCCATTGTTGCGTTCGGAATGGCATATGGATTATGCAGTTATATGGTTGGCTACAGTTGGAATATTATGTGGATGGAAGTCATGATGATGCTTCCACTCATTTTGTATGGTATTGATAAGCTGATCAAAGAACATGATGGAAGACTTTATTGTTTTGCATTATTTATTTCTTTATGGTGTAACTTTTATATGTCCTATATGACATGTTTATTTTTAATCTTGTGGTATTTACTATATTCACATAAAAATGTCAAAGAATTTTTTACAAATGGATTCCGCTTTGCAGGATATTCACTGTTATCTGGAGTAATGGCAGCAGTTGTGTTACTGCCAGCTTACCTTGGGATCATGCAGACATCCTCAGCCAAATTACAATTTCCAAAAGAATTATGGTATGGAACATTTGGAAATCTGTTTTCCAGACATTTTCTTGGGACAACACCGCTTACGATGGCGGTAGATGACAGTAAGATCAATTTATATTGTGGAATCTTAACCTTATTAATGGCAGGATTTTATCTGGCAGTTAGAGAAATTCGCCTGATCGATAAGATTCGAAGATTGTTATTACTTGTATTTTTATTTTTTAGTTTCAATATGCCTGTCTTAGGTTATGTTTGGCATGGTTTTCATGATCAGTATGGAATTCCAAACCGCTTTGCGTTTTTGTATATTTTTGCATTGCTTGCGATGGCGTATGAAGGATATTGTGTGTTGGTAAGAGGCAAAAGAAAAGTTTCACTGTGGATTTATTTTGCAGTGATCCTATGCGGTATTTTGATCGGAATCACAATGAAAACGTCGACAGTGAAATTGGAAATGAAAACGGTTTACGCAACAGTTGCAGCGATCGCAGTTTATATGATTTGTTTCGCATTATATCAGAAGAAGATTTTCAGGAAGAAAATATTTACAACATTGATCTGTTTCTTATTTATAGTAGAAACCGCAGCGATGGCAGTGATGGGATTTCAGAAAAATGGAACCGTCGATACAGATAGTTATTTTCAGGATACCAAAGCTATCACAGAAGTAAAAAAAGAGTATCAGAAAAATGTAGAGACAAGAATGGAATTGATCAGTGGGCGTATGCTTGATGAAAGTATCTGGCATACCTTAAATGGAATGACCTTGTTTGGTTCCACAGCACAGGGAAACGTTGTCGATATGATGGATCAGCTTGGATTCTACACGGGTGTAAATGAATATTTATATGAAGGTGCAACGCCATTTACAAATAATCTGATGTCCATGAAATATCAGATTTACCGTCCATATGATACGAAATATACCGAATTTTCACTAAAAGAAAGTGTTGGAAATGTCACGGTTTATAAAAATCCTTATCGAACAGCACTTGCCTATACGATGGATGACTTGGTACAAACTTGGGATTATGAAGATTATAATCCATTTTATGTACAAAATGATCTGGCAACGAGTGCATTTGATGTTGATGAGTTGTTTCATATGGTCAAAACAGCTAAGCCGCAATTAAACGATTGTAAGATCACATCCGATAATGGTGATGGAGAATATGTATTTGAAAATACATCCGCCCGACCAGATAACATGGTATTTACGATCAGATCAACAAAAACAAGACAGCTGTATATTCATTTTGATGGAAGCCAGGTAGAAAATACTGTGATCGAGAAAAATGGAGAACAGGTTTTGACGGGAAGGCTGGATTCACAGATTATTTATCTTGGAAACGTGCAGAAAGGTGATGAGATCCGCATCAAAATGCAATTCAAACAAGATAATGAAATGTCTGGAGTTGTAAGACTGACAGCAGCGGAACTTGATGAAGAAGTGATGGAAGAACTTGCACAGAGAATGCAGGAAAATGCATGGAAACTTACCAGTGCCAAAGGAAATCATCTAAGTGGAACGATCCATGCACAGGAAGATCAGATGTTATTTTTCTCAATTCCATACGATAAAGGATGGACGGTGAAGATTGATGGCAAGAAAGTGAAAACAAAAGCACTTGGGAAAGCATTTTTGACAGTGAAAGTGCCGGAAGGAAAGCATAAAGTTTCACTAACGTATGTATCTTCTGGGTTTAAGGAAGGGGCAATCTTAAGTGTTGCGGGATTTGTTATTATTATTCTGATCATGCTTTTTTCCCAAAGAAAGAAAAAAGCTGCAGTTAAAGAAATATAAATTTTCGTAAGAAATTCTTATGATTTTGGAATATTGAAAGTCAGAGATGTTTTTGCTATGATGAAAGAAATTAACAAGCAGGAGGAAAAGGATTTATGAGAAAGTTTATTGGAAAATTCCTTGCAGCAGGACTTTGTGTCGCAATGGCATTATCATCTGTAACTGTCAAAGCAGACAGCGTTGATCAGAAATATCTGGCACTTGGAGCTGACTTAACAGCTTCCCAGAAAAAGAAAGTGTTAGAACTTCTGGATTTAGATGATAATAGCGACTATAAAGTTATTACTGTAACAAATAAAGATGAACATGAATATTTGGACAGCTATCTATCAAGCAGAGTGATCGGAACAAGAGCATTATCTTCTGTGACTGTAGAACAGAAAGATGATGGAAATGGAGTGAATGTCACAACACAGAATATCTCTTACTGCACATCTGGAATGTATCGAAATGCTCTGATCACAGCAGGGATCAAGAATGCCGATGTAAAAGTAGCTGGTCCATTTAAGATTTCTGGAACAGCAGCATTGGTTGGCGTTATGAAAGCCTACGAAGAAATGACAGGAAAGAAGATTCCAGAAAAGAGCAAAGATGCAGCGACAGACGAGTTGATCACAACGGGAGAAGTTGCGGAAAATATCGGTTCTGACGATGCAGAGAAACTGATCGCAGATGTCAAACAGAAAGTTGCAAAAGATAATCTGTCATCTCCATCTGAGATCAAACAGGCGATTGAAGAGTCTGCAAAAGATTTAAATATCAATCTTTCTGATGCAGACCGAGCGAAGATACAGAGTCTGATGGATAAGATTTCAGGACTTGATTTGAATGTGTCTCAGTTAAAATCTCAAGCAAAAGATTTATATGATAAGCTTGGAGGAAGTCAGGGAATCTTTGATAAGATCGCAGCTTTCTTCCAGTCTATTTTCAGCTGGCTGTCTAATTTATTTTCATAAAAGCTTAGGAGCATATAAGAAACGAATATCTCTCCTTATGTAACATAAGATTACATAAGGAGGGATTTTTTTATGGGACAAAATGAAATGATCTTTTACATAGTGGCAGCGGGATGTATGATCTGTCTGATGATCGGAATTGTAAAGAAACCGGCATATTTGCTGGTGCTTTTGCTGCGGGGAGCTTTTTGTGCGATGATCGTATATGGAATCAGCATTGTTTGTATGCGGAAAGGAATCACAGCACCAGTCAATCTTAATATCTTGTCCATTGGAACAGGTGCACTGTTGGGGCTTCCAGGAATTATTGCGTTGTATGCGGCAGCGGTGTTTTTATTGCAGTAATAATGTGATGTAAAGTGCGCTAGTAAAATACTGGATTTTGTATTTATGTAAAATAATAGAAAAAATACTAGACAAATACTGTAAATAGATGTAAAATAATGGAACATAAAGGAAGGAGGAAAGATGAAGATATGGATTCTATTATTTTTGATCATGGCAGCAATTTATGATTACAGAGATTTCAAGATCCCGAATAAGCTCAATGGGGCGGGAGCGTTGATCACGCTGGTTCTTGCAGGAGTTTCTGGGATGAAGGCAGCAGATATGATGATCGGAGTTTTGGTTGTGCTGATCAGCTGTGGATTATTATTCTATATTGGATGCCTTGGCGGTGGAGATGTGAAGCTGCTGATGGTATGTGCAATATCTATCGGACGGGCAATGCCCCAGTTTCTGATTTTGTCATTTATATGTAACGGTATTTATGCCGTGATCTTTTTATGGAAGAGGAAGAACTTCCATCTGCGATTATTTCGCTTATTTCAATATGTAACACAATGTAAGGATAACAAGAGATTATTGATGTACGAGACAGAGAATGGGAATCTGATGAAAGATGGAATGATACATTTTTCATTTGGGATCCTTGCAGCGTACATGATCTGCCTGTTAGGAGGTGGACTATGAAGGATATTTCAATCGGTATTTATCACAAAGACCATCAGTATGGAAAACGGCTGATGGAATACTTAAATCATCAGAAAGATTTCCCGATGACGGCATCATTTACGTCGGATGAGGAGATGTTTTTTAAACAGGAACAAGAGGGAGATTTTGAATGCCTGGTACTGGCAGAAGAGACGGATTATCATGGAGATTTTCCGGTTTGCCGAATTGGAGCAAATGAATCTATGGGTGGGATGTATTGCCAGAGTGCAAAAGAGATCGCAGCGGGAATCTATCATTGCCTGAATGTAAGTCCTCAGATTGAAAATGAACGGATTTTTGGAGTATATTCTCCGATTTCAAGACTGGAGATATCGGCATTTGCAAGGAATATGGCAGCTTCGAATGGGTGGATTTATTTTGGAATGCAACCATATGGACACTTTGAAGAAGATGAGGCAGATGACCTTTTGTTGTTTTATATCAAAGAACACAAAGAAGATATTGTACTATATTTTATGGAACATCAGAAGAAGTTTGATGGTTGTGTAGGATTTGCGGGAGCTTCATGTTATCTGGATTATCGAGAATTATCTATGCAGGATTATGAGTGGTTTTTTGAGAAATTAAGAGAAACAGGAATTTGTATTATTTTTGATATTGGCATCGCATCACCGCCAGATCTTAAGTTCTTTGGGTTGTTTGACCGGATTTTTCTTCCTCTTATGCGGCAAGATCTGGGGTGTATGGAATATAAGAAGTTTCAAAAACAGATGAGAAAACATGGAGTATGGAAATTGACAAACTGGGAAGAAGTTATGCTTGAGAGCTGGAAGAACAAAGGAGGAAGGGGGCAGTGGCCTTGAAGGAATTGCTGAAACAAAGAGTAATGGAGAAATTGAATTTTTCACAGGAGATTTCTGATGAACATTTAAAAGGTGTGATTCAGGAAGAGATCATGAAAATATCAGAAGAATATCCGTTGCTTTTGTCCGACAAGATTCGCTTGAATCAGGAAGTTTTTTATGCTCTTCGAAGATTGGATATTCTGCAAGATCTGTTAGAAGATGATTCTGTGACGGAGATCATGATCAATGGCTATAAAAATATTTTTATTGAGCGGCAAGGAAAACTGCACCGATATCCTGGGCATTTTTCGGATAATGAAAAATTATATCAGGTAATTCAGCAGGTTGCATCAGGAGCGAACCGTATGGTAAATGAACGAAATCCAATTGTGGATGCGAGACTTAACGATGGTTCGAGAGTAAATATCATTTTGCCGCCAATATCAATCGATGGGGCAACGATGACGATCCGAAAGTTTGCAAAGGAACCGATGACATTAGCATGGCTTTGTGAACGGGAAGCATTTTCGGAAGAAATTGCGAAGTTTTTGAAGATTCTTGTAAGGGCGCGCTATAACATTTTTATCTCGGGGGGAACAGGCAGCGGGAAGACGACGTTGCTCAATGGAATGTCAAATTGTATTCCGAAAGATGAGAGGATCATAACAATTGAGGATTCCGCAGAATTGAAACTTAATGGGATTGATAATCTGGTCCGGTTAGAGATGAGGAATGCAAATGCAGCGGGGGAAAATCAGGTCGATATGAAAGAACTGATCAAAGCGGCATTACGTTCACGGCCAGACCGGATCATCGTCGGAGAAGTGCGAGGCGAAGAAGCCTTGTCTATGTTAAATGCAATGAATACAGGCCACGATGGAAGCATCTCGACAGGACATGCGAACAGCTGTAAAGATATGCTTAAGCGAATCGAAACGATGGTCTTGATGGGAGTCGATATGCCAGTAGAAGCGATCCGTGGGCAGATGGCATCTGCAATCGATGTGATCATTCATCTTGGAAGAAGCTTTGACGGAAGTCGAAAACTGATGGAGATTTCAGAGATTACTGGTATGGCGGCGAGTCAGGTAGCATTACATCCGTTGTTTGAGATGAATGAAGATGATGAACTTACAATGAGATCAGAATTATGTGATCAGAAAAAGTTAAAGGAGTATGGTCAGTATGAAGCATATCAGAAACTTATGGAATCTTTTAAAGCAAGAGATCAGCCTGTGGAAATATGAGAAGCAAGAGTTGGTTAAGGGAATTTGCTATATCGTGATGATCGCATGGCTGTTTTTTGACCGAATTGCATTTGCGATTCTTTTGATTCCATATTTGTTTGTTTTTATGAAACAACAAAGAATTCATAAGGTGCATCGGGAGAAGGAAAAGCTGCGAAAGGAATTCCGTGAAATGATGATTTCTATTGGAAATAGTTTATCTGCAGGATACTCTATTGAAAATGCATTGAAAACAGCAAAAAATGATCTGGAGATGTATGAAGAACACAGTTTGTTGGCAAAAGAACTTCAATTGTTGATAAACAAGCTCAAAATGAACGAACCTGTGGATAATCTGCTCTTTGATATGGCGGAACATGTAGGTCTGGAAGAATTTTATCAGTTTGCACAGGTCATATCAATTGCGAAAAAAAGTGGTGGGAATCTGATTGAGATCACGGAAAATACGATAGAACATTTAAGTCAGGCAATCCAGACAAAAGAAGAGATTCACACGATGATCGCGGCAAAACAAATGGAGAAAAAGATCATGTCTGTCATGCCATATTTTATTCTCCTTTATGTAAGGATTGCAAATCCTGGATATTTCGACATACTGTATGAGAGTTTTGCCGGAGTTTTAGTCGCAGTGATTTCTCTTTTATGTCTGTGGATCGCAGATATATGGGCAGAGAGGGTGACTGAGATTGAAATTTAAGTTTCAATGGATTAATAAGATCGTGGAAAAACTTCCAGAAGAACTCAAAGAAAAAAGAAAAGCAGAGATAGGATACTGTTTTATAGGAACAAAGAAACAATTAGATGAGAAAGTAAGGAAGAGTCTGTATGAACAGGTGAAGATCATAAGCGTGGCGACTATTATTTTTCTTATCGTTCTTTTTCTGACCATAATCTTTTATTTCAGTCAGGACCGTAGAATTCTGATCACGAGAGATGAAACGGGTGGCGAAGTTACAGAGCAACAGATTCGTATTAAAACAAAAAGCGATGATGATATTTACACCTTGGAGATTCATCCAAAAGGATATACAAAAGCCCAGATCACGCAGGCATTTGACAGAGGAGAAGCTTATTTAAGGAAACATCTTGTGGCGAAAAACAAATCATTAAATGAAGTGGAACGAAATCTTGAAATGCCAGTAAAGATACCTGGGGAAAATATTGCGGTACAATGGCAGAGTGATGATCCTACAGTCATCGATGAAGAAGGCAATGTGTTTTCGAAGAATGTCAAAAAAGACTATCTGTTGAATCTTGATGCAAGGATGGAATGTCAAGGAGAAGTAAGGATCTTAAAGATTCCTGTCTGTGTAGTTCCTGGAAATTCAGGGAAAAAGGTATCAGAAAAACAAAAGATCATTGCGGATCTTAAGAAATTGGAAGAAAAACATATTACGAAGGAGCAGTTTTATCTTCCAGATGTGATCCGGCAGGGCAGACTTTTACCTGCGGAAAATGAAAGTCAGATTCCTGCAATTTTATTTCTTGGGATTGCAGTGATCATATTTTTCTGGTATCACGAAAATGAAAAATATAAGGAACAAAGAATACAGACATTGGAACAATCTATGGTGGAGTATCCACAGATCATAGAACATCTGATCTTATTTCTGGGGACAGGAATGAGTGTGGTGGCTGCATTGGAAGCAGTAGCGACGGAATACGAGAAAGAACAAAGAAGAGGAAACAAAAAAGAAATCTTCGTATATGAACAGATCAAAAAAACATGCAGACAGATTTCATTTGGAGTTCCACAGACAAAAGCATTTGGTGAGATGGGCAAAAAGATTGGGTTGTCTTCTTATCAAAAATTATCTGTTCTGCTCGTACAGAGTATTACAAGAGGTTCAACGGATCTGTTTCTAAGGTTAAAAGAAGAGGAAGAAGGAGCTTTTTTTGAGAAAAAAGAACAGGCAAAAAGGAAAGGAGAACAAGCAAGCACAAAACTGCTCGCACCGATGATGGTAATGTTGGTTGTTATCTTAGTATTATTGATGTTTCCAGCACTATCTACATTTTCATAAAAGGTCAGGGGGTAAAACATATGAGAAATTTTCTAAAGCATTTTTTTAAAGATGAATCAGGAATGGGTGTTGTTGAGGTGATTTTGATCATTGTAGTTTTGATCGGACTCGTCATTATTTTCCAGACACAGATCAAGAAAGTCGTTGATAGCATTTTTAAAACGATCACTAGTAAAACAGGACAAGTCAAATGATTCGGGATGAGCAAGGTAGTATGAGTGCATTTCTTGCAATGTTATTTCTTGTTTTTTTACTGTTGATCAGCGTATGTGTGGAAGGAATCTATATGTATACAGCGAGGGGAAAGGCGATGGGTATTTATATGTCTGGGCTTTCTCATACAAAAGGAAATTATCAGAAAGAGCTTGCGGATATGTATCATATTTATGCGATGGATCCAAGATATCACAAGAAGATCGAAACAGATTTTTCAGACCGCATGAAAGAAAGTCTGGATCAGAATGGAGATCCTTTTCGCTTTCAAACAGGAAGTACAAAAATTTCAGATATACTTGATCTGTCGGCACAAAAAGGAGAAGTTTTAAAATATCAGATTCGGCAGCAGATGCAATATGAAGCAGCAGGGGATATTTTGAAAAACTTGACCAAAAAGATCAAGGCTGGAGAAGACCAGAAAAATGAGCTCTCAGGAATTAAGGATCAGATTCAAAAAGAGGAAGAAGAAGCAGAAGAAACGGAAAATGAAAAAACACTAACATCAGAACCAGTAAAAAAAGATCCGAGAAAAGGATTTATGAAATTGTTAAAAGAAGGCTCGGTCCCATTGATCATGGGAGAGAAAAAAGTGTCAGATCTTCCAATTAATATTGTCTATGGCAAAAAAGAAACAACAAAGCAGAGTGCATGGAATTTTATGAACCGAAAAGATGTGGAAAAAGGATTAGATGAATTCGAAAAAACAGCATCAACGGATTCCTTTGCAAGTGAATTACCGGTAGTTTTATATGCAACAAAATATTTTCATTTTCTGACAGATACAACAAAAAAAGACGGGATTAAATATGAGATTGAATACTTGATCGCAGGGAAAGATTCGGAAAAAGAGAATCTTGGAATGGTTTTCTGGAGGATGATCGTACTTAGATTTGTGACGAATGCAGCTTGTGTATATCAAGATCCAGCCAAAGAAAAAGAAGCAGCATTGTTAGCAGCATCAATTCTTGGAGTTACAGGATTTCCACCAGCAGTTGCGGTTGCAAAGAATCTGTTATTATTAGCACTTGCTTATGGGGAATCAGTGATCGATGTAAGAAATCTTGCAGATGGTAAAAAAATCCCAGCAGTAAAAACATCTGCAGACTGGCAGCTTTCTTTTGCAGGACTGGCAACGTTAAATTGCAAGAGAAAACCTGTGAAACAGGGAATGTCATACGAGGATTATTTGTTATTACTGTTGATATCACAAAAAGATAAACGTCAAAAATATTTCCGAATGATGGATCTGATGGAACAAAATATCCGAAGAAAAGTGTCAGATTTTAAATTGGATCAATGCATTTCTTCTTACAAGATCACGCAGAATCTGAAGTTGAAAAAACTCGGATTTGGTGGAATGATCTTGCCATTCGCAACATATACAGATCTTAAAATGTATCGATATGTAACGTATTAAAATTTAAATGATCAAAATGAAAGAAAGGGGGCAGAGAAAGATGTTCTCTTGTCAAAAACATTTCTCAAAAGTGAATCCGGTTCAAAATGATAACAATAACAACAAGATCGTCGTAAAAAAATTCAAGAGAGCATCTTCCTCTGCCTCAAATCTTTCTGGAAATGAGGAAGGTGCAATGACATTGGAAGCGAGTCTGATCGTCCCCATTTTTTTGATCGTTCTTTTGATGCTTACAAGTGCAGGAGAGATTTTGATGATCCACCAACAGATTTCTCATGGTGCTTGTGAGGCAGCAAAGAGGGCTGCAGTTAATGAATATCGCATCAGGCAGAAGAAAAAATCTGGAAGTGACTTATCAGGATTTAGTGCCAAGGCAGCTTTTCTGGCAGCGGTAAACCGTAAGTTTTTAGATCATTCGGCTTTGATCGGAGGAAGTGCAGGAGCGGCAGCGGCGTGTAGACTGACATTGACCTCTAAAGGGGAATATATCGTATCTGTGCGTTATTATATTCGCAAAACAATGCCGTTTTTATCAACACATATAGTATCCTATGAGCAAAGTGTAAGGCAAAAATCCATGACAGGATATGTACCAGACGGAGATGAATTAAAAAAAGGCTATGTCTATATCACACCGCATGAAGCGGTGTATCATAAAGATCTCTCCTGTACACATCTGTCATTGGATATTTCTGTTGACGAAGATGTAGAAAAATATAGAAACAAGCGGACACAATACAAGCCATGTGATAAATGCACCAAGCATGAAAAAGGTGATTTTTCCTGTGTATATATCGCAAAAGAAGGGGAATCTTATCACACGAATCTTGGCTGCAGCGGGTTAAAAAGAACAGTTAAACAAGTAGATCTAAGTACATTAAAGGGGATGAGGCCATGCACGAGATGCGCAAAACAGGGGGATACATGACGGTTGAAATCAGTGCGCTGCTTCCGATCATTTTGATGGCGCTATGGATGTTTTTTAGCTATCTGTTTTATTTTATGAATTGTGGGATCGCACAAGGAATTATGGAAGAAGCAGTGCAGAAAGCGGCAGATGTTAAAATTACAGAGGCAGAGTATGATACGGGAAAGTTGTCGTATCAGAAAGTAAATCAAAAGCTGATCACTGGAAATGTGATATCGTCAAACAAGTCAGGAAATACAAAAGCTGAAAAAGAGATGAAAGAACAATTGCGAAGGCATCTGTTTATGGCAGAAGTCAGTTCGGTTAGAGTATCGACAACACCGCTTAGAGTTTCAGCAAAAATAAAGACAAGATCAGCAGTTGTGGCAGGTGATTTCTTAAGTATGTTTGGAATCTGTTTGTTTGAATATGAAGGAAATGATCAGGCACAGGGAGATTTTGAGATCGATCAGATCAGGAGGTGGAATGCACTTGAAGGAGCAATGGATTAGAGAAGGTTTTTCCAGTTATTATGTTGTTAAAAAAGAACAGAAATTAACATATGAAAAAAATATTCTTTACAATCATACACTTCCGTGTCTTCTTCCATGTGAATTCCGGATCGAAGATGGAGAAGAATATTATTATTATGAAACAGGTATTTACACAAAGTTAAAAGACAGGATTTCTATGTTAGAACCGAAATTGTTTTTTGCGTATCTTTTGGAAGTTTTTGAACAGGTAGCTTCCTATCTGTTAGAGCTGGATCATTTAAAATTAGATTTGGAATCTATGTTTCTGGATAAAGAAGACCGGCCAGTTCTTTGTTATCTGCCGGAGTATGAAAAAAAGATTGATGAGCAGCTTCGTGACTTTATAGAAGAATGTATCGAGTATATTTCTGGAGATGATAAAAAGAGGGTTCGTTTTTATTATGAATTTCACAGCTTTCTTATTAAAGAAAAACCGAATATGGAGCAGATGAAAGATTATCTGGAAGTTCGGTCAGAGAAAATGAATGGTGAAATTTTAAGAGAAAAAACAAAAAATGAAGAATCAAAATCAGCACAAAATATGCAGGAGAATCTATCGGATCTTATAAGAGATGAGAAAGATTCTCCTGAAAAAGATGAAATCAAAATTTATGAAAAAACACCGAAAAGAATTTTAATTCTGATCGGGAAAATAATAAGTGTTGTTGGTTGTTTTTGCAGCATATTGGGAATTGTTTATTTTGTATTAAAAATATTTGAATATGGATTTTATTATTTGTTTTTGATCGGATCACTAGTTTCGATCGCAGGTCTTGGTGTCAGTGTGTATGGATGTTATAAATTGTGGAAAAAGAATAAAAATCCAGAGATCTTTGTGGATTCATGGCGGAAAACAGAAAATGCTGCAGAATTATTGGATGAGAAAACAATTCTGTTAGAGGATGAGGATGACAGGACAGTTCTTTTACTGGAAGAACCGATTGGAAGACTGGTCTCGAAGAATCCAGAACAAAAAGAAATTGTATTAGATGACGATGGATTTGTTATTGGAAGGTCCACACAAGGAACAGATCATCAATTAGAAGGAACTGGGATCAGTCGGAGACATATAAGATTTTATAAAGAAGATGGAAATGTATGTTGTGAAGATCTCGATTCGACAAATGGTATAAAGATCAATGGTGTAAAATTAAATGGGAAAAAGAATAAAAAAGCAGTATTAAAAGAAGGAGATTGCATAAAGATCGGACTTGAGGAGTTTTATTTTAAACAAGACTAGCCTCTGTGTTATAATAGTAGATACATAAATCAAAGCGGAGGAAATTATGTATCAGAAAATCATAGAATTGTTAAGGATTCATGGATATATGAAAAATGATACCGAAACAGGGCCATGTTATGTAAAGAATATCAATGGAAGAAATAAATGTGTGTTCGTGATATTTGATAAGAACCCGGATGGAAGTAGTATTTTAGAAGAAGATCTATATCATTTGGAAGACCATGCAAGACAGCTGTTTGGTATGGATTGTGCTGTGTTGACGCTTATCTTATCGCAGGATGATAAACCAGTATTTCTTGATCCAAAGGATCAGTTCGATGATCTGTATGGACCATTATCCATAGTATTAGCACAGAATGAGGCAAGTCAAGCAGGGCAAGAATCGGAAATAGAAGTGAAAGATAATAAAAGTGTCAAGGATTTCTGGAAATCGCTCTATCAATATAAAGCAACTCTTCTGATCTTTACAGCTAATTTGATCTGTTTTATTTTGACAGAAACTTATGGAGACAAGATCTATGATTCATTTGCCTGTAATGCATATAGGGTAAAGAAACTGCATGAATATTATAGACTATTTACGTCAAATTATCTGCATTTTGGATGGGATCATTTCTTTAATAATATGGCAGTTTTCTTGCTCCTTGGATCTTCTTTGGAGAAAGTGATTGGAAGTGTGCGGTATGTCATTCTTTATACCGGAGCAGGCATTGCCGGAAGTATCATTTCTGTAGCATATTACAGTATGATAGGGCAAGATGTGTTGTCGGCAGGAGCTTCTGGTGCGATATTTGGATTAGTCGGTGCTCTTGCAGCAATATTTTTATTCTGCAAAGAACAACGACAGAGATTCGATGGATTTGGAATCTTTCTAATGATCGCAGGAAGTCTGTATCATGGATTCCAGAGTGGAACAACCGACAATGCAGCTCATATTGGAGGATGTATTGCTGGATTTATTTTGTCAATGCTTCTGTACGTGTTGGGCAGCTTAATTGCTGCTCATAAGCAGGGAAGATCAGTGTGAAAGTTGTTCCCTGATTCGGTGCGGAATCAATATGGATCTTAATATGAAGATCGCGAGCAATATTTTGTACAACGGATAATCCAATTCCGTTTCCGCCGGGATGGAAGGATACACCACGGTAGAAAGCTCTCGATTGTTGTTCTGTGGTCATTCCGATTCCAGTATCGGATAAATTTAATACAATATGTCCCTGTTCTTTGCTTAAGTGGACTGTAATATGTGTAATATGAGGAGATCGGCAGGTCTCCTTTTTTTGTTGGATCGCTTTGACGGCATTGGAGATCAGATTATGAAATAACTGAAAAAGTTTTGATTTTGCACCGTAAACATAAAAAGCGGTTCCGGGGTCTGCCTGAATAAAGAAGCGAATCTGTTCTTTATGGAGATAATAAGACCAGGAAGAACGGATTTCACTGATCACGCTGATCAGGTCGAGTGGTTCCATGGCGGCAGAAGATTCTTCTGCTGGTGCCAGAAACTGATGAATGAAATCAAATAAAGAAGAAAAATCATCTTTCATACGGTTCCAATGGTCATTTCTGGTAAGTGTATCATATGTTTTTTCAATGCACTGAATCTGTCCGTAGATGAGAGTCAGAGAATTGTTTATCTCATGTGAAAACGTAGAAAGTTCTTGTAAATCGTTCATTGTTGGCTCCTCTTGTAATTAAATTTCCTCTTTTATTATCGGAAAAAATAAGATTAAGGGCAAGAAAAAGCGTTCAAAAAAGTTCGATGTTTTCTGTCAAAAAACAATCATTGAAAAAGGATAGATACTCATGGTAAAATATAATGAAGTATGGCTATATGTCATATTTCAAAATAGAAAGGGGCATATGATATGTCTTACATGGCTTTATATAGAAAGTTCCGGCCAACACGTTTCAGTGAAGTAAAAGGTCAGGATCATATTGTGAAGACGCTTGAGAATCAGATGAGGACTGGGCGGATTGGTCATGCATATCTGTTTTGTGGGACAAGAGGTACTGGTAAGACAACAGTAGCCAAGATCCTTGCGAAAGCAGTAAACTGTGAACATCCAGTCGATGGGGAACCATGTGGAGAATGTGAAGTTTGCAAAGCAATCGCAGAAGGAAGTTCCATGAATGTGATCGAGATCGATGCAGCATCCAATAATGGTGTTGATAATATCCGAGAGATCAAGGAACAGGTACAGTATTCACCTGCAACAGGAAAGTACAAAGTTTATATCATCGACGAGGTGCATATGTTGTCTATAGGTGCTTTTAATGCATTGTTAAAGACACTGGAAGAGCCGCCAGAATATGTTATATTTATTCTTGCGACAACAGAAGTTCACAAGATACCGATCACGATCTTATCCAGATGTCAGAGATATGATTTTCATCGTATCACGGCAGCAACGATCAAGAAGCAGCTATCAGATCTGATGGAACAAGAATATGTTGATACAGAAGATAAGGCGTTGGAATATGTGGCACGAATGGCAGACGGTTCCATGCGTGATGCGTTGAGTTTGCTAGATCAGTGTATTGCATTTTATCTCGGTGAGAAATTAACATATGATAATGTTCTGGAGGTGCTGGGAACTGTTGATATTCAAGTGTACAGTGATCTGTTGGATATGATTCTTTCGCAGGATATCAATGGCGTGATGGATCTTCTGGAAGATGTGGCGAGACAGGGAAGAGAATGGTCACAATTTATTACAGATTTCCTATGGTATTTAAGGAATCTGCTCTTAGTCGGTCAAGGAAATGCTGCAGAGGAGGCATTGGAAGTATCAACAGATCAGTTGAAATTGCTGCAGGAGAAAGCACAGCAGGTGGAAGAAAACACACTGATCCGTTACATCAGAATCTTATCCGAATTGTTAGAGCGTATACGTTATGCGACATCCAAGAGAGTCCTTGTGGAAGTTGAGATGATGAAGATGTGCAGGCCACAGATGGAAGCAGACACAAACAGTCTGGCCGACAGGGTGAGACAGTTAGAACAGCAGTTAGAACAGTTGCTACAGTCAGGAATCCCAGTACAGCAGGCGGCACAAGCGGGACAAAATCAAATAGCACTGCAACAGGAAGTAAAATCAGAACAAGATCCTGTCGAACAGTTAAATGAGAAGTTTCCACCAGCAAAAGTTGAGGAACTTATAGAACTTGTGAATCACTGGAGAGATGTCAAACGCAATCTGTCACCACAGATGAAGTATTGTTTACAGAGAGCAACACTTTCGGTCAACGAAGAAGGAACTGCGTTAAGAGTACTGTTCCCAAAAGAAATGAACGTGGAAAGTGGATATTTCTTAGAGGAACCAGAGCGTATTGAACAGCTTAAGCAGGAATTATCAAGACAGTCTGGCAGAGATGTCGAACTGGAAGTTAGTGTGATGAATACAGATAATGATGACAGTGATATGATCAATTTAGACTGCATTCATATGGATGTAAAAATAGAAGATTAAAATGAAACTTATAAAAATGAATTTTCAGGAGGAATGAACAATGGCAAAAAGAAGTGGTGGATTTCCAGGTATGGGTGGAAATATGAATCAGCTGATGAAACAGGCACAGAAGATGCAGAAACAGATGGAGGAAACAACAAAAGCGTTAGAAGAATCCACATATGAAGCAACAGCAGGCGGTGGAGTCGTAAAAGTTGTTGTATCTGGTAAAAAAGAAGTAGTTTCTGTACATTTAGAAGAAGAAGTTGTAGATCCAGATGACGTTGAAATGTTAGAAGATCTGATCGTAGCTGCTACAAATGAAGCACTTCGTAAGATGGAAGAAGATTCTCAGGAGAAGATGGGAAAAGTCACTGGTGGATTAGGAGGAATGGGTGGAGGATTCCCATTCTAGATAGAGTGAGAGACTATGGATTATTACAGTAATCAGATCACACAGTTGATCGAAGAACTTGGGAAACTCCCCGGAATTGGACCTAAATCCGCAGGAAGACTGGCATTTCACATTATCAATATGCCACAGGATCAGGTGCAGAAATTGTCAGATACGATCATTTCCGCAAAGACTAATGTACATTATTGCAAAGAATGTTGTACACTGACAGACAATGAGATCTGTCCGATCTGTGCGAGTGACAAACGTGATCACAGCACGATCATGGTCGTTGAGAACACGAGAGACTTAATGGCGTATGAGAAGACAGGAAAATACGAAGGTGTCTATCATGTTTTACATGGAGCAATTTCTCCGATGCTTGGAATTGGTCCAGATGATATTCGTCTGAAAGAGCTGATGGCGAGATTGCAGGGAGATGTCAAAGAATTGATCATAGCAACAAACTCCAGTCTGGAAGGTGAGACAACAGCGATGTATATCAGCAAACTTGTCAAACCAACAGGCATCAAAGTCAGTAAGATCGCAAGCGGAGTTCCGGTTGGAGGAGATCTGGAATATATAGATGAAGTAACGTTACTTCGAGCATTAGAAGGACGTACCGAAATATAAAAATAAAAAAGAAGCTTTGGCTAAAGAAAAATGTTGATCAACGACATAAAACTTAAGTCAAGGCTTCTTTTTACATTATATAATGATGAGAGTGTCAAAAGTAAATTTTGCCACTCTCTGATGTACCCGGATTGCTTCATTGCTACGCAATTTCGCAATCCTCGAACACCTCGAACTCCCATAAAATGGTGTGTTCACACCATTTTATTCCGTTCTCGTTGTTCGGCGTGTCAATAAGTATAAATTGCTTATTTGTGCAAGCACAAACGCAATTTATACTTTTGACACTTACATCATATAATCATAAAACAAAAAAAGAAAGAACCGACTAGCTAGGTCGGTTCTCTCTTTTAAAACAATAAGGAGAGGATTTTCATCCTCAAGAGGGGTAGGATTTGAAAGTATTAACTACTTTACGGTTTTTATTATCACATAAAAATGTGTCCAAATTGTGAACAAAATACACATTTTTTGTGAGAATGGAATAATATGATATAAGTGTCAAAAGCATAATTGATCAGAGGTCTTTTCTTGAAAAACAATAGTAAATGGGATAAAATACATCTAAACAGAGTAATATGTAAACTCTCAAAATAAGAACACACAGGAAGGAAGATATATAATATGAAGAAAGAAGATTGTATTTTTTGTAAGATCGCAGGTGGAGAGATTCCATCAAACACAATTTATGAAAACTCTGAGTTTAAAGTGATCATGGATATTGCACCAGCATCCAAAGGGCATGTACTGATCATTCCGAAAGAACATTTTAAAGATATCTATGAGATTGATGCGATCACAGCAGGAAAATTATTCCAGTTAGCAACAGTTGTTGCGAGAGCATTAAAAGAAGTGCTTCACTGTGATGGATTAAATGTTTTACAGAACAACGGACTGATCGCAGGTCAGACAGTATATCATTTCCATATGCATTTGATCCCAAGATATGAAGGGGATGACGTGACGATCGGATGGAAAGAACATTCCACAGAAGATATCGATATGGAACAATTAAGACAGGATATTAAAAAGGCACTCTAGGAGAGAAATATGGCAAAAACTTCATGGAAACCTGGAAATATGATCTATCCTTTGCCAGCAGTTATGGTGACTTGCAGAGATAAAGGTCAGGATAACATCATTACGATCGCATGGACAGGGACGATCTGTACGAATCCGCCAATGACGTACATTTCTGTCCGCCCAGAGAGACATTCTTATGAAATGATCAAGAATAGTGGAGAATTTGTGATCAACCTGACAACAAAACAGTTAACAAGAGCAACGGATTTCTGCGGAGTACGTTCAGGAAGAGATGTTGATAAATTCAAAGAAGCAAGACTGACAAAAGAAGAAGCACAGGTTGTGGATGCACCGATCATCGCAGAAAGTCCGGTAAATATCGAATGTAAAGTAGAGAAGATCGTACCACTTGGCTCACATCATATGTTTATGGCGAAAGTTGTCAATATTATGGTGGATGATGATTATATGGAAGACAACGGACGCTTTGCGCTGGAAAAAACGAATCCGTTGATCTATTCACATGGCGGATATTATGAAACAGGAAAGAAATTAGGAACCTTTGGCTACTCAGTAAGAAAGAAAAAGAAAAGGAAGAAACCAAATGGCAGAAAAAAATAATAACTACATATTGATCGGGATGCCAGGTTCTGGAAAGAGTACGATCGGAGTACTTCTTGCCAAAGCCTTGGGTTATGATTTTGTGGACACAGATCTTGTGATTCAGCAAAAAGGAGGTGGTTTGCTAAAAGAGATCATCGCAAGAATCGGGAATGACGGATTCAAACAATTGGAAGAAGACGTCAATGCTTCGATCGATGTAAATAAATCCGTGATCGCACCTGGAGGAAGTGCTGTTTACAGTGATAAAGCAATGAGACATTTTAAAGAAATCGGGACTATAATTTATTTAAAACTAGATTACCAGACAGTAAAACGCCGCCTTGGGAACCTCAAAGCAAGGGGGGTAGTACTAGAAAAAGGTCAGACATTACGTGACCTGTATAATGAAAGAATTCCATATTATGAAAAATACGCAGATATCACAGTAAAACTGGATAAATTATCCATCGGGAACTCCTTAGAAAAAGTGTTGGAAAACCTCTAATAGTATGCTATAATATAATCTGTATGATTTTAAATAATTACCGAAAGATAGAAATTAGGTTTAATAATATAGATAGATAGAGATAATTGAGGTGTATCATGGAACAGTATATCATTAAAGGTGGTAACCCATTAGTAGGAGAAGTAGTAATTGGCGGTGCGAAGAATGCAGCACTGCCTGTTTTAGCTGCGGCAGTAATGACAGACGGAAAATGTATGATAGATAATATGCCAGATGTAAGAGATATCAATGTTTTACTTCAGGCGATGCAGGAAATTGGAGCAGATGTAGACAGAACAGGAAAACACGAAGTAACGATCAGCGGAAAAGGAATTCATCCAGAGTGTGATGTAGACAATGAATTCATCCGTAAGATCAGAGCTTCTTACTATTTGATCGGTGCTTTACTTGGTAAATACAAGAGAGCAAGAGTTGCACTTCCAGGTGGATGTGAGATCGGAAGCCGTCCGATCGACCAGCATATCAAAGGATTTAAGATGCTGGGAGCCCAGATTGAGATTGAGAATGGTATGATCAGTGCAACAGCAGAGGAATTAAAGGGAGCCCATATTTACATGGACGTTGTTTCTGTAGGAGCGACGATCAATGTTATGATGGCAGCATCGCTTGCTAAGGGAAATACGATCATCGAGAATGCAGCAAAAGAGCCACATGTCGTTGATGTAGCGAATTTCTTAAACAGTATGGGAGCAAAGATCCGTGGAGCAGGAACTGATGTCATCCGTATCAAGGGTGTTGAGAAGTTTGGAGATTGTCAGTACTCCATCATTCCAGACCAGATCGAAGCTGGAACATTTATGACAGCAGCAGTCGCAACAAAGGGTGACATTATGATCAAGAATGTTATTCCAAAGCATTTAGAAGCAATTTCTGCAAAATTAATCGAAATTGGAGCAGAAGTTGTAGAATTCGATGACGCAGTACGTGTATCAGCGACAAAACGTCTGGAATCTACAAACATTAAGACATTACCATATCCTGGATTCCCAACGGATATGCAGCCACAGATGGCGGTAACACTTGCATTATCCAATGGAACAAGTGTGATTTCAGAGAGTATTTTTGAAAATCGTTTTCGCTATGTGGATGAACTGACAAAGATGGGAGCAACCATTCAGGTCGATGGAAGAACTGCGATCATCAGCGGAGTTGAGGGATTTACAGGAGCTGACGTACACGCCCCAGACTTAAGAGCTGGAGCAGCCCTTGTCATTGCAGGATTATCTGCAAAAGGATTTACAACCGTCAGCGATATTGGATATATTTATCGTGGATACGAACAGTTTGAACAGAAGCTTAAACAATTGGGTGGAGAGATTCAGCTGGTTAACAATGAAAAAGAAGTTACAAAGTTTAAGTTAAAGATAGGATAAAAGGAGAATTGCCTGAATGAGACAATACCTGAAAAACGAAGTGTTCAAAGTATCCAAGTGGGTAGAATTATTTATATCAGCGATCATTATGATCGCAGTCATCGGAGGAACAATCTATCTGGTAAAAGATGTGGTACAATTAATGATGAATTACCCAACATCCAGAGATATTTATAAATTTGTTGGTGTAGCGTTTAATCTCGTCATTTGTATCGAGTTTGTAAAGATGCTTTGTAAACATACCCCAGATACGTTAGTAGAAGTTATGATGTTTGCCATTGCAAGGCAGATGATCGTGGAACATACGAGCCCACAGCAGAATCTTATAGTAGTTTTAGCAATCGCGATTTTATTTGCGATCAAGAAATTCTTTTTTGGAAAGTTTGATGATATAGATAAGACAGTATTTTTGCCAACTCAGAGAATTTCAAGTATCAATGAACTGGTTCATGTGGAAATTCCAAAAGAAACACAGCATCAGACATTGGGAGAATTACTTGAGAAACAAATTGGAACAGAGAGTGGGAATTTTCAGGTAGGACAGTGTTATTTCTTTAAAGGAGGAGCACTTCGTGTTGCCAAGGTAAAGAATGGTAAGATAACACAGATCGAAGTTATCCGGAGTAAGAATGCACCGGTTGTGTTAAAAAGGTAAATAAAGGCCCGGAATCCTTCGGGTCTTTTCATGATATTTTACAAATAACAGATATATTTTAAGAAAGGATAATAGAATGGATAAAGTATTATTCACATCAGAGTCCGTGACAGAAGGACATCCAGATAAAATCTGTGATCAGATTTCTGATGCAATCTTAGATGCACTTTTAGAACAGGATCCAATGAGCCGTGTTGCATGTGAGACTTGCACAACAACAGGAATTGTTATGGTCATGGGAGAAATATCTACAAAAGCATATGTAGATATTCAGAAAATTGTCCGCGATACTGTTCGTGAGATTGGATATACAAGAGGTAAATATGGATTTGACGCTGATACATGCGGTGTTATTACAACAATCGATGAACAGTCCAGTGACATTGCCATGGGTGTAGACAAAGCACTAGAAGCAAAAGAGAATAACATGACAGATGAAGAGATCGACGCAATTGGAGCCGGAGATCAGGGAATGATGTTTGGATTTGCTACTAATGAAACAGAAGAGTACATGCCATACCCAATCTCTCTTGCACATAAGCTTTCAAGACAGTTAACAAAAGTGAGAAAAGATGGAACATTGTCATATTTAAGACCAGATGGTAAAACACAGGTAACTGTAGAATATGATGATGGAAAACCAAGTCGTCTTGATGCAGTTGTGTTATCTACACAGCATGATCCAGATATCACTCAGGAGCAGATTCATGAAGATATCAAACGTGAAGTATTTGATAAGATCCTTCCAGCAGGTATGGTTGATGATGAAACAAAATTTTTCATTAACCCAACAGGAAGATTCGTGATCGGTGGACCACACGGAGATGCAGGGTTAACAGGAAGAAAGATTATCGTAGATACATACGGTGGATACGCACGCCATGGTGGTGGAGCTTTCTCTGGAAAGGACTGTACAAAAGTAGACCGTTCTGCAGCTTACGCAGCACGTTATGTAGCGAAGAACATTGTAGCAGCCGGATTAGCTGACAAATGTGAGATTCAGTTATCTTATGCGATCGGTGTAGCAGAGCCAACATCTATCATGGTTGATACATTTGGAACAGGAAAGAAATCCAATCAGGAATTGGTAGACCTGATCCGTAAATATTTTGATCTGCGTCCAGCAGGAATCATCAAGATGTTAGATTTAAGAAGACCAATCTATAAACAGACAGCAGCATATGGACATTTCGGAAGAAATGACCTTGATCTTCCTTGGGAGAGACTTGACAAAGTTGATCTGTTAAAAGGTGAATAAAACGAAACACATCACTAGGCAACTCAGGAGGAAATCGAGTGAAAAATGAATTAGTGATCGTCATCGATTTTGGTGGTCAGTATAACCAGTTAGTTGCACGCCGCGTTCGCGAGTGCAATGTATACTGCGAGATTTATTCTTACAAGATCGGTATCGATAAAATCAAAGAAATGAATCCAAAGGGAATCATCTTAACAGGCGGACCAAACAGTTGTTACGAACCAGATTCCCCAACATACAGCAAGGAATTATTCGAACTTGGAATCCCAGTTTTAGGATTATGTTATGGAGCACAGCTGATGCAACATGTCCTTGGAGGAAAAGTAGAGAAAGCCGAAGTCAGCGAATATGGTAAAACAGAAGTGCTGATCGACAAGAAAGATTCCAAATTATTTGAAAATGTATCAGAAAAAACAATCTGTTGGATGAGCCATACAGACTACATCTCACAGGTAGCTCCAGGATTTGAAATTTCTGCACATACAGCAGATTGTCCAGTTGCAACAGCTGAGAATGCAGATAAATCCTTATATGCGATCCAGTTCCATCCAGAAGTACTTCATACAGTCGAAGGAAAGACAATGCTTTCCAACTTCGTATTAGGAGTTTGCGGATGTGCAGGAGATTGGAAGATGGATGCTTTCGTAGAAAGCACAATTAAAGAAATCCGCGAGAAAGTCGGAGATGGAAAAGTATTACTTGCCTTATCAGGAGGAGTAGATTCATCCGTAGCAGCCGGATTATTATCAAGAGCCATTGGAAAACAGTTAACATGTGTATTCGTCGACCACGGATTATTACGTAAAGACGAAGGAGACGAGGTAGAAGGCGTATTTGGAGAAAATGGACAGTTTGATCTAAACTTTATCCGTGTCAATGCACAGCAGAGATACTATGACAAATTAAAAGGAGTCACAGAACCTGAAGCAAAACGTAAGATCATCGGAGAAGAATTCATCCGAATCTTCGAAGAAGAAGCGAAGAAGATCGGTGCAGTAGACTTCTTAGCACAGGGTACAATCTATCCAGACGTCGTAGAAAGCGGATTAGGTGGAGAATCAGCAGTCATCAAATCCCACCACAACGTAGGAGGATTACCAGACTTCGTAGATTTCAAAGAAATCATCGAACCATTACGTGACCTATTCAAAGACGAAGTAAGACAGGCAGGACTACAGTTAGGAATTCCAGAAAGACTCGTATTCCGCCAGCCATTCCCAGGACCAGGACTAGGAATCCGAATCATCGGAGAAGTCACAGAAGAAAAAGTAAAAATCGTTCAGGACGCAGACGCGATCTACAGAGAAGAAATCGCCAAAGCCGGATTAGACAGAGAAATCAACCAGTACTTCGCAGCATTAACTAATATGCGAAGTGTTGGAGTAATGGGAGATTTTAGAACATATGATTATGCAGTAGCATTAAGAGCTGTTAAGACAATCGACTTTATGACAGCAGAAGCATCTGAGATTCCTTATGAAGTATTGAATAAGGTAATGAACAGGATTATTAATGAGGTTAAGGGAGTTAACAGAGTAATGTACGATTTAACCTCTAAGCCACCTGGAACTATTGAATTTGAATAAGCATTGAGTCATGCGTGAGTAAAAGCGGAAACAGCCTGAAAAGAGCATTCATGTTCTTTTCAGGCTGTTTTTGATTTTAGGAACATAGGGCGAAAGCCCACATCGAGATGAAGCGAAGCGGAATCGAGATGTGCATGACGGAGTAGAGGGAAGGGACAGAGTAAAAAGAACACACGTTCTAATAATAAATTGAAAAAACTATTTAATTATAGTATAATATCCAAAACATCAAATTTATAGACAGGTGAAATATGTTAGAAAAAAACTTCAAATTAGTATTATTGAAGAAAATTATATTCTAAGTCAATCTCTCGATTTTAATCATATGATAGGAAGGAATGCGAATATACATGTTTTAAAGTTAATGAAGAAACTATAAGAAATCAGCTTAACGAAATACACACATCATCATATGCTTTTAGAAACACTATAATTTTCAGAAAAGAGGCGATTATTTGACACTATTAGAATTTGAAAAAATCCTTAAACAAGGTGAATCGATTCATACAGAATTTAAATCATGGATCAAGGTATCCAATATGAGAGAACGAATTGCACTTGTAGTAGACGAGTTGATTGCATTTGCAAATGCGAAAGGTGACAGGAAAATTAAATAATGATTTTGGAGAGATAACATCATTGACGGTTCCATATGATTTAGTTGTGTCAGGATCTAATCATTATGTTTATCTTGTAACGGATGAAGAAGTGGGAGTATTAAAGAAGTTGTATAAGTTTGATAAAAACAATATAAGGATGTGGTGTTAGGTGAAGACATCTTTTTCATCAGCAGGTCTTTTGTATGTATATATTACTGGTTATAAAGAAATGGAACTGTTGCATATAGAACAGATAGATACATATAGTTATATCGGTGATGAATTATATAATAAAATAATGGAAATATCGGAAGTAATGACCCAAAATGAAAATTCTATTCATGTTTTTGGAGTCATAGGGATAGAGAAAAAAGTTAATTATGTATATACAATTTTAGAGGAGGGAATTAAGAAAAATTTTGACAGAATATTAAATAATAGAAAGATTAAAATTGGTACAAAAAATTTAGATAGTATAGGTAATCATTTCTACCGTTGTGTTCAGGAATTTTATTGTGATAAATTACATTATTTACCGAAAAAAGTGGTTTTTAATTTTGATGATGCTAGTTTTTATGGAATATATGGTAGTTCTATGAATGATAAACAGGCCTATGATGTAGTGAATGAAATAGTTAGTTGTTGGATAGAACAAGAAAAACCGTTGATTTGCGGAAAACAGCTTATAACGAGATCATTTTTTTTGAAAGATTTCGTAGGACGGAAGTTGATTACTGCAATGCCGGAAACAGAATCGAATTCATGGAGGCTAATTTTTGAAGGTGGGCATCAATTAAATATAAATGAAAATTTGTTGTATTCAAAGGGAACTCTTAATCCGAATGATTTAGGTGTTTTTTGCACATCAAATGTTCAATCTGTTCTTCTAAATCCTATTTATGCATACGGGAAATGGTTTTATCCAAATGATATTTGTGAAGAATGGCATAAAGTATTTTTATATTTATGTGCTGTCTCAGAATATGAATGGAATCTTTCTAATATGGGTAATGTGTATAGGAGATTTTTGAAATTTCTTGAAGAAAACATCTGCTTGACAATGAAAGTAGACCCATTAATTTCTAAAGAACAATATTATAAAGTTTTATTGATACATATTGAAAATTATCGTGCGTTTCTTAAAGGAGAAGATGAAGTGGTAAATTCAAAAGATTTGTATCAAACATTAAATACGAGATATGTATATTTACCGTATTTACAGGAACTTGTCAAACAAGAAAATTTGCAACATTCATTTTCTTGTTTTGAACTTCAGAAAGAAATTGATTGTGCGTTGCAAGAAACTGATATTTATAAAAAAGGAAAAAAGTGGGAAAATGTTGCAGAATACGTTTTAAATAGTGTTGAAGGATGGAAGATTACGGGAAAACGGATTAGAGCTGGAGCACAGGAAATTGATCTTAGTGTTGCAAATATTTCTTTGGATGATGAGCTTTGGCAAATGGGTGCATATATTTTAATAGAATGTAAAAATTGGAAAAAGCATGTGGGCATTCAACAAATTAGGAATATAGCTCATATTTCTAGTATGAAAGGAAATAAAACTGCGATTTTATTTACGGCAAATGGAATTACTTCAGACTCACAAGAAGAAATTCAACGGCTTGCTATGACTAATATATACATTATTTGTATTACTGCAGTTGAATTAAAACAACTTCAATCAGCTGTGGAGTGCAAAAAATTAATTTTGGATAAGTGGAAAAGTTTACAAGATAGTATAGAAGTATCTGGTATAATATGAAAATAGATTCTATCGGTATCATATCAAAATCAGGATGATATGGTGGCACTTAATTTAGATAAGATTGCTGCAAAAAATAGATATTGGCAATTTATAAATAACAGGAGAACAAAACTGTCCCTACCAAGAAGTAGATAATGCAGACAAAGATGCCTACCACATCTGGTTAGAAGACGAAGAAGGCATCCAGGCATACGCCCGTATTCTGCCACCCGGAACAACCTTCGAAGAAGCATCCATCGGCAGAATCATTGCAAAGAAAAGACGCTGTGGACTCGGAACACAGATTGTCAAAGAAGCGATCAAAACAGCCAAAGAAGAAATTCAACGCAAAATCAATCAAAATAGAAGCATAGGTATATGCAAAAGAATTATATGAGAAAGTAGGATTTGTACAGAAATCCGAATCATTTCTAGAAGATGGAATACCACATGTATTAATGCAATATACAGAATAAAGAAAAACGTTACAAAACTAAAGATTCACTTCACAATACATTTCAATATATTCCTCAAATCGAGGCAGCGCTAAAGTCAGTTTTCCACGAACAGAACCATTCACAACACCACGTTCCATCAATCGCTTTCGATAGGTATTCAATAACTGTGGAGATATCGATAATTTCTCACGAATTTCCCAAGTTTTATAAACTCCCGTAGAAATTACATAAACAATCTTCCGGTCAAGTTCAGAAAGTTCACTCCATATCTTCTCATAAGCATAAATGATCAATTCCTCGTCAAACTTAGGAAGCAGTTTTTCAAGATCATCATTTGTCTCCCACTTCAAATAACCAAGAATCTGAAAAGCAAAAGGATACCCCTTTGTAAGTTTCGCCATCTCAACAGCCTCACTTGGAGAAATGTCAAATACAGAACGATAACTTGTAGTAATTGCAGGAATGCTAAGTGGTTCCAGAAAAATTTTTGGAGCACGATATAAAAATGTCAGACTCTTCTCGTTTTGAAGATTGCTGATATTATCAAACAAACCAGCCATTACAAGATACACAGGGTAATTCTGTGTAATATAAATCTGAAAATTACTAGCAAATACTTTGACATAAGAATTATTTATAATCTCATCAATGATAAAAAGAACTTTCTTTCCTTTATTTTTTAACTTCTCAAGAATATTACGAAGCATAGCTTCTTTTTCCAAAGAATCATTTGTTTTGTTTACCGACAACTCAGCAATTCCGAGATTTAGATTTAATCCAAGATCCAGATCATGAAATTGTGAAACGCGGGTAAGTTCGGAAACTGCACCAGCGATCAAATCTGTATCAGCACTCAATCTTAAAACAATCCATTGATCATTTGAAGAATAATGATCAGCAATTTCAGCAAGAGAAACCGTCTTTCCAGACCCCCTGACACCAGCAACCATATAAACTTTATTTGAAGGATTTTCCATATCAAATGTATGAATGATCTTTCCAATTTGGTTAGTGCGCGAAATGAATTCCGTAGGTTTTTGACCAAATGTTAAAGTAAAAGGATTTTCCATTTTCTATTCACCTCCATATTTATTTATGTTTATTTATGTTTATTATATGAATATATGTTTATTTATATTTATTTATGTTTATTATAATAAATAAATATAAATAAAACAAGAATATACACAAAAGACACTCCAAAAATGTTAAAATAAGAATAACAATCAAAAAACGACGATCAGGAGGAACCAAAAAACAATGAACATCAAAAAAGTAGCAGTTCTTGGAGCAGGTGCCGTAGGTTCTTACGTTATCTGGGGACTGTCAAATAATAAAAATATTACACTGGGAGTTGTAGCAGATGGTGAGAGAAATGAACGCCTCAAAACCCAAGGATTAATGATCAACGGAACAAAATACACACCGCAAGTGTGGACTCCAGAAGAAGCACACAATGTGGATCTTTTGATCGTATCTTTAAAATACGGAAGTTTGAGAGGGGCATTACAGGATATTCAGACGATCGTAGGAGAAAATACAACGGTCATGAGTCTGATGAACGGAGTTGACAGTGAAGAGATCATAGCGGAGAAAATTGATAAATCACATATTTTATACTCTTTTATTAAAGTAGCATCACAGAAGAAAGAAGATGGATATCATTTTGATCCAGAAACAACAGTAGGGATTTATTTTGGAGAACTACAACAACCATACGAAAGCGAACGAGTAAAAGCAGTCGATGATATTTTTGAAAATACAGGTCTTCACTGGATCATCACAGATGATATTCAGGCAGAAATCTGGGGTAAATTCAAATTAAATGTCTGCAATAATCTGCCACAGGCAATCTTAGGAGTTGGAGTTGGATGCTATGAAGATAGTGAACATATGGCAGCGATTCGAGATGGATTAAGAGCCGAAGTTGAAGCAGTTGCTAAAGCGAAAGGGATCGACTTAAGTATGATCAATGCAAAGTCTGGACGGGGGAGTGCGGTCAAAGCATCTGCAAGATACTCGACATTACAGGATATTGATTCTGGTCGCCACACAGAGATTGATATGTTCTCTGGTGCGATGATGAGAATGGGGAAAGAATTGGGGATTCCAACCCCATATAATGAATATACATATCATATGATCAAAGCATTAGAAGAAAAGAATGATGGAGTATTCGAATATCAAGGGGAGAATGATAGAGTGTCTTGGTCTAAATAATAATGTATAATAATGTAAAATAAGGGAAAATGTATGTATAACAAAAAGAAAAAAATAAAACATAAGACGTTGAAGATTTTCTTTCTGCTGATAGGTACGATCGTGACAGCAGTATTTTTGGAAGCAGGAATTCTTTATCTAGTAAATAGTCAGAATGTATATAAAACATCCAAAGTGTTGTTAGATCAGACAATTGAAATCGTAGAGAAAAACAAACAAAGTGAAGTGAGGACTGTTGTAGCAGATATTCCAGTATATAAAGGAATTGCTTTATATGTAGCGGATAAAGAAACTGGAAGAATCTATGGGGCTACAGATGTTTCAAAGATAGGAGTGAAATTAGATGATATGGGGCTTCGCAAGCAGAGAAAGAAGATTGCGAAGGAGAAGATCGCATCGGGAATCATTCGTGTCGATGGAAAAAAGAATTATTATATCTTAAAGAAAACACAGAAATATATCGTTGGTATTACATATTGGATTGCGGTAGACAACAAGAGTAATTTGATCGCAATATTGATCATGGTTGTATATTTGAGTATTGCAGCAGTCGGTATTCTATTTATGGTACTAAGGTTGTCGAAAGTTAAAAAAAAGAATAAGGAACAATCTGTGATGCTTTCTTCTATTTCAGAAATATCGAATACCGATAAGATGACAGGATGTCTTAATCGAAAAGCATATGACGAAGACATTTCAGAGATACGCATGGATTCTCAATTTATATATGTTTCCATGGATGTGAATGGACTAAAGATCATCAATGACAGACAAGGACATGCAGCGGGAGATGAATTGATCTGTGTAGCAGCATCTTGCATGAAGACCAGGTTTGATAGATATGGAAAAGTTTATAGAATGGGTGGAGATGAATTTGCAGCAATTCTATTTGTGAAAAGAGAACAGTTTGAATGGATCAGACGGCAATTTGATGGAGATATCAAGTACTGGAGCTGTAACCGGATCAAGGAGCTTTCGATTTCCTATGGATATGTTTCAAGCAGTGAATGCCAATGGGGTTCCATGAAAGAGATATCAGATGTTGCTGATATTCGTATGTATGAAGAAAAAGCGATGTATTACAAGAAAAATGGAGTAGACCGTCAGGGACAGCCAGCCTCTTATGTAGCTCTTTACAGATTGTATACACAGATTCTCCGAATTAATCTGGAAAAAGACTGTTATAAGATTTTAAATTGGGAAGAAACCAAGAATAAAAAGAAACAAGACTCCATAGGAGCTTTGTCAGAATGGTTTCACAATTTTGAAGATATACGGCTTATTCATTCAGATGATTTGGCGAAATATCTTAGAAAGACAAAGATTGAATATCTGAAAAAGCAATTTGCAAATAAAAAGAAATTTGTAACGATCACCTATCGGAGAAAAGAAGGAGATGGTTACAAGAGGATAACATTAGAAATTATTCCAGAAGATGAGAATTCACAAAATATATATGAAGGATTTTTATATGTTAAAGAATGATCTATAAAAAGAAGCAATAGAAATTGATAAAAGGGCGTGGTGGAAGAAAACAAAATAATGACACAAAATTTACTGAAAAAATTAGCACTACGAAAAATAGACGCTAAAAAATTTCATTGCTATAATAGAAGTAGATAAAAATAATGGAATAAAAATTGGATTTAGAAGGGAGACAATTATGGGATTCTTTTTCAAGAATAAGAAAAAAAATAAAGAGGAAGAAACAGTAACACCAGTTGTAGAAACAACACCAGAAGTACCAGCGAAAGAAGGTATGATTTTGGTAAGGGAAGGAATTAAACTGGGACTTCCAACGGTAAGCATGGAAGAAGCGATCGTGGCAGCAGGGGAACTTTTAAGAGATCTTGGATATGTAGATGATGATTATATTCCAGCAATGATCCGAAGAAATGAAGAAGCATCTGTATACATGGGATTAGGACTTGCAATTCCACACGGAACAGAAGATGCAAAAAGAGACGTAAAAAGAAGCGGAATTATTGTGATGCAGTATCCAGACGGAGTCGAATTTAATGGCGGAACAGCACAGCTTGTCATTGGAATTGCTGGAGTTGGAGATGAACATTTAGAGATTCTTGGACAGATCACAGAAGCAGTGACAGAAGAAGAAATTCTGGAAGAATTAAAGAAGACGACGGACGTTGATTATATTCTTAATACATTCACAAATTAGTTTTTATAATGTCAGGAGATGGCAAAGAAAAAGTGTCAGATACATCTAAGTTTTCGAGAAACTTAAATGTACCTGACATTTTTATAGATAAAAACTTGTTTATCTTTTTTTCAATTCATCTCTTTTTTTCTTTAGGATGCGTCGTAACTGCCCAAATTCTCGCACATGTTCACGAGGCATCATCTTAGGGAATGCACGTAAAATACGGCGTGATGTAAATGTAGGAAGTTTTGCCATCTTTTCGTATTTGCTACGAAGTTCCTCAGCTCGCTGTTTTAAAGAATCCATACGAGCTTTGAGTTCATCTGCATTTTCCTGTTTGGCTTCATCAACTTTCTCTCGAATAACATCTGCACGAGCTTTTAATCGGTCTTGAGCCTCCAGACCATCCATCATACTATCGTAGATATTTTCACCGATCTGATCAGAAATATTACGCAGTTCTTTTGCAATATCCTCCATAAGGGCAAGACGTTTGTTGAATTTTAAAATACCCTGAACCGTGATGCAAATATCAACTATAAGAGCAATGCTTAATAAAACAAGCAGAAATTTTCCAAGCCATATCGGGAGAAAAGAAACTAGTTTACCCGTAAAAGGATAGATAAGTTTCACGATCAATACACAAGCGATGCCCCAGATTGCAGAAAATAAAGGACATACATAGCCGCCGATATTCAATGGCATTTCAGAATAATCCCACCATCTGTGATGAAACATCTTTTCAAGAAGAAAACCCGTTAGCCATTCAAGAAAAGTAACGAGAATGGTGGAGGTAATATAAAGCAAGATCAAGTTTCCGACGTAAGGCTGAAGAGAAGCAACGACAACCGTCACTCCAATTCCATAAATCGGACAGATCGGACCATTTAGAAATCCACGGTTTACAAAGGAATGTTGTTTAAAAGCTGCAAAAGCGACTTCAGAACACCAACCAAGAAACCCATATATAAAAAAGCTAAATAAGATATCGTAATAAGTCATAAAATCTCCTTCTTTATATCTTTTTTACAGTATAACAACAGTTACACCAAGATCTCCTTCACCATATTCACCATCACGGTAACCGGAGATACGTTTTTGTTTCTTCAACTGTTTAAAGTAATTATGAAGCCCTTTACGTAAAGCACCAGTTCCTTTTCCATGGACAACAGTGATCTGTGCTAAGTTGGCCAGGCACGCATCATCGATGTACTTATCAAGCTGTGCGATTGCTTCATCAACCGTCATACCCATAACATTGATCTCAGGTCGGATGGAAGCGGATTTGTTGATCGCAGTACGTCCTCGGTTACGACTTTCATTTCTTTGATTTTCACGTTTTACATCTTTGGCCGTTTTTGTGATCTCAAGGTCTTTGATGTTAACAAGAGAACGCATCATACCCATCTGAACATACAGATCACCTTTGGCATTTGGGAGCGTGGAAACAGTTCCGGCAAGGGAAAGACTTGTTACATAAACTTCATCACCAACATGGAAATCATTCGCCTCGTGACGTTTCTTGTTCTTTTTCTTGGATTTGTAAGCCATTTGACCTTCTAATTTTGTCATGCGGCCGCGAAGATCACTTCGCATATGTTCCATCTTCTTATTTGCATCTGGATTCTTGTTTTGTTTCTTTAATTTGTTATATTCACGGATCGTAGAATCTGCAATTTCTTTCGCCTCAGAGATGATATTGTGAGCTTCTTCACGAGCGTCGCGAAGCATTTTATCACGTTTTTCTTTTATATTATCCTGACGAGATTTCAAACTCCTACGGAGAGTTTCAATTTCCTTACGGTATTCAAGAATCTCTTCATGCTCTTTTTCGATTGTCTGTTTACTCTTTTCAAGGTCAGCTAAGATCGTTTCAAAATCTTTGACTGATTCATCAATCTGATCTGCAGCACCTTCAATGATATGTTCATCCAATCCTAATTTGCGGGAAATTGCAAACGCATTACTTTTTCCAGGGATACCGATCATCAGACGGTATGTTGGAGAAAGCGTTTCCACATCAAATTCGCAGGAAGCATTTTCGATATCATTGGTGGAAAGTGCAAACATCTTAAGTTCACTGTAATGGGTTGTCGCCATTGTTTTAATTCCACGTCCGTGCAGATCACTTAAAATAGAGATCGCAAGTGCGGCACCTTCGATTGGATCAGTACCACCACATAATTCATCGAGTAATACTAAAGAATCTCGATGAGCTTGCTGAACGATCGATACAATATTTGTCATATGAGAAGAGAAGGTACTTAAGTTTTGCTCAATACTCTGCTCATCTCCGATATCTGCAAAAATTTCACGAAAAATTCCAAGAGAAGATCCTTGGAATGCAGGAATATGAAGGCCTGCCTGCCCCATCAAAGATAATAATCCAACGGTTTTTAAAGATACAGTTTTACCACCTGTATTTGGTCCGGTCACGATCAGCATGGAGAAATCTTTGCCGAGAGATACGTTGATCGGAACGACTTTTTTGCGGTCTAGTAAAGGATGACATCCCTGTTTGATATTGATGATCCCATCTTCACGGAAAATAGGTTTGGATGCATCAATATCCTTCGCATATTTTGCCTTTGCAAAAATGAAGTCTAATAATACAAGGGTCTTCTGGTTATGTGCAAGATCATCAACACCATAAGAAGCCTGTTCACTTAATATAGAAAGAATATGCTCAATCTCAGACTGTTCTTTTCCTTCCAATTCTTTTAATTCATTATTTAATGTTACAACAGACATTGGTTCAATAAACAGCGTATTTCCAGAAGCAGACTGATCATGGATCATACCTTGGAATGAACTTCTGTACTCTTGCTTGACTGGTATGCAGTAACGCCCATTTCGCATTGTAACGATCGCATCCTGTAATTTATCCTGATTGGATGCAGAGCTTACCAGCGTAGTTAACTGTGTATGAATCTTCTGGTTTGTCTGTTTCATTGCACGACGGATATGTTTTAAAGTAGAAGAGGCATCATCACTGATCTCTTCTTCAGAAATAATACAGCGGCGGATCTCGTGCAGAAGATCATCTAAAGGAACAAGGCTTTCAAAAAGCTCGTCGAGAGAATCTGCTTCAAGATCGTCTTCCATGCGGACTCCGTAAGAAACGGCATTCTTTACAGATTCCAGAACACGAGCGATATCAAGAAGTTCCCCAGTTCCAAGTGTACCTCTCATCTTCAAACGGGCAAGAGAAGGGGAAAGATCACTTACTCCAAAAAAAGACACATTTCCACGTTTATAGATACGTGTCAATGCATCCTGTGTCTGATCCTGAGCGTTTAAGATATCAGCTTCTTCAGTCATTGGTTTTAAATTGGCACACATTAACTTACCTAGTTCGGTTGTTGCGTATCCTGTTAAAATATTTATAATCTTATCAAATTCAAGTGTTTGTAATACTTTCTGATTCATGAAAAATTCCTCATTTACATTAAATTATTGCAACTCACTAAAGAGTTTAACACAGATTGTTTGGACTGTAAACATAGGGAAAATGGCAATTCCAGACGTTAATTTACGAGAACTTAACATAAAAAGCAGTATGATTTTACATTTGACCAGTACAATAGAAATTACATCGTATAGAGATTTGGAGGAAAAGATGAAAACACAGCAGAAGATTTTTATGAACCGGGAACTGTCCTGGCTTAAGTTTAACGAACGCGTATTAGAAGAGGCTGAGAATAGAGAAGTACCACTATGTGAACGATTGACATTTGCATCCATTTACCAGAGCAACTTAGATGAATTCTTTATGGTAAGAGTTGGATCTTTGATCGATCAGATGTTACTTGATAAGAATATGAAAGAAAATAAGACAAAGATGACACCACAGGAACAGATTGATGCGATCATTCCACAGGTACAGAAATTAAATAGAAGAAAAGACAGCGTATATGAGGAGATGATGGATTCTCTGAAAGAACACAACATCCATCTGGTAAATTTTCAAAAAATATCTAAAAAAGAAAGCGAATATTTAAGAGCTTATTTTCAAGCAGAAATCGCGCCATTGATCTCTCCTACGATCATAGGGAAGAGACAGCCATTTCCTTTTTTAAAGAATAAAGAAATCTACGCAGTTGCTGTGTTAGAAACTAAAAATGGAAAAGAAAAATTAGGAATTATCCCATGTGGAAATGAAACGTTTGACAGATTGATCAATATTTCTGGAAAAGATGCTTATATGTTATCAGAAGAAATGATTCTTCACTATGTGCCAAGGATCTTCAAAGGATACCATGTCAAAGCAAAAACATTGATCCGAATTACAAGAAATGCAGATATTGATGCAGATTCTATGTATGATGAAGATCTTGATTATCGTGATTTCATGGTAGAACTGATCAAGAAAAGAAAAAAATTAGCACCAGTCCGAATGGAATTATCAAGAGAGATGGATGGAGAGATCATTGATCTTTTATGTGAATATCTGGAACTTGAAAGAAAATATGTATTCTATACACAGACACCGTTAGATCTGTCTTTTGTATTTAAGATTCAGGATATTTTAAGAAGAGAGACAGACTTGTTTTTTGAGAAAAGAGTTCCTCAAAGATCACCACAGTTTAACGAAGAAATGCCAATTATGGATCAGATTGAAAAAGAAGATAAGTTACTCTCTTATCCATATGAAAGTATGCGGCCATTTCTAAAAATGCTTCAGGAAGCGGCAGAAGATAAAGATGTTGTTTCAATCAAAATGACATTATATCGTGTCGCAAAGCAGAGTAAGATCATTGCATCTTTGATCGAGGCAGCAGAAAATGGAAAAGATGTCACGATCCTTGTAGAATTAAAGGCTAGATTTGATGAGGAAAATAATATTGAATGGTCCAGACAGTTAGAAGATGCAGGATGCCGCGTGATCTATGGATTAGATGGTTATAAAGTACACTCTAAATTATGTCTGATCACAAGAAAGAAAAAAGGAAAAGTATCTTATATCACACAGATCGGAACAGGCAACTACAATGAAAAGACAAGCAGACTTTATACAGATCTTTCTTTAATGACAGCAAATGTAGATATTGCGTTGGAAGCTGCGGAAGTTTTTCAGGCATTATCTATGGGAGAGACTGTGGAAGAAACGGATCATCTGCTAGTAGCTCCACACTGTCTACAGAATAAAGTGATCCATATGATCGATCGGGAAATTGAACATGCAAAAGCTGGAGAACCAGCTTATATTGGATTAAAAATGAACTCTTTAACAGACAAAAAGATCATGGAGAAATTGATCAAAGCATCCAAAGCAGGTGTGAAGATTGACATGGTCATTCGAGGAATCTGTTGTCTGATTCCGGGAGTAAAGGGTGAAACAGATAATATTCAAGTAAGAAGTATTGTGGGAAGATACTTAGAACATTCAAGAATCTATATTTTTGGAACGAAGGGCAGAGAAAAAGTTTATATAGCGTCAGCAGATTTTATGACAAGAAATACATTAAGAAGAGTCGAGGTAGCCGTACCGATCTACAATACAGATATTAAAATGCAGCTGATCGAGATGTTTATTACAATGTTAAGTGATAATGTAAAAGCAAGAGAAGAAGATCACAATGGAAATTATAAAATTCCTAAAAATCAGGATACACCACTAAATTCACAGGAATTTTTCTATAAGCAGGCATATTTGAATGCGGAAAATGTAAATTCATAAACAGTTTTGTGCCTTTTGAAATCATGACGTTCATAATAAGTAAATTTCACTAGATTTTACAACTAAACTGTGGCATAATAACATAGGTAAAAAATAGAGGATTTAAAAATCGCCAGGAGAGTTGGCTGGCGAAGAACGAATTTAGAAAGGCACAAAGCAATGAGATATATTAGTGATTTGCACGAAGGAGATCAGGTTTCCGAGATTTATTTATGCAAAACAAAATCACCGGGAACATCCAAATTTGGAAAATCATATTATTCCCTGACACTACAAGATAAAACAGGAATGATCGACGGAAAGGTATGGGAACTTACCAATGCGATCGGACATTTCGAGGCGATGGACTACATTTTAGTCAGAGGACAGGTAACAAGTTACCAGGGTTCTAACCAGTTAAACATCCAACAGATCCGTAAAGCTCAGGAAGGTGAGTTTGACATGGCAGATTATATGCCAAGTACCAAGAAGGATATTGATGGGATGTTCAAAGAGCTTCTTGCAATGATCAGCAAGACAAAGAACCAGTATTTAAAACAGTTAGCAGAGAAGATCTTTATAGAGGATAAAAATTTTGCAAGAGAATTCAAAGTACATTCCGCAGCAAAAAGCGTACACCATGGGTATATCGGAGGGCTTTTAGAGCACAGTTTATCTGTAGCGAAGATTTGCGAAAGCTATGCAAATCTGTATCCACAGTTAAACAGAGACTTGATCGTAATGTGTGCATTATGGCATGATATGGGGAAAGTCGAAGAATTATCAAGCTTTCCAGAGAATGACTATACAGATGAAGGTCAGTTAGTTGGACACATTGTGATGGGAGCGATCAAATTAGACCGCCTGATCCGTGAGATTCCAGGTTTCCCACCAAAACTTGCAAATGAAGTAAAACACTGTATGTTAGCACATCACGGAGAATTAGAATTTGGTTCTCCAAAGAAACCTGCATTATTAGAAGCAATTGCACTAAGTCAGGCAGATAATTTAGATGCGAAGATGGAAACATTTGCAGAGATCATGGAGAAACAAAAAGAAGATCAGGAATGGTCAGGATTCCAGCGTTTATTAGATACAAGAATCCGTAAGACCTCTATCTAAAAGAATTATAATAAAATAGGATCAATACAACAGTTTAACCAAGAAAAAGATACAGAGGTGCGTATGGAATTTAAGAAAAATCAGATCGTAGAACTCTATATCGATGACATTGGAAACGAAGGAGAGGGCATCGGCCATATAGATGGTTATGCCCTCTTTTTAAAAGATGCAGTCATCGGAGACAAAGTTCGTGCAAAGATCATCAAAACAAAGAAAAATTATGGTTTCGCAAGAGTAGAAGAAGTCATAGAAGCATCCAAAGACAGAGTTCAGCCACGCTGTTCCAAAGCAAGACAGTGCGGAGGATGTACATTACAGCATTTAGCTTATGAAAAGCAGTTAGAATATAAATTTAATAAAGTGAAAAACTGCTTAGAAAGAATCGGAGGTTTAGAAAATATCGAAGAAAAAATGGAACCGATCCTTGGGATGGAAGAACCATTTTACTATCGAAACAAAGCCCAGTTTCCAGTCGGATATGATAAAGAAGGAAACCTTATCACTGGATTTTATGCAGGAAGGACGCATCATATTATTGATTGTACACACTGTATGATCCAGCATCCAGTGAACGAACAGATTTTATTAAAAGTCTTGGATTACATGAAGAAAAACAATATTACAGCCTATGACGAAAAGACTCACAAAGGATTGGTCCGCCACATTGTAACAAGAGTCGGATTCAAAACAGGCGAGATCATGGTCTGTCTTGTTGTGAATGGAAGCAAAAAGAATCTGAGAAACCTAGAAATGCTCATAGATTCCTTAACAGAAGTCGAAGGAATGACAAGTATCTGCGTCAATATCAACAAAGAAAAAACAAACAGGATCTTGGGAAGCAAGATTGAAGAAGTATATGGTAAACCATACATTTATGATTATATCGGCAATGTAAAATACCAGATTGGACCACTATCTTTCTTTCAGGTCAATCCAACACAAACAAAAGTATTATACGAAAAAGCTATGGAATACGCAGATTTAAAAGGCGAAGAAACCGTATGGGATCTCTATTGCGGAATCGGAACTATTTCCTTATTCCTGGCTCAGAAAGCAAAGAAAGTTTATGGAGTAGAAATCGTCAAAGAAGCCATCGACGATGCAAGATTAAATGCTAAGATGAATGGCTTTGATAATGCAGAATTCTTCGTAGGAAAAGCAGAAGAAGTACTTCCAAGAGAATACGAGAAAAATGGAGTCTATGCAGACACGATCGTCGTTGACCCACCAAGAAAGGGATGCGACAGCAAACTGTTAGAAACAATGGTCAAAATGGCACCCAAACGAATCGTATATGTAAGCTGCGATCCAGCAACACTAGCCAGAGATTTAAAAGTACTATCAGAACAAGGCTACGAAGTCGAAAAAGTCTGCGCCGTCGACCAATTTAGCCACAGCTCACATGTAGAGACTGTGGTGAGATTAAAACGAAAATAGGTTATTTTATTTATATGAGTTGAAGGTCATCGAGTATTTAGAGAAAAAATGAAAGATAGCATGTGAGCAACGATCGAATTCCATAGGAGTTTTGATAGAATCGCAGGAGATCCAGCGGATAAGCGTTCTGTCAAAACTCCTATGGAATTCGTGTTGCTCACATGCTATCTTTCATTTTTTCTCTAAATACCTGAAGACTTTCAATCATAAAATTAAGAAAATTCAAGCTGGTGGACGTTATTGGTTTTCAGGTTATGTTGCAGTAGACAGGAAATTATAATAAATACTCATACATGACCAACACTACTTACAGATCACAACTTGAAATTCTCTCGATCTGTAAGTATACAATTAATAATATAAGCAATTCCATCACGAGTATTCGCACGTGTCTGGTAAACACAGATATTGCGGATCATATCACAAGCATTCTCCATAGCAACGGAATGAATACCAGGGATAGATAACATAGAATAATCATTTTCACTGTCACCGATCGCGATGATCTCTTCTGGTTTTAATCCATCTTTTTTTGCATAATCTAGTAAAGAGCTTCCCTTCTGAGCATTGATAGAAGTAATCTCAATATCCGTTGGAACCGTAGATACAACAGCAAGTCCCGGAATCTTTTCGAGTTCTACACGTAGTTTCTTTAGGGATTCATGATCTGGAGAATTTGATGTGATCTTTAGGATGCGGTGGTCACTGTTTAATAACGCCTCCTGACCATCAACAAAGATAACATCATCGACTAATTCGCGGTAATCATCTAAAGTATATTTCATATCTGGGTGATTGACCTGAATGGCAGGAATGAATACATCTCTTGTATAAATTTCACGTTCTTCTAATGGAAGAAGAGAAATACGTCCTTCTGTTGTAAATAATGCAGGTTCCATTCCGTATTTATTAAATGCATCAAAAATGGTGTGGACAGTTTCTTTATCAAGAATATGCTCGAATAAAAGATTTCCATCTTTATCAAAAGCACAAGCTCCATTACTGCAGATTAAGTCGCATTTTAATCCGGCTGCTTCCACAAGACCGCGTGCATTTGGATATTCACGTCCTGTGTTGATAATAAAATTGATACCATTTTCCTGAGCTCTTTTGATCGCTTCGACATTGATCGGGGTAATCTGACGATAGCTGTCAAGAAGAGTACCATCCATATCGGATGAAATTAATTTAATCATGTGATAGCCTCCTGTATTGGGTGTAATTTCTTCTCATCTTTATAGTATCACAATTGGAATAGATAAAACATTCCAAATTGCTTTAAAATATATTTCAATGATCATTGTTTGGAAAGAATCTGTTCCAACACGATTGCAACGCCATCGTGATCGTTATCTGTTGTGTGATGGAGACAAATCTCCTGAATGATATCATCTGCATTTCCCATGGCAATGCTTTCGATATAAGGAAGTCCAAGCATAGAATAATCATTTTCACTGTCACCGATAACCATGGTATCTTTCAGTGAAATCTGATATTTCTCAGTATAAAAATGAACGGCTGCACCTTTTAATGCATTTACAGCTGTGATATCGAGACGATATGGACTCTGATGGGATACTGCAAAGTGTGGGACTTGCGTATGAAGGCTGTTTGTAAGCTGTTCAAGTTTCTGCTGATCTAAGGACTGTGTCGTGATTTTAATGATCTGTGGATTCTCAGAAAGAAGAAGTTGTCCATTATCATAAAAATGAGCATTTTCAAGTCGTTCGCAGATATAAGATTCTTCATCTAGTGTTTGACTTGGAAATTCTTCTCTCAAAGCGGGAACAACTTCAGAAGACAGATAATTTGCATATCCTTCCTTGGAACCTAAGACACATAATCCACGGGTACTGTGGATCTCATAAAAAGTACGACAGGAACCAAAGATCCGCAGCATCTCAGGGATACGTTTGGTTGGAATATAAGAAGCATGCAGCTGGTCCCCAGAAGTATCAAAGATGCAGGAACCGCCAAAACATGCGATATCACAAGAAATATCGTATGCATCGAGGAGTTTTTTGGCATCAAAATAATTCTGTTCCGTATTGATCAAAAGACGGAGTCCCTTTCTTTGAATTTGTTTGATCGCACGGAGTGTACGATCACTGATTTGTTGTTTGCTGTTAAGCAGTGTTCCGTCAAGATCAGAAACGATCAGCTTTATCATCTTGCCGTCCTCCTTTGTTTTCTAATTATATCTAGGTTAATCGTAACATAAAAAAGCATAAAAATATAGTAGAAAACAGGGTTGAGGCAAAAAGTTGATTTGTGTATAATATGATGTAAGTGTCAATAAGTATAAATTCTCAGAGGTAACGACAGATGAAAGATTATGTTGCATTTGATCTGGAGACAACGGGGTTATCCCCAGATTCAGATCAGATTATTGAAATTGGAGCTGTTGAGATCAGAGATGGGAAGATCAGTGGAAAGTATAACTGTATCATTCATCCAGAGATCGAAGTCAGTGATTTTATCATCAATTTAACAGGAATCAGCAGGGATATGTTAAGGAAGGGAATTCCACTGAAAGAAGGTGTTGAGGAATTTTTGGAATTTAGCGGGGATCTTCCGGTTCTTGGACATAACGTCATGTTTGACTATAAGTTTATGAAGATGGCAGCAGCTTCATTTAAGTATCCGTTTGAGAAAACAGGAGTTGACACGCTAAAAGTAGCAAGGAAGTTATTAACTGGACTTGAAAATAAGAAGCTGGAGACACTCTGTGCTCATTATCATTATGTGAATCAGGCAGCACACCGTGCTTACGATGATGCATTGGCAACAGCTGTTGTGTTTGAGCAGATGAAGAAAGAATTTCCAACAGAAGAGGAAATCTTTCAGCCACAGCAGCTTCAATTCAAGGTAAAGAAAGAACGTCCGGCTACACCAAAACAAAAGAAGTATCTAGAGAATCTGATGAAATATCATGCGATAGGGGAGTGCTTAGATATTGATCAGATGACACAGAGAGAAGCATCAAAGAAGATTGATCATATTATATTAAATTATGGAGTGATGAAGAAATGAAAAAGAAAAGATTTTTTGTATCCGTTATTGCGATTCTTCTGATCATTGTGATGGTTGGAACAATGGTAGCAGGATATTTGGTGATGTAAGAATGAATTTGGAGAGGAAGAAGGAAGAGACGATGAAGAAAAAAATTATCATTGCGGTTGCAGTGATCGTTATTTTGGCAGCAGGTGGAACTTTTTACCTAAACCATAAGGTGAGCAGTGCAGTAAAAGATGGAAAGATCATAAAAGGGGTTTCATGTGAGGGAATTTCTATTGGTGGAATGACAAGATCAGAAGCAAAAGATGCGATTGAATCTCATATGAAGGAGATTCATCAGGAAAAGATCACACTTTATGTAGACGATGAAAGATCAAGTGCCAAGATCGAAGATCTTGGAGCATTCGCTGAGGCAGACAAGACAGTGGAAGAAGCTTATGCACTTGGGAGAAGCGGAAGTATTTTTACAAAGTATTCCGATGTAAAAGAGAAGAAACATAAACTTTCGGTTTATCGCAAATATGATAAAGCGAAGTTTGAAAAGAATGTAAAAAAAGCAACAAAGAAGATTGTTTCAGAACCAAGAAATGCAAGTGTGAAACGTAAGGATGGCAAATTTGTCGTGATCAAAGAAAAGACAGGTTATACATTAAATATGAATGAAACATTTGCGAATTTCAAAAAAGCAGTTGAAGCTGAGAAACATCAATTTGAACTGGATGTTGTAAAGAAAAAAGCAAAATATACATCAAAAGATATGGCAGAGATCAAAGATGTACTTGGAACTTATACAACCGAATACGGTGGATCTCCATATGGTCGTAAAGTAAATGTTGCTAATGGTGCAAGTAAGATCAATGGAAGCATGGTTTATCCAGGAGAGACATTATCTGTATATAAAACCGTATCACCATTTACAAAAGAAAATGGATATGCACTCGCAGGTTCCTATGAAAATGGACAGACGGTTCAGACATATGGTGGTGGAATCTGCCAGGTATCTACTACTTTGTATAATGCAGTTATCCGTGCAGAATTAAAGATCGTAGAACGTTTTCCACATTCCATGACCGTACATTATGTGCCAAGATCTGCAGATGCAGCGATCGCAGGAACTCATAAAGATATGAAGTTTAAGAATACGTTTGATACGCCAATCTATATTGAAGGAAAAGCAAATGGTTCAACGATCACATTTACGGTCTATGGAAAGAAAAAAGATCCAAAACGTACAGTAGAATTCTTATCTGAGACAACACAGGTAAAAGAAAGTTCTGAAAGTACAGTTAGCGATAATACGCTTGCCGAAGGACAGAAAGTTTTGGAAAGCTATGGACATACAGGATACAGTGCAAGACTTTGGAAGATCGTGAAGATCAATGGTAAACAGGTATCCAAAAAGGTATTTAATACTTCCACATATATGTCAACACCAACGGTTTATCGTGTAGGAACAAAGAAAGCGGAAGATAAAAAAGACGATAAAAAGGATAAGAAAAAAGATTCAAAAGAAACAACAGCACAGAAGTCTGAGACAACAACAGCAGCACAGAAATCTACAACGGCAGCACAGAAGTCTACAACAGCGAAGAGATCAGCGGCTGTGAAATCTCAGGGAAGCACAGGAAATTAAGGATGAAAATAGGAAAATTATCAGAATCTGCATTGCAGAAAGTTGTGTTTGAGCAATTGCATACAAGGAGAGATGAAGTCTTAGTAGGACCTGGAATCGGGGAAGATTGTGCGGCATTGAAACTTCAGGAAGGAGAAGTATTTGTCACATCAACAGATCCGATCACAGGCACGGTAAAAGAGATCGGACGTCTGGCAGTTCATGTAACTGCCAACGATCTTGCATCCGCAGGAGCTGAGACGATCGGACTTATGGTGACAGCACTTCTGCCACCAATGATCAAGGAAGCACAGATCAAGAAGATGATGCAGCAGATCAATGCAGAGTGTGAGAAATTAAATATCATGGTATTAGGCGGCCATACAGAGATTACGGCAGCGGTTACGCAGCCAGTATTATCTGTGACAGGGATTGGAAAAGTGAAAGAAGATGAATTGATCCTATCTGGCGGGGCGAAACCAGGTCAGGATATCGTAGTCACAAAATATCTTGGTATGGAAGGAACGGGAATCATCGCAAATGAAAAAGAAGACGAGTTAAAAGAATGGTTTTCTGATACATTTATTGATGATGCAAAGGCATTTCTAGATGATATCTCTGTCGTGCCAGAAGGTCTGATCGCCAGAAAATATGCATCTTGTATGCATGATATCACAGAAAGCGGAGTTTATGGTGCTTTATGGGAGATTTCCAAAGCATCTGGTGTCGGGGTGGAAGTTTGTATCGAAGATATTCCATTAAGACAACATACGATCGAATTTTGTGAGCGATATGATCTGAATCCATATCAGTTGATCTCAAGCGGATCTATGCTGATCACGACAGATCATGGAAGAACATTAGTTAATGAACTGGAACAGGCAGGCATTAAAGCAACCATTATTGGTCATACAACAGATTCCAGAGATAAAGTGATTTATCGTCAGGGAAAGGCAGCGAATCTGGAGGCACCTAGACAGGACGAGTTATATAAAATATATTCTGAAAATAATCGCAGATAATTTTCAGAGAGAAAAATGGAGGAAACAGTATGAACACAGAATTAAGAGAACTGATTTTAAAATTGATCGAGAAAAACAGTCGTTTAGCGATCCATGATCTGGCGGTAATGCTGGATGTCGCGGAGACGGAAGTCGCCAATGAGATCGCGGATATGGAAAAAGAACATATCATCTGTGGGTATCATACTTTGATCAACTGGGACAATACAAGCAAGGATCAACTGACAGCAATGATCGAGGTAAAAGTAACACCACAAAGAGGTCAGGGATTCGACCGCATTGCAGAACGTATTTATAATTTTCCAGAAGTAAAAGCCGTTTATCTGATGTCTGGGGGATATGATTTCATGGTTATGTTAGAAGGAAAGACGATGAAAGAGATCTCTATGTTCACATCATCCAAATTAGCACCACTGGAATCTGTTGTCAGTACAGTAACACATTTTGTATTGAAGAAATATAAAGATCATGGAACTGTTCTTGAAGCAAAGAAAGTGGATGAGAGACAGGCGGTGACTCCATAATGAGAGATTTTTTATCAAAGAGAGTTGTAAGTCTGGAACCATCTGGAATTCGTAAGTTTTTTGACATTGTAAGTGAGATGCCAGATGCCATTTCCTTAGGTGTGGGGGAACCAGATTTCGATACACCATGGAGAGTCAGGGAAGAAGGAATTTACTCACTGGAGCGAGGCAGAACCTTTTATACATCGAATGCAGGGTTAAAGGAGCTACGCTATGAGATCAGTGAATATTTAGAAAGAAAATACGAGTTGGTTTATGATCCAAATCATGAGATCACAGTGACCGTTGGTGGAAGTGAAGGGATCGATATTGCGATGCGTACGATCCTTGATCCAGGAGATGAAGTCATCGTTGTACAGCCATGTTTTGTTTCTTATGTGGCATGTGTTGTTATGGCAGGTGGAACTCCTGTGATCGTAAGTCTTAAGGAAGAAGATAAATTTAAGCTTAAAAAAGAGCAGTTAGAAGCTGCTGTCACAGATAAAACAAAAGCAATGATCATTTCATTTCCAAACAACCCAACGGGTGCGATCATGACAAAAGAAGAGTTAGAACCAATCGCAGAGTTTGCAAAAGAACATGATATTGTTGTAATTTCTGATGAAATTTATTCTGAGCTAACCTATGGAAGAAATCATGTCAGTATCGCATCCTTGCCAGAGATGAAAGACAGATCGATCGTGATCAATGGATTTTCCAAGGCATTTGCAATGACTGGATGGAGACTTGGTTATGTTGCAGCACCAAGGTACATGATGAAACAGATGGTCAAGGTTCATCAGTTCTGTATCATGGCAGCACCGACGACTAGTCAGTATGCAGCGATCGAAGCGATGCGTTCCTGTGATGATGAAGTCGAAGAGATGAGGACTGCATACAATCAGCGCAGACGATTTTTGGTACATGAGTTTCAACGAATGGGAATCGAATGTTTTGAACCAGAAGGTGCCTTTTACATCTTTCCATCCATTAAGAAATTTGGCATGACATCTGAAGAATTTGCAACAAAACTGTTAAATGAAGAGAAAGTAGCAATCGTTCCTGGATCTGCATTTGGAGAATGTGGAGAGGGATATCTAAGAGTGTCTTATGCATATTCTATTGAGGAATTAAAAGAGGCACTAGGACGACTCGAACGATTTATTCATAAACTAGAAGATTAGGAGAAGATAAACAATGCTTCATATAGTATTACATGAGCCGGAAATGCCGGCAAACACTGGAAATATCGGAAGAACCTGCGTGGCATGTGGTGCAGTTTTGCATTTGATCGAGCCATTGGGATTCCGTTTAAATGAAAAAATGATCAAGAGAGCAGGACTTGATTATTGGGACAAATTAGATGTCCGTACATATATTAATTTTGAAGACTTCTTAGAAAAGAACAACAATCCAAAGATTTATATGGCAACAACAAAAGCAAAACACGTCTACTCAGACCCTGCATATGAAAATGACGAAGATGTATATATTATGTTCGGAAAAGAAAGTGCTGGAATACCGGAAGAAATTTTATTAGATTATGAAGAAACATCCATCCGTATTCCAATGTTACCGCATATCAGATCCTTAAATCTGTCTAATTCCGTTGCAGTCGTGGCATACGAAGTGTTAAGACATCAGGGATTTCAGGCATTTCAGATGGAGGGACAGTTACATCACTATAAGTGGTAGATGTCTGTATCTTCGTAGGAAAAATAAATATCAGATCAAAAAAATTCAGCTAGAGAATTTGTGCACGTAATTTTTATCGGCAAAATTCTAATAGCTGAATTTTTTTGATCTGATATTTTGTGATGTATTTTGAGATAGATATAGATGAAGGAGTTTGTACAGAAACTAAGAAAAAATGATATTCTTTTTAGGAATGATATCATGGAGAGAAGCAATTTTACGAATAGAATGAATCATACTTATAATAAAACTAACAAAGAAAACGAGAATTTTTGTCGGGAGGTTCACCCTATGGGAAAATCATTAACAAAGAAAATTTTAGAATCACATTTTGTCAAAGGTAGTATGGTACCTGGAGAAGAAGTGTTTATCAAAGTTGATCAGACACTGACACATGATATCAATGCCGTCATGACATACCTTGCATTTGAAGCAATTGGTCTTGATCGCATTCGTACAGAGTGCAGTGTCAGTTATTTAGATCATAACCTTTTATATGTAAATAATATGACACCAGATGATCATATTTATTTACAGTCTGCGGCAAAGAAATTTGGAGTGCATGTATCTCGTCCGGGAAATGGAATCTGTCATACAGTACATGTATCCAGATTTGGAAAACCAGGTAAGATCAGTATGGGAGGAGACAGCCATACACCACATGGTGGTTCTATAGGTATGTTATGTATTGGTGTTGGAGGAATGGATGTTGCAACAGCAATGACAGGAGTTCCAATGCGACTAAAAATGCCACGCATCGTCAATGTAAAATTAACAGGAAAATTAAAACCTGGATGCAATACAAAAGAAGTTATTCTTGAAATGCTTCGTCGTGTATCAATCAAAGGTGGGCTTGGAAATGTATATGAATATACAGGACCAGCAGTAAAAGATCTTGAGATTCCTGCAAGAGCAACAATTTCTAATATGGGGGCAGAACTTGGAGCAACAACGTCTATTTTCCCAGCGGATGAACAGGTTCATAAATTCTTAAAAGCACAGGGAAGAGAAGAAGATTATGTAGAACTTCTTCCAGATGAAGATGCTGAATATGATGATGTAATTGAAATTAACTTAAGTGATCTAGTACCAATGATGTCATGTCCACATCAGCCGGATAATGTAAAACCATTAAAAGAAGTAGAAAAACGTAAAGTACAGCAGGTATTTATCGGAAGTTGTACAAATGCAAGTTATTCTGATATTGCGAAAGCAGCTATGGTATTTAAAGGACATCATGTGAATGATGATGTTAGCTGTACATGTGGAATTGCATCTAAACAGACATATAGGGAACTATTAAGAGATGGATATATTGATATGATGCTTCAAGCAGGAGTGCGTATGTTAGAAATCTCTTGTGGACCTTGTTGTGCAATTGGACAGACACCACCTACAAATGGAGTTGCAGTTCGTACATCAAATCGTAACTTTAAAGGACGCGCAGGTAATCCAACTGCTGATATCTATCTTGTAAGCCCGGAAAGTGCAGCTGCGACAGCGATTATGGGAACATTTGCGACAGCAGAAGACGTTATGGGAGAAGAAGTGAAAGAACTTGCAAAAGTGCATGAGCCAGAAGAATATCTGATTGACGATAGTATGATCATTCAGCCATTGCCATTAGAAGAAGCAAAAGAAGTTGAGATTGTAAAAGGGCCTAATATTAAATTCCTTCCAATTCCTGAAAAACCAGAGCAGAACTTCTGTGTACCAGTCAGCTTAAAAGGTGGAGATAATATTTCTACAGATGATATCACACCAGCAAGTGCGGAATTTTCAAGCATGAGATCAAACATTCCTTTAATGTCACAGTATTGCTATCACAGATATGCACCAGATTTTGCAGCAAGAGCAAAAGAAATGGGAAGAAGTGTGATCATTGGTGGAGAAAACTATGGACAGGGATCTTCAAGAGAACATGCAGCGATCAACCCAATGTATTTAGGTGTAAAAGCAGTCATTGCAAAGAGTATTGCGCGTATTCATAAAGGAAATCTTGTAAACCATGGAATCATCCCAATGTTATTTGCTGATCCAGCAGATTATGATAGGATCGATCAGGAAGATGAGATTGAATTTGAAAATCTATTAGATCAGATTCCAACAAGAAAAGTGACAGTCAAAGACAAAACAAAGAATTTTTCATTTGAAGTTACGCTTGATTTGAGTGATAATGAAGTAGAAGTTGTACTAAGCGGGGGACAGCTTTCCTACTTAAAAGAACAATTAGCAAAACAAAACGAGAAATAGAACAAAAGAATAGAAAAGGGTGATTACATGAAAGATTCTGATTGGGAAATTTTATATGCGCTTTATAAGAAGCCTAATATTACAAAGGTTGCAAATATGCTATATATGACGCAGCCATCCCTGACCAAACGACTGCAGCAGATGGAAAAAGAATTTGATGTGACGATCGTTGATCGAACACCCAAAGGTTTGGTTTTTACAAAGGAAGGAACATATCTTGCAAAACAAGCAGGATATTACCTTGAATTTTTAAAAGAAACAAAAGATCATATTGAAGAGTTGAAAGATACGGAAGAAAATAAGATCATTATTGGAGCATCTTACACGTACAGCAAGTATTCACTTGCTGACGTGCTTTCGAGCTATTCCGAAGTCTGTTCAAACACCAGTTTTGAGATTGTCAATGAGCAAAGTGATGTATTGTTTCGAAAGATGTTAGAAGGATCTATTGATGTTGGATTTATCCGAGGAGACTATGAGGGACCAGTGCATAAAGTTTTGATTGCACAGAATCAGGGATATCTTGTTACGAAAAAACCAATGGATATCAATGAACTGCCAAAATATCATAGAATTCAATATAAGACGAATGATAAAACATCAGAGATCTTACAGGGCTGGTGGAATGAACGCTTTAAAGAAAAAGGAAAATCAGGAATATTTGCGGGATATATTGATTTTGCCTGGCAGATGATCGACAGTGGACTTGGTTATGCTTGTTGTTTCTTACCATATAATTTTAAGAATGAATATAATCTGTGTCTGACACCATTGACATACAAAGATGGAAGTCCGGTTATGAGAAATACATGGTTTTTATATTCAAAAAATAAAAGAAGAAGTGCCGCATTAGAGCAATTTATTGAATATATTGAAAAAGCATTGAAACTGGAAGAAAGGATAAAATGAGAGATTCAGATTGGAAAATATTAGAAGTTCTCTATGAAAAGCGGAGTATTACGCAGACAGCAGAGATTCTCTATATGACCCAGCCATCTGTGACAAAACGTATCAAGGCAATGGAAGAAGAATGGCAGGTTGAGATCGTAAAGAGAAGCAACCGTGGAGTCATATTTACGGAAGAAGGGCGTTATCTCGTACAAAAATCATATATCATACAAGATTTTATGAAGGAGATCAAAGACCATTTTGCACATAAATATGTTGCAAAAGAACTGCTTCGCATCGGAGTACCGAATTCATTTGCAAAACTGCATATGCCAGCCTTATTAAAAGGATATACAGATACACTAAATCAGCTGCAGATCAAAACTGTAGCAAATTCCAGTGATATTGTGGTAAGACATTTAATGGATGGAACGATCGATATAGGGATCGTCTGCGGAGACTATCCTTATCTTGGAAAGAAGATCCACCTTTTCACAGAAGATCTGTATATTGCGGCACCTCAGGGTGTCAGTATCGATGAGATTGAGGATCTTCCATTGATCAAATCATTTTTAAATCCAATGGTAGAGATGATCGTAGATCAATGGTGGAAAAATCAATTTGGAACAAGAGCGCATGAATCGCAGTATGTTCCATTTATTGATATTGCGATCGAGATGGTAGAAAAAGATCTTGGGGTAGCCTTTTTATTCGGAAAAGACTGGAAGATCAATGAAAAGAAAGTACAATTGATCCCTGCATATGATCTGCAGGGAGAACCAGTAAAAAGAGATGTGTGGATGATGCTTTCAGACAAGTGTTATCAATCAAAAACGATCACAGGATTTATAGATTTTGTGGAACAATTTTATCAGGAAGAAAAATAACAAAGAAAGACGGAAGATGGAAAAAATACGGCCATTTTCCGTCTTTTTATTGTTAGAAAGCCAAACAACACTGTATACAATATCCGTTAATTATCGTAAAAAACATTTATTCTATTTTGGAATGACCCCTACAGTCCAAATATGAATTTTTTATTGACATGGAAAATGGCATATAATGGACTCATAGGAAAGGAAACGGATGAAAAAAGCAAAAGATATAAAAGGAGTAGTAATTATGGGATATGTGTATGTAGGATGTCGAACAACAAAAGAGAGAAATGCAAGAGGGAAAGGCTTAAAAGTTTATGAAGTATCAGATGTCACAGGAGAATGGAGCGAGATTCAGTGTTTAAAGACAGAGGAAAATCCAAGTTTTCAGTGCTTAGATCAGACAAAAGAATATCTGTACAGCGTTCATGGAGATTTTACCTTGGTTTCTTCTTACAAGATTTTAGAAGATGGAACATTAAAACATTTAAATACGATTGATATCGGAGGAAAGAATCCAGTAGATGTGACAGTCGATGCGGAAAATAAAAATATCATCGTTGCAACACTTCAGGGAGGAACACTTTATACGATTCGTCGAAATGAAGATGGAAGTCTTGGAGATGTGATCGCAACATTTACTTACGAGGGAAAAGAAGAAGGAAAAGTTTCAACGATCCATCAGTGTTTATGGGATCAGAAGAAAAATTATCTTTTCGCATGTGCACAAGGCCGTGTCAATGGATACGGACAGATGAGAGCTTTAAAATATGATCATGAGAGTGGACAGTTTACGGAAACAGATAAGTTCTTATCAAGAACATGGGATGAGCCAAGACATGCAGCGATGCATCCAAATAATAGATGGATTTATATGTGTGAAGAAAAGGGAAACAAAGTATTGTATTTCCAGTTTGATGAAACAACAGGAAAGGTGAAAGCACTACAAGAACTTACAACAGTTCCAGAAACAGTTACAGGATATTCTGATGCAAGTGAAGTTATGATCGATCCAAGCGGACAATATGTGCTTGTATCAAATCGTTATACAGACAGTATGGCAGTTTATCGAATCGATCCATTTACAGGATATATGAAAAATACAGGATTCTTCCCATGCCTGGGAAAGACACCAAGATTTTTTTGTTTTGGACCAAATGGAAAATGTTATGTAGCAAATGAAGACAGTGATACGATCATCGAGTTTACATTCGATGAAAACACAGGTTGGTTAGTACCTACAATGAATATCATTGAGACGGGAAGTCCAGTTTGTATCACATTTAGATAGAGGGGGAAATAAATTATGAATCTTGGGTTAGTATCTTTAATCGTTTTATTGTTGGCGATCGTGATCGGATTTGCCAGAAATGCAAATGTTGGAATTCTTTGTGTTGGATTTTCTATGATCTTAAGTATTGTATATAAAATTGACATCAAGCAAGTGATCGCAGGACTTAGTTCTTCACTGTTTATCCAGATGGTAGGAATCACCTATTTATTTGCGATCATTCAGGGGAATGGAACATTGGAATTATTGGCAAGAAAAATGGTAAGACTCGTTGGAACAAAAACACATTTAATTCCATTTGTAATGTATATTCTTGGATTCATTGTTTGTGCGATCGGACCTGGAGCAATTCCTTCCTTAGCGATAATTCCAGTAATCGCAATTCCAGTTGCAGTATCAGCAGGAGTCAATCCAATCATGACAGCAATCATCGGAGATCTTGGTGTTATGTCAGGAAGAATGAGTCCATTAACACCAGAAAGTGCAGTGGTACGAGAATTAATGAAACAACAGGGATTAGAAGCAAATACAATTCCAATCATGATCTGCCTGACATTTACAGCATTGATTTGTGTAGTATTAGTTTATATTTACTATAAAGGATGGAAGGTAGAAAAAGTAGAAGATGGAACAAAAGAAAAACTGCCAAGCTTTGAAGCAAATCAGTGGTTATCAATTATTGGACTTGTAGTATTAGCAGTTGGAGCATTATTCTTCTCGTGGAACGTTGGATTTACAGGATTCCTTGTAGGTTCCATTCTGATCGTTCTTGGATGTGCAGACGAGAAAAAAGCAATTGCAGCAATTCCATGGAATGTAATTTTAATGGTTCTTGGTGTAGGAATCTTAATGAATGTAATTACAGTTTCTGGTGGAATTGACATAATGGTCGCAGCACTCGAAAAAGTTATGAATAAGACGATCGCAGCTACAGTTATGGGAGTGGTAGCAGGAATCATGTCATTCTTTAGTTCAGGATTAGGGGTTGTATTCCCAACACTGATCCCAACAGCAGCAGGACTTGCTGGTGGACTTGGAGTCAGTGCAGTGGAATTAGTATCCGTGATCGTGATCGGAGGAACAGTTGCAGGATTTACACCAGTATCAACAACAGGTGCATTGATCATGGCGGGAGTATCCCAACAGAAAGATGCGGAAGAAAAATTCCCACAAAACAGAATGTTTATTGAATTATTCTCTGTGTCATTTATTGCATTAGGAGTATTGGCAATTGTAGCATTTTCAGGAATATACAATTTGTTTATCTAAGACAATAAATGAATCATAAAAAGACAGAATACTAATATGTAAAATAGTTATTTTAATCAACATTAATTTCCGATTTATAATAAAAATAAAAAGGAAGGATGTGGATGTATGTTAATTTATGATTTTACAAATAGAAAGGGCAAACCTTTATACGAATTTCTATATAATTCCTTAAAAAGAGACATTTTAAATGGCCGTCTTGCACAAGGATCAAAACTTCCTTCCAAACGAACACTTGCGAAGGATAACAAGATCAGTGTGCGGACGGTCATAAATGCATATGAGCAGTTAATCGCAGAAGGATTTATCGTATCTGAAGAGAAAAAAGGTTACTTTGTTGCAGAAATTTTTGAAGATAGTATATCAGAAAAAAAGAAAAATAAGAAAATAAGGGAAACAACCACAAAAGATTATTTGATAGATTTTACAGCACACCAACTAGTATGTGAAAGATTTCCTATCTCAATGTGGAAAAAAGTGATAAGGGAAGTATTGACAGACTATGATAAAGAACTTGTGCAGAAAGCAGATTATAAAGGAGTAAAAAAACTTCGGAGTGCAATTGCAGATTATCTCTATCGAAGCAGAGGAATGGATGTGGATGAAGAATGTGTAGTGATCGGAGCTGGCCTTGAATATTTATATGGCAGACTTTACAAGATTCTACCGAAAGATGCAATTTATGCGATGGAAAACCCAGGCTATCAGAGAATCAGACATATCTATGATGATTATGATCTGTCATGGAAATGTATTGCAATGGATAAAGAAGGAATTAAGATTAGAGATTTAGAAGATAGCAAGGCAAAGATCATACATATTTCACCAGAACATCATTTTCCATTAGGAATCACGATGTCAAAAGAGCGCAGATGGGAGCTTCTTAAATGGGCGGAAAAAGAAAATAATCGTTACATTATAGAAGATGATTATGACTGTGAATATCGTTATGATGATCGATTAGCACCAGCAATTCAATGTTGGGATAAAAAAGGAAAGGTGATTTATATTAATTCATTTAGTAAAAGTCTGGCACCATCCATTCGGATCAGTTATATGGTACTTCCAAAAGAATTAATGAAAAAATATGAAAAGGTAGCAAGTGTTTATTCAAATTCAGTTTCAAGCTGTGAGCAATATGCACTTGCTAAATTTCTTGATGAAGGATATTTTGAACGTCATATGCGGAGAATGAAAAAATACTGTAGAGAACAAGGCGAACGACTTTTGAAATATTTAAAACAATCAGAAACGTTTTCTAAGGCAAAGATTTATGGTGGAAAAAGTGGTACCCATTTTTTAGTTAAGGTGGATACTAGATTAAGTGACGAAGAATTAATGAAAGAAGCGAAAAAACAAAAGATTAAAATCAGATGTCTATCAAGATATTGTCGGGAAAACCACGAAGAATACAGGCATATGCTGATCTTTCAGTATAGCGATGCATCTGATCAACGGATAAAAAAGGCAATAAAACTTTTGGAAAATATCTTAAAAGAAAATCCATCTGATACCCAGATTTAAAATTATTCTGGTCATTTTATGAAAATCTTCTGGCTGTTAAGATAAGACCATCAAATGAAACAGCAAAAAAGATCATAAATGAAAGGATGGAGAAATCATGGCAACAACATACTACTTTTTACCAACAAGAAATTTATTTGGAGAAGATTCTGTACAAGAAGCAGGAACATTATTACAGAGTCTTGGCGGAAAGAAAGCAATGATCGTAACAGATTCATTTCTTGCAACAAGCGGAATGGCTGAGGATATTCAGAAGATCTTAACAGATGCAGGAGTAGAAAGCGTGATATTCGGTGGGGCAGAGCCTAACCCTAAAGATACAAATGTGGAAGATGGATTAGAAGTATTTAACGAAAGTAAGTGTGATTCCATCATTTCATTAGGTGGAGGTTCTTCCCATGACTGTGCCAAAGCAATCGCATTAGTTGCGTCAAATGGTGGAAATATCAGAGATTATGAAGGTGTTGATAAATCCCAAAATCCATTATGTCCAATGATCGCAATCAATACAACAGCTGGTACTGCATCTGAGATTACACGTTTCTGTATCATCACAGACACAAGCCGTCATGTAAAAATGGCAATTGTAGATTGGAGAGTTACACCGCAGATTGCGATCAATGATCCCAAATTAATGGTAGGAATGCCACCATCATTAACAGCAGCAACAGGAATGGATGCTCTAACACATGCAATCGAAGCATACGTATCAACAGATGCGAATCCATTGACAGATGCGGCAGCACAGATGGCGATCACAATGATCACACAGTATCTTCCAAAAGCAGTCGCAAATGGAGTTTATATGAAAGCCCGTGACAAGATGGCATATGGACAGTATCTTGCAGGAATCGCATTTAACAATGCATCTCTTGGATATGTACATGCGATGGCACATCAGTTAGGAGGATTTTACAACTTGCCACACGGTGTATGTAATGCGATCTTACTTCCACATGTAGAAGAATTTAACTTAATTGGAAATGCAAATAGATTTAGAGATATTGCAAAAGCTATGGGAGAAAATATTGATGGATTATCAACAATGGAGGCAGCAAGAAAAGCAATCGCAGCAATCCGTCAGCTAAGCAGCCAAGTTGGAATACCTGAAAATTTAAGAAGCTTAGGTGTAAAAGAAGAAGACTTTGAAGCCATGGCAGAAAATGCAATGAAAGATGTATGTCAGTTAACAAATCCACGTAAAGCAACGAAAGAACAGATTGTGGAAATCTTTAAGGCGGCATATTAAATAAATTATGAGAGTGATTCCTTTTTTCTATAATAGGATAAATCTTTTTGATTATCTTTTTCACATCCTAAATTTTATAATTAACATATAAAGTTTAGCGCGCCAGACAATAAATTGAGAAACATGAAAAAATGGAATTTACAATCTGGAGGAAAAAATATGTCTGAAAAGAAACAGGGGCTAAAATTATATGGGGCACCGTGGTACATTACTCTGATCGGATGTGCGATCGTTATTGCTGCAGCATATCTTGGAGCATTAGAGAAAGATTTTGCAAGTATCATGATTTTGATCATTGCATATGGAGTTGTATTTTTTGAGATTGGAGAACGACTTCCAATTTGGAATACATATATCGGTGGTGGTGTGCTTGCAGCATTCTTTGGAACAGCAATCATACGTCAGTTATCACTGATCCCTAAAACATATATCGATCCGATCAATGAATTTATTGGTGGAGATACGGTCGGATTTACAACAATCTGGATCATTATACTGATCACAGGATCTGTTTTGTCATTAGAGAAAAAGATTTTATTAAAATCATTCGTGGGTTATTTCCCAGCGATCATTGGTGGATTAATTGCAGCGATGGCGTTTGGTTCACTTGCAGGATTAATTTTTGGAATTTCACCAGTTGACGTAATTCTTAAATATGTACTTCCAGTTATGGGAGGCGGAAATGGAGCCGGTGCAGTTCCGATGTCCGAGATTTATCAGAAAGTTACTGGAAATTCGGCAGTTAGTTATTATGCATTTGCGATCATTATTTTAACGATTGCAAATATTATGTCAATCATTGCAGGAGCATTATTAAATGCATTAGGAGAGAAACATCCATCACTTACAGGAGATAAAAAAACATTACTCCGTAAAAATACATTTAATGTAGAAGATGGAAAAGAAGAAGAACCAACATTTTCAGATATGTGTGGAGCTATCATGGTAATTTTTGGAAGTTATGCATTAGGACAGTTATTCTCAGGCTATATCTTACCAACCATCTGCGGAGCACCAATTCATGAATATGCATACATGATCTTATTTGTTGTTATTTTATCAGCAACAGGGGTCATTCCGAAAAACATTCGTGTAGGAGCAAAACGTTTACAGAAATTTATGAACAAAGCGTGCGCAGTTGTAATGATGGCAGGACTTGGATTTGATTTTGATTTAGGAGAATTAGTAGCTGCTTGTACCGTATCAAATGTGATCATCGCATTATTTATTGTCATTGGAGCAATCGTCGGATCTGCATTGGTCGGACAGTTAGTAGGATTTTACCCTATCGATTCCGCAATCACAGCAGGACTCTGTATGGCAAATCGTGGAGGAAACGGAGATGTAGCAGTTCTAGGAGCAGCAAAACGAATGGACCTAATGGCCTACGCCCAGTTATCCTCAAGACTTGGCGGAGGAATCGTCTTAATCGTAGCAAGTTTCTTATTCTCATTCTTAAAGTAACACACTGAAATATCATTATATCTTCAGTCAGCAAAAACTTTTATTACCATCCAATAACCTCAAACATACACCCGTGCGTGATTTATAGTAGACTTCAGTGTATGTGAGAAAACGAAAGAAATGGATTGGAAAGAAACGATTAGAATTCCATAGACTTTTTTACAAATTCGCAGCAAACTTGGTTCGCTGTTTGAGCGAAGCGAGTTGCGAAAGGAAAGTTTGCGAACAAGCGATTTGTAAAAAAGTCGTCATGGAATTCTTGTTTCTCTCCGATCCATTTCTTTCGTTTTCTCACATACATAGAACGCCTACTCAAATCAACATAACAAAAAGGAATACCATCATACTTTTTGTCAATTTTATTTTTCAATAACTCTTGTTTTATAATTAAAACATAAAGAAAAACAGTTAACGGAAAACGGAGTTTAACAGGAGGAATTATGGAGAATATCAAGAGAGCACAGGAAGAGTTCAAAGAACTGATTGAGAGTGAATATGCACGAATTGATAAAATGAAACAAGCTGAGGAAGCCACTGATTTTAGCAAAAAAGAAAAGATCATGGTAGGTATCCTTCCAGGAGATGGAATCGGACCTATTATTATGGAACAGGCCGTTCGAGTTGTAAAAGAACTTGTGAAAGATGAAATTGAAGCAGGAAAGATTGAACTTCGGGAAATTGAAGGAATGACGATTGAAAATCGTGTGGAGAAGATGGAAAGTCTTCCAGTAGATGTGTTTGAAGAAATCAAAAAATGCGATGTTCTTGTCAAAGGACCTATGGTAACACCAAGAGCAGGTGATGGACTTCCAAACCTTGTAAGTGCAAATAGCTTATTAAGAAGAGGACTTGAATTATTTGCAGCAGTTCGTCCGATCAAGATCAAAGATAAAGGAATTGACTGGACATTCTTCCGTGAGAATATCGAAGGAGAATATATTCTTGGAAATAAAGGAATTCAGGTAAATGATGATTTAGCAATTGACTTTAAAGTACAGACAAAACAAGGAACAGAAAGAATCGCAAGAGCAGCTTTTGAATTCGCAAGAAAGAATGGAAAGAAAAATGTAACGATCGTTACAAAAGCAAATATCGTTAAATTAGTAGATGGAAACTTTATCAAAGTTGTACGTGAAGTCGGAAAAGAATATCCAGAGATTGAAATTCAGGAACGTTTAGTTGATGCAATGTGTGCAAAAATGTTAGATCCAGAATTCAATAAAGGAATCGAAGTAGTTGTTCTTCCTAACCTTTATGGAGATATCGTAACAGATGTTGCAGCAGAACATCAGGGAGGACTTGGAACGGCATCATCTTCTAATATTGGTAATAAATATGCATTGTTTGAAGCAATTCATGGAACAGCCCCATATCTGATGAGTCATGGAAGAGGACATTACGCAGATCCAAGCAGCTTGATTCGTGCAATGGGACAGATGTTACAGCATATTGGATTTGGAGATCGTAACGACATTCTGGAAAAAGCAATGGATATTTGTACTGTAGAAGAGAGAAAAGTTGTATTAACAACATTTACAGAAGATGCAAGTACAAAAGAATTTACAGATTATCTTTTAGAAACAATCAAAAAGATTAAAGAAGCATAAAATCATAAAAGCAGGAGGATGAGAATCGTGGAAATTAAGAAACCAGCGATTGCAGGAACATTAGAATCCAGTGATGCAATGGTGACAGTTATGCCGGCATCACAAGGAGATGGAATCGAATTTGAATTAGACAGTGTTGTGATCCATCAGTTTGGAAGACAGATCAAGAAAGTAGTTATGGAAACTCTTGATCGGCTTGATGTGAAGGATATTAAGATTAAAGTCGTTGATAAAGGTGCATTAGATTGTACATTAAAAGCAAGAGTAGAATGTGCAGTATTCCGCTCATGTGGACAGACAGATCATTTACCATGGGGAGGTGCGATTAAATAATGAATCCAAATAAGAAAAGATTAAGAAGAACTATGATGTTCTTAAATTGCCAGAAACCAGGATTGATCAAAGATCCATATGTATATAAACCAGACTCTATCATGTTAGACCTTGAAGATGCAGTTGCAGAAGGAGAAAAAGATGCAGCAAGATATTCTTTATATCATGCACTTCAGGAAATTGATTACCGTGGAGTAGAGAGAGTTGTTCGTATCAACGGATTAGACACAGCATACTGGGAAGAAGATATCCGTGTCTGTGTTGCAGGAGGAGCGGATACAATCCGTATTCCAAAATGTGAAAGTGCGGAAGACATTCATAAAGTAGAAGCAAAGATTGAAGAAGCAGAGGAAGAATTTGGAAGAGAAAAAGGAAGCACACTGATCATGGCAGCGATTGAATCTGCAATGGGTGTTATGAATGTTCTTGAAATCTGTCAGGCATCTGATCGATTATTTGGAATTGCTTTAAGTGGTGGAGACTATACAAAAGATCTTCAGACAACAATTTCAGGGACAGGAGTTGAACTTGCAGGTGCAAGACAGCAGTTGATCATTGCAGCAAGAGCAGCAGGTGTACAGTGTTTTGATACAGTATTTACAAATCTTGATGATATGGATGCATTCGAAGAAGAAGTAAAAATGATCAAACAGATGGGATTTGATGGAAAATCTATTGTTAATCCAAGACAGATTCCAATCGTACATAAAATTTATACACCAACAGAAAAAGAAATCATTTTCTCAGAAAAAGTTGTAAAAGAAATCGATGAGAAAAAAGCACAGGGAATCGGTGTATTTACAGTAGACGGAAAAATGATTGATATTGCTTTCTATGACGGAGCAAAGAGAGTCATTGAATTAGCAAAAGCTTCAGGCGTATACAAGGGGGATTTGTAAAATGTTAAATAAAGTAGGAAGAGAGATCCCAGAAGAAATCATCGAAGCAACAGGAAAAGAAGTCTTCCAGGGAATTTATTATAAAGATAATACAGAATTTCATAAACAAGGACCGATCACAAAGGTTGTTATGAATCATGATACAAGTAAAATGGTAGAATCCATTCATGATGCACTTGTAAAATGTGGTGCTCATGATGGAATGACATTAGGATTCCATCATCATTTCCGTGATGGTGATTTAGTTGTAAATATGGTCATGAAAGAAGTTCAGAAAATGGGAATCAAAGATGTAACGATCTGTGCAAGTTCTCTTGGAAAAGCACACGATGATCTGGTACCTTTGATCGAAGATGGAACGATTACAAACATTCAGTCTTCTGGAGTTCGTGGAAAAATTGGAGAAGCAATTTCTCATGGTAAATTAAAGGGTCTTGCTACAATGCGTTCTCATGGTGGACGTATGCGTGCAATCCAGACAGGAGAAGTAACAATTGACATTTCCTTTATTGGAGCACCAACATGTGATGATTATGGAAACTGTCGTGGAATTGGTGGAAAGAGTGATTGTGGAGTATTATCTTACTCTTTTGTTGATGGAAACCATGCAAATAAAGTCGTTGCTGTTACAGATTGTCTTGTATCATATCCAAACTATCCACCACATGTTGCAGGAACAAAAGTTGATTATATCTGTGTCGTAGATCAAATCGGTATTCCAGAAAAAATTGCAACAGGAGCAGCAAAACCAACAACTGATTTAAGAAAACTGATGATGGCTGAATATTGTACACAGTTCGTTGTAAATGCACCATACTTCAAAGATGGATTTTCTTATCAGACAGGTGTTGGTGGAGCATCTATTGCATCTGCGATCTCTCTTGGAAAGATCATGAAAGAACGTGGAGTCAAAATGGGATTTGCTGTTGGTGGAATGTCAAAACCAATGGTAGAGATGTTAGATGAAGGATTAGTTGGATGTCTGTTAGATACACAGGCATTTGATATGGATGCAGTAAATTCTGTAAGAAATCCAAGACATTTCAGCATCAGTGCTGGAGCATATGCAAACCCATTTAACAAAGGTGCATGTGTCAATAAATTAGACTATGTTATCCTTGGAGCACTAGAAGTCGATGTAAACTTCAATGTAAACGTTGTTGTAGGATCTGATGGAATGATCACAGGAGCTCAGGGTGGACATCCAGATGCAGCCCAGGGAGCAAAATGTACGATCGTTGTATGTCCATTATTACAAGGAAGAGTTCCAGCAGTTTGTACAGAAGTTACAACAGTTACAACACCAGGAGAATCTGTAGACGTTGTTGTGACAGACTATGGTGTAGCAATCAATCCAGCAAGACAGGATCTGATTGAAGCAATGAAGGATGTGGAAGATATTCCATTCTGCACGATTGAAGAATTAAGAGATAAAGCATATGAAATCGTAGGAGAACCGGATCGAGTACAGTTTGGTGATCGAATTGTTGGAATTATCGAAGGTCGTGATGGAACGATCATGGATGTTGTACGTGAAGTGAAAGATTATGAATGGGAAGATTAAATAAAAAAATTAGTTGATATAAATCGGAGGATGACTAAATGGTAAAATTATATGATAAAGGAGCTTATCTGGTAGACGGCATTCATATTGTTTCAGAAGAAGAAGGAGCCGTTCAGAATTTAAATGGGAAAGAGCTCAAAAAAGAAGAAGCCCGCAAGGGAACCATTGCATATTCAATTTTAAGTGCTCATAATACTTCTGGTAATATGGACAAACTGCAGATTAAATTTGATGCAATGACATCCCATGATATAACCTTTGTAGGAATCATACAGACGGCAAGAGCATCAGGAATGGAAAAATTTCCAATTCCTTATGTTCTTACCAATTGTCACAACTCCCTATGTGCAGTCGGTGGAACGATTAATGAAGATGACCATATGTTTGGATTATCCGCTGCACAGAAATACGGTGGAATTTATGTACCACCTCATATTGCAGTTATTCATCAGTATATGCGTGAAACAATGGCTGGATGTGGAAAGATGATCTTAGGATCTGATTCACACACACGTTACGGTGCTCTTGGAACAATGGCAATTGGTGAAGGTGGAGGAGAACTGGTAAAACAGTTACTTTGTGATACATACGATATTGCATATCCAAAAGTAATTGGAATCTATCTTGATGGAAAACCGAATCCAGGAATCGGACCTCAGGATATCGCACTTGCGATCATTGGAGCTGTATATAAGAGTGGATATGTAAAGAACTGTGTGATGGAATTTGTAGGACCTGGAATCTCTAATATGACAACAGATTACAGAAATGGAATCGATGTTATGACAACAGAGACAACATGTTTATCTTCTATCTGGAGAACAGACGAAGATACAAAAGCATTCTTAACAACGCATGGAAGAGCAGATGCATACAAAGAGTTAAATCCAGCGGATGTTGCTTATTATGATGGAATGGTCTATGTAGACCTAAGTACGATCAAACCAATGATCGCTCTGCCATTCCACCCAAGCAATACATATGAAATTGATGAATTAAATGCAAATCTGTCTGATATCTTAAGAGAAGTTGAAAAAGAAGCAGCAGCGATCACAGAAAATCCTGATGTAAAATTCAGTCTGACAGATAAGATAGATGAAAATGGACACTTAAAGATCCAGCAAGGAATCATTGCTGGTTGTGCCGGCGGAAACTATACAAACATGATGGAAGCGGCACATATTTTAGAAAATGCGAACTGTGGAAATGGAGAATTTGCGTTATCTGTCTATCCATCTTCACAGCCAGTATTTATGGATCTTGTCAAGAAGGGAGCAATTTCTAAGTTAATGGCAGCCGGAGCAGTCGTAAAAACAGCCTTCTGTGGACCATGCTTTGGAGCTGGTGACACACCTGCAAATAATGCATTAAGCATTCGTCACACAACAAGAAACTTCCCTAATCGAGAAGGATCCAAACCAGGAGTTGGACAGCTTTCAGCAGTTGCTTTGATGGATGCCCGTTCTATCGCAGCTACTGCAGCAAATGGTGGAATTTTAACTCCTGCTACAGAATATGCCGAAGACTGGCAAGTACCGGAATATGAATACGATGATTCAGCATATGAATCAAGAATCTATCACGGTTATTCTAAAGCAAATGAAGAAACTCCGTTAATATTTGGACCTAATATTAAAGATTGGCCGGAAATGAAACCTCTTTCAGATAATATCCTGCTGAAAGTCTGCTCAAAGATCATGGATCCTGTTACTACAACAGATGAATTGATCCCATCCGGTGAAACATCCTCATACAGATCTAATCCATTAGGATTAGCAGAATTTGCATTATCAAGACGTGATCCAGGTTACGTGCAGAGAGCCAAAGATGTACAGAGCCTGAGCGCGGATGTTCCAGAACTTGCCAAAGTCTTTGACGAGATCAAGAAGATCACACCAGAGACAACGAAAGAAGAAGTTGAAATTGGAAGTATGATCTATTGCGTAAAACCAGGAGATGGATCAGCCAGAGAACAGGCAGCAAGCTGTCAGAGAGTACTCGGTGGACTCGCAAACATCTGTAGCGAATATGCAACAAAACGCTATCGTTCAAATGTTATGAACTGGGGAATGGTACCATTTCAGATGAAAGAAGAACCAGAATTTGGTGTCGGTGATTACATTTATGTACCAGAAATCAAAAAAGCATTAGACGGTGATATGCAGGACATTAAAGCATACGTGATCGGAGATGAAGTAAAAGAAATCACCCTGTACATCTCCGACATGACACCAATCGAAAAAGAGATTGTAAAAGCAGGATGCCTAATCAATTACAATCGCAACAAAAACAAATAAATTGAAATCCTAAGATTAAGTATGCCAGTAGAAACCTGTCATCATATCTACTGGCACTCTCAATCCCTCCATATAAAATAAACCATATCAATTCAAACAAAACCGCATGGTAAACTCCAAATACCGTGCGGTTTTATCGTACTAAAATTTATATAAGAAAAACGCATGCCATAAATTATAAGACATGCGTTTCATAAACAAGATCATTTAAAATTGAATAACACGGGGAAGAATCTCTCCTGTCTCTTCCATTTTCTGTATCGTAGCCTTCTCAGCAGCAATTTTTTCTTCAGCATTTTTGATCACAGATTTAACTTCATTAGGACGGATGACAACAACACCATTGATATCACCAACAATGTAATCCCCTGGGTTAACTTCCGCACCACCACAGACGATCGGAACATTTAAATTTCCTTGCTGACATTTTCCGGCACTGCCAGGAACGACGCATCTTGCAAAGATTGGTACTCCAGCTTCTTCACACCCTTCTTTATCACGAAAAGCCCCATCGATCACAACTCCAGCTAGGCCAGCTTTGGCGGCACAGATACTTCGATGATCACCCCAGAAAGATCCCTTGCAAAATCCTTTTCCTGCAATAACAATCACATCTCCAGGTTTTGCATCAAGGATTGCATTTGGAATGATACCACTGATTCCATAAGGAACATTCACTGGATAGGCTCTTCCAACAATATTTTTATTTGTTACCTGACGTTTGATATGATAGTCCATTGTACGATAACGACCATCTCCAAATCCATCACACAATTCAGAAGTGGTAAATTGTTTTAATTTTTCTATGATCTGTTCAGATTTCATAAGATTCCTCCTCTTAAATAAAATTTCTATTTTTATGATAACAATAAAGAGAAAACATATAAAATTCTTGAAAATAATGTTGGTATAACAAAAAGGAATAATAAAAACAGAGTTCAAGCATTCAATTATGGAATAACAAAAAGGAATGGAACTATAATCTTTCTGAATTAGATTTTAGCACATACCCCTGTTATAGTTAAATTATCAAAAAGAAGTAGAGAATATTAAAAAAACAAAGGAAAGGTGATAATTATGCAGACAACAAATACTGTAAAAACATATGCAACAAGAAATATTTTTGGACCGATCATTTTCAAAATGACAGCAGATCCAAAAAGAGATTTTACAAAAAAACAGATAGAAGATGAAAAGAAACAATTTGAAGTTATTGAAGATTATATTGAACAGGCATAGCCTATGGAAATCAGGACAGGAAATCCATTTAAGGGAAAAGACAGAGAAAAGCTTGTAAGTTTTTTGAAAGAGCAAGATCTGGAATATGATGAAAATATTACATATTCCATGGTTTTAGAGGAAGATGGGAAGATCATCGGGACAGCATCCTCTCATAATAATGTGATAAAATGTGTCGCAATCTCCAGAGAACACCAAGGAGAGAATTTGCTATCTACGATATTTTCTCATCTTGTAACTCATATGTTTGAACAAGGAATCTACCACTATTTTGGATTTACAAAACCTAAAAATAAACGATTATTTGAAGGTGTCGGTCTATATAAAGTGGCAGAAACAGATCACGTATTACTTCTTGAAAATGAACGGGACGGAATCAAAAAATACATGAAAAAACTTCAAGAAGAGACCACAAAAGCAAAAGAAGTCGGACAAGCAAATGAGGAACAAGAAGAAATCGGAGCAATCGTTGCCAATTGTAATCCATTTACAAAAGGACATCGTTATCTGATCGAATATGCAGCGAAAAGATGTAAATATTTACATTTATTTATCTTGTCAGAAGAACAGGAATTCATTTCATCAAAAGCAAGGTATGAGATGGTCTATGAGGGTGTAAAGGATATTAAAAATATAATCTTACATCAGACATCAGATTACCTGATCTCACCAGCAGTATTCCCGACATATTTTATGAAAGAAAAAGATCAGGCATTTACGATCAACTGCATGTTAGATATCGAGATTTTTAAAGAGCATATTGCAAAAAACTTAGGAATCACAAAACGTTTTGTTGGAAGTGAACCAAACTGTAAAGTAACGAAAGAATATAATCGTTGCTTAAAAGAATATCTTCCAAGTGCAGGAATTGCGGTAGAGGAAATTGATCGACTCGAGATAGATCATAAACCAGTCAGTGCTTCTGATGTAAGATGTGCTTATTCTGAGGGAAGATTAGAAGAAGTTAAAAAATTAGTACCAGAAACAACATACGATTATTTACAAAAAAACGAAAAATAATTATAGAAAGGATGCGGAAAGATGGATCAGACAGAAAGAAAAAAGATGTGGAACAGTCAGGTTTTACTTTATGAAATGCTAGAAGCACGTGAGAGTCGATATAAAAAGCAGAAAGAATTGATCCGTGCAAAAAAAGGAACATTAATCTGTCTGATGCTTAATATACCGGGTCCAGTCAAAGTAACAGCCCTTACAGATTGGGCATTTGAAAAAGGAAAAGAGAGAATCAAAAGTCGGCTTAAAGAATCCGGTATTATGATCAAGGAAGAAGAGACCGACTATAAAAAAACAGGATATGAGCTGTATCTGATCGTTGATGCAGATGCAGTTTTTGTAAAAAAACAGTTAGTTTCCATTGAAGAAGAAAATAAACTCGGACGACTTTATGATATCGACGTAATAAGTATCGATGGAGATAAGATCAGTCGCATGGACATTTGCATGCCACCAAGAAAATGTCTGATCTGTGGTAAGACAGGTCATGGTTGCAGCAGAAACAGAACACATAGCATTGACGAGATGACAGCTTGTATCAATCAGATCATAAAAGAAGCGAAAGGGGAAAGAGAAGATGCAGATTCAAGGAATACCAGAAGAGAAATTATTTGCGAAGATCGAGTTTTGCATACGGAGTGCCTTGCTTAAAGAAGTAGGAACAACACCGAAACCTGGATTAGTTGATCTTCATGATACAGGTGCTCACAAAGATATGGATTATGATACATTTGTAAAAAGTACTTATGCAATCAAACCATATATTCTTCGAATGGCAGTGGAAGGATTTCATTGGAACCAGGAATTAAAAGATCTTTTCCCACATATCAGAGAAATCGGGAAGCAGGCAGAACAGGCAATGTTTCAAGCAACGAATGGTGTGAATACACATAAAGGAATCATTTTTACCATGGGGATTCTTGCGAGTGCATCAGGATATATATTAAAAAGGGATCATGTGATTGATGTGATCAAAGTATTGGATGCTTCCAAAGAAATGGTAGGAGAGACCATGGAAAAAGAGTTAGCAGAAATGCTTTATAAAGATCCTCAAACACATGGAGAAGAAATTTATTTTCAATATGGAGTAAAAGGAATCAGAGAAGAAGCAAGAAGTGGTTTTCCAGTGATTCGAAATATTGCTTATCCTAAAATGAGAAAATACAGAATTTGTGGTTACCCACAAAATTTATCCAATATAGAAGTCTTACTTCACATCATGACACAATTAGCAGATACCAATGTATTATCCAGAGGAGATATGGAAGAACTTTGGTGGGTACAAAATACAGCACAGAGTATTGTTAATCGGGGTGGGGCATTTTCAGAAGCAGGAAAGAGAGCCATCGCAAAAATGAACAGAGATTGTATCCTTAAAAATATTAGTCCAGGAGGTGCAGCAGATATGCTTGCAGCAACAATCTTTTTGTGTCAGATGGAAGAACAATTTACATCATACGGAGCCTAGGAGGAAAGAAAAATGTGTATAGGATTTCGAGCTTTTTTAGATTTTGAAAGACCAGAAAAGGAATTGGTAGAAGCATATCGCGGAATTCCAAGTGCAAACATTGGTGATTGTGTTCGAAAAATGACATGTATGTTTGATGGAATCCGTTCATTTAATAAAAAACCATTGATAGGAACTGCATTTACGGTGAAGGTTCCATCAGGAGATAATCTGGTAGCACAGATGGCATTAGATTATGCAAAACCAGGAGACATTATCGTAGTGGATGGAGCTGGTTATACAGACAGAGCATTGGTTGGAGGAATGATGTTAGCCTATGCACAGGAGCGAAATCTTGGAGGCTTTGTTGTAAATGGAGCTGTTAGAGATCTAGATGATATAAAAAATAGTCCTTTACCAGTTTTTGCAAAGGCAGTCACACCACTTGGACCATATAGAGATGGACCAGGAGAAGTCAATGTACCAGTTGTCTGTGGAGGTCAGGTTGTAATGCCAGGAGATATTTTGGTAGGAGATATTGATGGAATTGTTGTTGTTCCAAGAAAAGATGCAGCGAAATTACTAAATGATGTTCATAAGAATCTGGAACAGGAACAAAGAGAGATCAAACAGATGTTGGAAGGAACTTATACCGAAGAAGAACATCAGGAAATCTTTACAGGACAGTTCTTAAAACGTGGTGGAAGTTTAGAAGAAACCAGTTATTAATTAGGTAACTCTTTTTTTAAAGTTTATGTTTTTATATGTTGAAAGGAACTCATGGAAATTTTACTCCATGGGTTCCTTTTAATATATTCTTTTTTTGAATGCTACTATAGATTTCTACGATTATCCTAACGATGGAATTACCGATATAATAAAAGAGAATAAAGAAGAAAACAATGCAATTTATTTAAGGAGAGTTTGTGATATGGAAACTGGTTTTAAATTACCGCATGTTGGTCAAAGAATCATACGTTCTGTTTGTGCAGTCTGTCTTTGTTTTATTGTATATTTTATGAGAGGATGTCATGGAATTCCATTTTATTCAGCACTTGCGGTACTTCAATGTATGCAGCCATATCGTTCAAGTAGTTTGAAAATGGCAAAGAAAAGAAGTATTGGAACATTCATAGGGGCATTTTGGGGATTTCTTGTAATCTTGATTCAGATTTATGTTCTGGATGGTGCGATCATGGGAACATTTTTGAATTATATGTTGATCTCATTATTTACAGGGGTAGTTATTTACTCCACGGTAGTCATGAACTGTAAAAATAATTCGTATTTTTCCTGTGTTGTATTTTTAAGTATTGTGGTTATGCATATTGAAGATGCACATCCATTTATTTTTGTGCTAAACAGAGTTGTAGATACTTTGATCGGAGTATTTCTTGCGCTGATTGTTAATTCAGTGCATTTGCCAAGAGGAAAAAATACAGATGTATTATATGTTTCTGGAATTGAAGATGTTATGTTCACGGGAAGAGAACCATTAACAGATTATAGTAAGGTAGAATTAAACAGGATCATTGATACAGGAGCTAATTTTACAGTGGCAACAATTAAGACACCAGCATCTGTAATGGAATCTCTAAATGGCATTAATTTAAAACTTCCAATCATCGCAATGGATGGTGCAGTATTATATGATATAAAGGAAAATAAATATTTAAAAACATATCCTATGTCATATAAACAGGCAGAAAAGATCATGCAGATCTTAAGGAATGAGAATGTGAACTTTTTTATCAATGTAGTTGTGGAAGATGCGTTGATCATTTATTATCATCATCTAGAAAATGAAGCAGAAACTCAGATATATAAGCAGATGCGAAGATCGCCACATCGAAATTATGTAAGAAGAAATCTTCCAGAAGGGGAAGAAGTCGTTTACTTTATGATGATCGATAAAACAGAAAAAATAAGAGAAATCTATCAAAGACTTACAAGGGTTATACAGAAAGAAGAATATAAAATGATTTCTTATGAATCCAGTCATTATCCGGGATATTCTTATATAAAGATTTATGAGAAAGATGTAACAAGATCTCGTATGACAAGATATCTTGCAGAACAATTGGGAATTAAAAAGATTACAACTTTTGGAAGTATCCCAGGAAAAAGTGATGTATTGGTAAAGGATTCTGACAAAAATATTATGGTCAAGGAATTAAAGAAACGATTTGAACCGGTAAAAGTGCCGTGGAAAAAGAAAAATAACGGAGAATAAGACTAGGAGGTTTTATATGAAAGATGGATTAAAAGGGAAGGCTATTGACAGAATCAGTGTATTGCTAGATGCGAATAGTTTTGTAGAGATTGGGCAGGCCATAACAGCGAGAAATACTGATTTCAAGCTAGATCACACAGACACACCAGCAGATGGAGTCATAACAGGATATGGATTGATCAATGGATATCCTGTTTATGTATACAGTCAGGATGCTGATGTATTAGGTGGTTCGATCGGAGAGATGCATGCGAAAAAAATTGTGAATTTATATGATCTTGCGATGAAAACAGGGGTTCCAGTGATCGGAATGATCGATTGTGCTGGAATCCGTTTGCAGGAGTCTACGGATGCACTTCATGCATTTGGAATGATCTATCAGAAACAGGCACAGGCATCTGGAGTAATTTTGCAGATCAGTGCGATTTTTGGAAATTGTGGCGGAGGACTTGCTGTATTTCCAACATTAACTGATTTCACGTTGATGGAAGAAAAAGGTCAGTTATTTGTCAACGCACCGAATGCCATCCATGGAAACCGAAAGGAAGTCTTAGATAGTGCAGGCGCAGAATTCCAGAGCAAAGAAGCTGGAATCGTTGATCTTGTTGGAAATGAAGAAGAGATTTTTGCGGGAATCAGAAAATTAGTGGAGTTATTCCCATCCAACTACAAAGATCAGAGCAAAACTGTGGATTGTTTGGATGATCTCAATCGTATTTGTGGAAATCTTTCGTCTACGACACAAGATGGGACAGAGATTCTTACACAAATCGCTGATCAAAATGAATTTATAGAGTTAAAGAAAGATTATGGAAGTGACATGGCGATTGGATTTATTCGATTAGATGGAGAAACAATTGGATGTGTTGCAAATAAAGCAGAGCGTATAAGTGCACAAGGAGCAAAAAAGGCAGCGGCATTTGTAAAATTATGTGATGCATTTGGTGTTGGAATTGTAACGATTACAAATACCGTAGGTTTTGCTGCAGATCTTGAACAGGAGAAAGATTTGGCAAGTGCGATCGGTGCAATGACAGGTGCATTTGTACAGGCGAGTGTTCCAAAAGTCAATGTGATCACATGCAAAGCATTTGGAAGTGCTTATGTGTCCATGAATAGCAAGTCCGTAGGAGCAGATCTTGTATATGCTTGGGAAGATGCGAAGATTGGAATGATGGAAGCTGATATGGCAGCGAAGATCATGAATCCAGGGGCAGATATAGAAATATTAAAAGAAAAAGCACAGGAATATGAAGCATTACAGTCTAGTGTTGATGCAGCGGCAAAACGTGGATATGTAGATACGATCATAGATCCAGCAGACACAAGAAAATATGTGATTGGTGCTTTTGAAATGTTATATACAAAAAGAGAAATGGAAATAGCGAAAAAGCATAGTGCATTTTAAAGGAGGAAAAATATATGGGTGCAGCCGTAAGTAACACGATCATGGGTGTTTCCATCGTATTTTTTGTACTGATCGCTTTAAGTTTTCTCATTTCTTTATTTCGCTTTATTCCAATGTTGGAAGAGAAATTAACAAAAAAGAAGACCATAGAAGTTGTGAAAGAAGAAAAAATACAAGAAGTAACACCTGTTGAAGAAGAAACAACAGAACTTGTTGATGATCTAGAACTTGTAGCAGTGATCACAGCGGCGATTGCAGCAGCGCAAGGAGGAGATCCAAATCAATATATCGTACGTTCAATTAAAAAAGTACACAGAAATCAATGGTAGACCAGGAGGAATATAAATATGATGAAGAGTTATAAAATTACAGTCAATGGAAATGTATATGACGTTACAGTAGAAGAAACAACAGGAAATGGGGCTACATCTCAGTCAGTAAATCATACTCCAGTGCCACAGCCAGCAAAAGCAGCACCAGTACAGGCAAAACCACAAACACCAGGAAATGCAGGAGGAATTCAGATCAAGGCTTCTGTTCCAGGAAAAGTAATCGCAGTGGAAGCATCTGTAGGACAGAGTGTAAAAGCAGGAGACAATGTTGTGATCCTTGAATCTATGAAAATGGAGATTCCGGTCGTAGCACCGCAGGATGGGACGATCGCAAGTATTGACGTTTCACAAGGAAATGAAGTTGAAAATGGAGCTGTTTTAGCCACAATGAATTAGACTGGAGGGGATTTGATGACAAACATAGGACAGACTTTATCAAATTTGATCCATTCTACAGCATTTTTTAACCTGACATGGGGAAATTATGTCATGATCTTAGTGGCACTTGTTTTCTTATATCTTGCGATCAGACATGGATTTGAACCATTATTATTAGTACCGATCGCATTTGGAATGTTACTGGTAAATATCTATCCAGATATCATGGCAGATCCAGCAAGTACATCCAATGGTGTGGGTGGATTATTACATTATTTTTATATTTTAGATGAATGGAGTATTTTACCATCGCTTATTTTCCTTGGAGTTGGTGCGATGACAGATTTTGGACCATTGATCGCGAATCCAAAAAGTTTCCTTCTTGGAGCAGCAGCACAGCTTGGAATTTACAGTGCATATTTCTTTGCGATATTCCTTGGATTTAACGGAAAAGCGGCAGCAGCAATCTCAATTATCGGTGGAGCAGACGGACCAACTTCCATTTTCCTTGCTGGTAAATTACACCAGACAGGGCTTATGGGACCGATTGCGGTGGCGGCATATTCCTATATGTCATTAGTACCGATCATTCAGCCACCGATCATGAAATTGTTAACAACAGAAGAAGAACGAAAGATTAAGATGGAACAGTTAAGACCGGTATCCAAACTAGAAAAGATTCTGTTCCCGATCATCATTACGATCGTTGTCTGCCTGATCCTACCAACAACAGCACCATTGGTTGGTATGTTAATGCTTGGAAACTTATTCCGTGAAAGTGGAGTTGTAAAACAGTTATCAGAGACGGCATCTAATGCACTGATGTATATCGTTGTTATTTTACTTGGAACATCGGTTGGAGCATCTACAAGTGCAGAAAACTTCTTAAATGTCGCAACGTTAAAAATCGTAGTTTTAGGATTGATCGCATTTGCAGTTGGAACAGCCGGAGGGGTTCTGTTCGGTAAATTAATGTGCAAATTAACACACGGAAAAGTCAATCCACTGATCGGTGCAGCCGGAGTATCTGCCGTACCAATGGCAGCCAGAGTTGCACAGAAAGTCGGAGCAGAAGCAGATCCAACCAATTTCTTATTAATGCATGCAATGGGTCCAAACGTAGCTGGAGTTATTGGAACAGCAGTTGCAGCAGGTACATTTATGGCGATCTTTGGTGTGTAAGGAGGAAATAATTATGGCAAAACCAATCAAAATAACAGAAACGATCTTAAGAGATGCGCATCAGTCCCTGATCGCTACCAGAATGGCAACAGAACAGATGTTGCCGATCATTGATAAAATGGATCAAGTTGGATATCATTCTGTAGAATGCTGGGGAGGTGCAACTTTTGATGCATCCCTAAGATTCTTAAAAGAAGATCCATGGGATCGATTAAGAAAATTCAGGGATGGATTCAAAAATACAAAATTACAGATGTTATTCCGCGGACAAAATATCTTAGGATATCGCCCATATGCAGATGATGTAGTACAGTATTTTGTACAGAAATCCATTGCAAATGGAATTGATATCATCCGTATTTTCGACTGCATGAATGACCTTCGAAACCTACAGACAGCCGTCGATGCAGCAAATAAAGAAAAAGGATACGCACAGGTAGCAATGGCTTATACCTTAGGAGATGCCTATACTCTAGATTATTGGAAAGATCTTGCAAGACGAATTGAAGATATGGGAGCAAATTCTATCTGTATTAAAGATATGGCAGGCTTGCTTTTACCATACACAGCAGAAGAATTAGTAAAACAATTAAAAGATACAGTAGAGATTCCAATTCAGCTACATTCTCATTACACATCAGGAGTTGCATCCATGACATATATGAAAGCAGTTGAAGCAGGAGTCGATGTGATCGATACTGCAATATCCCCATTTTCTATGGGAACATCCCAGCCAGCAACAGAAGTTATGGTAGAAACATTCAAAAATACACCATATGACACAGGATTAGATCAGAAACTGCTAGCAGAGATCGCTGATTACTTCCGTCCGATTAAAGACGAAGCATTAGAGTCTGGCTTATTAAATCCAAAGAACTTAGGAGTTAATATCAAAACTCTGCTTTATCAAGTACCAGGAGGAATGTTATCTAACTTGACATCCCAGTTAGAAAGTCAGCATGCTTCTGATAAATATTACGAAGTATTAGAAGAAGTACCAAGAGTCAGAAAAGACTTAGGAGAATGTCCACTTGTAACACCATCCTCACAGATTGTTGGAACACAGGCAGTGTTTAATGTTGTCATGGGTGAACGTTATAAAATGGTTACAAAAGAAACAAAAGAGATTCTAGAAGGGAAATACGGAGCAACTGCCAAACCATTTAACCCAGAAATCCAGAAAAAATGCATCGGAGACAAACAACCGATCACATGCCGCTATGCAGACATGATCGAAGACGAACTTCCAACATTTGAAAAAGAAGTCGCACCATATAAGGAACAGGATGAAGACGTATTAAGCTATGCACTGTTCCCACAGGTAGCTACGGAGTATTTTAAATATCGAGATGCACAGGAGAAGAAGATAGACGTGAACGAAGGAAATGAAGAAGCATATCCTGTGTAGATACTGATTTGACGTAGTCTTTCCTGTATGTGAGAAAACGTAATAAATAGATAGGCGAGAAAAATTCTAATCGTTTCTCGCCTATCTATTTATTACGTTTTCTCACATACATTGAAGGCTAATTCCAATCACGCACGTGGTGTATACTTTAGGATATTGGATTCCAATGTAAGTTTATGATAACTGAAGATAAATAATTGTTATCAAAGAAATCGACAACTTATAGGTTTGTCGGGATGTTTTGTGCTTTTATCTTCTGTCTTGAATTATCTCTATTATAATCCTAAAACCTACAACATACATTCCCTACAGTAGAGAATATTATGATTCAAGTGACAAATATTTTAACAAATCATTGATCATGTGTGGTATGATGAGAATAAGAATTGTATATATTTAAGAACAACAAAGAAGACGAGACTTGGAGTACGAAATAAGAAAGGATAAGAAAAAGTATGGCAAAAGAAAATAATAAGGATCGTATTCTGAAATTGTTGAAGGAATGTAAGAATCATCAAACGGCGGAGAGTATTGCAGTACAATTAAATATTCAGAGAAACACAGCGAGTGGAATTTTAAATGAGCTTGTAAGAGAAGGAATTGTCCAGAAAGAAAAAACACGGCCGGTTATATTTTCTTACATACAACCAGAAGATCAATTACCAGAGGATCCATTTACAACATTTATTGGAGCAGATCAAAGTTTAAAAGACGCAGTAGAGAAGTGTAAGCTATCGGCAGGTTATCCAAACAAGGGCATGCCGATTTTATTGTTTGGATCAAGTGGAGTTGGAAAAAGTCTTTTGGCAGAGTACATCTACCAATATGCGAAATTCATTGGAACAATTCCAGAGGATGCCCCTTTTGTTGTATTAAACTGTGCGGATTATGCGAATAATAAAGAATTATTATCGTCTGTCTTATTTGGATACAAAAAAGGAGCGTTTACAGGGGCCAATAAGGATACAAAAGGTCTGATTGAAGAAGCAGACAAAGGGTATCTGTTTTTGGATGAAGTTCATCGCCTATCGCCAGAAGGACAGGAAAAGTTATTTCGATATATGGATAAAGGGATCATTTCCAGAATGGGAGACAGTGGACAAAATTGTGAATTGAATGTTCGACTGATCTTTGCAACAACAGAAGGCAGAGAAACTATGCTGGATACATTTCTAAGAAGAATTCCGGTAGATGTAGTGCTGCCAGATTTTCAGGAAAGAACTTTGGAAGAGAAGTATGAATTGATCTTGTTTTTGATCCATCAGGAATCCAAAACGATGAATACTGCATTTCAGGTGAGCAGTAATGTGATCAATCGATTGCTGACATTCCAAGGAAAAGGCAATATTGGAACGTTAAAAAATATCATTCGATTATCCTGTGCAAAGGCATACAATGAAAGAAGTAAAGGACAGGAAGTGATACCTCTTAATTTAAGCCACCTGTCTTCCGATACATTACTTCATGGAAATGGAGAATCAATTCCATATATCAATGAAATGATCGAAGTGTCACCAGATCAGGACGCAGTGTGGAAGATTTCTATGACAGAACAGGCGGATGTGGATTTTTCGGAGAAAGTGATCAATGATCTGATCCAAGAATATCTTGAGAAAGATATATCAACCATTAAGTTTCGAAAGATCATTTATGATGAAGTGAATCGAATCGAAGATATCGTGATCGATCAGGAAATTCATCCATATGTGCAGAATCTGTATACACAGGCAGTGAGAAATATTTTGATCTATCTTCAAGATAATTACGGTCTCAAATACAGTGGTGTGATGGAAATGGTATTTGTAAAGATGCTTTATGTACTGAATAATCAGAATAAGCATACAGACGACAGAAAATACGAACATCTGGCAAAACAATTGCAGAGAGTGATGTACCGTTATTATAAGATGGGACTTATTTTCTATGAGATGCTTCATCAGGCAGTAGATTATGAGACAAATCCATGGTTTGTAAGGATGTTTGCGATGTTATATTTTTACAGTATTGCAAGGGATGAGATGGATTATACAAATGCGATCATCGTATCACATGGACCAGCGACGGCATCCAGTATCACAAGTACTGTCAATAAGGTATTTGAAACCTATATATTTGAAGCTTTTGATATGGAATATGATACGCCAAAGAAAGATGTAGTAAAACGTATTAAGCGTTATCTCAAAAATACGAACACCTCCAAAGGATTGTTGATCTTTGTCGATATGGGATCATTACTTGATATTTCAGAAGATATAAAAGATGATGTCGAAGGAGATTTAGGGATTGTCAATAATATTACGACAGAAATGGCATTAGAAGCAGGAGAGTTGATCTTAAAACATGAAGATCTTCAAAATATTATGGATACGATCATCGAGCACCATGTTACAAAGAAATCATTTGTTCCAAGCAAACAAAAACCAAAAGCAATTCTTTTATGCTGTACGACAGGTTTAGGAACGACAGATAAGATGAAGATGTTGTTGCAAGGATGCCTGGAAGGCATTGATATCGATGTTGTGGAGATAACTTATGCAGAATTAAGTGCGGAGGGAAACCGATGCGATGTCTTTCGTAAATATGATATACAGTTTATCATAACGACAAGCAAGCTTATGATCCAAGGCGTTACGACACTTATGTTAAATGAATTGATTGACGAGCGAGGAGAGAAAGTCATTTATTCCACAGTAGGACGATATTGTGACAAGGACAAGACACAACGATTTATTGAGAATATCGTAAGGAGTTTTACAATAAAGAATTTGATCGGACAGCTTACGATCCTGAATCCAGATAAGATCATGGGGGATGTTGAAGAAACAGTCAGCAAGCTGGAGATTTTAGAAGATACAACCTATTCGATCGATCAAAAAAAGATGCTGTATATTCATATGTGTGTCATGGTAGAACGATTGATCCTTGAAAAAGGAAGGCTGCCACAAGAAGATATGACAGATGATCTGAAGTGTCGGGAAAGTTTCATAAAAAACTTAAAAGAGAGTTTTAGTGTCATAGAAAACAAGTACAATGTGTCGCTGAATGAGCGAGAAATCTTAATGATCTATTATCTGACAGAAAATAATTAAAAATTTTAGGATAAAAACTTACTAAATTTCTGATTATCTTTTCATAAGCTGGTAAATGTCGGTATAGCCTGTATTTTAGGGCTTTATCGGCATTTTCCGTTTGGAAGATACTCTGCATAAGCTGGCATTTACCAGCATGAAAATGCAACCAAAAGTAGTAAATGAGTAGTACAATCACCGATTTAAGAAGCAAGAGCCAGCCTTTCAAGTTCTGCTTTCGCTGAATTGAAAGTACCGTGTGCATAGTACCCTAATGTCATGGTGATGTTTGCGTGTCCCATGATGTATTGCAGGGTGTTCGGGTTCATTCCTTTGTTTGCCATGTTCGTGCAGTAGGTATGTCTGAATGAGTGTGGTGTAATGTTTGGTAGCTGGTCTTTATGTGTCTTGTTGTATTTCTTCACAAGCCCACGCAACATACTTTCATAGTTCCCAGCCACTTTAGGGAAGCCCTTTTGGTTTAGGAACAGGAAATTGCTGTAACCGCCTATGATGATAGGCTCTGCCTTTCCTCTGTTCTGTAACACTCGCTTAAAGGCTTGATAAGCTCTTTCTGTCATTGGAAGCTGACGTTCTCCTTTTTTGGTCTTAGGTGTTTCAATGTAGTAGCCGATTTCGCTATCTTTCAATAGCTGGTGGTCTACATTGATGATACGGTTCGCCATATCAATATGGACTGTCAGACCGCAAAATTCAGAAATACGAAGCCCCGTTTCCAGAAGAATAACCACTTCATCATAATACTTGCTGTACGTCTTGTCCTGTTCCATAAAGGCAAGCATTTTTTCTTCCTGCTCTGGCGTGAGAATGACTTTAGGCTCTGAACTATCTTCCAGAACGTCACTCAATTTGAAGCTGAAAGGATTTTTTCTGATACAGTCGTCCTCAATCGCCATATAGAAAGACGCTTTCAGTGAACGCTTGTAATTGCTAATCGTCTTGTAGGAAAAGCCATTCTCATACATTCGCATAGCCCATTCCTTACCGTCCGATAACTTCACCGTATCAATGCTCCTTGCACCCAGAGGGTCGTTTTCCAGAATTTTCATAAGATACTGGCGACCTTTTTCTGTGTTGCGTTTCACATTCTTTCTCTGGCTGTTCTTCTTTGCGTAGAGCTGGCAGACTGTCATTTTCCCACCTATGGTATTGATACCGTCGGCTAGGTCTTTCTTAATCTGCTTTTCTTTTTCTCTCAACGACAAATCTTCACGTTTCCCAGCGGGTGTCTTGTCCGTTGGAACAAGTTTCCAAGCATACTTAAACTGTGGTTTCCCGTATATATCGGTATATTTGTAAACGTATCTTCCGTCTTTTCTCTGGCTCTCTCCAAGTCGTAAATTGCGTCCCTTATTGTCTTTTCTCTTTACATTAGACATAGTGCGAAGCTCCTTTCCGTCAAGGAATGAGCCGTTGATACGCTATATTTTATTATACCATATCTACGGCTCGCTGACATTAGATTTCGTCCAATGTATCAATGATTTTTTCAAACTGTTTTCGCTTAATCTGCACACGGTTTCCATTGACAATCACCCAGCCAGCGTCGAGATTTTCCTCTGCCAGCTTACGCAATTTCTTTTCCCCGATACGGAAGTATTTTGACGCTTCCTCAATCGTCAGTGTGTACTTTTCCCAGATAGGCACATCAGTATTGTTCGTCATATATAAGCACCCCCTTTACTGTGTGTCTTTTGGAAGCAGACAGACGGCTCTGGAAAAGCTCCGCTGGTATCTCAACCAATCTCATTCCTATGAGCAAAACCACCTCTGGGACGTATCATTATCCTGTGAATACAGGTCATGGCGGGGCGACTTTTCCAAAGGTCGCTCTCGGATCACTGCGTGGGTCGCTCGCTCTCTTTTGGAAAGGTCATGGCGTACAGTCCCCGTGGCTCGCTGTATCACAAACGTATCTGTCTGCTTTATTCAGTTGTCAAAGACCGCAACGGCTTATACGCCTGTCAAAGCCCATATGAGGTCATATAGACTTTGATAGATATACAAGCCCCAGAGAGGACGCAGGAAAGGGGATAATGCGTCACTCTGTAATAGGACGTTGGTTTATGCTACTTTGAAATTAAGCACCTGCTCAATCAGTTTTGCTTCCAGACGGCTACGCATATCCTCGTCAACGCTGGTGTGAGGATTGCCGTATTCGTTAATGCTTGTTCGCATGGACAAGCGGGCAATGTATGGCTCGTAATGGCATAACACAACATTCATAGCCAGAATATCGCCCTGTGAAGCGGAAACGATAACAGGGTAAGGCAATAAGCCATTGCCTTTATGTACCGCTTTATTCTTCTTCATGCTGTTTTTCCTCCATTCTTTTTCTGACTTTTTCAAATCCTCTTTGACGCTTATAGTTCACTGTACGGCGTACAATTTTCAGCAGGTCGGCAATCTCGCCGTCGTTGAAGCCTAAACCGTAAAGCAACAAGATAAAGCGTTCTTCCTCAGAAAGTTCCTGCAAGGATTCACTCAACAGCTCATTCTTGATTTTCACGTCGTAGCCCATGACTTTGTAAAGGTCATAGTCCGTGGAATAATCATCATAAGTCGAGAGTTCCACAAGCTGTTCTGGCATGAGTTCTGAAAAGGAAATCTGCAAATCGTTCATACGCTGGTAGTGCTTCTGAATATTGATTGCTTCATTTTTCAAAATCTTCTTGCAGTAACAGTCAAAGACTTTCTGGACATCTTCCGGAGAAGTGGGTCTTTTCACATTTTCACCTCCTTTCGCTTGTCAAAAGGCGGTGATTGTAACCGTTCCTTCCCCCTTTCCGTCATTAATACAAATGAGAGGATATGAACTGGCAAAGTTTGAAAAAGAAATCCAGAAAAATCAAAAAAGCCCAAGAAGTTTTGATAACCTCGTTGAGCTTTAGCGAATATAATCGACAAATATTGAGGAAATTCTACACGGAAATAGCTGTAAACTCCCTTAACATGGATTAAAATTTTTTTGATGATTTTCTTTTATGCACTCCTGTCATTTATAATCCTCCCGTGAAGAAACCGCCTTGCCAAAATAAGGCAAATTTCAACAGGATAAGCATAAAAGATAAATCCGTCCTAATTCCGTCCAAGTTCCTGTTTTTTGGCAGGAACTAAAAAAGGGTATCACACCCAGCATAAATGCTGTGATTGCGATAACCCTGTGTATCAGATAATCTCTGTATTTTCTTTAATGAGCTGGCGAATATCGTCCTGCTTTGCTGGCGGTACATGACTGACGAAGTCTGCCAGCCATTTATCTCTCTGTTCATAGACGTTTTCATTATCATAATAGGCTGGATAGTCTTGAAGAATATCAAATTCCCTGTCAGCCCGTTCCGCTTCATTGCACGCCAAGTCCAAATGTTCACCAATCAATTCCTGTGTATAGGAAGTATAGCCCAGAGCCATAGTAATATAGGTGATACGTTCAAAATCTGTCTGTGTCATGGCTTCCTTGCCCGTCAGTAAGTCGTAGTCATGCTGTCCGCATACAGACAGAAACATTTCCTTTTGCTTCTCCGCTTGTCCCATAATAGCCACTCCTAAATCCTTAAAATTTTAACTGCCTGCTGGCAACACAGATAAATTCCTCTGGAGTAGGTGTGCTGTTGCCAAACATTCGTTTAAACTCTGCCTGCTGTTCTGGGTCGTCACTGTTCATTGCGTCTATGATTTTCCCCTGTATTTGCTCACGGACTTCTGAAACAGAAAGCCCATGCAGACGAGCCATTTCTTTTATCATTTTCCTGCTGTCCCTTTTACTGAATTTCATCATACGGTCAGAACACCTCTTTTCTCAAAATTGATGATATATTTCAAAAAAATCCGCTAAAAATATAGTACATAAATGTTTCATCTATACAGACTATTATATTACACTCTGTGAATAGTTACAATAATGAAAAGCAAGAAAGGAGAGGGAAACTGTGGAAATAGACTATAAAGCAATCGGACAGCGTATCAAGATAGCACGAATTAAGAAAGGCATAACACAGGAAGCCGTCGCAGACCTTATAGATATTACCCCAGCCCACATGAGCAATGTGGAAACAGGGAAAACGAAAGTCAGCCTGCCGACACTGATTGAGATTGCCAATGCTCTTTCCGTATCAGTTGATGTTCTCCTATGTGATAATGTACTTGCTTCACAGAATATTTTCAAGGGAGAAGCAAAAGAGATTTTTGAGGATTGCGACGAATACGAAACCCGATTTTTAGTTGACCTGCTGAAATGTGCAAAATCAGCCATGCGTAGGGACAAAGAAGTAAGAAATCAGTTCAATAGATAAAACCGTAACGTGCAGATCACAATGAATTGTGAAATACAGCTACGGTTTTTCTTCTCCGCTGAATTTATATCCCACGCCCCAGACAGTGATGATATATCGTGGATTGTCTGGGTATGGTTCTATTTTCAGTCTTAACTTTCTGATGAATGAGGAAAGGTTGCTTGCGTCTGGTGCATTGTCATATCCCCACACATTTTCGTAAATCTGTTCTTTTGTAAATACCTGTCCTTTGTGGCTGGAAAGAAAATGCAATAGGTCAAATTCTTTAGCGGTTAGATGTATTTTATTTCCGTTGGTATCAGTAACAGTACGAGTAAAATGGTCTATATTTAAGCCTATGTTTCCTTGTCTAAGTGCAATAGGTGTAACACATAAAGATTTTGACAGACATTCTACTAATTGATTAAAAAGGACTTCCTCTTTATCTGTAAATTCCACAACTAGTATTTTCCCATGCTATCACCTCTTTTACGTGTTTAATTACATCAATACCTAGAATACATAAAAGAAGAAATAGTAACATAGTTAATATGTGGGATTTATTTCTCCTTTATCTATAACATTAAGTCCTTTCTTTTGAAACTCTTGACAGCAACAATAAAAAATAGAATAGATACAACAAATAATATTCCAATACATAAAAGGGATATTGGATTATATTCAATAATTTGGTCAGGATTAAATAAACTTAATGGATTACAATACTTCAAAAGTTCATTATCAAAAACTTGCGATACCATTTGTATCATAATAAATAAAGAACCGATACCTGCACCTATCCCGACAGAATACTTTATTTCCGAAAAAGCACAAGTAAACATAAAGCAAAATGTTGCTAAGAAAATTTGCAAAATCAGCAACCCTAAATTTAATGTCAAGAACCCTGTTATATCCAATTCTCCTTGAAACATAAAAGCACAACTAAGTATTGTTAATGCAGTTACAAATACAATCATCACACTTATGCCTAATAACAGATTTATTCCTTGTGTTACAATTACTTGTTTACGACTATAATGGGAATTTAACAAATAAGCCATACCTCCTTTTTCCTCATATCTTGAAACTAGCTTATAACACATTATCGTTGTATAAATAAATGGAGTAACGATCAGTACAAAACGGTATAAATAATTCACAATAAAGTCTAAAAGAGTAGTTCCCCTGTTCTGCATACCAAATATTGCTAAAACTTCTGGCATACTTTTTTCTAAAGCAATCAAACTTTCCTCTAATGCTGGATTATACATTGCTAAAAGACTAAATATGTAAATAGCGATTACAGAAAGGAAGATAATATATATCTTTAAGTTAGATTTTATTTCTTTCTTTATAAGTGCAGTCATCATTGTTTGTTACCTCCATAATATTGTAAGAACAACTCCTCTAATGTTTGATTTCTTACGTCTATATCTGTTACATCATAGTTGTACAATTCATGTAAAAGGTCATTGATACTACCTGTCAGCATAAGTAAAGCTGTTCTTGAATTTATGAGCGATACATCCGAATACTTTTTAGCAAAATTGAGAGCGTCCTGTTCCTTTGAAAAGGTAATGCTGTATTGTTTGCTTCTGTTGCATTTTATATCTTCAACATTTTCATCAGCTATCAACTTTCCGTCCTTGATACATAGTATTCTGTCGCAAGTATGCTCCACTTCTTCAAAAATGTGAGATGACATAATAATCGTCTTTCCATTTGATTTTTCTTTCATTATTAACTCAATAAATTTATTTTGCATAATTGGGTCTAGCCCGCTTGTCGGTTCATCCAGTATTAGAACAGGTGCGTCCTGCATAAATGCCACAATCAATCCTATTTTTTGTTTTGTACCTTTTGACATTTTTTTTATCTTAATTTGAGTATCCAACTCAAAATATGTAATCAGTTGCTTTATTCGTTGATGATTTTCTATTTTCTTTATATCTGACATAAATTTGATAAAGTCTTGTCCAGTCATGTTTTCATCAAGAAAAGCAATTTCTCCTGACAAATACCCCACTTGTTTTTGAATAACTTCTTCTTGTTGAAAGCAATCTAATCCATTGATTTTTGCAATCCCATTTTGAGGTTTTACAAAACCCATAAGTTGTCGTATCGTAGTTGTTTTCCCCGCACCATTCGTCCCTAAAAATGCAACGGTTTCGCCTTGCTTTATGGAAAAATTCAGATGAAAAATCCCTCTGTTATTTCCATAGTCTTTCGTTAAATTTTGAACCTCAATCATATTCATAAGTATTCCTCCTTGTAACTTGCTTGTTTCAATATATTCTGCCATTTTTTTAATTCCTTTACTGCTTCATCAAAAATGATAGGCGAATTTGTCCTTTGCTTTTCAGATAAATACCCCTCGGACAACATAACAAGCATATGATAAATATATTTAGGCTCTACGTTCTCCTTGAATTTTGAGAAGTCGATATTTCTGAAATAAGTATCAAAACTGTTATTCAACTCTGTCTCAATGTATTTATTCACATCAGATGTCGTTTTTTCTTCTTGAGAATAGAACGCATTGAGTGCAAAGTTTGTTAAATATGGATATTTTGTCATTATTTTCCACTTCGTTTGCATACTAAAATCGACCAATTCAAAAAAGTCTGTTATTTTCAACATTTCATCAACATCTAATAAATCAGCAGAAACTTCTTTGCAAAAATCACATAAGAATAAATAAAAATTCTTCTTGTTTATAAAATAATGAAATAACAATGCTTTTGATATTCCTGCTTTTAGTGCAATTCTTTCTGTATTTGCTTTTTGATAGCCATATTGTCCAAAGCATTCCAATCCTGCGTTTATTATTATTTGTTGCTTTTCTTTAGGTAGCATATAAAACTTTTCATTTATTTGCATAACAATTCTCCTTTGACCGTTTTGGTTAATCATTATTCTATTACGTTGACTATTTTTTTCAAGACCCTTAGAAGAAAATAGTTTATAAATATAATTAAAACGTAACTGAAACAAAAAACCGTAGCGTGCAGATCACAATGAATTGTGAAATACAGCTACGGTTTTTCTTCTTCGCTGAATTTATATCCCGCACCCCAGACAGTAATAATGTATCGGGGATTGTCTGGGTGTGGTTCGATTTTCAGTCTTAACTTTCTGATGAACGAGGTAAGATTTCTTGCGTCTGGTGCATTGTCATATCCCCATACATTTTCGTAAATCTGTTCTTTTGTGAACACCTGTCCTTTGTGACTGGAAAGGAAATATAATAGGTCAAATTCTTTAGCGGTCAGAAGTATTTTATTTCCTTTGGTATCAGTAACAGTACGAGTAAAATGGTCTATATTTAAGCCTATGTTTCCTTGTCTAAGTGCAATAGGTGTAACACATAAAGATTTTGACAGACATTCTACTAATTGATTAAAAATAGCTTCTTCTTTATCTGTAAATTCTGCAACTAATATTTTCCCATAGTACCACCTGCCTCTTTTAAAAATTTTTTATATCTTGTTTTTAAGTTCTATCGTAATAGTTCTCTTAAATCGCAAGTAATGTTCTCTGTAAAATAGATAAGTTTTCCAACTGTGACCCCCATGTAAAGTACAACTTAACCATTTACACAACTTTCAAAAAATAATTGTTCCAGCATATTAAAATTTTGTGGGTTACTATGTTCTAAAATCCTGTGGTTACGGTCTATAAAAATAACTTTATCGCAGAAATTTGAAACTAAATCTAAATTATGTGCAGAAAACAAAATCATCTTCCCTTTATCTCTGAACGAAAGTAAAATTCCTTTTAAGACGGCAACACTTTCGGGGTCAAGACCATTAAACGGCTCGTCTAAAATAATATTTTGAGCATTAGAAATCAATGCGCCTATCAAATATATTTTTTGCTTCATTCCTAGTGAATAAGTTTGAATAGTCATATCCAATGAATTTTCTAATTTTAAATTTGTTATATAATCTGAAATTAAATCAGTACATCTTTCTCGTTGGTTATAAAGTCCGCATACAAAATCAAGATATTCTTTACCTGTTAAGTTTAAAAACATTTCTTTTGTATCTGGGACAAAGGCGTAATGATATTTTGCTTGAAACTCTGATGAATAAATACCGTCTATCTTCACAACTCCTTTATCCAATAGATATGGCTGTGTAATTGCATTTAAAAAAGTAGATTTTCCAATCCCATTTACCCCCACTAAAGCATAAATACAATGATTATCTAAAGTTATACTCTGATTTTTAAAAATCTCTTTAGTCCCATACGATTTATAAAGATTTTCAACTTCTATCATATATAACTCCGCCTTTCTTAAATACAAAAATCGTTGCTAACAGGATAGTAAAAATAAGGTTTATTACAGATAGACCAAGAAGAATATCGGAAAATTTTAATTTTTGTAAAAGACATATTTCTAAAATTGTTAATCCGACGATTGCTAACAAAACGAATATCTTATTCATGTTCCCTTGAAATAATAAATTTGTGCCATTGATATTTCGGGGCATTTTATAATCAAAATAAACACCCATAACAGAGGTTAATAAGTTAGTAACTGTTCCAAAAATAAGTAAAGAAATATCAAACAACAGACCGTTGCCAATACTGCTAATAATCCATATAAAACTAACTATAATTTCGTTCCATAAAAATCCTACAACTACTTTGGTAAAAAATATCCTCGCATAATTTATAGGAAAAAACTTATAGTATTGAATGTTTTTATCACTAGAATACGAAGTGCAGGAAATCGTGTTAATTGCACAGCATAGTATCATCAACAAAAGATCCAATATGTTCAGCATAGATAAGTTAGTTTCTATTATCCTTTTTAGCAAAACATTCCCTAGCAGATAAACAGTAACAACACTTTTTATACTTGAGTAAAAAAATAATTCTTTATTTCTCGTTACTCTACACCATTCAATTAAAAAATATGGACTATTGCAGAATTGGTTTCTTTTATAACTATGTGCTGGTTTTGTAAATGTCTGTAAGTAATAATAACTTTTGAGGTAACACGTTTTGCTCATTCTTGTAACTGTAGCAAATCCCAAGAACAAAATCAGCAAAAGAATAGGGAATAAAATCATATAATAACTTTGAATCCAGTTTGAAATATTCCATAACAATAAAGGGTTAGCAAGGCACTCTATAAACAAATATGCTCCTAACCCTATTATTAAGAGAAACCCGCCATATTGAATGACTAATATCGTATAACCACAGAACTTTTTACTGATGAATGGTATGCCTATCATTAGTAAAAATATTAAACAATCAAATATCATCGACAATAAAATACATATTAGTCCATATGAAATCGTCAATGAAATTTTATCGTTAAAGAAAAGTATATATGGTACAAAAAAACATATATATATTAAAACTTGTACCTTACATAGTCTGAATATTACTGCATAAATGATTTGCGATACTTTTATGGGGAAATTCAATAAATGTTCTATATTGGGGTTGCTACATAATTGTTCTGGGATTTTATATAATGCCAACAAAACATTTCCTGCTACTAAAATACATATAATCAATACTAAGATATTTATTGTTGGCTGTACCCAATTATTTCCAATTAGATACCAAAATAAAAAGCCTATATATAATCCAATAACTGTCAATAAAGCACCAAAAATATATGATTTTCTTCTTCCGAACAAAACAGTATTGATTATCTGTTTCATGAAATTGCCTCGTTACATTAAAGTGAAATAATATATAGTGCTTCCAACTAATAATAATGCCATGATTATGCTGTTTAACGACGATAATCTTTTTTGCTTAATGAAACTGAAATTCAACAGTAATGCAATAATCGGAACTAGCCAAACGCCCAATACACTGGGAATAGGATAATTCGTATCTCCACTATGCAAAATATCAATTTCACTAGGCAAAAAGAATAACATAATTGCTGAAACTAAAAACATAAGAATGATAATTCCAAAATTTATTTTTGCATACTTCTCGTTACTTTCATTAAAGCTGTCTCCCAAAAAATTTTTTAAAAAATTTCTAATCATGTTTAATTCCTCTCTTTCTTTATTTTGTTGTACTTAATCAAAGAATATATTGCGGGTATGCCAATCCAAAAAATAATCCCAATCAAAAGAATAATGTCTGATTTATTAAAGCAAAAGTATAAAATTGCCATAATCAGAACTAACGGGAATGTGAGATAACCCAATAATCGGTTCGCAATTTTCCAAGTATTTTCATCTCTGGTTGTCCACGGTAATCTTAATCCCATATATTTATTGAACGGAAGTTTAGGGGCAATATTTCCACTAAAAATCATAATAGTAATCAAAAGGAAAAATTGATACGGAACATTACCTATCAAATCTTTTTTGACCAAAGGGATTAAATACAATATCACTACAAACACCATACTTAATCTATTCATACGTCGCATGGTTTTTATTTTCGGATTTTCGCTGGATAATCCTGTTATTTTTTCTAAGCGTGTGTGTGCTATTCCCAATAGAATAATCAATCCTACTCCAATCAATAAGGATAATTTATCCATATTCATAAAAAAGGCTATCAGAAGCACTATTATGGATAGCAAAAATATAATTAAATCCAAAATACCAATCGTTCTTTTCATTTCCAATTACTCCTTTTTCCCGAAAATAGCCATAAATCCAGATAACGCTTGTTGAAGTACCGTTACATTGATTGAATAAATTACAAAGTTTCCTTGTTTTTCCGAAGATACCAACTCCGCTTCCCGTAGAATGTTTAAATGTTTTGTCAAAGCAGGTTTGGATATATCAAAATGTTCGGCAATTTCACCCGCACTTAAATCTTTGTCATTAAGTAGTTTTAAAATTTCTCGTCTTGTAGGGTCGCTGATTGCTTTAAAAACATTTCCCACATTCACACCCCTTTCATTTAACCAAAAAGCTAATTAACTTTATGGTTAAATACTATATCAAAAATTTGTTTCTGTCAACAGAAATTCAAGTTTTCGTATTTATCGTTCTTTTAATAGCGTGCAAATCTTATGAGAAATGCACGCTTCAATCGTTATCCTATAATCTTCCAGTTGCTATCTTTATGAAGCGTCAGCTCATACTGTGATACCTGTGTCGCCTTTGTCTGGTTGTCAATGAACTTCACAGATACCTTGACTTTCACATTATCTCCGTCCTTTGTGAATACGGGATTGACAAGCTCGGAAAAGAGATAGTCCCCGTTTATCGGTTCAAGGGCATTTCCCTCTACATAATAGGCAAGCTCCTTGTCCGTAGCGGTAGGGTACAGTTTGAAAAATGTTTCCAGAAATGCCGTAGCGTCACCCGCTGTATCAGCGTCCACGCTGTTGTCTGCTTCCTGTGCCTTTGGTTCATAATCGGATTTTTCCATAGCAGGGGCAAGGGTAGGGTTCTGTATAATAACCATATCCCCGTCAGCGTCCACATGAACGGTCACGGTATAGGTTTCTGATACATTCCTTGTCTGGTCGCCCTCTTTTATCTGTTGATCTACTTCGTAGGTAACAGAAAAAGCGTTCTCCCCAGACTGTTCCACGTCCCAGATAAGTACGTCCGTGACCGTGGAGCTGGTCGGTATATCCGTTCTCACCGTATCAACATTCAAATCCTGCAATTCCTGTGTCAGATAGGCACTGATAGCCTGTGTCCTTGCTTCGATTGCTTCCTTGCTGTTGCTCCATGTGTAGTAGGATTTACAGAAATTCTTCACAAAATTTTCTATCCCGTTGGTATCGTTAAGTCGTAGCTGTATGGTTTCTACCTCATGGGTGGTGTGCTGGTCGATAGCCGTAAAATTCTTATACACGCCAAAGCTCACGCTTGCGATAAGCACCACCCAGAGGGCAATGACGGACTTCTTATGCGTCCCCACTTTCATAGTGCGGATTTTCTTTTCCTTTATCGGTTTTTCTTTCTTCTTGAACATGATTTCCATTCCTTTCTATTGCTTAATTCTGCCAGCCCCGATAAGGTGCTGTTGCCAGTAGCTATTGTTCAAATCGGCGTAGCCTATCGGGTCGCCAGCGTGGTACATCTGATTGTTTCCTACATATATTCCGACGTGCGTTACATAGCTTCCTGCGTCATAGGTGCTGTGGAAGAACACCAAATCCCCAGCCTGTGCCTGTGAAAGCGGGATATGCTGGGTAGCGTCATACTGTGCCTGTGCCGTTCTCGGTAAGGAAATGCCAGCCTTGCCGTAGCACCATTGAACCAGCCCCGAACAGTCAAAAGAAGTGTTAGGGTTGCTCCCGCCGTACACATAGTCCCAGCCTTGATATTTCAGAGCTTCATTCATTATTTTCTGTGCCAGCTCGCCCGATACTTGACTGACCGTAAGATACTGGCTGACAAGCTCCACATAGAACATATTCCCGTAGGCATATCGCCAGCCACCATTGCGGGCGACAGCGATAGGATTCGTGTAGGTGACTTTCTTCCCGCCAGACTTGTCACGGGCGAAATTCTCTGCCAGCGTGAAGCTGTGCTTTTTTCCATTGGAAGCCACATAGCCGATATAGCCACCGCCATAGTTGTAGGACTGTACCACCACGTTTATATCCTCTATGCCTTGATTTTCTGCTGAAGAAAGCAGGGACGCAAAATACTTGCACCCCTGCTTGATTGAGCTTTCCGTATCAAGGGAGTTAGGCGGTAAGCCCATGCTCTCGGAACTCTGCATAACGTCCTCGGCTGTCCCGCCACTTTCCACCTGTATGATTGCCAGCAGATAGGGGACGTACTCGGAAATGCCGTACTCTTTAGTGTATTTCTCTACCATAGGCTGATGTTTCAACACCTCTGCGGACAGGTTCATGCCCGTTACCCATGAGGAAGAACCACCGCCCCCGTCGTCGTCCTCGGCACTGATAAGCACGCCAAAGAAAAGCACTATCGCAAGAAGAAAGGGAAACAGACTGCCGATAAGGGCGATATGTCTTAGCTTCATTTCTTACGTCCTTTCTTTCCTGTCATGTTTAGGGTCGCTTTCTTGATGTTTCGCTCCTTTCTGGTAGTCTGCTGGTTCAGCTCTACACCATTGAGCCTTGTTCCGTGTTTCTGCAATACAGGTTCAGTAGATTTTGAAGCAAGCGGACGCTCCTTGACAGGCTGTGCTTTCGTCGGCTCGGTATGTACCTTATCCGTGGTGACAGGACGCTTGATTTCCTGCACTTTTCCTGTGTCGGTCTTAGAAGCAGGAGAAGCAGTCACAGGTCTGTCATGGGGACGGGTAGCTCCTGTTGTCGCTGATCCGTCCGTCGTTTTGCCAGCTTGTTTTGCTTCCTGTGCTTTTTGAAGCTCCATACGCTTGTCAGCGATATTCTGTCTGTGCTGTTGGAGTTTGTCGGCACGCTGGCTCTGTCTGGTTTCCTGCCCCTGCACAATGCCACGCTTGAAGTCGGACACATTTTCCTTTGCCTTTTCCTTTGCGGAGTGCAGGGCATAGGCGGTCTGGGTCGGCATATCCTTGATATTCTCCTTGACAGCCGTTGCTTTGTCCTTGACCTTGTTTTTCGTATCAAGCACCGCACCCACGGCTGAACCCGCTCGGCTTCCGAAAGAAGTATTGTCACGCTTGCGGGTCGTGCTGGCATGGGACTGTTTATTCCCAGCAGAAGAAAGAACCGCTCCCGCCATAGCTCCCGTTCCAGCACCGACCATACTTCCTTTTCCAACCGCCCTTGCGATACGGTGTTCCATACGTCTAGCCCTGTGTCGCATGAACATGTACGGACGACGGAATATCCTGCGTCCCATGCTCTGGCTGTCCCCAGCATTTAAGCTGAACATACTCATAAGGTCGCCCAGCTTCATGTAGATACCAGCGAAACATACTATCTGCAAGAACGCAATCATAAAGAACGGGTAATCGGTAGATATGTTGTAAAACATACTGGAAATACTGAAAGCCACCGTGACAATAAGAGTAATGCCCGCCCTTGTCATAATCGTATTGAACACCCTCACGATTGCCTGTTTCGCCATGTTCTCATAGCTGGGTATCATAGAGAGTAGAAAGCTAATCGGCAGGAACATAGCGAAGATGATAAACAATATCTGGGAGAATATCATCATGCCTGTGAGCAGGAAAACAAATATCGTTATCCCCAGATTGAAGATGAGCAGGAAGAACACCATTCCCAGACGGTTGATGACCTGCGGTATCGTCAGATTGTCGTTGTCGTTATCCTCGATTTCCGTTTTCACCACGTCCTCACGGGTCGCCCCGTCGTCGGCAGAGGGACTAACAGACACCAGAGCTTCCACACGGTCCGCCCCGATTTCCTCTATATCGCTGTTGCCGAATTGCAGGAGTAGCCACGGCTGTTGTACCTGTATGGAGAACAGGCTGTCCCTTATCAAGTCCACGCTGTCTTTTCCAGCACTGTCGCTGTCGGGAAGCATGATTTTTGTTCCCAAATCCAGCGAAGCGGTACTTATATCACTGGAAAAATCGTTTATCTTCTTAATGTAGTCGGGAGCGTAGGCAATAAAGGAAGCGGACAGCACGAACACCACAACAAAGTTGATAACGGCGTGTAATGCCTTGCTGGTTTCTCGCTTGATAAGTCCCGTGTAGGCTACATAGATACCCACTACAAGGATAATAAGAAGCAGGAAGCCCACATAGAAGCCCGTACTTCCGAAGCCGTTTTTCGTTACACCCGCTAGGGTCTGTATGCTTTTGCCGATACTGTCTGCCATGTCGTTAATGAAGTCCAGCTTATACGCCTGCTGGACGACGTAACCCGTGGCGTTGGATAGATACAGGCTTATCGTCCAGATAAAGTTGGTGATACAGTAAAGCCCGTATTGTACGGACTTTCCGATACCGTCCAGCCAGTTCCACGGAAGCCAGCCCCAGCTATTGTCCACATAGAAGTCAAGCTGGTAGTTTTCCAGCGGGTATTGTGAATACAAGTTGTCCGCATTGACCGTATCATCTACCAGCCCCGTGGCATGAGCCACCGTCCCGAACAGGGAGAGGAACACAACAGAGGTAAAAATGACTATCAGAGCAATCTTGAAAAAACGAAAGAGCTTCTTTCTTGTCAGAAGCCCCTTTATCCTATCTTTCATCACTCCACCTCGCTTTTCACGGGCGGTCTGGTATCAAAGGCGTGCAACAATTCTTCAAAGACAGGGTGTATCTGCACCACGCCCACACGCCCGTACAAATCTTGAAGCAGGCATTGTCCGTTCTCCAAATCACGAAGTCGTTTCTGGTTGTTCTCGTCGTCCTTGTCGATACCGAAAAATTCAAGGGTCTGCTTTATCTCGCCTAAGTCGGTACTTCTAAAGGCAAACTTCAAGCCGATATTGTTCTTTAGGCTTTCTTTGGACACGTCCCCAGAGGATTGCGTGACAAAGTACACGCCCGCCTGCATAGCACGTCCCGCACGTACCAGCTTGTTAGAGAGGGTTTCTCCCTGTGCCACATTCAAGAACGCCCACGCTTCATCTAAATCTACGATTTTAAAAATGCTTCTGTCACTGTGAATAAAATCAAGGGCAAACGTACTAATGACAATCAGCATAGCCACGGACAGCAGTTCTATGGTCGTGTATTCTTCAAAGGTCGTGTCCTTGTCGGGAAGTACCAAGTCTGCCACCTGTATGATATTGAGCTGGTTGTCCAAGCTGATAGCGTTCTTAACCGAACCGTCGGAGAACAGCAGATGTGCAAAGTCATAGTCCGTAAAGCTGTCGATATGGTCGGCAATATTGCGGGCTATCGCCGTGTCCTCTCTGCGTAGCTCGTCTATCACATGGAGCAGTCCTCGCTGATCGCTCTGGGTCACGGCTCGCACCGCTTTTCTAAGGACAGGGAATTTCTCACCGTCCCTAGAGGAAATCCCCGTAAGGAATGTGAGAATGTCTATCGCCAGACTTTCAGCGTCTTTTACGTTCTTCATAATCACGAATGGGTCAAGAAGCCCAGCGTTTTCCTTATCGCTGGTAAGATTGACGATATTGATTTCATGGGCTATCTCTGGGAGCGTTTCTTTCCAGTTGCCACGCTCTGATTTAGGGTCGAGAATGACCGCCTGTCCACCAAAGAGAACGGAATAATAGACAATCAGATTGTTGCAGAATGATTTTCCACCGCCAAGACTTCCGACAAAGGCAGACGCTAGAGCGTTGGTGACTGTCCCCTTGATACCCTGTGAAGCAAGAGAGGGCTGTAAATAGACGTTTCTTCCTGTGTCCACGGAATAGCCGATATAGATACCTGTATTCTCGCCAAGCTGTTGTGTCGCCCCAAAGCCAAGCCCAGCCAAGAAGTCCGATTTCACATACTGCACATAGTCATTGATATAACGCTTGCTGGCGGGGAGAAATTCAGAGTGAAGCCCCAGCATATCGCCAGCGGGTCGGACTAACTTTACATTGAGGTCGTCGTAGAAGTCCTTGACCTCATCACAGCGTCGTTTCAACTCGTCAAGGTCGGGAGCGGACACACGGATAACGTAAGAAAGTTTATACATACTTTCCTTGCTCTGGTCTAAATCGGTTTCCAGCTCGTCCACGCTGTCTAATGCGTCCACCACGTTTGAGCTGGTTTCGCTTCCAGACTGATAGGCGTGGTTGTCCAAATCTTTCAGCTCTTTCTTCTTGTTGCGGACAGTCGATAAGGCTTTTCTGTTCCCGACGATTTCTACATTCATGCTCGTATCAACAGGAAACGTGAACTGCTGTTGCTGGAAGTAGAATATCTCACTGGACGGGAAATCCAGCTCGCCCACAATGGCGTTGACGGTAAAGTAGGACACAAAGCTCTCGCTGTCCTCATGTTCCAGACGCAAGTATCGCTGGCTTTCCTCTATCAGACAGCGGGTCGGACGGATAAGGTCGTACTGCTTGATGAGCGTTGCCTTTTTCAGCTTCTTCTTTGGAAGCGAATATTCGTAGTCCTCATACGCCACGCCGTCCCTGCCGTAGATATGCTCGATAAGATAACCGAAGTCGTTCTTGTCCAAGCGTCGGAACTTGAAACGGCGGGAGATTTTATTTTCCAGCAGTTTTTCCATTTTCATGTAGCGGTTGATTTCATCATCTGGCATGGAGATAAAGTCGTTCATGAGCGTATGGTTGACCTCATTCAAGAACTCTTTGAACGTCATAAACGCCGATTTTTTCATGCTTTCAAGGCTGACCTTTTCCTCTGTCACAATGAGCTTGAAGCCGATAAAAAAGCGGTAGTCCACTTGATTATCGCCTATCATGCTTACTAACGCTTCCGTCTGTTCGTCAATCTTCTGTATCGCCACATCACGAAGTCGCCCCGTCACCAGCTTTTTTGACTGTTCCTGTATGCTTCTTATGGAGCTTTCCGTTGCTATTTGTAAAGCGTGTATCTTTCCCTCACGGGACTGTGCGATAAGCTGACGGAAGCTGTCATGGACGATAAATTTCTGTTCAGCCGATAAGAAGCTGTAATTATATGGTATCAGCTCATAGTAGGCGAACACCTCATTATCCTTGTTCCAGACAAGGTTGTTGTCAATATACTTAATCGGGAACATACATCACACTCCTAACTGCCGTGACGGGTTCGCTGAACACTTCCTTTTCCAGCTTCACGGCTTTTCCTGCATAGGTCACCTTTGGTCGCAGGGCAAACGTAATCTGCGATTTCAAGAAGCTGTAAGGCTTCTTGCCGTCAAAGGTCTTTTGGCTCATAAACCATGTGAGGGCGACGGGAATACCGAAGTATTTCAGAAATGCCCCCTCGATAAGCGATAACGGCGGTAAGTCCCCCAAGAGAATGACGGCAAACTCCGTGATGACAAACCACGTTATCTGGGTAAAGGTAACGGGAAACGGGAGAGTGAAGTCGTTGATTGCATACAAGACTTTCTCCACGTTCCAGATACCCGTGTAGCTCTTAATCTTCTTCAATTCGTTTCAGCTCCTTTCGTTGTAATGGAAAAGGACAGCCGTTTTTCAGACTGTCCTTGATAGAAAAAGCTGTCAGTAGCGACCTTGCCTGTCGCTGATCTGCCAGCTCTAATATGGTATCTCGCATATCCCACGGCTTGTTTCAATGAACGTCCCCTCTATGGACAAGTCCCTGCCGTATGCTTCATAGTCGATATAGTTCTGCAACGGTAGCGGTATCTGTCCCAATACTTGCAACTCGTCAATGAAGTAATAGGCAACGTCGGTCATGTCCTCACAATTAGGATAATAATAAATCTCGTCCTTATGCTCGTAGACTTCTTCCAGACTTCCATAGTAGGAAACAAACTCGTCCAGAGCGTCCGTGATATAGTCGGGAAGCTCACAAATCATGTCGTACATCTCGTTAAGTTCTTCAATGGAGATATACTCCCCGATTTCAATAGGGAAGTTGTCGGTATCATGGACAGCGTATTCCTCATAATAGCTGTTCAGCCCGATACGCTCCGCAACATCTTCCTCGTCGATAGGGAAAGAGAACCAGTCCCCGACAAGCTCGCCCTCGTTGTACTTGCCAAGATTAGCGATATACACCCTCATGTCGTCCACCACAGGCTTACACCTCTTTTCTATGGAAGTTCATAGATACCGTGGTCGGTTTCCACAAAGCGTCCGTTGTCGTCAAGATACTGCCCGTAGGCTTCATAATCGAAATAGCGGGTGACACTCTCACTTAGGGAAGTAAAGTCTGGGTCATTATTCAGTATGTGGCGGGCAACGTCCGTCATGTTCTTACACCACGAATAATGAATGATGTCGTTTCTGTATCGGTGCAGTTCGTCAAGGTCGGTGAAATAACACATCAGCTCCCCGTAGTCCTCTTTCAAGTCAGAGGGCAGGCTTTCATAGGTATGGTACAGGTCGTCGAGCCTTTCAATGGTGGTATCTTCCTGCACTTCATCAGCAAAGGGAAGCTCCTTGCCCGTGATAGAATAATAGTCCATATCTACATCAATCCCCAGCAGTTCTTCCACCTGTTCTGTGTCGATAGGCAGGGTGAACCAAAAGGCACGAATTTCTCCGTCTGTTGGTTCTCTGGCTTCAATCTGCACACGCATTTCTTCCATGTTTCATCACGTCCTTTCTTTGTAACGCTTCCTGTATGACGGCGTAAGGCACACCGAATACATAGCGTGAAAAATCTTCCAACTGTTTTTTTTGGTAGTCGGACAGGCAAAGGCGTTTCATCTCAAACCAGACCGCACGCTTGTAGTAGGGCAGGTCGGAGAGATACGGACAGCCGATTTTTGCCTGCATATCGGTAAAAATATCTTTCAATCAATCACTCCAATCTGAAATTTGAGTATAGAAAAAGCGGTTGATCTCCAAAGGAGTAACCGCTTTGTGTCGGGATATGAAATTGCTATAGGTAGGATTTAATTAGTTTCTTGTAACCGTTTGAACAGTTGACTATCAGTTTTATAAATTCCCTGATATGGCTGTTCAATATAGTATTTACTACTGTCCTCATATACATAAAGGATACTTGTCCCTGTTTTGAACTGAAAATCAATTTTGATATAATTTTCAACTTGTGGAGTATCTTGAATGCTTTCCTTACTAGTAGGTTCAGAACTAGAAATATCTGAAATTATTTCACTTATCCAAGCTTTATCTGTATGATTTACTTTGTTTTTCCCGACGGTTATATCAACAGATGTAATATCGTCTATCTGAGGTAGCGTAATAGGGTCTGCTTTTTTTTCACATGCAACTAAAGCTAATATACAAATAAAACACAAAAATAAAGAAATATATTTTTTCATAGGCATATTACCTCCTCAAACTCTGATTTATCTTTCCTATATTCACAGTATATCATCTAAAAAACAGCCATTCAATGAAATTCATAGCGTGACTATCTTTTATCTGTGTACCATTCCGTCACCCCCTTTCATTCCCCCTATGCCCGAACTCCCATAGGGGGGACAGGTAAGTTTGCGTGATCGCAAACTGCTGATTATTACGCTCCAATGATACGGTTGAACAGCTCTAACAGCACGTCCTTGACACCGCCTGCATTGAATACCAGCCCGACAGCGATTAAGGCAATCACAAGGAAGCCGATTAACTTAGAAAACTCTCTTTTAAATCCTAAGTAGATACCGATTACCACGATTGCCATAAGCACCAAGCTCTGGGCATTGCTTAAAAACCAGTTGTATAAATTCTGTCCGAAATTCATTCTTTATCAATCCTTTCTTTTTTGATTTCTTCCATTTCTTCATCAGCCATTTTGCTGACCTGTGCGATACACATAAGGACGACACCGATACCCATTCCCAGCGATACCAGCACCAAGTCCTTGACAAGTTCTGCCATAATCTCAATTCTCCTTTACTCTGTGATAAGCTCCTCTGTGTCCACTGTCTGCTGTCTGATTATCTGCAAGTGCTTTTTTGTCAGCTTTGCGTTGTCCTCAATCTCTTTCAGATAGCTCGTGCTGTTGCCAGCGTCTATCTTTTTCAGCATTTTTAAGGTAGGTGCGACCTGTCGGCTTATCCAGCCCAGCGTCCTTTCCAATGTGTAAGGCTCTGGGGCTGTTGTCAGCTTGACAGGCGGGCGGTCTTTCCCGATAAACCACGCCCAGCGGTCATTGAGCTTCCAGTCTGTCTTTCGCTTCTCTGGTTCTCTGTCCACGAAGCGGATATAGTGATTGATGATAGAAAATGCCGTCTGTTCTGCGTCATAATGGGTCAGCAGTTCACGGACGGCATAATAGGCTCTTTCATCTTTCAGTCGTATCTCGAAGCGGTTCTTTATGGGTGCTTCCTCAATCGGTATCCCCAACTTTGCGTACTGTTCGTAGTCTTTCTCATAACAGCAGAAGTAGACTTCCGATTTCAGAGAGCCGATATACAGCGTGTGTCCCATGCCCGCCTTGTCCTGCTCGTTGTGCTTCACCAGCTCACCGGAAGCATAGGACTTGAAAGAACGGAACAGGGAAACACATTCCTCACGGTTGCATTTGGCGGTCAGATCTGGAATATCCAGTATGCCCGCCCTGTCGTTAATCGCAAGGTCAAGGCGTTTCATCACACCGCCCTCAACCAGAGCGTCCATGAGGAAGTCATACCAGCTTCGCTCCTGTGCCAACAGATAGCTCTCAAACTGGCGACAGCCTTTTCCTTTCAGCTCCAGAAGCGTGCCTTTTTCCTCGTCCTGCGAGGTGTAGACGAACACATCACCCAGATAGTAATGCTCGGTGTATTTGTAATGTCCGTAGTCCTCATGGAGCATATAGTCAATATTGAGCTTCAATATATCTCTGATAACATGCTGTATATCCAGCGTGGGAAAACGGATACGCACATAGTCGAACAGCAGGAACATGGGAGCGTCGGGATTGAATTTCTCGACTGCTTCCATGAGCTTGTCCTGCATATCGTCCGTGAGGTTGACCTTTCCCGTTTCGATACGGTTCAAGTGTTCACGGCTGATACCAGCCATGATTGCAAGCCTTGTCTGGGACACGCCGTAAGATAGGCGTTTCTCTTTCAAGGCGGTGATAAAGGTGCTTTCATTCAGCCTGCATACCCCCAATCATGTATTTATAGAAATTTGTGATATTTTCCGCCGATTGTCACAGTCAGCCATGAGTGAGAGAAAACCCTTATGCCTAGCGGAATTTCCAGACTTTTTGACCGTAGTTTCCAGCGGAATTGTGCCCCTCTGTTAGATACCGAGGGGCTTCTTTCGTGGAGCAGGGCAAGCCCTGCTCCACAGGACGACTTCCACGGTCTGACGCTAAAGCTGACCGTGAAAGTCGTCAGTGGTTCAGTCTATCCTTGTCATGCCCGTATAAACTACGATAACGTCGGTATCGGCAGAAAGGCATTTTCTGACAATCTCTTTGTCAATCTCATATTCATGGTATATCTGTCTGAAAAAATCATTATCCACCACAAGGAACGTAAAGCGGTAGTTGAACCCATGAATGGAAAGCCATTCGTCCAGCACAAAGGAAAAAAGCAACGGAAGTTTCAATCTCCCAAGCCCCGCTTCTGTCAGAATATCTTCCATGCGTGCATGATAGGCTTCTGTCGGAAATTCCTCGCATTTATCATCAGTCGTGCCAGCGACACTTTCCAAGTCCGCAAGAAAGCGGTCAAAGTCTACGCAGACACCCTCAACATGAAAATCAGTGTTAGGGTCGCTGTAACCCATTTCTAAAAATCCCATAAATTCTTCAATTCTCCTTTCGTTCATCTGATACGGTTTGTCTTGCCAGTGCAAGAGAGCCGATAGTCTGTAAAAAATCATGCTCCTTTGGAACAAGGGGAGTGTAAAACTCCGATATGACGCTCGTTCCCACATCACAATAGCCACGTCCTTTGATACGCTTCTGGAAGAACTGTTTCTTTACGTCGCTTCCGAAAAGCATACCGTAGCCTAGCTCGCTGATACGCCCCAAGCCCACACGGAAGTTGAAGTTATCTCTGATACCGTCTGAAAAATACTTTGCGTCGGGTCGCTGGCAGGCAACAATGAGAAAATAGCCCGCCTGTCTGCCAAGCATGACGATTTTCTTTAGCTGGCTTAAAAGGCTTATGCTTTCCTTTGTCCCCAGCATTTCCAAGAACGCCACATACTCGTCAAAGATAAGGAAGCAGGGCGGTAAGCCCAGATAGGCGTAGTTTTCGCCCGTCTTGTAGTCTGGGTGTTGCTTCATTTCCTCGCTTCGCTGTATCATGCCCTCATAGAACGCATTGACACATTCAATCATATCTTCTTTGGTATGGTACACGTTATCCATGACCGTACCCAAGTCCGCAAGGTCAGCGTTCTTAGGGTCTAAGATGTAAAGCTGGGCGTTGGTCTGCAAGAGGGCTTCAATGATTGTCAGCAGGAAATAGGTCTTTCCACCGCCAGTCCCGCCACAGATGAGGGCGTGAGGGAGTGCGTCGTATTCCCATGTAAGGTTCTTCATCAGACGCAAGCCCCCGTTTTCAGCCTTTACCTCGTCAATCGTGATACGGTTCGCTATCATGTCATAGAGCAGGGTGTATTCGATATAGCCGTCATGGAGTGTCTTGTCGGTCAGCTCACAGTAAAGCCCGCTTTCTAGCTTATCTTCCAGTCTAAGGAGCTGGTCTTGATATTTTCCCAGAGAGATTTCACAGCGGATATGGAGCAAGCCCGTTTCCATTTGATAATAGATTTTAGGAAACCAGACAATTTTTTCCCTTGATCTGCCTTGCAGGTCAGTGAAAAAACCGCTGTCCTGTACGGTCTGTGCTTCATACCACTTGTTGTCCAATATCATGCGGGAGAGCTTTTGACGGTGCAATAGCTTCTTGAAGCTGTCATGGAAAAAGCGGTAATAAAGAAAAGCGACCAATGCACAAACACCAGTCGCTATCCCTATGGTTATAAAGTTGTATGTAGAAAGCGTCAGCCCATTATCAAGTAAACTAAAATGTTCCCAATCGGTACGCATGAGCTGTCCCATGTTCAGTAGCAGGAGAACCGCCACGAACAGGAGCAGGAGCGTCCCCACACAGAAGCGGTACACAAGGTTCTTGTCGCTGGCTCTGATACGCTTTCCCTTGTATTTGTATAGGTTCATAAACACCCCTTTCTGGAATGTAGAAAAAGCAGTTACCCTATTAGAATAACTGCTTTTCCATATCGAATTGATGATAAAAAATCATCTACTATAAAAATTTTAGGACAACTGCTATTATCATTAAGATGATAAATAACCACCCGAAAATAGCAAAACCCGTAAACAATTTACTGAAATAATATTTCCCTTTTTCTAAATCTGTGTATATGGAAGATACTTTTTCATCGGTCATATTTTTGTTTCTTACTTCCTCAACATCTATATCTTTTACGAGTTCATCTAAAGTCATATTAAAATAATCGCTCAACATGACTAATCTCTGAAAATCTGGGTATGATTGTCCAGCTTCCCATTTACTGATAGTTTGACGGGAAACATCTAACTCCATTCCCAACTCCTCTTGCGATAATCCTTTTGATTTTCTTAAATTTACCAGCTTTTCATTAAAGTTCATACAAAACCTCCAGCAATGTTATTTTTGATACAAGAAAAGTATGCAAGATGTGTTCGTTTTTCTCAAGCAACAACTGTTGTCAATCTGTCAATTAGCATTAACATTAGCAAAATACTTGCATATTATAGCTTGCCTCACCGTACCCCTCAACAAAAAACTGATATTTTATTTTTTCTGCTGTCCCTGTGGAGCGTGGTTCTGTGGATTTCCTGCGGGCTGACCGCCTTTATTTTTCAGCACAATGTCGTCTGCCTTAATGTACCATTCCACATCTGCCCCTCGGTAGTTGGCGTTCGCCACCGTATCGGCAACAGGATTGATAAGCTCCACCTCGGCATTGTACGTGTAGT